>OIDP01000173.1_pt1 | contig 37253 bp, 34 predicted proteins | sample 1581591 | NCBI WGS metagenome assembly OIDP01 (sample SAMEA3882552, study PRJEB24775) | human gut metagenome | biome: human-associated habitat; feature: intestine environment; material: feces | place: Netherlands | collected 2009/2010 | reverse complement strand
AACTATGCCTACAGATAGAAGTATTGCAGCAATATATCAAAGGATGAATGATAAAGCAAAGTTGGAAAAGAGTCTTTCGCTTTGGGGTGATGCCATTGTGTGGAGTGACCTTCATAAGATGGATAAATCTTTTACAGAATGGGATTAGCCATCAACACGTTTTGTCCTATAACTCAATAAAAGAGTTATTGTATCACAGAATTTTAAACCGTGGTACAATAACTCTTTTTAGTTGCCAGACATCCGTAAGAAGCTGACTTTGACCGGTTTGTATCTGCCGGTGTTTTATCGATATTCACCCATATAGAACAATGCAATCGTTCCAGGACCGGAATGTGCACCGATGGTTGAACCGACATAATTGATTAAGAAGCTGTCGATGCCAAAACGTTCTTTTACAAGATTTGCAACAAACTGTGCATCTTCTACAGCATCACCATGGCTGATAAATACGATATCATTCTGGTCACGGTAGGAACCCATCTGCTTTTCCATATTGTCAACCAGGGTAATCAGGGATTTTTTACGTCCACGAACCTTGGAAACCATAATAAGATGACCTTCATCATCTACATGAAGTACCGGCTTTAAGTTAATCATGGTACCAAGAACCGCAGCGGTTTTAGAAACACGTCCGCCTCTGTGAAGATGGAACAAATCATCTACCGTAAAGTTATGTACCAGATGTAGTTTATTTTCCTCCAGCCATTTTACGGTTTCTTCTAAAGTGGCGCCATTTTCTTTCATCTGGACAGCTTTGTGAACCAGAAGTCCCTCTCCCATGGAAGCACAGAGAGAGTCTACGACAACGACTTTATGTGGGAAATTATCTTCTTCCATTTCACTTGCAGCAATTTTTGTACTGGAGTAGCTGCCGCTGAGTCCGCTGGAAAAGGCAATGTGAAGAATATCACAGTCATTTTCCGTGGCAATTTTTGTAAAGATTTCGCGGGCAGTTTCCGGGTTGACCTGAGAGGTGGTAGGCAGAGAGCCAGCGCGCATCTTTGCATAGAATTCTTTGACATCCATTGGATGTTCCCAGTCATAGGTTTTGCCGTCTATAGTATAAGTGAGTGACAGCATGCCAAGATTATGTTCTGCTACATAATCTGCCGGCAAATCTGCGGTAGTGTCGGTGGTAATAATAAATTTATTCATGTGTCCTCCTGTATTTCTTATATAAAATTGTGACATAAAATCATACCTTTTTTATTATAGCATAATGAAAAATGAAAATGTAAAATTTTTATAAAAATGAAAAAATATCTTTACAAAAAAAGAAAAAGCAGGTATGATTAGAGCCATCTTATTTATCTTTTTTTATCCGGGAGCTTCCTCCCAAATATTCCAAACAGTGAAACGAAATTCAGTATGGAAAGGGGTTTTCTTATTTGAAAGAAATTTTTGAACAGTATGGTGGGGTAATTATAACAGTAGTTGCGATTGCAGCATTAGCAGCACTTGTGACAGCAATTATGGGAAATGGAACCAGTGGTCCCGTTTATGATGCATTTAAGAACTTAATTGATAACTTTGGAAATAACATCGGAACACCATAGGAGGGGATGACTTGGACAGACAGGAACTGGGTATCCGGATGGAGCCGGATTATTTTGGTCCCCTTTGGCGTTATGTCCGGAATGATAAGATTACAGATATTGACTATAACGGAAACCAGTTGTGGATTACAGATGTAGAAAATGAACGCTATCTGATTCGAAGGCATGGCATTACAGAGAAGTTTGTAGAGCAGTTTTCCCATCGGATTGCCAATGAAGTGAGCAAGCCTTTTAACAAGAAAAATAATTTGTTGGAGGCGGAGACCGACACGCTGCGTATCAGTATTGTGCATGAATCTGTTGCCATATCCGGCAGGAGCATCTGCATCCGTAAATCAATGCCAATGCTGCGTATGCAGGTAAAAAAGATGGTGGAGGATGAGTATGTAGCTGTTCCGGTATTAGAATTGCTGACCAATTGTGTGGCTGCAAAAATGAATTTTGTCTTTTGTGGAGAACCGGGGGCGGGAAAGACAGAATGTGCAAAATTTTTCTCGCAGTTTATTCCGGCAGGAGAGCGTGTCATTACAATAGAGGATAATCCGGAATGGCATTACAGTCAGATTAATCCCGGAAAAGATTGTGTGGAACTGCGAATTAATCCGGATTTTGATTATACCAAAGCCATTAAGACATGTCTCAGACAGAATCCATCCTGGATTATGTTATCGGAGGCACGTTCTACGGAAGTAAAGTCTTTGCTGGAATGCTGGTCTACCGGAATCCGTGGATTTACCACGCTTCATACGGATGATGTGCGTAAAATTCCGGATCGTATTTTAAATATGATGGAGAGCCGTATGGATGCAGACCGCATGGAAAATGATGTATACAGCTATGTTGATGTTGGAATTCTGCTGCGGAAGAAAATGAGTGCAGAAGGAAAATTGTATCGTTATATAGACCAGGTCTGTTTCTTTGTAAGAGAAGAAGGAAGAAATGAAATACATATGCAGGTGGTAGATGGCAATCTTATGGTGAGAGAACTTCCCAAAGGGCTGATTGCGCGTATGAAGCGGCATGGAATTTCCGAGCCATTTGATAATCCGATGATACAACATCGTCTGGAAGGAGAAGGATATGAAAAAGAATGAGCGTTTCGTTGCCTATGGAGGCTGTTATGGATTATTGCTGCTGGCAGCATTTTTATTACAGCTTAAGTGGCAGGGATATATCTGCTGCAGTATTGTTTTTGTTCTTGTTATGTGGCGTATGGATAAAGTGTTGAAGGAAGAAAAGAAGCAACAGACCCGTCTGCAGGAAGCAGAATTGTATATGGAGCAGATGCTGTATGCATTTTTGCAGAATCCGAAAATCTTATCTGCACTGGAGACAGTTTGTGTATTGTTTGAACCGGGGGCCATGCGGAAACAGATAGAAACTGCAATCTTTCATTTACGAAAAGAATATGACAGCAATATGAAAGAAGAGTTAGATGCGATTGAGCAGCAGTATGAGAATCGCAGAATGAAAGAGATGCATGCGTATTTTCTGATGGTAGAACAGTATGGCGGAGCATACGAGACAACGGTGGAATTGCTTTTAGAGGATTTGCAGAAGTGGATGGAACGGGTCAGACTGCATCAGCAGGACTGTAAGAAATATCGAAGAAATGTATTCTTAGCGGTGGGTTTATCCATTCTGGTATGCGCAATAACGAATCATTTGCTGCCAAAAGATATTGAATTATCGCAACTTTGGGTTTGCCAGATTGCATCAATTCTTTTTCTGTCCTTGGATATGCTGATTTGCTTCCGGGCAATGAAGCGTACCTGCTGCAACTGGTTGAAGGAAAGGGAATCTTATGGAGAAGGGGATGAAAAGAAATATCGTTATGTGCAGTTCCATAAAGGCGTGCGCAGTAATTTCTACCGGAAGTATCTGAGAAAGAAAATGGAAAAGGAATTTCCGCAGTGGTTAATGGACATTTCTTTATTGCTTCAGACTGAAAATGTGCAGGTGGCATTTTATCGTATCCGGCCGCAGACACCGGAGGTTCTAAGACCGGCAGTGGATGATATGCTGGAAGAACTTTCACAGAATCCGGAGAGTCTGGAACCATATCTTAATTTTTTAAAAGATTATGATTTACCGGATGTGCATTCTGCTATGCGGATGTTGTATGCATTATCCAACGGCGGATATGGAAACAGTGAAAAGCAGTTAAGTCAGATTTTAAAACGGAATCAGGAACTTTTAGATAAGGCAGAAAGAGAACAAAATCAGGATTCACTGGCTGGATTATATGCATTGTTTTTAGCCCCGGCATTGACTGGAGCAGGAAAAATGATGATTGATATGACGGCATTTCTGGTGGTATTTTTAGCAAGCGTACATAGATAGGGGATTAGATGGAACAGGTAATAAAAACATATCTTGGAATATTTCTGATGATGCTGCTGTCAACAGTTGGAATAGGTATTGTTGCAGCAGAAGCGCAGATTTGTCAGGCAAGAAATTTTAAATCGGATGTGGTAGTGGAACTGGAAAACAGCAATTATAACCGGGAAGTAATAAATGCCTGTATAAAGCAGGCTGATGAACTGGGCTATCAGCTGCAGGTTAATTTATATGAGGATTCCGGAGCTGTAACTGTATGTGAAAATGGAAATGTGCCGCCCGTGGAAAAGGAGGTAACCATGGCGGAGGTGATATTGCATTACGCATACCGGATGGGACCATTTCACAGTAAAACGGAGCATAGTATCCGGGGATTTGGAAGGTAGATTTATGAGAAAAATTATGGAGGATTATGGACAGGCAATCATCTATGCAGTACTTGGAAGTGGTTGTATCGGAGTGTTGTGGTATTTGCTTGGTTATGTCCGGTAAGGGGATAAAAATGCATTTTTTTATGGAAGAATATGGTGGACTTGTGATAGCGGTTCTGGCAGTCATTGTTATGACAGGAATTTTATTTGGACTGTTTTCACAGGGAGGTTATCTTTATGAAATGATAAGCAGGGCACAGGGGGCATTGGGGTAAAACAAATGAAAACATTATGGAAAGAATATGGACAGACAGTAATTACTGTATTAGTGGCGGCAATGTTACTGATATTATGCTTATGGGGATTTCGCATAATTGGAAGTGGGATGGAACGTCTGGCAGCCGGTGCAGATGTTGGAAATAATATGGACGGAAAAATGTTAAAAGATATTCATAGCCGTCAGGTTCCGGTGATTATTTATGAAGATAATCGCATCTTAACGATTGCAGATAAGATAGCGTTATCAGAACTGTTTCACGCAGTGGATGCAGATGGAAAGGAACTTAAGATTGAGATAACTGATATCAGAAATCAGGCAGGAAAAACAGTAGAAGATATTTATGAAAAGGCAGGAATCTATGAAATAGAGGTGCGGGCAGAAGATGCATATGAAAAGCAGACGGTTTCCCGTTTCCGGATTCCGGTAAATGGAGGCGGTATATGAAACATATGGTATTTGGGGTATTGTCCGGCGGCATTGTCATACTTTTTGTAGTGATGCTACTGACCATGCAGCATAAGAATGTGCGAAAAGAAGAATTAGAACAGAGTCTTACCGAAGCAATGGAAACAACATTGCAGATGGTACAGGCGGATGCAGACAGAGATTATACTTCCGAAGATATGAGGACATTACTGATTCGAAATCTGGTTCCGCAGATGAATTCCGATTCAGAATTAACTGTTCGGATGATTGCAGCAGATGCAGAAAAAGGATTACTTTCTGTGGAAGTGGAAGAGCATTTTTCTTATCCGGGTGGGAAAATGGGCAGTATAAAGTGCTGCCGTACAATTCTTACAGATGACGATGGGAATGGAGAAGAAACGGAGAAAGGGGAAAAAGAAGTGGCAATGCAGACGGTAATCTTTTATCGCTCCAGGGAAGAAATGGAACAGGGAAAATCTTATTATAAGAAGCTGGAAATACAAAAGGGGGATTACTGTACCTCTCCGGCAGAACCGGTTTGTGATGATTTGAAAAAGAAGTTTTTAGAGTGGCGGGACAGCAAGGATTATCTCGCGGATTTTACACAGTGTGTAGAAGAAAATCAGACATATTATGCAGTATTTGAATAGGGGGGTAAGCATGAAAAAGAAGGTGCGAAAGGGAGTATGCCGTTTCCTTTGCGGATGCATGATTCTTTTTATGAGTCCGTGCAGTATTCAGACGATAAGTGCGGAAACGGTAGAAGAAACTGAGGTGGCAGAATCTGAAAAAACAGAAGTATTAGAAGCAGAAGTATTAGAAACAGAAGTATTAGAAACAGAAGAAACCAAGCAGTTGGAAGAAATGCCGGATGAATTGACTTCATCTGTTTACGGAAGTGCGCAGACCTGGTATCCGGAAACTTCCGGGTATTTCATATTGATAGTTCGTGACAATGCAGGTGGAAGAACGGCTCGTTACCGGATTGACTGTAATATAGGGGAACGTCATTCCAATGGGATTAATTATCGAATCTATTATAAAATGTATCTGATTGGGGGAGACGAGCTTGGCATTACATTAGAAGATAGGGAATATTATACCAGACATGATAATGCAACTTCTGAAATAGGAGCAAGGGAATATCATCTTCCGGTTACGTTTCGTCTGCCGGAGCTGGGGCATCATTTTGAAGGAGTGTCTACCAGCAACTGCTATCAGACATACTTTGAGAGTATGGAAGAGGAAACCTGTAGTTTTGTGGTGGACACCAACGGATGTGGAATGACACCCTGGGGAGATGATGGCGCATGGCATAATGATAATATCGAAGTAAATTATCTCGAAAATCGTTATACCATTCATTATGATGGAAATGGGGCTACCAGCGGAACTGTTGCTTCTCAACCGGATGTGCTGTATGGAAAACAGATTCAATTACAGCAGAATCAGTATAAGAAAGAGTATACAGTAACCTTGGATGGAAATGGTGGAACATCTGAGGCAGAGAAACTTACCGCGGAAAGCACCTTTGCCGGGTGGGAAGATCATAACAGTTTTTATTATAACGGAATAGAATTTCCGTGGTATGCATTTGATGCCCCCTGTTATGCAAAAGCAAATCAGGATTTACTGGAAAGTTTCGGGTTTAATAAGGCAGCACTAGTAAAACATTTCTATCAGTATGTGATACAGGGCAGGGAACGAAGAATATCCAGTCCATATTTTCGATTGACGGATTATATGAAATATGGAGGGGAAGATTTAAAACAGGCATTTGGCAGTCGGCGTGAGTCATATTTATTACATTGGATAAATCATGGATATAATGAGCATAGAGAGGGAATAGGCACAATCGGTGTGCCGGAAGCGTTATCAGAACTTTCTGTATACGAAGATAAGGCACAGGTATTAAATTTATCTTCAAAGCATAAGGGAGAGGTTCTATTAAAGGCACAATGGAAGGATGCAGAAGTAATACTTCCATCCGCAAAGCGCAGTGGGTATGCGTTTGCCGGCTGGGCAGACAGGAAAGATGCGAAAGAGCCGGTATATAATTCAGGAGATAAGGTAGTGGTAACGGAGAATCAGACCTTTTATGCCATCTGGAAGAAATCAAAGCCACCGGTTATAGAGCGGACGATATCGATTCAGAATGGAACGGATGGATTCTATACATATGTCTTTGTGCGGGATGGCGGAGATGGAATCCAAAAGACTGCTTTTGCTGTGTGGAGTGAACATCAGGGACAGGATGATTTGACGGCAGAATGGCAGGTGGCAGAATTAGGAGAAAAAGGGGACTATTTTATAGAGGGACAAAACTACAATTACCGTTATTATACCTCTGCTATAAAACATAAGAATGAATATGGAAGGCATCTGATTTCAATTTATGCATATGACAGTCTGGATGGCTATGCAACAGCAGATACGGATTTTTGCTATTGTTTTCCAATCATTTTTGTTGGAAATGGAGGTCTTATCGATGGAGAAGAGACAAAGCAGGAGAGCCGATATTATGGGACACCCTATGGAGAAATGCCAGACACCGTGCGGGAGAACTTCCTTTTCTTAGGATGGAGCACAGAGCCGGATGCAGAACAGGACAAAGAGGAAGATAAAAAGCCGGATGTAGTATGGCAGGAAAAAGAACTTATCGGGGAAGAAGATGTTTTTTGCCATGCAGGGGAACAGAGATTATATGCACAGTGGGATGAGAGTCCTGTTATTGAGGCAAAAGATCAGTATTATAGTTTGACGGATGCAAGAAGCGGCAGGATTACAGAGGAAATACTTTTGCAGCAGGCATGTGCAAAGGACAGAGAAAGCAGCTCAGAAGATAATCCGGAAGGTATCTTAAAGAGCGGAGGAGATGAAGAGAAGAATACTGTTTTTTGCGTGGAAGATTATACGGAAGAAGAGTGGAAGAACTTTGCGCATGAAGGAACCACCACGATTACTTATTATGCAAAAGATGCAGTTGGCAATGTCAGCAGAAAACAGGTTACCGTTTATCTGGTGGATACTACCTCGCAACAGGTGGAGGACAAAGAAAAAACGTTTCGATTTATCAGTGAAAAATATCTTGATACCATAACACAGGATTCTATTTGGAGGAGAGAAGAAAATTACAGACAGTTAGAAGAGGCATTGCAAAGGAATACGGCTTTAGAAGTCTGGAATTTATCACATCAACAGATGAATGAGATGAAAGAATATGAATTGCAGCATAATACCGGGAAAATGACGGAAATAGAGCGTTTTCGGAATAAATTTATCCATTGTATCGGTGAAAATGCCGAAATTTAGAAAGAAAGAAGAAATTGGTTGCACAATAAAAATAACTTATGGTATAGTTGGAGAAAAGTGAAAGGAGTTATGAAAAATTGAATCCAAAGAAAAAAATATTGATTTTATCAGGCTGTCTGCTTACAGTGGCAGCTGTAGTTGGTGGTACATTTTTCGTACAGAAGAGCAGTAATCATGTTTTGAACAAAACATCCATAGGAAAATTCCACGAAGCAGAGGAGCATACTGCAACAGGATTTGTGGTATGTAAGACGGAAGCATTGCAGGAGGTATTTCAGCAGAAGAAAGAAGAGGTTCTGTTGGCAAAGCGGGAAGTGCCGGATGAATCCGAGGGAAAGAATGAGAAAACCGATAAAAAGGGAACACAGGAAGTGACACCGGGAAAGGAACCAACAGAGCCGGCATCAACTGCAGGAGGGCAGGCCCCTTCAGCTCAGAAAAACGCAACGACATCCGGGGGACAGGAACCTGTCGGTGGAATTCCAGCAGCACCATCAGATACACCATCGGAGACTCCGGCAGCACCATCAGATACACCGTCGGAAACTCCGGCAGCACCATCAGATACACCGTCAGAAACTCCGGCAGAGGAAACAAAACCAGCAAATCCATGCCCGTATCCGCTTTGGACAGTGATGAGTTTTGATGATGGAACTATGGGATATTACTGGCCGATGGATTATGATATTGCAGATGCAGTAAGAGTGGACAATGAGCTGTATGAATTACATTATACCAGACTGGTAAGTACAACTTTTGTGGGAAATTATGATGGTGCATATCATGTAAGATTAAGTAAATTCAGTTATCATATTCCGTATGCAGATGACTGATGATAGAAAAAGAAAGGTATATCGAAAACTCCCTAAGGAGTTTTCAGATATACCTTTTCAATTCTGTTCTTATCCATTTTCTCAACCCGGAGCAGAATTCCATTTTCTGTAGTAATGGATTCTCCCTCGTCCGGAAGATGGTCTAAATGTTCTAAGATATAGCCGCCAATGGAATCATAATCTTCCGACTCTAAATGAATCCCCAGTTTTTCACACATATCATAAAGATTCATGGAACCGTTGACCAGGTATTCTTTTTCATTTAAAGCAGTAATATCAGCTTCTTCATTGGCATCATATTCGTCATGAATTTCGCCTACAATTTCCTCTAATAAATCCTCTAAAGTAACAAGACCGGCAGTTGCACCATATTCATCTAATACGATAGCAATGTTGAGGGAAGAAGCCTGCATTTCTTTTAATAATTCAGCAGTATTCTTATGCTCATATGTAAAGAACGGTTCCCGCATAATAGAGCGGATGGAAAAATTCGTCCGGTCATCATAGAGCAATAAATCCTTTACATTTAAAATACCAATGACATTGTCCGTGGTATCTTCATATACCGGTAATCTTGTATATTTGGCTTCCCGGAAAATCTCTAATAATTTTTCGTAGCTGGCATTGACATCTACGAAAGTCATATCTATGCGGGGAACCATAATTTCTTTTGCTTCAGAATCAGTTAAATCGAACACATTATTAATCATATTGCGTTCTTCATTCTCAATAACACCGGATTCGTGACTGACATTTACGATAGTACGAAGCTCGGCTTCTGTCATGGTCTGCTTCTTGGCATCAGGATTAATATGCAGGAGCTTTAAGAAACCATGGGAAAGCATATTAATAATAAAGATGACAGGAGTAAGAACCTTCATAAGAAAGCTGACAACTCCGGAGTACGCCAATGCCAGTTTTTCGGAATGTATGGTAGCAATTGTTTTTGGAGTGATTTCACCGAAAATCAGAATCAAAACAGTTAAAATTCCAGTTGATATTCCGGCAGCAACACTTCCGAAAATGCGGATGGCAAGTGCTGTAGAAATAGCAGAGGCGGATAAGTTTACAATATTATTCCCGATTAAAATAGCGCTTAACATCTTAGATGAATGATCCGTGATAGCAAGCACGCGCTTTGCCCTTACATTTCCTTCATCTGCCAAGGTCCGCATCTTAATCCGGTTAACGGTTACAAGAGCGGTTTCAGCAGAAGAAAAGAATGCTGATAAAAGAATCAGTATGACAAGACTTACTAATTGGATGATATCTGTTCCACTCAAATTAGTCCACCTGCAGATTGGAATAGTAATCCGTAAGAGCACTTAAATCTACCTCTGTATAGGATACCGGTTTATTTGCTTCATGGTTTTTATAAATGGAGAAGCCTGCCCATCCTATGATAAGTGCAATGACAACAACGGTAGCGGTATAACCCAGATAACGCTTGCATTTCTCCTGTTTCATTATTTTTTTACGATTTTTCTTTTGTTCTTTATAACGGTCAACTTTTTCCTGACTCATAAGAAATCTCCTTGCAATTTTTTTTGTAATAATGGTATTATACACCATGTAGGAATAAAATTGAACAAAAAATTTAAAAACTAATAGAAAACAAAAAAATAGAAGAAGGAAAGAAAAATGAAGCAGGGAATAATTTTTGATATGGATGGAACACTGTGGGATTCTACAGTCGGTGTGGCAGAATCCTGGAATGAAATATTAAAACAGGAAAAAGTGAACCGTACACCTCTGACTGTAGAGGATTTTCGTGGAATCATGGGAAAAACAATGGATGTTATTGCAGCAAAATTTTTCCCGGATATGCCGGAAAAAGAGCGGATGGAACTTTTAGATAAATGTGGCGAATATGAAAATGAATATCTGTCCGGGCATGGTGCAGTGTTATATCCGGGTGTGGAAGAAAACTTTGCAAAGCTGAAGGAAAAATATGAACTTTATATCGTAAGCAATTGTCAGAGCGGATATATCGAGGCTTTTCTTTCTTATTATAATTTAGGAAAATATATTTCTGATATAGAATGCTATGGAAATAATGAAAAACAGAAAGAAGATAATATAGCCCTGGTAGTATCCCGGAATGCACTTACCGATGCAGTGTATGTGGGAGATATCCAGAGCGATTACGAATCCAGCAAAAAGGCAGGAGTAGCTTTTATCCATGCAGCATATGGATTTGGCACAATTGATGATGAAGTACCGGAAATTGAAAATTTGTCACAGCTTCCGGAAGTGGTAGAAAAAGTATTTGCCGGAAAATAATTAAAATAGAAAACAGGAAACGAATGTAGAAATAAGAGAAAAAGAGTCTTGGTTGTTTGAAAAGAACGAAGCAAGGCTCTTTTTTAGTTGCCCGGCATTCGTAAAATGCTGCCAGTGACAGGTTTTATAGGTTGACAAATAATATTATATGATATATAGTATTGAATATGAAATAGTAATGCATTAATAATAATATTATATTTATGAAAATCTGGAGGGAGTGATTGCATGGTATTTAATACAGGCGCGGCACTTCTGGATGCAATTGTTTTAGCTGTAGTATCAAAGGATGAGGAAGGTACTTATGGTTATAAGATTACGCAGGATGTGCGGAAAGCCATTGAAGTGTCAGAATCAACGCTGTATCCGGTGTTGCGAAGATTGCAGAAGGACGGTTGTCTGGAAGTATACGACAGAGAATGTGGGGGCAGAAATCGAAGGTATTATAAGATAACTGGGAATGGAAATGAAAGATTAACATATTATCGGAAGGAATGGGAAAATTATTCTTCGAAAATAACAGAATTATTTTCCGGAGAGGAGAAGATATGAACAGACAGGAGTTTATGAGAAGGCTAGAGCAGTTATTAGAAGGAATTCCGGAAGAGGAAAAACGGGAAGCAATTGCATACTATACCAGCTACTTTGAGGATGCAGGAGAAGAAAATGAAGAGAAGATAATCCGGGAATTAGAATCTCCGGAAAAAGTGGCAGCAACCATCCGGGCAGATTTCCCAGGATGCAATAATAGTGAGACAGCATCTTCCGGTAATCAGCAGAATTATAACGGTGCAAGCCAGAGTATGGGACAGCAGAATTATAACGGTGCAAGCCAGAATATGGGGCAGCAGAATTATAACGGAACGATCCAGAGGGAAGACAATACCACAAGAAATATTCTGCTTATAATCCTGCTGGTGCTTACTTCACCAATCTGGGGCGGTATTTTAGTAGCAATTGGTGGAACGTTAGCAGGAATTATCGGAGGACTATTTGGAATTGCAGTCGGCTGTGTGATCGGTGGAATAGCGGTAGCAGGTGTAGCACTTACAATTTTGGTAACAGGCGTAATTTCCTTAGGTTTTATTTCTATGGCAGCCGGACTTCTGATGCTTGCAATTGGATTATGTGCGGCCGGACTTCTGGTTCTGGTATGTGGAAAGTTTCTTCCATGGTTTGCAAAAGGAATTGCAAAATTATGGCAGTCACTGTTTAAGAAGAAAGGGGGCGCTTGCGCATGAAAAAAGCATTAAAAATTATTTTTGGTATCGCATTAGGCTGCTTTCTTTTAGGCTGCGTGGTATTAGGAATTGGAGTTGCAACTGGTGGAACCATGCGGGAATTTGTAGAAGCAGTGCAAAATAATAAATTTGCATTTCATTGGGATATAACTGACTGGGAAGGACAGGATAAAGGAACAGCCAGTACAGAAGAGACTGCATTTGCACCGGAAGATGTGAAATCACTTGATATCGATATGGATGCAGGAATGTTGAAAGTAGTCAAAGGAAAAGGCAAAGAGATTAAGGTAATAACAACTTCTAAAAATGCAGAGATAGAGACTGTATTGGAGGACGGAACTTTAACAATCAGCGAAAACTCCCATGCAGTATATTGGGGCGATGGAGTGCATCGTTTACAGGTGGTTATTGAAGTGCCGGAACAGCTTGAATTAGAGGAACTTTCGGTTGAAGTCGGAGCAGGAGATATTGATATAAAAGAAGGACTGCTGACGACAGCATATGCAAGCTTTGAAGTGGATGCCGGAAATCTTGATTTTGCCGGTGAAGTAAAAGGTGATTTGGACGCTGATTGTAATGTGGGAAACATGGAATTGAAATTAACCGGTGAGCAGCAGGATTACAATTACAGTTTAAGCTGTGGTGTTGGTTCTATAAAAGCAGGAGATATTTCTGTTGCCGGACTTGGCAGAGATGACGAAATCGACAATGGTGCAGATTATGATATGGATATAAACTGTGACGTGGGAAATGTTGATGTAATTTTTGAAAAATAGAATGAGATATGATATAATATATTTGATAATTTCTTGTAATAATGAAAGAAATTATACTCCACTCTTGAAAAATCAGTATATGCAGGGGTAATTCATAGAAGAGTATTTTCTGGAATTCAGCTTAGAAGGTGACAGAGTGTCCGCTATCTCTTGCAGTATGGTTTATGGAATCAAGAAGAAAGGAGTATTCATATGTCGAAAGGGCATGGGGTATCTGGAAAGACTCATACGAAGCAACAGCTTAATGATTATGCAAATCAGAATAATCCTAACAATAAGGCATATCAAGCTAGAAAAGCAAATGAACGCCAATATGCTAAAAAAAAGAAAGCATATAGTATGGACACTGTGGCTGATCTGGAATGGTATTGTTATGGCTGGATTGATGATTAGTTGTAAGTCTTTTTATGATGAATAATGGAAAAACGGATAGCAGACAATTTTTTTCAACTTGCCTGCTATCATTTTTTATAAAATTATTTACTTGGAAACCCACTCATTTACATCATTGATTTTATTTAAAACCGGGAGCAGAATCAGGCAGAGAATAATGCCGACAACACCCTGGACGATATTGAATGGAATACCTGCAGCAGAAGAAGCAATTCCGGTAGCAAGAGCAGCGGAGGAGAAAGAACCGCTGGCAAATGCAGCAAGACCTGCTTCAAACAGGAAGTAGCCAAGTACCATAAGAGCCTCACCTACGATACCGCCGATAACAACGCGGACACTGCGGTTAGCTTTGAAAGAAATGTTAAGACGCAGTTTGTGGAACAGAAGTCCGGCGATGCATGCGGTCAGAGCCTTGATGATTAAAGTGGCAGGAGCCCAGGTCATATAGCCGGAGAAAATATCAGCAAACATGGAGCCGATACCAGCGGCAAGTGCACCAATTCCAGGTCCTAAGATAATACCACATAGGAGTACCAGTCCGTCTCCTAAATGAATATATCCAAAAGTTGGTGTAGGAATCTTAATAATCATAGTTGCAATGCAGGTAAATGCAGCAAGCAAGGCCGCAGTAACCATTTTCTTTGTATTTTTCATAATAAAGTAAATCCTTTCTTTGGTATGTGATCTGCAAATCGTTTTCCCTATCATATGTAAAATGTGGTTTGATTAAAATAGCCAGATATAACAAATATGACCATGCCAGTTTGAAGGCAAAAGGAGTATACAAATTTTTACGATTGCCGAAATGCTCATTCATTGGTAAAATAGTCACGGAAACATGACTACAAAAAAGGAGATAAAATAATGAAGAAAGAAGTTCGGATTGCATTATATATAGTTTCTATAGTGTGTGTGATTCTGCTGGGTGCAGCAATGATATATGCAGCCCATCACGGTGGAAGTATCCGCCAGAAGGACAGCCGGCAGACTGCCGCAACAGCAGGGACAGAAGCTGCAGAAGACAGCAAGGATAAAAATGGAGAATCCGATTTAAAGACCAGTGATAAAACTGACGGTAAAAATGATGCGGAAGCCGGAAAGGATGCAGCTTCTGAAGATGCAGATAAGAAGATTGGGAAAAACACGGAAACAACAGATGTAACAGAAGATACAACACTGATGTTTACCGGAGACGTACTTTTTGCCAATTCTTTTAAAACAAACTATGATGCCGGAGGCATAGACGCTGTCATAGATAATGGCATGAAAGAGCTGCTTGTAAATGCAGATATTACCATGGTAAATGAAGAATTTCCGTTTAGTAACCGGGGCACCCAGATGGAGGATAAGCAGTATACCTTCCGCACAGACCCATCCTATGCAGCCGCATTAAAGGAAATGGGCGTGGACGTGGTCACTCTGGCAAATAATCATATCCTCGATTATGGAAGGGAAGCATTGAGTGATACTTTTACAACATTAGATGGACAGGGCATTTTATATGCCGGAGCAGGGGACAGCGTAGAGCGGGCGCAGGAAGTGCAGGTAATAGAAGTAAATGGGAAAAAGTATGGATTTCTTGCAGCATCCCGTGTACTTCCGGTTGCCGGCTGGAATGTAGAAAGCGCAGTACCGGGAGTTCTTTCTACTTATGATGAAACGCGGTTTGTCAATGCCATTGCTGAAGCACGCAGTCAGTGTGATGTGCTGGTGGTTTATGTCCACTGGGGCTTGGAACATCAGGAAAAACCTGAGGCATATCAGAGAACACTGGCACAGAAATATATTGAAGCCGGTGCAGATGTAGTGTTTGGTGCACATTCCCATTGTCTGCAGGGCATTGAATATATCGACGGAAAGCCGGTGTTTTACAGCCTTGGCAATTTTGTTTTTGGCAGTAGCATTGAGCGCACCATGGCAGTGGAAATGGTAGTGGATAAGGATGGTGCAATTTCTTATAAGCTGGTGGGAGCAAAGGCAGAAAATGGAAAGACCAGACAGATGAATGAATTAGAACAGCAGCAGTTGAATGACTATATCAACAGCATTTCCTTTGGCGTAACGGTGCAGGATGACGGAATCGTAACACCACAATAAGAGACAGCAGAGTATGAAACAGTATTGGTACAATAAGCTGAAAAGAAGTGCATAAAAATACCGGATTGCGATAGAGTAGTAATAAAAGAAATTGCCGGGAGATGGAATGAACAGTTCGAAACGGGAAAACTTACTGAATCTGGCATTGGATGCAACGGAAGAGGAAAGACTGCAGTCCTTAAACTTAAATGTAGGATATCAGGAAGAAACGGACACATGGGAAGTCATTGTAAAATATACCGGAAGTCTCAGAAAATTAGAGGAGATATTTCCGGATATTGAAGTTACAGAACTGAGCAATGAATATGCAGTTATCCGGCTGCCGGAGGCTTTGATGGATGCGGTAACAGACCGGACAGAAATTGAATATATGGAAAAACCAAAGAGGCTCTTTTTCTCTGTACAGCAGGGAATCAGAGCCTCCTGCATTACGTCCCTTTATACAAGAAAAATGGGGTTAGGGGGAACGGGATTGAGTGGGAAAGGTGTGATAACGGCATTTTTAGATAGTGGCATCGATTACAGACACCCGGATTTTAGAAAGGAAGATGGAAGCAGCCGGATTCTGGCAATCTGGGATCAAAGCATTGCAGGAAATCCACCGGCCGGATTCCGGCTCGGGACAGAATATGACCGGAATATAATTAATGATGCATTGCAACAGGAGGATATACAGGAGGGGTACCGTATCTGCCCCAGCCGGGATTTATCCGGGCACGGAACCCATGTGGCAGGAATCGCAGCGGGAAATGGAAGATCATCCAATGGAAGAAACCGGGGCGTGGCATATGAAAGTGATTTGCTGGTGGTAAAGCTTGGCACACCGGGGAAAAATTCCTTTCCAAGGACAACAGAGCTGATGCTTGGAATGGATTATATTCTCCGGAAAGCACTGGAACTTAAGCAGCCGGTGGCAGTAAATATAAGCTTTGGCAATACCTATGGTTCCCATGATGGAACCTCTCTTCTTGAAACCTATTTATCTGATATGGCAAATTACTGGAAATCGGTTCTGGTGATTGGCACCGGAAATGAAGGCAGTGCCAGAGGGCATACCTCCGGGCAGCTTGTAATGGGAAGAGAACAGGAAGTGGAATTCGCAGTAGGAGAATATGAGCCTGCGTTAAGCTTACAAATCTGGAAATCCTATGCGGATATTTTTTCCATCCGGATGACACATCCCAGTGGGAAAACGGTGGGGATTATCCGGCAGCTGCAGGGCCCCCAGAGATTTACTATCGAAGGAACGCAGGTTTTATTATATTTTGGAGAACCAAGCCCTTTCAGTCCTTTTCAGGAAATCTATTTTGATTTTCTTCCGGTGGAAAATTATATCGACAGCGGAATCTATAAAATAACGCTGATACCGGAAAAGATTGTAACCGGGGCCTATAATATGTGGCTGCCTTCCCTTGCGGTCATCGGAGAAGCAACCGGATTTTTATATCCCACAGAAGAGACAACGCTTACAATTCCATCCACTGCCTATAAGGTAATTTCGGTGGGGGCCTATGATGCAAGATATAATCAGGTGGCAGCCTTTTCCGGGAGAGGGTTCACTAGAGAGACCAATCAGGTGAAACCGGACATCTGTGCGCCAGGGGTGGACATTGAATCCTGTGCACCGGGCGGCGGTTATACCGTACGAAGCGGAACTTCAATGGCAACGCCATTTGTAACCGGGACGGCAGCACTTTTTATGCAATGGGGAATTGTAGAGAAACATGATGCTTTTTTATATGGGGAAAAAATAAAAGCATATCTCATCCGGGGAGCAAGACCACTGCCGGGATATTCTTTTTTCCCAAATCCAAGGCTGGGCTGGGGTGTATTGTGTGCAGCGGACAGCCTGCCATCGGATGCCGGATGAATACGGTTGTGCTTTTATGACACTTTTCTGAATAAATATTGTAAAAAACGATAATTTGATGTACAATTAAATAATGCAGGAAGGAATGTATAGACAGAAAAATATATATTTTTTGGAGGGGCTATGCAGGAGAAGAATACGCTGGATGAATTGTTTAAAGGGAAAAAAGGATTTGCGGAATGTTACCAGACTCTGCAGTTATTAAGTGAAAGTACCGATGATTATTTATTTCTGGCAGATTTAAAAGAGGGTAAATTTTATTTCGCCAGCAATGATATATCAAAGAGATATGCATTGCGCATGGATGAAAACAACAGCTGCGGCATAGATGACTGGAAAGATATTGTATATGAAAGAGACTTAAACCAGTGGGTTAATGATATGGAATCTATCTGCTCTGGAAAAAGCCTGATACATGATTTGGAATACCGGCTGGTAGACAGAAACAGCAATCTGGTCTGGATCAGCTGTCGTGGGAAAGCTGAACTGGATGAGACCGGGATTCCTTATGTAATGGTGGGAAGAACATCAGATACTGTCCTTTTGGGAAAGACAGATTCACTTACCGGACTTTTTAATAGTACTAAATTAATGGAACATCTGGATGAAATGCTGAATAGCAGAAAAGAAGGTGTTTTACTTGTCCTTGGTGTGGATAATTTTAAAAATATCAATACGAAATATGGAAGAGGCCATGGTAATTTTATTTTAAAGAGGATTGCGGCACTTCTGGAAAATAGTATTGATGAAAATATAAAAATTTATCGTCTGGATGGTGACCGGTTTGCAGTTAATTTTGTGGGATATGATATGGAGGCTGTGCGTGAGGTATACCAGAATATACAGATGAAGATGATGGAGAACTGTACCTTTTCAGCAGGTGCAGTCTGCTATCCGATGTCCGGAATCAAGGATGCCAATATACTGTTTAACTATGCAGAAAGTTCCCTGGACCGTGCCAAGAAGAGCGGAAAGAACCGGTTGATTCTTTTCTCAGCAGAAGATTATGAGAAACAGTTGTCGGTTATTGACTTAACAGAAGAAATCAGAAAGAGTATCCGCAACCAGTGTGATGGATTTTATCTTCTCTTCCAGCCACAGATTGGGATGAGTAATTATGAAGTAGTGGGAGCAGAGGCACTGCTCCGTTTCCGCTCAAAATATCATGGGGTGGTGTCACCAAATCTTTTTATTGGAATATTAGAGCAGAGCGGAATGATTGTGCAGGTGGGAAAATGGGTATTGAAGGAAGCCATTGCCCAGTGTGCAAAGTGGCGGCGTTATAATCCGGAATTCCGCATGAGCATCAATCTTTCTTATATACAGTTACAGCAGCCGGATTTAAGCCAGTACATTTATGATTTATTAGAACAGGAAGGAATTCCCGGAGAAGCTATTATTCTGGAACTGACAGAAAGCATGCAGTTACAGGATTATACCAAATACAATCAGTTATTTTATCAGTGGGGCAAGCGTGGTATACAGATTTCCATGGATGATTTTGGAACCGGATATTCCAGCTTAAGTTATCTTAAGAGTCTGGCAATTGATGAGATTAAAATTGACCGTTGCTTTGTCAGCCGGATTAATATGAGTGCATACAATTACCGGCTTCTTCGTAATATTTTTGAACTGGCAAGAAGTGCACAGATCCGGGTAGTATGTGAAGGGGTAGAAACACCGGAGGAATTACAGACACTTGCAGAGCTCGCACCTGAAGTTTTACAGGGGTTCTATTTCAGTAAACCGATTGAAGAAGAACTGTTTGAAAAACAGTATATTTTTGGACATGTAGAGGAAGAACGGTGGCAGGAAGATTGCGGGAATAGTACAGTGATTCTGCCGGAAGCAGGAGACGGTACCGATTATAAAGCAATATTAGACCAGTTAGAAGAGATGGTCTATGTCTTAGATGTGGAAAGCTATGAGTTATATTATATGAACTCTGCCGGACAACGAATCAGCGGCGTCAGTGATTATGCCGGCAAGAAATGTTATCAGGTATTAGAGGGCAGGGAAGAACCGTGCCCAGATTGTAATACGGCAAAATTAAAGCATAAGAAGTTTTTGACCAGATATGCAAATAATGAATTCTTAGGAACCCAGATGTTGATGAAGGATAAATTAGTAAACTGGGGCAATAAGGCAGCACGCCTTCAGATAGGTATTGACATGAATACCATCAATATTTCCATGAGCAGGCTGGAAGAACAGTTAGAAGTGGAAAAGGGCATTGTGAAAGCCTTGGAAGAGGCGAAAGAAAAAGAAAATGAAGCTGATATCATCAGTGAACTTCTTCATCATACCGGGGAATTTTATCAGGCAGACCGCTGCTATATCTTTATATATTCCAAAGAGGCAGATAGCTGGAGTAATGTCTGTGAGTGGTGTGAAAATGAGATTCAGAGCCAGCAGCTTTATCTGGCATCGGTACCGGGTGACCGGGTAAAACTGGTGATTGGCAGTCTGAAGGAAGACAGACCGGTTATTATCAAAGATGTGGATATGTATCGGGAGTCAGCACCGGATTTGTGGAAAATATTAGTGCATCAGGAAATACGCAGGCTGATGCTTCTTCCATTGTTAAATGAAGGTCATTTATTTGGATTTATTGGTGTGGATAATCCGAAATACCGCCCAAATGATAAGACTTTTCTTGCCAGAATACGTCCTTTTATTTCAAATATACTGATTCGTGACGGAATGATGGATGTAAAGAGTGAGATGATAGCCCGTATGACGGGTATGCTGAAGGAGGAAAATATATTACAGTCTGTAAAACTGGGACTGTGGACGCTGGAACTGGATACTGTCAATGGAAAGAACCGTCTGTATGTGGATAAGAGCATGCGCAGCATTCTGGGCATAGACGACATTATGAACAGCGAGGAATGTTTCAGGTTCTGGTATGATAACATCAGTGATGGTTATTACGATTATGTACAGAATGCATTACATGATATTATCACAACCGAAAAGATTATCGAGATGGAATATACCTGGAATCATCCGGAACGTGGAAAAGTGACAGTACGCTGCGTTGGAGTGCTTGGTCATCAGGAAAATGGTGTCTATACATTAAAAGGATATCATCGCATTAATAATGATATGATTCGGAAAAAATTTTTAAAGAGTCAGGAATATGAACGTATGGAATATAATGAGAAGAAACATACCATTTATTTCCATACAAATCGTTCTATGTTAAAGGGCAATCAGCTAAAAGAGGTTGGATTTCCGGAAAGCTGGGAGGATGGAATGGTACATCCTCATTTCCGGGATGTATTTCATGCAGCATTTACCGGCGTAGAATATGGAAAAGAGGATCAGGTATTAGAAATTCTTTTAAAAAACAAGCAGGATGAGTTTGAATGGTTCCGCCTGGATATCTGTAAAATCGGAGACCAGAAACAGGATGAAAATTTGAGGATAGTTACTATTTATCAGATTGAAGATCATCAGAATATCCAGTTAAAATATTTACAGAGAGAGGACTTTTATCAGGCAATGTTGTCGGAGACCGTGGCATATGCTGAGGTAGACCTGAGTAATGGTAAGATTCAAAGCAGTGGTGGACTCTGGAAAGATTACGTAGCAGAGGGCGAGCGGGAAGCATTAAATTATATGAAGGTTTTCAACCGTCATATTGATGAAATGGTGTTAGAGGAAGACCAGGTTGGATGCTATGATGTATTAGAGCAGGAAAAGATGGTTTATAATTATAACAGAGGAACGGCTACTGTGAATTATCAGCTTCGCAGAAGGATGGCAAGAGGAAGTTACCACTGGATGGAGCTTACCGTACATGTATTTCAGGAGCAGGTAACAGAAAATATGTATGCACTGCTGTATCTTAAGGATATAGATGGACAGAAACGCCGTCAGCAGGAACAAGAGCGTGCAGCCAATACCGATCCGTTGACGAACGTACTGAACCGGCGGATATTTGAACAATATACCAGCCATTATGTATTAGAAGAAGCAAAGAAAGGGGAAGTGTGTGCACTTCTTATATTGGATATTGATAATTTTAAACAGATTAACGATACCAAGGGACATCCATATGGAGATAAAGTATTGCGTACTTTTGTGGATACCATTCATGAAAGCTTCCGCCGTACCGATTATATAGGAAGACTTGGTGGGGATGAATTTGTAGTATTGTTTAAAGGATTTGGCTCAAAGAAAACCTTGGATAAGAGACTCGCACGGATGCAGGAACAGCTGCGGGAGAAGCTTCCGACTCCGGTATCCTGTAGTGTTGGAATCACCCTGATTAGAAAAGACAGCTATAACTATGAAGATAGTATCAGGCAGGCAGATAAAGCTTTGTATACAGCAAAGCATAAAGGAAAGGATACCTATTGTTACTGGGAAGAGTCAGAAAAATAGGCATTGACGGAGAAAAAAGGTATATGTTATGATGATGACGTATCAGGGAGTAGTTCGCACCGGATAGCCGGTGTTGTATTTTTCGTCATCACGTTATCTGAAGAGGGATAACCGGAATATACACTGCAGAGGAACGAGACTTTTACCGTATTATTTTGATGCGGTAAAAGTGCTCGTTCCTTTTTTGCTTTACAGGAAATTGCTTTCCTGTAAAGTAAAAAACGCTCCGCGAGGATGCACACTGCGGCGTATAAGGTAGATGTCGCAAGCGACCGCCGCAGGCGCGGGAATGTGCCAAGGCACATTCTTTGTTGCGCATAGTTGATACCTGGTAACATAAAAAGCAGGAGGTTAAGCGTATATGAAAGCATATTGGAATTGTACGAAAGAGCAGTTGGAAGAAATGTTTGGCTTTCGGGAAAAAGGATTAACAGAAGAAGAAGTAGAAAGAATACGAAAAGAGACAGGCGAAAACCGGCTGAGCGAGGGCAGACATAAGAGTCTGCTGCAGGTGTTTTTAAGCCAGTTTTGTGACTTGATGGTAATAATCCTGATTATTGCAGCAATTATTTCCATGTTTTCCGGAAATACCGAGAGTACCATCGTAATTTTTCTGGTATTGCTTATGAATGCTGTTCTTGGTACGATACAGTATAGGAAGGCAGAAAAATCACTGGATAGTTTGAAGGATTTGGCGGCACCAGCGGCCCGGGTTATCCGGGATGGAAAACGTCAGGAGATTGCATCCAAAGAGATTGTGCCCGGGGATTATGTAATCTTAGAAGCAGGGGACATGATTGTGGCAGACGGAAGAATTCTTCGCAATTATTCCCTGCAGGTCAATGAAGGCTCACTGACAGGAGAGTCTGCCAATGTAGAAAAAAATGAAGAAGTATTGCCGGAAGAAGTACCGTTGGCAGACCGGAAAAATATGGTATTTTCCGGAAGCTTTGTAACATATGGAAGAGCGGAGGTACTTGTAACAGCAACAGGAATGGAGACGGAATTAGGAAAGATTGCCGGGTTGATGAATCAGACGAAGGAGCGGAAGACTCCGCTTCAGATAAGTCTTGATTCTTTCAGCAAAAAGCTGGCAATACTGATTATGGCAATCTGTGCACTGGTCTTTTGCCTTGGCATTTACCGGAAGATGCCGGTCATTGATGCCATGATGTTTGCTGTTGCACTGGCAGTAGCGGCAATACCGGAAGCATTAGGCTCCATTGTTACAATTGTGCAGGCAATGGGAAGCAGGAGAATGGCAAAGGAGCACGCCATTGTCAAAGAATTAAAAGCTGTGGAAAGCTTAGGCTGTGTATCGGTAATCTGCTCCGATAAGACGGGAACACTGACACAGAATAAGATGCATGTGGAAGAGGTTTATCTGAATGGTATGACTTGTAAACCGGATGAGCTGACCTTGGAGTCCAGCCTGCAAAGGCTTTTTTTATACAATGCTATTTTAAATAATGATGCCAGCATAACGGATGGAAAAGTACTGGGAGATCCGACAGAATCTGCCCTGTTGGAAATGTTCCACGAAGTCCGCCTGAATCGGGACAGAACGGAAAATGTAGGGCAGCTTACCATACAGGAAGAAACGATTCGAAATATGATTCCGAGATTAGAAGAAATTCCATTTGATTCTGAACGGAAATGCATGAGCAGTAAATACCGGCTGCATGGCGAAGAAGAAATTATTTTTACAAAAGGAGCAGTAGATGTCCTTTTAAACCGTTGCATAAATGTGGCATATGAAGAAGAGATAAGACCGATGGATAATGTAGAAATCGCAAAAATCCAGAAGCAGAATCAGCATTTTTCTGAAAATGGACTCAGGGTACTGGCATTTGCATGTAAGAAGTCCGGGGGAGAACTGACGGTGGAAAAGGAAAATGGACTTACCTTTTTAGGATTAGCTGCCATGGCAGACCCGCCAAGGGAAGAATCCATACAGGCAGTAGCAGATGCGAAGCGGGCGGGAATCCGCACCATAATGATTACCGGAGATCACAAAATCACAGCCATTGCGATTGCAAAGCGTATTGGAATCTATGAAGAGGGGGACCTGGCATTAACCGGAACAGAGCTGGATGTCTGCCCGGAAAAAGAACTGGAAGAAAAGATTGATAAAATATCTGTTTATGCGAGAGTGTCACCGGAGCATAAGATACGGATTGTAAAAGCCTGGCAGAAGAGGGGCAATATCGTTTCCATGACCGGAGACGGTGTAAATGATGCACCGGCATTAAAGCAGGCAGACATCGGAGTAGCCATGGGAATAACCGGAACGGAAGTGGCAAAGGATGCGGCAGCCATGATATTAACAGATGATAACTTTGCTACGATTATTAAAGCAGTAACGAACGGAAGAAACATTTACCGTAATATAAAAAATGCTATTTTATTTTTACTTTCCGGCAACATGGCAGGAATTTTATCTGTATTGTATACATCCCTTTTGGGGCTTCCGGTTCCATTTGCTCCGGTGCATTTACTGTTTATTAACCTGCTGACAGATTCCCTTCCGGCAATTGCCATTGGCGTGGAACCGCAGGATGCAAGTTTATTGGAAGAAAAACCAAGGCAGGCATCGGAAGGAATTTTATCTGGAGAGACATTCCGGCGAATTATGTTGCAGGGCTTATGCATTGCGGCATCCACCATGGCAGCATTTTATATCGGAAATGGAAAAGGTGCGGCAATGGCATCCACTATGGCATTTGCAACACTGACATTGGCACGTCTTTTCCATGGATTTAACTGTCGTGGAAACAAGACCATTTTTGCATTGGGCTTTACCGGAAATCCATACAGTATCCTTGCATTTGTGTCTGGAAGCGTGCTGCTGGGACTGGTGCTTTTTGTACCGCCGCTGCGAGGGTTATTTTCAGTAGAATCATTGTCCTGTCCTGCTGTAATTGAGATTATTCTGCTGGCAGCACTTCCGACCGTTGTCATTCAGATGGTCAGAGGAGTGAGAGAGTTAAAGAAATAAGCCAAATTTGCGCCGGTGTCCGGGAAGAAGCAAGCTGCTAAAATGCGACCGTTCTAAGAAAGTGTTTTTTCTTTCTATATTAAAATAGTCTTTCCAATGTTTGATATCTCGCCCCGTCTGTCCGTCGGAGTACGGATGCATTATCGGAATCTGCACAAGGGCTCTTAGAATTTCGTCTGTAACCGGCAACACTGGCACAGGGATGTGCCAGTGAGGCGCAATTGAACACGGATGTGAATTTGCGCCGGTTGCCAGCCGAAATCAAACACAATATCGAAATTCTTATGTGCCCTTGCAGATTCCAGTTCGCATCCGCTTCCGACGGACAGACGGGGTGAGCAGTCAAAGCAGCGGAAAGACAATTTATTATCAGAAAAAACACTTTCAAGAACGATAACGCATTTCATCAAAAATTTCTTCCCGGACACCGGCTACAAATTTGTGCTTGTATTTTTCTCTCTGTCCTTAGCCCATCTGGCTGCATCAACTCTTGACGGAAGCTGTTCTGCGACATATACTAAGCTTAATCACAAGGTAAGGAATGAGACAGATGTATCGGAAAAAGATAATCAGGCATTTGGCACTGCTGTGGAGCATCCTGTTTCTGGTAGCCATTGCAGGCGCATCCACCAGAACAGAACAGGTTTCCCCGGCAGAGAAAGAAGCCTTTGCAGTAAATTACATAGAATTAAAGAATGTCCGTCTTTTAGATACTCCGGATAAGATGTTATCCAGAGAGGAGCAGATGCAGAATACAGGCATTGCGGCATTGGCACTAGGCCGCAGCGGTGGACTGGCGAACCATAGGAGAAATATTGGAATGCTGTTCTGGCTGCTGTTGGTGGTACTGCCACAGCTTTTTATGGGACGTATTCAGAGGAACCGGAAGAAGCATGGCGATAATGTACTAAGGAGCCTGATGTTAGCAAGGTTTGAGCGGAAGGCGGACGGGAAGAAGGAAGCATTGGCACCCGCATATTAAATACATAAAATAATAATATGCGAGGTGTAAGAAATGAATATTTTTATCTGGATTATGATAATCTTAGGTGGTGGAGTAGGAATTCTTTCCTGTGCTTATCTGGTACTGGCAATGCCGGTACTTCTGGTATGGAAGATTTGCCGGAAGGTAAAATATCACATTGGATTATTTGATTAGAAGATAAAGAAAAGAGGATTCTGGAATCTGGCAGCAGGTCAGAAAACAGAGTCCTCTTTGTTATGCATTTTCTAAAATTTTTATGAAAACCATGATATTTTTCGAAAGTGAGATGTAAAAATGTTCGGAATAAGGTAATATAAAAAACAGAGTGAGAAAGAAAAAGTAAAATAGAAAAATAAGAAATGGAAAACGAGAGAATATCATATGCTTCAGATTCAACACATTTATAAGGAATATAAGACCGGAAGTCTGGTGCAGAAGGCACTGGATGATGTCAGCTTAAATTTAAGGGATAATGAGTTCGTGGCAATCCTCGGGCCGAGTGGTTCAGGAAAGACCACATTGCTTAATATAATCGGAGGACTCGACCGTTATGATAGCGGAGATTTGATTATCAATGGAATATCCACGAAGAAATACAAGGACAGGGATTGGGATTCTTACCGAAACCATACCATTGGTTTTGTGTTTCAAAGTTATAATCTGATTCCCCATCAGACGATACTTGCAAATGTGGAACTGGCATTGACCATTTCCGGTATCGGTAAGGCAGAGCGGAAGAAACGAGCTGTTGCGGCATTAGAGCAGGTGGGACTGGGAAACCAGTTACACAAGAAGCCAAGCCAGATGTCCGGTGGACAGATGCAGCGTGTAGCCATTGCAAGAGCTTTGGTCAATGACCCGGATATTCTGCTGGCGGATGAACCGACGGGAGCATTAGACAGTGACACCAGTGTGCAGGTCATGGATTTGCTGAAGGAAGTGGCAAAAGACCGGCTGGTAGTTATGGTAACCCATAACCCGGAATTAGCAGAGCAGTATGCTACCAGAATTGTTAGATTAAGTGATGGAAAAATTCGTGCTGACTCCAATCCTTATGAAGTGGATGAGGCAATGTTGAAGGAACCGGAGCATAAAAACATGGGAAAATCTTCCATGTCATTTCTTACGGCATTGTCCTTAAGCTTTAATAATTTAAAAACGAAAAAGGCAAGAACCCTGCTGACTTCCTTTGCAGGCTCTATTGGAATTATCGGCATTGCACTGATATTATCTCTTTCTACCGGTGTAAATAAATACATCAAAAATGTAGAGGAAGAGACCTTATCCGAGTATCCGCTGCAGATTCAGAGTACGGGATTCAGTCTGGCATCCATGAGTCTTGGAATGGCAGATTCTGAAAAGAATACGGAAAGTGATGACGGAAATGCCAAAACAGATAAAGAAAATTCCGGGGATAAAGTAAAAGTCATTAAGATGGTAACCAATATGTTTTCCACGATGGCATCTAATGACCTGGAGGCTTTGAAAAAGTATCTTGATGAAGGAGACAGTGGAATTGAGCAGTATACTACAGCGGTGGAGTATACTTATAATATCAGTCCGCAGATTTTTAAGGAAAATGAAGACGGGATACGTCAGGTAAATCCGGACAAATCTTTTGATGCAGTAGGTCTTGGATCTTCATCTGGTTCCAATAGTCTGATGTCATCCATGATGAGCACGGATGTTTTTTATGAGATGCCGGAAAACAGTAAGTTATATGAAAAGCAGTATGATATTAAGGAAGGACGCTGGCCGGAAAATTATAATGAGTGTGTGGTGGTGCTTACTTCCAATGGCGGAATTAGTGATTTTTTACTGTATACATTAGGTCTTCGTGACCCGCTGGAATTAGACGAGATGATACAGCAGTTTGCCAGTGAGGAAAATATTGAGACACCATCTGATTTTGGAACTTATACTTATAAGGATCTGGTAGGAATCCAGTTTAAACTGGTGAACAGTGCGGATTATTATACTTATGATGAAGAGTATCAGGTCTGGAAGGATAAGTCGGATAATGAAGACTTTATGAAACAACTGGTGGCAGACGGAGAAGAGCTTACGATTGTAGGTGTGGTGCAGCCGGCAGAAGGAAGTAATGCCGCATCCTTAAATGCAGGAATTGCATATCCAAAATCTCTGACAAAGCATGTGGCAGAGGAATCGGCAAAGAGTGAGATAGTAAAACAGCAGCTTGCAAATCCATCCGTAAATGTCTTTACCAATGAAGCGTTTGGTGAGGTAGATAAGGAAAGCGGATTTGATATGCAGTCATTGTTTACCGTAGACAGTGAAGCATTGGAAAAAGCATTTTCCTTTGATAAAAGTGCCTTGAGCGGACTGGAAAATTCTATGGGGGATATGGGAAGTGCCGATTTGTCTGAAGAATTTTCCGTGGATGCTTTTTCCATGGGTCAGTCAATTTCTGCGGAAGAAATGCAGGCAATTGCAGGCAGTCTCTTAGAGGGCTACCAGCAGTATGCAAAGGATAATCCGCAGGCAGATTATTCGAATCTGTCCCAGTATTTTATGAACTATTTAAATACGGAAGAAGCCCGGAAAATTTTATCCGATAATATCAAAGAGATTATTACGACAAATGGCATGGTAACTATTACACCGGAGCAGATACAGAGCCTCATCCAGCAGATTATGGGTGGATATCAGCAGTATGTCATAGACCATGGTTATACCGACCCGGAGAAATTTGATGAGTACTTAGCAGAATATTTGCAGACAGAGGAAGCCCAGGGAATCATAACAGCGTGGGCATCTGAGATATTTACAGGTAGTGGAAATATTGAGATTACGCAGGAGCAGATGCAGAAATTGTCTTCTGAATTATTTGCAGGTTATCAGACTTATGCACAGAATAATGGATTACCTGACCCGGCAAAATTGGGAGATTCTTTTGCGGCATATCTGAATACAGCAGATGGTCAGCAGAGAATTGCAGCCGGACTTTCGAATGTTATGAATGTGGACGCAGTACAGCAGCAGATGATGACGGCAATACAGCAGTATATGCAGCAGGCAGTGACACAGATGGAAAACAAGCTGCAAAGTGCCATGGCATCCGGCATGCAGGTGGATGAAGAAGCATTTTTAAATGCATTTCAGATTAATATGAATGAGGATGAGCTGACAGAGCTTTTGATGTCTATGGGTTCTGCAACCGGAACAACCTATGAGAATAACTTAAAGAAATTAGGCTATGTGGATTTTGCAGTGCCAAGCGGAATTAATATTTATCCGAAGGATTTTGAAAGCAAGGAGCATGTGGTAGAAATTTTAGATGCATACAATAACCGCATGGAAAAGGAAGGCAGGGACGAGCAGGTGATAACCTATACCGATATGGTAGGAACGCTGATGTCTTCCGTAACCGATATTGTGGATATTATCACATATGTACTGATTGCATTTGTGGCAATTTCGCTGGTGGTATCTTCAATTATGATTGGTGTCATTACTTATATCAGTGTGTTAGAGCGAAGAAAAGAAATCGGAATCTTAAGAGCCATCGGAGCATCGAAGCGGAATGTTTCCCAGGTATTTAATGCAGAGACCTTTATTATCGGACTGTGTGCCGGACTGATTGGAATCGGATTTACACTGCTTCTGATTATTCCGGTCAATGCGATTATCCATAATCTTGCAAATACAACCGATGTAAGTGCGGTGCTTCCGGTAGTTCCGGCACTGGTGCTGATTTTACTCAGTATCCTTTTGACACTTCTGGGTGGTCTGATCCCATCAAAGAAAGCATCGAAGAGTGACCCGGTAACAGCACTCCGGACGGAATAATGAGGTTGACATTTTTTGAAAAACATTTATAATAAGTAGCAAAGCTACCTAAAAGGAGTGAAATTATGGCAGTGAAGATGCCGCTTGGACTTCGGATTGCAATTATAGACCGGGCATTCCGTCGCAAAATGGATGAATGGGCAGAAGAAATCGGAATTACTGCCGTCCAGCTTCGGGTATTAGGAGAAGTCAGTCTGATGGAAGATAATGGAGTGGAAGAAGTAAATCAGAAGGACTTAGAACATATCGAGCAGGTGACACATCCGACAATGACGGGAATTATAAAAAGGCTTGAGGCAAAAGGATTTTTAATCTGTGCACCAAGTGAGAATGACCGGCGTTATAAGAAAATATCCTGTACGGAGAAATCCCGTGGAATTCATAAGGAGATTGCGAAGAAGGAAGCACTGGTTGTAAAAGAAATGTGTAAGGATTTTACACCGGAGCAGATGGAAGCATTTCTGCAAATGACAGAGATGATGTTACAGAATATTTCCTAAGCATAAAATAAAAGTGAAATCGGAAGAGGAGGAAGTTACCGTGTAAATTTTCTTTTCTGATTTCACTTTCGTTTTGGACTAATAGGTAGCTTTGCGACTTAATAAAAGAAAAATGGAGGTAATGATTATGCCAATGCATAAGAGAGAAAGTTTGATTTATACGGTGTTAATGTGTTTTACCATGGTGTTATGGATGAGTATGTATAATGTAGCACTGCATATGGGAACACTGAATATGGAAGTAATAAGAGAAGGCTGGCTGGGATTCCCGCTGGCATATGTATGCGCAATGTGTCTGGATTGGCTTCTGGTATCTAAAATTGCAAAGGGATTTGCATTTCGTTTTCTGGTAAAACCGGAAAGCAGCACAACGAAAAAAGTGATTGCAGTTTCCTGTTGTATGGTAGTTCCGATGGTAATTTTCATGTCCTTATACGGTGGACTGGAAGCCTGCGTAAAAAGCGGAGCATGGAATATGCTTCTGATTATCTGGCTTACCAATATTCCAAAGAATTTTATTATGGCACTGCCGTTTCAGCTTCTGATTGCAGGTCCGTTGGTAAGAAAGATTTTCCGGACAGCATTTCCGGTTGGAACCGTATTATTAGAAGCAGAAAGTGGAAATCCTGTATAAGAATTCCTCTTGTAAAATCCAAACATATGTGCTAATATAAAACAAGAACAAATGTTCTTGAAAGGCATTGATATGAATGGAAATAAAATCTATTTATGTATTGATTTAAAATCTTTTTATGCATCGGTGGAGTGCGTGGAACGGGGATGGGATCCGCTGACTGCCAGGCTGGTGGTCGCAGACCCGGAACGCTCAGAGAAAACCATCTGTCTTGCCGTATCACCGGCGTTAAAGCAGATGGGAGTTCCCAACCGGTGTCGTGTCTTTCAGATTCCCAAAGAAATTCCATATAAGATGGCACCACCCCGTATGCAGCTATATATTGATTATGCAGCGGAAATCTATGGCGTATATTTAAAATATATTGCAAAAGAAGATATCCAGGTCTATTCCATTGATGAAGCATTTTTGGATGTGGCGGATTATCTGCATCTCTATCAGATGACAGCAGTGGAACTGGGCAGAAAAATTATGCAGGATATCTTAGATACGACCGGGATTCCTGCCGCCTGTGGAGTAGGAACCAATCTCTATTTAGCGAAGGTTGCTTTAGATATTATGGCAAAGCATGAGACAGACCGGATTGCCTATCTGGATGAAGCACGCTACCGGGAGAAGCTCTGGAAACATAAACCGCTGACTGATTTCTGGCGGGTGGGGCGTGGAACGGTAGAGCGTCTATCGAATATGGGCATCTGCACAATGGAAGAGATTGCCCATGCCAGAGAGTCTTTATTATATAAGGCTTTTGGCATAGATGCAGAGCTGTTAATTGATCACGCATGGGGAAGAGAACCGGTAACGATAGCGGATATCAAGGCATATCGGCCGAAGAATACATCCTTTTCCAGTGGTCAAGTACTGCCGAGGGACTATAGCTATGAGGAAGGCATTCTGGTAGTGAAAGAGATGGCAGATTTATTGTGCCTTGACCTGGTAGACCAGTGCCTTGTAACATCCCATATCAGTCTGGTAATCGGTTACAGCAATCAGAAATGTTTTGAACCTGCCAGAGGAAGCACAACGCTGCGCAGTGCAACCAGCTCCAACCGCCGGCTGCTGTCTTATGTAGAGCAGCTTTATCGGAGAATTGTAAGACCTGGAGCATATATCCGGCGGATTACATTGACTTATACCGGCGTAATGACAGAAGATTATCAGCAATTTGATTTGTTTTCAAATCCGGAAGAGACAGAGAAGGATGTGAAGGCACAGCGTGCAGCAATCTCCATCAAGCAGCGCTACGGCAGGAATGCTATTTTAAAGGGAATGAATTTGGAAGAGAGTGCAACGACAATAGAACGAAACGGTCAGATTGGAGGGCATAAGAGTGGCGTATAGAAGAGACACCATGGGAGCCGGACAGCAGGAAACAGCATCCGGCTGGAATGAGAGAGAGAATCTGAGAAGAGAGAAAATGGACATCGAAGACCGTGCCAAGCAGTTTATGCCCTTCGATGCCCTGAAGGGTTTTAAGGAAGCTCTGCGGAAGAAGGAAAAAGAAGTTAATTCGAAAGAGAATCCCACCCCTTGACACCCATAGTATAATAAGAAGAAAACCAAGGATGAGAGGATGATAATTATGAGGCGTTCCAGACAGATGTCGGAATCAATAGAACTTGGAATCGTGCTGGCGTTGGCTGGAGGATTTATGGATGCATATTCCTATATGTGCAGGGATGGAGTATTTGCTAATGCGCAGACGGGAAATATGTTATTGCTCGGAATCAATTTATCGGAGAGAAATTGGGGAATGGCATTGCATTATCTGTTCCCGGTGCTGGCTTTTGCAATCGGAATAGCATTGGCAGATGTGGTGCGGATGCACGCAAAAGATAAGAGCCTGTTTCACTGGCGGCAGCTTTCTGTATTGTGTGAAGCACTGGTACTATTTGTGGTATGCTTTTTTCCACAGAGCATGAATCTGGCAGCCAACAGTCTGACTTCACTGGCATGTGGCATACAGGTGGAGAGCTTCCGGAAGATTCATGGAAACGGAATTGCAACCACGATGTGCATCGGAAACTTAAGAAGCGGGACACAGAACTGGTGTGATTTCCATTATACGAAGAATAAAGAATCCGCGTTTAAGGGAATGCTGTATTATGGCATTATCCTGATGTTTATAATAGGAGCAATTATTGGAAATGCTTTTGTGAAATTACTGGCAGAAAAGGCAATTCTGATATGTGCAGCTGTGTTGTTCATGGCATTCATTATGATGTTTGTAGACAAAGAAAAAGCTTTGGAGCAGTAGTATTACTGCTTCAAAGCTTTTTTGATTGCGGTAAAGCTTTCTTTACTGATAACATGTTCCATTTTGCATGCATCTTCTGTTGCGATTTCCTTTGGTACACCAAGACTTTCTAACCAGGTAGAAAGAAATTCATGACGTTCATAAATCATTTCTGCAATTTCACGACCGGAGTCGGTAAGATAGATGAAGCCGGAATCGGTTACCGTAATATGATTCTTTTCTCTTAAATTCTTCATTGCTATGCTGACACTGGATTTCTTAAAGCCAAGTTCATTGGCAATATCTACAGAACGAACCACAGGAAGCTTTTTGCTCAGCATAAGAATAGTCTCAAGATAATTTTCTGCTGATTCATTTGTTGCCATATAACAACACCCCCATTAGAGTTTTTTTCTATAATAATACATGAATTTAGGTAAGTATAACATATTAAGCCGAACATATCAAATCATAAAGTGAATCTAAAAAATGTTTCTTAATGATAAAAATTTCTCAAAAACGTTCTTGACAACTAATGGTAGTTAGAATATACTAACCAATGAAATGAGAAAAAATTAACAATAGCACAATAGAAAAGAGGAGAGTATGATGCCTTTATCTATGGTAAAAGAAGGAGAGCCGAACGTAATTAAGAAGGTCGGCGGTAAAGAAGAAACAAGAAGATTTCTTGAGAACCTTGGCTTTGTTGCTGGTGGTACAGTAACAGTAGTATCTGAGGTAAATGGAAATATGATTGTAAATGTCAAAGAATCCAGAGTAGCAATTGGAAAAGACATGGCAAATAAGATTATGGTGTAACAGCCAGAAGGAGGAAATTATGAAGACATTAAAAGAAGTAGCCTGCGGTCAGACCGTAAAGGTGAAAAAGCTGTCCGGAGAGGGACCGGTAAAGAGACGTATCATGGACATGGGAATTACCAAGGGCGTGGACGTTTATGTAAGAAAGGTTGCTCCACTGGGTGATCCGGTAGAGGTGACAGTTCGTGGCTATGAGCTTTCTCTTCGTAAAGCAGATGCAGAAATGATTGAAGTAGAGTAAATTTTTTTTGCACATAGGTTAGTAAATACTAACATAAGGAATGATAAGCTAACATTGAAACAGTTCGACTAACAAAAGAAATATCGGACTAACAGCATAGAAAGGCTCTATGCAGGAAATTCAAAAATGATAAAAGAAAGAAGAAAAGAGGAGTAAAAAAGATGGCGATTAAAATTGCATTAGCAGGAAATCCCAACAGTGGAAAAACTACATTATTTAATGCTCTGACAGGTTCTAACCAGTTCGTAGGTAACTGGCCAGGCGTAACTGTAGAGAAAAAAGAAGGAAAGTTAAAAGGTCATAAGGATGTAACAATCATGGACTTACCAGGTATCTATTCCTTATCACCATATACACTGGAAGAAGTCGTTGCAAGAAATTATCTGATTAACGATCGGCCGGATGCAATCTTAAATATTGTAGATGGAACTAACATCGAGAGAAACCTTTATCTTTCTACACAGTTAATGGAACTGGGAATTCCGGTTATCATGGCTGTAAACATGATGGACTTGGTAAAGAAATCCGGAGACCAGATACATATCGACAAGCTTTCTAAGAAATTAGGATGCGAAGTTGTTGAAATTTCTGCATTAAAGGGAACCGGAATTACAGCAGCAGCAGAGAAAGCAATCGAAGCAGCAAAACAGAAAGCAGCAGCTCCGGTACATGAGTTCTCGAAAGAAGCGGAGGACATCATCCGCAAAGCAGAAGAAAAATTAGGAAGTGACATTCCGGAAGAACAGAAACGTTTCTTCGCAATCAAACTTCTTGAGAAAGATGATAAGATTGCAGAGCAGATGAAACAGAAAGCAGATGTATCTGCAGAAATCAAAGAAATGGAAGATGCATTTGATGATGATACCGAAAGTATTATCACAAATGAAAGATATGTATATATTTCAAGCATTATTGGTGAGTGTATTACCAAGAATGGCAAGAAAGCACTTTCTACTTCCGATAAGATTGACCGTATCGTAACAAACCGCTGGCTGGCACTGCCAATCTTCGCAGTAGTTATGTGGGTTGTATATTATGTATCTGTAACAACAGTAGGTTCCATTTTAACAGACTGGACCAATGATACTCTCTTTGGTGAGTGGATTATCCCGGCAGCACAGAACTTCTTTGAAAATATCGGATGTGCAGACTGGCTGACAGGTCTTATCGTAGATGGTATTATCTCCGGTGTTGGTGCGGTTCTCGGATTCGTACCGCAGATGCTGGTATTATTTATCTTTTTAGCATTCTTAGAGTCCTGCGGTTATATGGCCCGTGTTGCATTTATCATGGACCGTATCTTCCGTAAATTCGGTCTTTCCGGAAAATCATTTATCCCGATGTTAATCGGTAGTGGTTGTGGTGTTCCTGGAGTTATGGCATCAAGAACCATTGAAAATGACAGAGACCGTAAGATGACAATCATGACAACAACATTTATCCCATGTGGAGCAAAACTTCCAATCATCGCATTGATCGCAGGTGCATTATTTGATGGAGCTTCATGGGTTGCACCAAGTGCATATTTCGTTGGTATCGCAGCAATCATCTGCTCCGGTATTATCTTAAAGAAAACAAAGATGTTCGCTGGAGATCCGGCACCATTCGTTATGGAGTTACCGGCATATCACTGGCCAACAGTTGGAAACGTATTAAGAAGCATGTGGGAGAGAGGCTGGTCCTTTATTAAGAAGGCTGGTACCATCATCCTCTTATCAACTATCGTAGTCTGGTTCTTAATGAACTTTGGATGGACAGACGGAAGCTTCGGAATGTTAAGCTTTGACGGACTGGAGGGAACCGCTCTGGAAGCTGCTCAGGCAGAATGTATCTTAGCTAAGATTGGTAATGCAGTTGCCTGGATCTTCGCACCTCTTGGATGGGGTAACTGGAAGATGACAGTTGCAGCGATTACCGGATTAATCGCAAAAGAGAACGTAGTAGGAACAATCGGACAGTTATTCGGATTTGCAGAAGTTGCAGAAGACGGAGCAGAAATCTGGGGTAATCTGGCAAGCAGCATGACTGCACTTGCAGCATATTCTTACTTAGTATTCAACTTACTGTGTGCACCATGTTTCGCAGCTATGGGTGCAATCAAACGTGAGATGAACAATACAAAATGGTTCTGGTTCGCAATCGGATATCAGTGTATCCTTGCATATGTTGTATCCTTATGTATCTTCCAGATTGGTTCCTTAATTACAGCAGGAACATTTGGTATTGGAACAGTAGTCGCATTCCTTTTAATCATCGGATTCATTTATCTTTTGTTCCGTCCTTATAAGGAAAGCCAGACATTAAATGTAACAGTAAAAGCAAAATAATCTGCCATAACAGAAAGGAGTGATTACGGTGGGTACAGTTATTGTAGGAGCTGTAGTTGTAGCAATCGTTGCACTTGTAATTCGAAGCATGGTAAAAGACAAAAAGGCAGGAAAATCACTGCAGTGTGGCGTGAACTGCAAGCATTGTGATGGACATTGCCATTAATCTAGATTGGAGGCAGGCATGACGCAGACGACACAGACCAGAGACAAGATAATCAAGATGCTGAAAGACCGGGGATGCCGGATGACAAAGCAGCGTCGTATTCTTTTGGATATTATCTTAGAAGATAACTGCTCCAGTTGTAAGGAAATTTATTACAGAGCGTCCAAGAAGGACAAAAGCATTGGAACAGCAACGGTATACCGTATGCTCAATGCACTGGAGGAAATTGGCGCGGTTACAAGAAAAAATATAATCGTAGTAAATCTGGATGACAAGGAAGAAGAAGCATAGCCCTCGTATCCGAAAAAATGAGTTATAGGACAAAATGTGTTGATGAAAACCGCTTTCAAGCCTTGAAAATAAA
>OIDP01000159.1_pt1 | contig 40827 bp, 33 predicted proteins | sample 1581591 | NCBI WGS metagenome assembly OIDP01 (sample SAMEA3882552, study PRJEB24775) | human gut metagenome | biome: human-associated habitat; feature: intestine environment; material: feces | place: Netherlands | collected 2009/2010 | reverse complement strand
ATTCACACATTGTATTTAACAGTGTAAGCTTTGTGGATGGGAAAAAGTATCGCTATGAGAAAGGTGACTGGGCAAAGTATATCCAGCCAATTACCAATAAGCTGTGTCAGGAGTATGGTCTTTCCATTATAGATGTGGAGGATGGCAGCAAAGAGAAAAAGCATGAGAATTATAAGGATTGGAGCGAATATCGTGAAGGCAGCTTTGTGTGGGCAGATATGATAAAAAGAGATCTTGATGCCTGCATTTTACAGGCAAATGATTTCAGTGGATTTCTGGAGCTGCTGTCGGAAAAAGGATATGAGGTCAAGCAGGGAAAGTATCTGGCAGTCAGACCACAGGGGATGACAAGATTCAGAAGATGTAAGACTCTTGGCGAGAATTATTCACAGGAAGCTATTGTGGAGCGTATTGCGAAGGAAGATTTATCCTTTTACCAGTCACAGAATGAGGAAAGGCAGGCAGCGATAGTAAAGTGCTATGTCAAAAGATACCGCAGGGCGAAGATGTCAGGCTTGCAGAAAAGATATTATGCAAAACTTTACCGGATTGGAAAGCTGAAAAAGAAGCCATACAGTCAGGTATGGAAGTATAAGGATGATATCCGAAAGATGCATAAGCTGCAGGAGCAGTATCTATTTCTGGTAAGGCATAAGATTGAGAGTGCAGAAGAACTTGTTTCGGTACTTGATAATCTGACGGATAAGAAGAAAGATGCATCAAAGGAAAAGAGTAAGACCTATAAGGCTAAGGAAAGATTCAAAGATATTTTTGACAAGGCTGAACAGATCCGGGAGCTTGATGATGCGGAATCGTGTTATCAGAGTGGGGATACCTTCTTTGAAGATGAGCACAATGCATGGGAAAGGCTTAACACAGAGCTTTTAGCACAGGGATACAGTGTAGAAGAGGTAGAGAGTCTTAGAAAAAAATATGAGAGCAAGTATGCACAGGACTGTAAGGCAGAACGGGCGGTATCAAAGGAACTTAGCCTTGGAAGATCAATCTGGAAGGAACTTACAGTATCAGCTTCGGCAGAAGAGAAGCAGTATGACAAAGAAACAATAAGAGACAGAAAAGAACAGCCGGTACGTTAGGCTGTTTTTTTAGTGGTTAGGAGGCATATATGGAAGAAAAAAGAGAGCCATTAAGTGAAATGGCGATTGAGAGAAAGATACAGATTCTTCGTAATAAGCATATGGACAGTGAGGTCATTGCTCTTGTCAAAAGCGATTATGAATATGGACTGACTGATGATGAAATCGGTCTGTATCTTAACAAAAGTTATGACATTGAGCAGATGAAGGTGTTATCAAAATGCCTGCATAAGGGTGTATCAGAAGAGTTGTTAACGCTGCTGAAAGATAGCAGGATGGCAGCACCTAAGATGCAGACAGCATTGGATTACTATGAAAAAGGTGTGCCGATTGATGCAATCAGAGAGGTAGTCCAAAAAGATGATACAGCAGTAAACATGCGCAGGATGTTTGATGTCGTATTAGATAAGCTTAATAAAGCCAAAGAGCAGGTGCCACAGGATTTAGAGTATGTGAAAAGTCTTGTAGCTCAGATGGATGAAGTGGTTGCAAAGATCAATCACCAGAATGAAAGGTATGATGCCCTGAATAAGAAGCTTTCTGAAATAGAAACTTCCAAAGATGATGAGGAAGTCAGGGAGCGTCTGGTCAAGGAGAACCAGGATAAGGATGCTCTTATCAACAGTCAGCAGAATGAACTGAATAAGGCAAGCAGTACGATTGCAAGACTCAGGGATGATATTGAGAAAAAGGATAAGGAGATGAAGCGTATGGGAGACAGAATAGAGTCATTGGAAGATAAGATCATAAGTGTTGCCACAGAGAATAAGAAAGAGGCAGAAAGTAAGGCAGAGCTGCAGGAAAGCCAGTCCGTACCACAGGCAGATAAAAAGATTGTTGATACAGTTGCAGTTCCTCAGAATATGCAGGCTGTGGCAAACGGGATTCCGGTCTATTATCAGATTCCGGTAGTTGATGGTACTGGAAATGTGGTGCAGAGACTTCCGATTGAGCGAAGTGTGAGAAAGAGCAGCAACAACGGAGTGGCAAGTCTTTTTGCAAGACTGTCATTTAAGAAAAAGTCAAGAGCAGACATTGTAAAGCTGGTTGCATCGGGAGACCTTGTTCCGGCACAGCTTGTGCAGATTAAGAGTGCAATAGAAAAGGGACTTACTGAGTCACAGCTTGTAGAGCTTATAAACAACAACATTTCAGCGGAAAAGATGAAGGAGATCATTGAGATTGCTGTGCTTGAAAACAGCATGGCAGATTAGGAGGAACTTATGAATTTAGCAGTAGTAAATGAAGCAGTAACAGAGATGAATGGTGTGGAGCATCAATTTACAGAGGAAGAGAAAAACTTTGTTGTCCAGTTCGCATTCAGAAGCGGCAGCAAGGAAGATACAATTTCTCTTATTGAAGCATTGGCACATTCAGTGGATAAGGCTGAGTCGGACGAGATTATGGTCACATACAGGGCTAAATATGATATGAAGCCTGCATGGGTGGAACAGGTGGAAAACCTGCTTGTGGCACTTGAAATGTATCGTATCGAGGAGGAGAAAGCAATCAATCATCTGGCAGATATTTTGACTGCTTATGGTATTGATGTATCAGCCGAGGAAATCCGTACTACAGAGACAGAAACGCTTAAAACAACAGTCAGAGAGAAAGTGGAGGTGCGATAATGGCAGAAGAGATTCAGGAAGCGGTGCAGATCATCCGTGTAGCTTATGATGGCATTGAGATTGCCATGAAGGTAGGAAGCGGCGGCATTGCTGCCATGCAGAAGGCAATAGATTTCTTAAAAGGGATGCTTGATTATGAAAAGTCACTTGGCAAGACATCCATGAGAAAGCTGATCTTAAAAGGTGGCGATTTACAGGTGTTGCAGTTTAATACCGAAGATATGAAAAAGGTTGAAAAGATGGCAAAGAAGTATGGAATACTCTATTCAGTACTTCCAGACTGTAACAGGAAAGATGGACTGAGTGAGGTAATCTTTCATACAGAGGCAGTTCCCCGTGTGAATATGATGATACAGAAGCTCAAGTTTGGCAAGATTGCCACATTTGACGATTATCTGAAGAATGGAGATGAAAAATCCCTTGGCAAGCTGATGGATTTTTTGAAGAAACAGCAGGGAAACGAGAAAAGCCACACGATAGAAGGGGATAGGGTTAATTCCGCCATTGACGGACTGATCGAAAAGGTCGGAATGTTTGCAATGGAAAAGAAAGCTATCAGTGTGGATCAGGTCAAGGAGAATTTCAGTATCAATGGTGAGCAGGCTGAAAGTGTTATCAAACAGCTAGAGACAATCGGTGTGCTTGGAAAGAAAAATGAGGATGGCACCCATACAGTCATGATGGACAAGGATGCATTTATCAATCGTGTCAGAGGCTATCAGGACCTTGCTGAGAGAATGAGGGCAGTTGCAGCATCAAAAAATGCGAACCTGTCAGATGTGACAATCAGCAAGAAGCTGATTATCGAAGAAAATGACCATGCTGTTAAGACCAGAGTTCCCGGCACATGGGGAGAAGAGGCAAGATATGTATGGCTCCGTAAGGAAAACATCATGGAGATTCATGGTGGAAAGACAATGCTTACCTTTCTTGATTCAACCAAGGATTATAAGCTTTACGATGAGCAGAATCGTGTGGTGACAACCCAGAAAGGAACCGAGCTTTATACTCACTACGACAAGGTGGAGTCATCTGTCAGGGAGCGTTACGAGAAAGTGCAGAAAAAGACCACACAGAAGAAAACTGTTACCACAAAGAAAGCGAGGTAGCAGCCTATGCAGACAACAAAGAAAAAGCCGTCACTGATATTCATTCTTGTGGGTGCAGTGTTAGCAGGGTATCTTGGTTATCTGATAAATGGTGCGTGGACGGAAGGGATTGCCTTTAATGAATTTATGGACAGATTCAATGAAGTATGTGCTGTTCCCTTTGCCAACTATTACAATTCCAATACAGTAAAAGCAGTAGCCATTGCATTAGGTATCTATGCGATGGCTATTGTCATGTATTACACCAGTCAGAGAAACTATATGCCCGGTAAGGAATTTGGTACGGCAAGATTTGAAAATCCGAAGCAGGTCAACAAGATACTTGCAGATAAGGATGAGAATTTCAACCGGATACTCAGCCAAAATGTGAAGATGTCGCTGGATTTTAGGAGACTCAAGCTCAATGGAAATATACTTATCTGTGGTGGTTCCGGAGCAGGAAAAACATTTTATGAAGTAAAGCCGAATCTTATGCAGATGCCGCATAACTGTTCCTTTATCTGTACAGATCCAAAGGGAGAAATCCTTAGAAGCTGCGGGCAGATGTTAAAAAATAACGGATACAACTTGAAAGTCATTAATCTGTTAGAGATGGATAAATCAGACTGTTACAATCCATTTTCCTATATCAGAGAGGAAACAGATGTGGTCAAGCTGATTACAAACCTTATCAGCAATACGACACCAAAGGGAGCGACACCAAGTGATCCGTTCTGGGAAAAAGCGGAAGGATTGTTCTTGCAGTCTATCTTTTATTATGTGTGGCTGGAGGTACAGCCGGCAAAGAGAAACTTTGAGACAGTACTTAAACTTCTTGGAGAGGCAGAGGTTACAGAGCAGGGGAAGGCATCAAAGCTCGATGTGCGTATGAAGTTTTTAGAGGAAAGTTCTCCGCTTGGAGCTAATCATCCGGCAGTAAAGCAGTACAACAAATGTATGAGAGGTGCAGGAGATACCGTCCGTTCCATTATCATCAGTGCCAACTCAAGACTTGCATTTCTTGAGAATAAGCAGGTTTTACGATTACTCTCAAAAGATGAGCTTAATCTGTCAGATATCGGTATTGGAGTGAATGGGGATGGAGAGACAAAGACAGCACTGTTTTGTGTAATCCCGGATAGTGATAAATCCTATAACTTTATTATTGGACTACTTTATACGCAGATATTTCAGGAACTGTACTATCAGGCGGACTTTAACTGTGGCGGCAGACTTCCAATTCATGTGACCTTTATGTTAGACGAATTTGCGAATGTCGCATTGCCGGATGACTTCTGTTCATTGTTATCGACAATGCGAAGCAGGGAGATTTCAAGTATTATCATAATACAGAACTTTGCCCAGTTAAAGGCACTTTTTAAGGACACCTGGGAGACAATTCCAGGCAACTGCGATACTTTCATCTACCTTGGCGGCAACGAGCAGTCAACGCATAAGTACGTCTCAGAGCTGCTTGGAAAAGGTACGATTGATAAGAAGTCAAGCGGTGAGACAAAGGGCAGACAGGGAAGCTCTTCGAGGAATTATGATGTATTAGGCAGGGAACTGTTTACACCCGATGAAGTCAGAAAGCTGGATAACAAAAAGTGTATTATCTTTATCCGTGGATTTGATCCTATCATGGACAATAAGTTCATACCATTCAATCATCCGATGTTTAACCAGACAGCAGATGGCAAGGGAGAGCCTTATGTTCATCAGATAAGAGGAGCAGATAATCTTATCGGTCCGCCATTTGAGATTCTTTCAGACAAGGCGGTTAAGTATTATGAAAAGCTGAGGGATAAGGGCGAGAATGTGTATATAGATTCTCTTACCTATGAGCAGTTTATGATGCTTGGTGATGCGGAATTAAGCAGAAGATTCTCCATGCAGGATGAAGCAGAGCAGAAAGCAAAGATTGACAGGGAACAGGCAAATGAGCTTGAGTATGTCGATGAATCGCAGAAGTCGGAAGCAACAGAAAGTGCCAATGCTTCTAGTGGAAGTGCTGGTGCTAAGCCTGTAAGAAATCCTGAGAGGGAAAAGCCTAAGTGGGAAGATACCATTACAAATCGTATGCTTCACTGGTCATATACACCTGAACAGAAAGAAGAGCTCAAGATGGCACTTGCGGCAGGTGTTCCGAAAGCAACGATACTGACTTACTTTTATCCGGAGGTAACTGCTGAGAAGATGAGTTCTTATCGAATGAAGCAGTAAATTATCGCATAGGCATGGAAGTTATGCTATACTGTAGATATGCGATATACAAGTATTTTATGAAAAGGATGTTATCATATGAAAACAATACAAGAGTTAATTGAAGAAGGTATAAAGATTAAAACTACATGTGCACAAACAAATATTCAAACCATAGTGCGAGGTGATGTATATGCAGATTGGTTAACTTACTGCGAAAGATTACTGCGTCAGCAATTTCCTGATGATCCACAAACAATAGAGTTTTGTGAAATAGCAAGAAAAGCGAATGGAAATGATGTAAAAGTGCTTGAACGATTAATTGGTATTCTCAAGGCATTTGCTGATATACCGCCGATAGTACTAACTGAACCTATTGATATAACACTTAAAAAAATATGTACTAATTTTCATAAATGTGCAAGGTCTATTTTAAATCGTCACTCAAAACGTGCGACATTAGAAATCAATGACGAGTATGATGTCCAAGATTTACTGCAAGGAATATTACGTCTTTTTATTGATGATATTCGTCCAGAGGATTATGTGCCAAGTTATGCAGGAGGAAACTCAAGAATAGATTTTTATTTACCTAAGTATGAAACATATATTGAAACAAAGATGACTAGAGAAGGATTACGAGATAAGGAAGTAGGTGAACAATTAGCTATTGATATAGCTCGTTATGGAGATAAATGTAAAACTCTTGTATGCTTTATTTATGACAAAGGAAGTTTTCTAAGTAATCCGTATGGACTAATTTCAGATTTAGAGGCACTTAGTTCTGACAGGTTACAGGTAAAAGTATATATCGCACCAATTTAACTAACAATTTGCTAAGAGAGACTTCGGATAGAATCGGTTGGCGTTTGTTAGCTTATAATATTTCTATCCAATTTTATTATAGATTGCACAGCACTTTAGCCAATAACAGGTTAAGGTGCTTTTTTCATGCCATAAAAGGAGGTGGTTGAAGCACAACGCATCGGGGAAAGCCCGATTAATCATTACTACAGGCATTGCCTGATAATCATATAGTAAAAAAACAAAGACAGAGAGGAATGTATATATTCCATTCGGAAATCAGCCGGATTGGAATGTGTACATTCCTTTCTGGCTTTTTCCATATCTGTCACACATCAAGAAAAAGGAGATTTTTATCATGAGAAAAGAACAGATTACAGTAACTAACAATTCAGTCTGCAATAGCGCAGAAAACAAGGGTTTGGAGGGAAAAGGCATGAAGAGAAGATTACTTCATTTTAAGAAAAGAATGGTTCCGGCAGTATCCGGAGCACTTATGGGAGTGATGCTTATGAGCACTACCTGTTTTGCAGCAGGTACAGGTACTTCCGCAGTAACACAGCCACTTGAGAACTTAAAGACACTTATTATTGCTGTCATTGGTGCGGTTGGTGTCATCATTCTTGCAAAGAATGTTATGGAGTTCGCACAAGCCTACCAGCAGCAGGATTCATCTACCATGAACTCTGCACTGAAAGGAATTGTAGCAGGTGTCATGATGGCTGGTATTTCAACAGTACTGACATTCTTAGGATTCTAAGATGGGGGAAAAAGTTCCCCTTTTAGTAAAAGGAAAGAGGTGAATAACAAGTATGGATATTTTTAAGCTTGGAGACAAGATCCTTGCACTTCTTGAGGCGGTGTTTGGGTTTTGGAACAATCAGATATCCCTGGTCTTTGCAATGCTTGGACAGTCACCGGTCAGTTTCAAGGGCGGAGGTCCCTGGGCAGTTATTGAGGGTATTGAGCCGGTCTTTGTAGCGGTCGGTTCATCCCTCGTTGTGCTGTTCTTTGTTATCGGTTTCTGCTCGGAAAGCATAGATGTAAAAGATGAGATGAGGTTTGAGTCTATATTTCGTATGCTTATCCGACTGGGACTTGCAGAATGGTTTGTTGCAAATAATGTCACGATCATGAAAGCGTTTTTTACTTCCATAGGAAATCTGGTAGGACTTATATCTGCCGGGACAACGACACAGCTTGCTATTGACAGTACACAGGCAGATATCATTAAGGAACTTGGATTTGGTGAAAGTCTAGTAATGCTGATACTTACAGCTTTGCTTGCAATCATCATTATTATCTGTGGATTTTTCATCATTTACACAGTGTATTTCAGGTTCTTAAAGATACTGATTATTGTGCCGCTCGGTGCGATTGCCTGCTCCACGATGGCAGGAAACAGAATGGTCAGTCATACAATGGCTACCTACTGCAAATATTTTCTTTCGTGTGTGTTTGAGGCAGTAACGATGGCACTTGCGATTGTGGTATGTAATGCATTTATCAATGCAGGGCTTCCGGCATTTACAGGAAGTTATGCTGACTGGGCACAGACGCTTATTTATTTGTGTGAAATGACATTTACGATAGCAATGACTGTTGGAAGTGTGAAGGGTGCACAGACACTTACAAGCAAGGCATTTGGATTATAGAAGGAGGCAGAAATGGATAATGAAAAGAAACAGGTTACTTATAATTCAAGCATAACCGGAGAAACGCAGGTGACATTTGATATCCAGCAGTATATGAATAACATGGCAATGTTTATCGGTCTTATGTGTAATGAAGATGGATATGAGGAGCCTTTTGGGGATGTGACTGTGAATTTGTCGGTTGCAGCACCAAATTACTGCGGATATCTGAATGTGAATGACATGCCGGATATTGAAAAGTTTATTACAGATAACGACCTTGGAGAGTTTACTGGATTCACGCAAAGGAGCGGGTTCTGTGAATATCCTCTTTATCTGTTCAATGTAGACAAGCTTAGGGAACTGTGTCCGGATGGAATGGATAAGTATGAGGCGAATATTGGAATGACAAGAAAGCCGGAGAAAAAGGATTTATCAAGATAGGAGGAAGCGACAATGGTAATCGAAGTAAACAAGGATATTGACCGCTATCAGGAATCGGTTGCAATGGGACTTACTGCAAGGCAGCTTATATTTTCCATTGCAAGCGTAGTGGTTGGTGGCGGTATCGTCCTTCTTCTTTACAAGTATATCGGTCTTACGGGTTCTGCTTATGTGGCAATCCCCTGTGTGGCACCGATTGCACTTGGTGGTTTCTATTCCTTTAATGGGATGAATTTCTACGAGTATATGGGAAAGAAACTGCATTTTATGTTTGGCAACAGGGCGCTTACCTATGTATCAACAGAAGGAGAGCCTGCAATAAAGCAGTTAGAAGCAGAACAGAATGAACAGGTAAAGAAGAAAGGCAGAAAGGCTGAACCGGAGACTGTAACAGCTGATTCGGCTGTAAAGAAGCAGGAGGAGTTTGAAGCGATGAAGAAAAAGACGAGAAACATGCTGCTTGGACTTGTCGCAGTCATTGTGGCGGCAGTAGCAGGCATTGCAGCATATAAGGCAATGCATTAGAAACGAATAGTATCTGACCGCAAGGTCGGGAACACAGCCCGCAGGGTGAAGTTCCCGGCGGGCTTTCATTATAAGAAAGCGAGGTTAGAGACATGGGTTTATTTACAGACGGATTTAAGTTATTAAAGAAGGCGAGTGAGCCTTTGTATAAGACACCTAAATCCATTCAGGAAACCATAGAGATTATGGCGGTGGCTGAAAACGGCATTTTTGAAGTAAGCAAAAATAAGTATTCCAAATGCTACCGCTTTCAGGACATCAATTACACGACAGCAACCGAGGATGAGCAGATCGGTATTTTCGAGAGATACTGTAAGTTCTTAAATTCGCTGGACTGTAATTATAAGATTACGATCAACAATAAGAACAAAAACATGGATGAACTCCGTGACAAGGTTCTGATTGCTGAGAAAAACGATGGCTTCAATAATTATAGAAGTATCTACAATGACATCATTGAGGAGAAGATTATTGAGGGCAGACAGGGGATTGAGCAGGAGAGATACCTGACAATCACGATTGAGAGAAAGAACTTCGAGGAGGCGAAGGCACAGTTTGCAACCCTTGAGGCAACGATACACAAGGCTTTCATTGAGCTTGGGGCAGAGATCGTGCCGCTTAATGGCAATGAGAGACTGAAAGTGCTCTATGACTATTATCATCTTGGAGATGAGGGCAGTTTTGATTTTGATATCAAAAAGGCAAAGAAGGTCGGGGCAGATTTTAGAAATGATCTGTGCAATGGTATGGTGAAATATTTCCCGGACCATTTTGAGGATGAGAGTAAATTCTGCAAGGCGCTTTTTATCAAAAAGTATCCGAGCAGTTTGTCAGACAGATTCATCAATGAGATTACTTCCCTTCCGGTTCATTCCATCACGAGCATTGATGTGGTGCCTGTTCCCAAGGATCTGACAACAAAGGTGCTTCAGAAGAAATACCTTGGTATTGAGTCGGATATCATTAAGCAGCAGAGAGTCCGTAATAAGAATAATGACTTCTCTACGGAAATCTCATATGCCAAGAGAACGGAGAAAAAGGAGATTGAGGAAATCATGGATGATGTCCGTGAGAATGACCAGTGCCTTTTCTTCGTGGGAGTAACTATTATTCTTATGGCAGAAAGCAAGAAGGAGCTTGAGAGTGTATGTGAGACTGTGGAGACTATCGGAAAGCGTAACAGCTGCACGATTGATACACACTACTTAAAGCAGAGGGAAGCTCTCAACACAGCACTTCCGATTGGTGTAAGACAGGTGGAGACAATGCGTACCCTTCTTACCCAGTCACTTGCTGTACTTATGCCATTTAATGTGCAGGAGCTTAATGATAGCACGGGCAATTACTATGGTATCAACCAGATCAGCAAGAATGTGAATATCGGCAATAGAAAGAAGCTGATAAACGGAAATGGATTCGTTTTCGGAGTGCCGGGTTCCGGTAAATCCTTCTTCTGCAAGATGGAAATGGGCAGCGTATTCTTGTCGGGAGATGATGAAATAATCGTCATAGATCCAATGAACGAGTACTTTGATATTGCCGAGACTTATGGCGGAACTGTAGTAAATATGTCTACCTACACGGATAACTATGTGAATCCGCTGGAGATGGATGTATGGAGCCTTGATCCGAATGATTCCAAGGGAATGGTAAGAGAAAAGGGCGAGTTTATGCTTGGACTTTGTGAGCAGTGTATCGGGGACAGCTTAAATTCAAGGCAGAAGTCAATCATTGATCGTTGTGTGAGAAAGCTGTATATCGACATTGCAAGGAGCAAAGAGAAGTATATCCCGGTGATGAGTGATTTTTACGATATCCTTATGGCACAGCCGGAGGATGAGGCAAAGGACATTGCATTGTCTTTGGAGCTTTTTGTAAATGGTTCACTTAACATCTTCAATCACCAGACAAATGTGGATGTGGATAACAGATTCACAGTATATGGTATCAGGGACTTAGGTACAGAGCTTAGTCCTATCACAATGCTTGTCATGATGGAGTCTATTCAGAACAGGATTGTTGAGAATGGCAAGAGAGGCAAGGCAACATGGCTCTATATTGATGAGTTTCACGTCCTGCTTAATTCCGAGTATTCTGCAAAATATCTGCAGCAGCTCTGGAAGAAAGTAAGAAAGCAGGGAGGACTTTGTACCGGTATCACGCAGAATGTCGTCGATCTGTTGCAGAACTATACAGCAACCACAATGCTTGCAAACTCTGAGTTTGTGGCACTCTTAAAACAGGCGAATACAGACAGTTCCAAGATGGCGGAAGTTATCGGGGTATCAGAGGCACAGCTAAGATTCGTAACCAATACTGCATCGGGAATGGGACTTATCAAGTGTGGCTCGGTGGTGATTCCGTTTGATAATCAGATTAGTAAGGATACAGATTTGTACAGGCTGTACAATACCAACATTCACGAGATAATTGAGATGAAAAAGCATGCAAATGAAAAATGTTAATTCTTTATGAAGTCATGAATTTTGGATTGACATATTTTCATATGACAGGTAATATAATATTAAAGACAGGCAACTTGAGTGTCTGCCAAGCGGCAAAGTAAGGTGTTGTGCCAGAGAGCAGTGCCTTATGAGCTTTATAAGGGTTTGACATTTACCACAATCTGGCTAGAGGTTAATCCTCGAAAGAAAATGTTAGAAGGGCTCTGCTTATGCAGAGCCTTTCTTAATCTAAGGATGTAGTGGAGAACTGTAATGAGGAATGTTTTAGATTGCATAAATGCATTTATTCCGCTATTATCAACCGAATATGAGCTTGTACTAGGGAGAAAAGGTGTTTCAGTTACATTAAGAATTTCATTTGATAAAAAAGATTGTTTTCATCTTATGGGATTACAATATCTGGTAGACAGACCTGAATTGAGCCGAGACAGAGGCAGAGTATTTGATGAGATAGCAGATGGAACAATTACAATTGAAAAAATAGAGTCATCAGATTTTTATAATAAGATAGAGCAAAGAGTTCATTTCCTGCCATTGCTTGAACAAATGATTGATAGTAATGATACTGTGTTTAAGTATAATAAGAAAGCAAATATGTATTCAATGATTGAGGCTGATTATCTTATGGAAAACAACGTGGAGAGCAGGAATCTATTTTTGTTTTTATCTAATGATGAAGGAGATAATTATTTCTGTCGTTCATTTTTTCCAGAGGAAAAGATGGATTATTCAAAAAATCAAGCATCGTGGACACTTCTTTATAAGAAAAAGATTGATTTATCAACCAGAATAGAGACAGTTCTTTACAATAGAATTAAATAGATTTTTACATAAGCCATTTGGACTAATCATCCAGATGGCTATTTTTTTACCCATTTTTGGGTAATGGATGTAGAAAGAAGGTGAGAACATTGAAGATAAAAAAGGTTGATGACAAACCTATGGTCATTCACACCAAGGAGAAAGCCAAGATTCATGCCCACGAGCCAAAGGGTGCCAAGATTAAAGGCAGCAACATCTATACAGTAGAGAGAGGTCCGAAAGTGCATGATGCTAAAGCCAATGAAATGGATAAAAAAGCATCTGCAAAATTAATGCTTCAGAAAAGTGCTGGTGGAAAGAGTACTTATAGAAAGAGTACCATTCATCAGTCGGAGGCTAAGGATAAAGGTCTTTCTAAGTTTAAGCGTAACATCAGAGAGTCAGGAACTTCAATCAAGACCAAGAATACCAATCTTCACATTGCAGGAAGAACAGGAGCACTTGCAGCTGGGGCAGTAACGGAGCAGGTGGAGGGCGGGCAGGAGGTATCGCAGGCAGCATATCTTGCATATGAATCAAGCCGACCTGTTACCGGAACTGCTTCCAAGGGTGCAGCACTTTTCAGGAAAAAGGCGGCAGTCGAGGCAAAGAAGCGTATCAAGAAGGTAGAGGCAGGAAAGAAGCTGGCAAAAAGGACAGCAAAGAAAGCTGCCAAAGATACTGCCAAGACTGTAGCTAAAGAGACGGCAAAAGAAACAGCCAAGACTACTGCCAAGGTTGCAACGAAAACTGCCACAAAGGCAGCTGCTACAGCGGCAGGAACAGCGGTTGCACCGGGAGTAGGCACGGCAATCGGCATGGCAGCCGGATATGCGGCAGGTGTGTCCATAGAGGTCAAGGATGAAAAAATGACCAACCGGAGCAGGAAGATAAAATTCTTTCTGGATAAGATGAAAGCACAGGAGAATCAGACAGACAGCGTGGCAAAGCTGGTAAAGGATCTGATTGTGCGAAAAGCGATTACCTGGGTAAAGGCAGCGGCACCGATTGTTGGATTGGTGCTTTTATTACTTGTTCTTGTAGTTGCCATGATTGCGGTTCCGGTTATAGCGGTGATAGCAATCCTTTACAATTCACCATTTGCTTTATTTCTGCCACCACTTGAATCAGGAGATACCGTGCAGACAGTAACGAGTGCTTATGTGCAGGAGTTTAACCGGGATGTGAACACGAAAGTGAATGAGCATACCGGATATGATCTTGGAGAGCTTGTATATGTGGACTATGAAGGTATGGAAGAAAACCCAAGCAATTACTATGACATCATGGCAGTCTATATGGTCAAGCATGGTGTCGGAGATACTGCAACAGTCATGAATGATACTTCTAAAGGCTGGCTGCAGGCAGTTGTAAATGATATGTGTTCATACACCACAAGCACCGGAACAAAGGATGTGGAAGAAACGGATGCAGACGGCAATGTGACTACTGTCACGAAGTCTGTTCTGTATGTGAATGTCACACTGAAATCGTACAGGGATATGATTTCGGTCTATGGGTTTAACTCTGATCATGTGGAAATGCTTGAGCAGATCATGAGTCCGGAGTTTATGGGACAGCTTGGATATGCCGGAAGCGGAAGTGGCGGCGGAGGCGGAAGTCCGGGAGTAAGCTCCATGACTGAGGATGAAATCAATGCCATCCTAAACGAAATTACAGACAGCAGGCAGAAAACAGTCTGCTCCTATGCACTTCACAGAGTTGGCTTTCCTTATAGTCAGGATTTAAGAGACAGCGGTAACTATTATGACTGTAGTTCCTTAGCCTATTATTCATGGAAAGATGCAGGCGTGGATATTAGTTACGGCGGTGCAACCACAGCGGCAGCGGAGGCACAGGGACTGGATGAAGCCGGAAAGACAGTCGCCTTTGATGAGTTACAGCCGGGAGACCTTATTTTCTACAGTTTTACAAGCAACGGAAGATATAAGAACATCAGCCATGTGGCAGTATACGTCGGAAATGGCAAGGTGGTAGAGGCGCTTAATGAAAGTCTTGGTGTTGTTTACCGGGATGTGGCAAGCACAGGAAAGATTGTTGTGATAGGAAGACCATAACAGGAAATTTGCAGAGAGGGCATAGTCCCTCTCTGAGACTGGAGGTAAGAATGGATTTAAAAGATATGATACTGGTAACAGAAAACGACAGGGGAACAGAGACAAATATGCTGATGACTCTGGATGATTATAAGAGTTTTATAGCAGTTGATGACATGTCAGAGCTTGCAGACAATTTGTTGCAGCTTGGAAGGACGCTTGGTAAAGCAGATAACTTCACAGAGTATTACAGGGCAGCAAATGTAACGGTATCTGCGAGATTCTGCCTGGATGATATTCAGCTGGGACAATTTCTTCAGGGATTTTATAACGATTCCAAAGAATTTCGGTTTGATAAAGAAGCCAGTTCTTCTGAATGTGTTGCAAAGCTCAAGGAGATTGGAATGACCGATAAGGGCTGGGTGGATGATTTTAACCTGCATTATGAAAGTGTGGACAGATTATTTGAAAGGGGACAGACATTCCATAACTTCAATGACCATGATTACATGGTGCTTGAAGCATTATCACCAAGGAATCTCGTGGTGATGGATATGAAGTCAGGTTCCCTTACAATCGCCCTTGGTGCGACAGAGTATAAGCGTTATCCGAAGGATGAGAAGCCTACAAAGGACAATACCACAATCGGAGTATCGTGGGAGCATGGAATTTATCTCGGTTCCACACTCTCAACCACGAATTTCAAGGCATACAAGAGGGAGTATGGCACACCGGAAAAGATAGAGGATATCTATGATTACAGGGCAAAGCTAAAGCAGAAGTTCTATTTTTATCAGGATATGTCAAAGGATGATGATGTGCCAAAGAAACTGCAGAATGATTTCCTTCACCAGATGTATGAGGATTTCGGAACGATTGAAGAGGACTGTTTTTACGACAGGCTGGAAGATGGAAAGTACGATGAGGGCTTTAAGGAAAGACAGGTAAAGGAAGAAAAGTGCCGGTGATGAGATTTTTACAGGAGGCGATATCATATGGAACAGGAATTTGATGTTGAGATAAAAGAAGTGCTCTCAAGAGTACAGAGAGTAAAGGCAGAGTCGCTTGATGATGCCATCAATAAGGCAATGGATATGTATTATGCAGAGCAGATAGTCCTTGGAGCAGAGGACATGAAGGGAGTTGATTTTACGCCTATCAGCGAAGGTCAGCTCCCTTCTTCATTAAAAGAAAACGGAGGAAGAGCAAGATGAAAAGTGATTCAACAACAGTAATTAAGAACATGGAGTTTTTAGTAAAGGAACTTCATAAGGAGTGGGACAGATCGGGTGCTTCTAAGGCATCCGTTATTATTTCCCTTGAGGAAGTAGATGGTATCAATGATAAGTTAAAAGAGATTATCTATCAGACGCAGAAGTCAGTCGATGAGGATGAGCTGACCTTTAAACAGAGCATTGCAAAGTCCAAGGAGTGCTATGTGCTTCTTCGTGTGGTGCGTAAGATTGCAAAGAAAAAGGATAAATGCGAAAAACAGGCAATCGACAATGAATTTGCAATCGAGCTGGATAAGGATGAGTTAAAGCTATTTAAAGGATTGTTTGCAGAGATGTTTAAGTAGAGGAGGACAAAGGTATGGGCGTTGATATGAAGGTCAAAGCGATATACGATTCTGAAATTGGTAACATCACCAGATCAGAAAAGAACTGGAAGGATGTGTTAAAGGTCGCAGGTCAGTTATACCGCTATGAATTTGACAATATCGTTATGGTAACAGCTCAGAGACCTCCGGAAAAAAGCACACTCATGGCAGATTATGATACCTGGAAAAAGGTGGGAAGATATGTAAAGCGTGGTGCGAAAGGCTGCGCCATCTTCCCGTCGAGGGCGCTGAATCCACGCATGAGGTATATCTTTGATATCAGTGATACCGGAGGGAAGAATGTCAAACTGACATGGGACCTTGAGGGAGAAAATCTTAAGGATTATCTGGATTTTCTTGTGTCAGAAGGTCAGATTGAGCAGTACGATAACAGCGACAGGGAGTCTCTAAAAAATATATTAAAACAGTTTACAGGAACAGATGTTTGGTTTATAATAAAAGAAGAGTTCGGAAACCGAATGACCGAGCTTATGCAGCTATCAGGTAGTGTGATAAAGGAAGAAAGTAAGAAACGCAATGGCTTACAGCAGGTAATGGACATGGAGCAGCTTGTATATGCAAGTGTCATGTATGCTGTAGGGACGAGATGCGGATTTGACTTATCTGTGCAAGAACAGGATTTTAGTCAGATCGTAAATATCAAAGACGAAGAGATCATTTACCGTCTTGGTTCCATTGTATGCGATGTCTCCTGTAGTGTTCTTAGAGAATTTAGTCGTAACTTAAAGGCAATCGAGAGCGAAAGGAGAATTGGATATGTTAGAAGAAATGACTTACAAGGAAGTGGACGGACTGCTTTATCCGCAGATAGAGATGCCGGACGAGACGGAGGATCTCACGAAGCTGGGCAAATACGGAAGGATGGCGATGAACTATCTAAAGGAGAACGAGCCGGCAAGATACAAGACGCTGATGAGATTCGGGAAGATGTACGAGAAGATGTCAGCGGTAGAGGAGGAAGCGAATCAGCTGTACGACCAGCTGGAGATGCAGTATCTGGCGAAGCACAAGCCACAGAATCCGTCATCGACAATGGAGATGTGGAAGATAAGAGAGCAGGCGAAGATGCAGGCAGAGGAAGTAGTGCTCCACCAGATCGTGATGAAGTTTCATTAGAAATACAGGAAGAATTAAATAGAGAGCTTGATGAGATTAACTCATTGGGTGTCAGTAAGGAAGCCGAATATACACAGGCTTCCTTTTTTTTCGACCAGAACGGGCAGGCAAGCATTGGCACCATTCATACTGAGGACGAAAACAATAATCAGTTTATGCGTCAGTTCGAGCAGGACAGAAAAGCTGCATTAGCAGGTAAATACAATTATCTGAATCCCAAAAAGTCTGCAACAGTACCAGGTGAGTATATCAAACAGGTGCTTATGAGAGGTACAGGCTTTGTCGGTGGCAAGGGCAGGGTATGCAAGATTTTTGAAACAGAGATTGATGCAGGAACCAGGGCAAAGCGTATCAAAGCAGAGTATGGTCAGGGAGGTGCAGGCTGGCCGGTTGACGGACTGGGGCTGCACGGATATGACACATTTCATGGGAATGGACTGCGTTTTCAGTGGCGAGATGAGGATGGAGAGGTTGAAGGATATGTTTCGTGGAAAGATATCGAAAAAGAGCTTGGTGTCCTTATTCTTACAGGGGAATACCAGTCTGAGACACCTCGTATTGATGAGCTTGCGATGGACGGACTCCGTGAGGATGATGAGGTCATTGATGCCGAATACCGGGAAGTGGAACCGGAGGAGGCAGAATCAGAGATTGATGATTATGCAATACCGGATGAGCCGGAGAGCTATGCTTCTAACAGAGATTATGTAAGTGCAAAAGGCATGACACTACAGGAAACTCCCGATGAAGACCGCATGGTAACACAGGCAGAATATGGTGCAGAGATAGAAGCTGAAACATCAGAAAAAGATCCGTCAGAGCTTCAGTATATTACACCGATTGATTATGCCAAGCGTATTGCAGAGCTTGATGAAGACCTGCGTGATGCGGCGGAGATTCTGGTGACAGATTGTAGCTGCTACACTCCATTTAGGGCATTCCTTATGGATGTGGTGCAGTCTGATTTTGCATTTATGCCCAATAAACTTGACCTTATCAGGGATATAGCATTAGGTACAGACAATGCGGAAAGAAAGGCATATTCCAACAATAAGTATGGTCTTGTGGAGTACTCAATCAGAAGCGGATATGTGAAGATCAGCTATAAGAACAGGAATGGTGTGCGTAAGGAAGGTGCACTCGACTGGCGTGAGTTATATGAAATCTTATCTTATATGGTAAAACAGCCATTTTACTGCGGAGAAGACCAGAAAAGGTATTATCAGGAGACAAAGCAGAAGGCTGACAGGGATAAGATGAATCCGGTCTATAAGAGATTCTTTGATATCGAGGATAGTGTAAAAGCCAATCGTCTTGAAACCAGGGAAAGAGCAATAGCGAATGGCTGGGATACCAAGATTGATGAGAATGGACATGTAGTTTCAGATGATGCAGTACAGAAAAAGCACAACTTCCACTACAACCTCTGGGAAATGGAAAAAGGCGGAGCTAAGACCAGATACCAGTGGAATATGGATGCAATCCGCACTTTAAAGCAGATTGAATCAGAGAACAGGCTTGCCACACCTGAGGAACAGAAAACTCTGTCGAAGTTTGTCGGATGGGGCGGACTGTCACAGGCATTTGATGAGAATAACGCAGGCTGGAGCAAAGAATATGCAGAGCTGAAAGACCTTTTATCTGATGAGGAATACAGTGCTGCAAGGGCAACAGTAAATAACGCCTTTTATACTTCACCGGAGATTGCCATGTGCATAAATTCGGCACTTGTCCAGTTTGGTTTCAGAGGCGGCAATGTATTAGAGCCATCTATGGGTATCGGTAACTTCTTTGGAAGTATGCCGGCACCAATGCAGAGAAGCAAGCTGTATGGGGTGGAGATTGACAGCATTTCAGGAAGAATTGCAAAGCAGCTTTATCAGAATGCCAATATCAGTATCACAGGATTTGAGAATACCACATATCCGGATAACTTCTTTGATGTGGTTGTCGGAAATGTGCCATTTGGTGATTATAAGGTATTTGATCCAAAGTACAACAAGTATAACTTCCGTATCCACGATTATTTTCTGGCAAAAGCACTTGATCAGGTAAGACCGGGAGGCATGGTTGCAGTAATCACCACAAAGGGAACACTTGATAAGGCAAATCCTACTATCCGAAAGTATCTGGCTGAAAGAGCAGAGCTTGTGGGAGCAGTAAGACTTCCGAATACTGCATTTAAAGATAATGCAGGAACCGAAGTGACAGCAGATATCCTGTTTTTGCAGAAGAGGGAGAGAAAGATTGATATTGAACCTGACTGGGTACACCTTGGTGTAACTGAGAATGGCATTGCAGTCAACTCTTATTTTGCAGAGCATCCGGAGATGATGCTTGGATCTATGGAATATGACACAAGGATTTACGGACAGGACAGCAGATATACAGTCTGTGTGAATAATGATGAGAACTTCAATATGTATGAGACTCTCAATAAGGCTATCGGTAATATCAAAGCCCAGATGACAGATTTTGAGAGAGTGGCAGATGAGGCGGAGCAGACGGAGGAAGTTATCCCGGCTGATCCGGATGTGAGAAACTACACTTACACATTTTTTGAAGGAAAACTCTATTACAGGGAAAATTCCGAGATGGTAAAAAAAGAAGTATCACAGACTGCCGAGGAGCGAATCCGAAGCCTTGATGAAATCAGACAGATAACAAGAGAGCTGATTGATATCCAGATGGATGGCTGCAGCGAGGAGGAGCTTTCTGATAAGCAGAGACTTCTTAATGTAAAATATGATGCCTTCGTAAAGCAGTATGGAGCCATTACTTCAAAAGCAAACAGAATAGCATTCAGGGATGACAGCGATTATCCACTTCTTTGCAGTCTTGAGGAAGTAAACGAAGATGGGGAGGTGAAAAAAGCGGATATGTTTTATAAGCAGACGATTAAGGCAAAGACTGTCATAGACAGGGTTGAGACTGCTGTGGAAGCATTAAATGTATCCGTCAATGAATTTGGATATGTAAACCCTGCCTATATGCTTTCTATCTATGAGCCGGATATTACAAATGCAAAGGAAGAACTTGCAGAAAAGTCCGGACAGACAGTGGATGAGATAACGCTAAGTGATGATGCATTAGCAGAGATTAGAAGGGCAGTCCTTGTGGAAGAGCTGGACGGACTGGTTTTCCTAAATCCAGACCGCTACAACGAGAACAATCCCGACATCGGCTGGGAGACAGCAGACGAGTATCTTTCGGGAAATGTGAGAGACAAACTTCGTGTAGCAAAGGCTATGGCGGCTGATACAGACAATCCGCAGGCAGAAAGATTTGCAGGAAATGTGGCAGCACTTGAAAAGGTGCAGCCGGAATGGATTGAAGCCTCGGATATTGATGTAAAGATTGGTACGACATGGATTGAGTCGCTTGATTATGAGCAGTTTATCTATGAGCTTCTCAATACACCAAGAAGAGCAAGGGCAGTCAGAAGCCAGTTTTACAATACAGGCATTCAGGTACACTTAAATAAGATGAGCATGGAATGGTTCATCGAGAATAAGAGCATGGATAAGCATTCAGTGGCAGCTACTAAGACTTATGGTACAAGCCGCATGGATGCTTATTCTATTTTTGAGGATACGCTGAATCTTAAAACTGTAACAGTAAGGGACAGGATTGATGACGGTGATGGCAAATATCATTACGAAGTCAATAAGAACGAGACAATGCTTGCAAGGGAAAAGCAGAACATGATCAAGGAGAAGTTCAAGGAATGGCTGTTTGCAGAGCCGGAGCGAAGACAGAAATATGTGGAGTATTACAACGAGACATTCAATAACATCCGTCTGCGTGAGTATGACGGAAGTCACTTACAGTTTCCGGGAATGAATCCGGCGATTGAGTTAAAGCCACATCAGAAGAATGCGGTGGCAAGAATCCTTCTTGGAGGAAACACCCTGTTGGCACACTGCGTTGGTGCCGGAAAGTCCTTTGAGATGATGGCTGCCTGTATGGAGCAGAAGAGACTCGGACTTGCCAATAAGACGATCATGGTTGTTCCAAAGCCACTTATCGGTCAGACGGCATCAGAGTTTTTAAGGCTTTATCCGTCAGCAAATATCCTGGTTGCCACAGAGCGTGATTTTGAAAAGAGCCGCAGGAAGCAGTTCGTATCAAGGATTGCAACAGGTGACTATGACTGTATCATCATGTCGCACTCGCAGTTTGAGAAAATCCAGGTCTCAGCAGAGAGAAAGGAAAGAATGCTAAATGAGTAGATTGATGAAATCAGCTATGCGATTGATGAGATGAAGGAGCGTAACGGACAGCGTTGAACTGTAAAATAGATGGAAAGCCAGATAGTTTTGAGGACGTGGGATTAGATTCTGCGTCTTTTTTTTGTCGCCTGAAATGCGACACATAAGAAATGGTTCTTGTTATAATTATGATAGCACATGAAATAAGAATCGTTTGAATTCATAGTTGTCCTTTTTATTGGACACATGGTGTTCGTATAATGTAAGTACAAAGAGTACAAAGAACTTTAAAACATGTAAAAATTGTTTGAAAGGAGCTGATTGATATGAAAAAAGAAGGATATAGTCGCCCAGGATTATTTGGCACAATGAAGCATTATGATGCAAATGGCAATAAAATTGGAGAGAGCAGACCGGGATTCTTTGGTAGTATGAACAACTATGATGCTAATGGACATAAAGTAGGACATAGCAGTCCTGGATTATTTGGTACAATGAATCATTACGATAATAGAGGTCACAAAGTAGGACACAGCCGCCCTGGATTATTTGGAAGTGTCAACACATATGATAATAATGGACATAAGACAAGCCATAGTGACAGAGGTTTGTTTGGTGGATTCAATCATTACGATAATTAGGAGGACAGGGATATGTTAGGAACAGATGGAAGATTATATGATTCGGATTTTGACTTTGATGGAGATGGAAAACTTAATGCTTATGAGTATTCTGTAATGGATGATGTAGTTTTCGGTCATGAAGATACGGAAACAAGTGAGGTGGATGAACCGGAAGATGAGTTATCCTTGGCAGGACTAGATGCAACAGAGCTTGAATATATGGATGCAGATGAGAGAAGAGAGGCATTGGAGGATGCCGGCTTAGATCCGGATGATTATGATTTTGACTAAAGGAGTGCAAGATGAAACAACAAACTGAAAAGAAACTACAGGCTAATTTGAAAGCAATAAATAATGATTTCAATACAGTTATTTTGCGGATATTGAAGTGAAATTTAAGCTGATGGAGTTGGAAGCAATTAGGATATTAATTGATGATTGCGAAAGATTGATAAATGAAGATGCAGGTGATTATGCCGATGGTGTGGATGACGCAATGGATGAATTTGCCGAGGATTGGTAAGTATGGCAGGCAAATAGTGAAAAAAAGAAGCCGTAATGATATAATATTAGACAGGATAAGGAAGCAAGATACAGAAAATATGATATAGATGAAGGAGTCAGAAATGAGAGACCAGAAATTATATGAATCAGTCGGAAAATACATAGATAAATATTACATAGACAAGCCGGATGATATTAAACTGGATAAAGAAATGAAGTCTATATTTGATAGAATCTCGGAATTTAGAAAGAAAAAAACAACAAAAAAATGTGATGCCGAAGAAGATACAGATATTGAGATAGATGAAAGTGCCGTAGAATCGTTTGATGTTGAAAGTATGCAGAAAACGAAAGCAACTGACTCTATGTCTTCGACATTGGCAACAAACCGTAATATAGAAAGTCTTATGGGGCAGATGGATGAGACATTTTCCCAAAGACTATTGCGTTTAATTGATGAGAGAGGGATGACCGATTCTGAAGCATATAATAAAGCTTATGTGGATCGAAGACATTTCTCAAAAATCAGAAAAGATGTGAATTATACGCCAAATAAGAAGACTGTGCTTGCATTTGCAATAGCATTAGAACTATCTATTGACGAAGCGAAGGATCTTCTAAATTCAGCAGGCTTTGCGTTTTCAAGAAGTTCAAAGACGGATATTATCGTAGCTTATTTCTTACAGAATAAGATATACGATATGTTTGAAATTAATGAGATATTAGATGCTTATGGACAGCCAATTTTTGAGTAGGTGAAGTATATGCAAAAAAAGAAGAAGCGGATGTACGACGGAGGAAAAAGCGTACTTCATGTAAAAAATAGTGCAGGCGGTTTTTACAAAGTTAAGAAAACAGGAAGACTTGGAAAGAACTGCGTGCATTTTTCAGGTAGAGGAATATTTTCCAAATATGATAAATGGTGCAGTTCTGCAAACTGCCCTGGTTATGAAAAAGAAAATAGAGGCTTGGAGATATGAAATTGTCGCCTATCATGCGACCAGCTCTGTTAGTTTCGTAGATATAATGTAATTACAATAAACCGAAGGAGGTAAATCACATGAATGCGGAATTAACAGAGCTGGTTTTTATTTTGGACAGAAGTGGTTCAATGGGTGGACTGGAGAGCGACACAATCGGCGGGTTTAACGGGATGATAGAGAGGCAGAAAAAAGAAGGAGAAAAAGTTAATGTGACTACAATTCTCTTTGATGATGAAGTGGAAATCATTCATGATCGTTTCCCGATTGATGCAGTTCAGCCGTTGACGGATAAAGAGTATTATGTCCGGGGATGTACAGCATTGCTTGATGCAGTAGGACAGGCAATTAACAAAATTGACAATGTGCAGAAACATTTGCCGGAGGAACATCGTGCCGGAAAAGTATTGTTTGTAATCACTACAGATGGATTAGAAAATTCCAGTACAGAGTTTAATTACAATGACATTAAGCGAATGATTGAAGCAAAGAAAGAATGTGGCTGGGAGTTCTTATTCCTTGGAGCAAATATTGATGCAGGCAAAGAAGCTGAAAAAATTGGTATTGAAAGAAACAGGTCAGTAACATATGAGAATGATCATGATGGAGTAGCACTCAATTACGAAGCTGTTGGAAGAGCTGTCAGAGGTGTCACAAAAAGTAGAGCGTGCAGTGTGGAGTTGGATGACACATGGGCCAGTGATATTGCGGAATATCATGATAAAGCTGGAAAGGGCAGGTGGACAGTATGATTATAGACGCAAGACAGATGAAGAAAATACTGGTAGCGAATGGATATGAATATAAAAGATGCAAGGGTTCACACTTTATGTATTCAAATGGAACAAATACTGTAGCGGTAAATAATCATTTGAATAGGATGGTTGCGCAGAGAATCATAAAGCAGTATCACCTGCAGGTGGCAGGTGTTTAGAAAGGGGAACTTAATATGGCTATGGTTGAATGTCCACGATGTGGAGCGATGGTATCTGATAAAGCAAAAAAATGTGTTCACTGTGGTGAAGTACTGATACCGGAAGAGAAAAAGTATTGTATGGAGTGCGGTGCAGAACTGATAGAGGGCATGTCAGAATGTCCTAACTGTGGGTGTCCGGTCGAAGAACAGTTAAATGCGCAACTCAACGAAAAGCCACAGAAGGTGGAAGTAACCGGTGTGAAGGTCACTAGGAAAATTAAGATAATCATAGGAATTGCAATAGTAGTTCTGATTCTGGGTGGGGTAACAATATTTGAAGTTACCCAGTATCAGAAGAAAAAAGCAGCTAAGGAGTATGCTGAAAGTGTTAAGACATATTCAGATAATTTGGAACTGGCTACAGTAACTATGCTCAAGGGCGCAGGAGATGCTGAGGATTGCGGAAATCTGATTAAGAATGTTTGGTACAATGCTATATACAAGGAAAAAGATGATGAGACAGATAAGTATACCAGACCGGGTGGATATTTCGTGTCAGATTTTAATGATGCACTGGGAAATCTTTTTGTAGATTCAAGCTTTAGCAGCAAAATTGATAGTATTGATAAGAATCAGGATACAGTCAATAGCTTGATGAAAAAATTGAAGAAACCACCGGAAGAATATAAAGATGCATACGATGCATTGTCAGATTTCTATGACGCATATTTGGCTTTAACGGGCTGTGCGACTGATCCGTCAGGAAGTCTGCAGACATATTCCAGTACATTCAATGATGCTGACACGGATACATTGAATGCATATAAGGCCATGCAGCAGTATTTAGGTGATTGATAAAACTGATAGCAGAAACATAGCTATTTGGCAGGGTGTAGAATTTGGGAAAATATACACTCTGCCTTTTAATAAATAATCTCAAAAATAAAGTTCGACATAACGAAGCATTTATTCATAATATTATTGATATTGTGCATTATATATGGTAAAATGGTCACAATGGGATTTGCTATTATAGATAGTAATACAGACAGTGATTATGAAAGACAAGAGGTATGTATATGTCAATATCATATAACGGATTGTGGAAGCTGTTAATTGACAAAAATATGAAGAAAGTGGACTTGATTAATAATCTCGGAATAAGCAGCAGTACGATTGCCAAGATGACAAAGGGTGAGAAGGTCTCTATGAATATTTTGGAGAAAATCTGTGATGAGTTAGACTGCGACTTTGGTGACATTATCCACTATGAAAAGAATAAGGATGGTGGAAACAATGAACTATAGTGCAGGCATGGTGTCTCAGGTATTTGCATTTGTAGAGACGAAACAGACAGCAGAACTTATGGCAGCAGGTATGTCGAAGGATGAAATAAAGGATAAGGTAATTGGTGAGAATCTTTATCAGCTTAGAAATGAGACCAGATTACGGAGGACATTCAATTATGTATATAATCGGCTTTCGTCATTGCCTGATGGAGCAGTAGAGCTTTTGGTTAAAGTGGATAATGAGAATGCAAAGCTGCTGACACTGATTGCAATTATGAATACAGATAAGCTCTTTTTTGAATTTGTATATGATGTGTATCGTGGCAAGGTAATACTTGGAGAAAAGACGATAGAAGATAGAGATATAAATGGATTCTTTGACGATAAGGCAACTCAAAGTGAGGAAGTAGCAGGCTGGTCAGAATCAGGAATTAAGAAACTCAAGAATTGTTATATGAAGAATCTTGCAGATGCGGGATTGATTGAATCAACAAAGACAAGGGTAATCAGACACGCTCTTGTTAATTATCGTATAGAGGAACTACTTCACAGTAATGGGATGGATGCATATATCAATGCAGTTAAAGGAGTCTGAGCATGGCAAAGTTAAGTTTGGATGATAGACTGAATCAGATAGAAGACAAAATATCAGATAAGTCGTTTAGAGAGAATAAAGGACTTGGAAATGAAGTCGGATATTATATATTCGATTATGATCCAAGAGAAGAGCTGTATGTGAGAAATCATATAGCATACCTTAAGGATAGAATAAACAACGGAAACAAAGATTTCAGAATAGTTGAGTTTGACCTGTTTCACCTGATGGTTGAGATATTGCAGGAGGAAGGTTATCTGGAAGCATTCTTTGATTTGGAAAAAGAGAATGGATTTTTTGAAATGGCAGACAGCCTTGTAGAGACTTTGGGACTGGATGAGACAAATGAGCTGAATCTAATCATATCAAGAATATTGCAGGAAGATTTGACAGACAGTGTGGTATTTCTTACCGGAGTAGGCAAGTGCCATCCGATAATAGCAAGCCACAACATCTTAAATAACCTGCATCAGGTACTTGACAGTGTGCCGGTAGTGCTTTTCTATCCGGGAGAGTATAGCGGACAGGATTTGAAATTATTTGGAACGATGGATTCACACAACTATTACAGGGCATTCCGTCTGGTGTAGAGGAGGAAATACAATGCAGATTAAAAATATGTTTGAAAAGCAGATTGATCGTGACATCAAGGGCGTTATTAAAGTGGGTCAGTCGGATGAAGAAAATGTATATCAAGAATTAGATGAATATGTAGTGACCAAGGAACTTCTGAAGCATTTCAGAGATTTCTTCAACAATTATGAAAAGGGTGTAGATGGATATACAGATAAAATGGGTGTCTGGATTTCCGGATTCTTTGGAAGTGGTAAATCTCACTTCTTAAAAATACTGTCTTATTTATTAAAAAACAGCACAGTAGAAGGTAAAAGAGCCATTGAGTATTTTACAGATGGTAAGAAGATAGAAGACCCGATGCTTATTGCAGAGATGACAAAGGCTGGAACTATTGAGTCGGATGTCATGCTTTTCAATATTGATTCAAAGGGTTCTGCAAAGGTAGGCTCCGGCAAGGAGGCTATTGTTGAAGTGTTTATGAAGGTGTTCAATGAGATGCAGGGATATTGTGGTTCAATACCTTATCTCGCAGAATTTGAGCGCCAGTTGGATGACGAGGGCAGATTTGAAGAGTTCAAAGCGAAGTTCGAAGCGAATGCAGGAGCACCTTGGGAGAAAAAGAGACAGGCATTTGCAGTTATTCAGGATAAAGTAGTAAAGACATTAGTCGAGATGGATTTCATGAGTGAGGAAGCAGCCCGCAACTGGTGCAAGAATGCAAAGGGGAGCTATGACCTCAGTATCGAGAAGTTTGTATCACTTGTGCAGGAATATTGTGCGAAGAAAGGTCCGAATCATCATGTTATCTTCTTAGTGGATGAAATCGGTCAGTATATTGCAGATGACACACAGCTTATGCTCAACCTCCAGACAATTGTGGAAGACCTTGGAACAGCCTGCAAAGGTAAGGCATGGGTTATCGTAACGAGCCAGGAGGATATTGATTCTATTACAAAGACAAAGGGAAATGACTTCTCTAAGATTCAGGGACGTTTTGATACGAGACTTTCTCTTTCGGCATCCAATGTTGATGAAGTAATTCGTAAGCGTGTGCTTGCAAAGAATGAGACAGCAACACAGACGCTCAGACTTCTCTATGAGCAGAAAGAATCAATTATCAAGAATCTTATTACATTTACAGCGGATACAGCGGACAAGAAGCTGTATGCAGATAAGGCGGATTTCGCAGACTGCTATCCGTTCATACCATATCAGTTCAATCTTTTAGGACAGGTACTTACTGCGGTCAGAACACATGGCGCAAGTGGAAAGCATCTGTCAGATCAGTCACGTTCTATGCTTGCACTGTTTCAGGAGTCGGCAATCAGAGTAATGGATAAAGAGGATGGAGTATTGGTTCCGTTTAGCTTCTTCTACGATCCATTGCATAAGTTTATTGACCACCAGCACAGTCAGGTAATCTCAGATGCAGAGAATAACAGTAAGTTGGATGAGTTCGATGTAGAGCTTTTGAAGGTTCTCTTTATGATTAAATATGTCAAGGAAATCAAGGCAAATGTAGATAATCTTACTACACTTATGATTTCCAATATTGATGATGACAGGATTGAAGTCCGTTCTAAGATAGAGGCGTCATTAAAGAAGCTGATTAAAGAGACACTTGTACAGAAGAATGGTGAAATATACATCTTCCTGACAAATGAGGAGCAGGAAATCAATAATGCCATCAATAATGAGTCAGTAGAGATGGGAGAAATCATCGGAGAGGCTTCTACAGTTATCTTTGAGGAAATCTATACAGAGAAGAAATACCGTTACAGCAGCCGTTACTTATTCCCATTCAACCAAAAGGTGGATGACCGATTCTTCAAGGGCAATCAGTCTAACGATATCGGAGTGACAGTTATTACACCTTATGGCGGAGATTATGCAGACTCTGCGCTTCGTCTGCTCTCAGCACAGGAAAGCAGTGTGATTGTGAAGCTGCCAAATGACAGTACATTCCTTGATGAGATTACAGAATCCATCAAGATATATAAATTCCTTAATAAAAATGCGTCCGGAGCCAGAGGCAGCTTTGACAGCATCCGCAGGGCAAAAGAGGATGAGCGTATTGAGAAGAAGGATAGAATCCGAATCTTTATTGAGGATGCATTAAAAAATGCTGATATCTATGTAAATGGCGATAAGGCAACCATTTCAGCTAAGGAGCCGGCAACAAGAATCAATGAAGCACTCGGTAAGCTCGTAGCAATGAAATACAATAAGCTTACCTATATGGAGACAGCACCGGAGCTTTCAGATATCAGTGCCATCTTTAAACACAGCGATGGTCAGATGAGTTTCCTTGGCACAAGTGATACCACACCGAATAAGCTTGCTTTAGAGGAAGTGGTGCAGGTAATTGGCTTAAATAATGCCAGACATATGAAGACATCCCTTAAGTCATTACAGGATAAGTTTGGTGCAGCACCGTATGGATTTGATTCCAAGGATGTGCAGTGGCTTGTTGCAATGTTGTTCAAGCTGGGAAGAGTGTCTCTTACTCTTAACAGTCAGAGCTTGTCATTACTTTCAACGAATTCGGATGAACTGGTAAGATATATTACAAAGCGAGAGTATGTAGAGAAACTCCTGATAGACATCAGAGAAAGAGCAACTGACGGACAGATTCGCTCCGCAAAAGAAGTTATGAAGGATTACTTCGGATTTACTGTATCCAGTGATGATGATGACAAAATCATGAGCAGCTTCAAGAACAGAGCGAAGGATAAAGTTGAAGTATACGATGACATCCTTGTAGAGTACAGAATCAATCCGAAATATCCTTGTAAGCGACTGATGGAAGAGGCAAGAAAGAGACTTGCAGAACTCCTTGATATCAATGAGCCTACAGAGTTCTTCAAGACAGTAGATAAGAAGAGAGATGACCTGCTTGATGATTCAGAAGATACTGCACCTGTATTTGATTTCTTTAAGGGAGATCAGAAAAAGATTTTTGAAGAGGCAGTAAAGAATCTTGCATATTTTGGCAACAGTAAGACTTATGTAAGTGACCAGGAACTGTTAAAAGTAGTCGAAGAGATAGAGACTATCGTGAAGGACGGCAAGCCTTTTGGTAAGATTCAGAGATTACCGGAATTAAATAAGAGATTTGAAGAGCTTCATATGGGATTGCTTGAAAAGGAAGCAGCTATCATGGATCCATTAGTACATGACGACTTCCTTAAAGTGAAAGATGTTTTGGATACAAAGCAATTTGCAGAGGTACTCCGTCCTCGTATCAATCAGAGGTTTGAAGAAATCTGGGATAAGCTGAAAAAATCAAATGATATAGCAGCAATCAAGAATATCAAGCTGGAAAGTGACACTTTAAAAATCAAATGCTTGGATGAAATAGATGAATATGAGAGGACCCATCAGCCTGCACCGGAACCACCTGTTGCACCGGAACCACCTGTTGCACCGGTAGTACCCGGTAAAGAGTCGATTGATCCTACACTGGTACAGACTAAAGTAAAGACCAAGAGACGTAAGAATGTTTCCATCAGTAATGTAGCAGGGGCTAGAACATATTCGATAGAGACAGAGCAAGATATTGATAAATTCCTTTCCGAGATGAAGCAAAGGCTATTACAAGAATTGGAAGAGAATACAATTGTTACATTGAGTTAAATTTTTGATGGAATGGGGTGTAATTATGGGATATGTGAATTTATATAAAATTGATGACAATAAACAACTTGAATTTACACAGTTGCTACAAGATAAATATGAATTTATAGGTGAGCAAGAATACAAATCATTACATGATAAGGACAGAAAATATATTGTTGGAACCTATTTGTATCGTGCAAATGATTCTAAAATACCTGATTGGCAGTGGATATTGGATGAGTATGAATGCGATAAAGTTAAAATATATTCATCACCTAGAGCAATTTTAAAAATCGAGTCAGATGGCATTATATATGTTATAAGTTATGGTCTTGCCTATTTTTCGGTTGATAAATATTGTGATGTAGAATTTGCTTTTGAATTTGCAAAAAGAATAGCATTTAATGAAATAAAAACTACAACATTAACAGCCCCAAATTCTAGAAAAAATAAAATAGTTAATGTTTTTGTCGATTATAGTAATTTATCATATGAGAGTGGCGAGTCATATGCGAAAATAAAAGCAAGAATGGATACCGGAAAAGAAAAAAGATTATTTAAGGAGACTATAGAGATAGGACATTCTATAAAAGCACAATTAATACAAAATAATATTGATAGTATTATAGAATTTATTGAGTATATAGAAATGACTCTTAAGAAACCAATTATTAATAAAATACCTGTTTTTGGAAAGGTTAAAGATGATGAATTAATAGATGATTTAGATGAGCGATTACTTAAAAAAATTAACGATAATATAGATTGTATTAATATATCAGAGTTAGATGTTATTGGAGTGACAGAGATATTTAATAATAATGACTCTTCATTTGTTTTGAAATATAAAAGAGCTCATGAAAATATCGAGAGTCTGACTAAAGATGCTATTATGCATTTTATTGAAACTAACAAAATAAATATTGAAAAAGAATTTTTTAATATTAAAATTGCGTGTTTGAAAAATGAGCAAATTGTATGTACATATAATATAAAAAGAGTAATTGATTTTACTGATGATGAAAGAAAATGTGTTTTGATTAAAGGAGAGTGGTATCAGTATAATTCTGATTATATTGCATATTTACAAGAATCAATAAAAGAATTGGATGTAATATATGATTCAAAATATGATTTCACAGATAACAAATTAAAAGAATATGTTTCAAAAAAATTTGATATTGAGAAAGACAGTATAGAGTATCATGGAATGACTTCAAAACAGATAAAAGATAGATTGAGCAAAAAATATTATGCTGAACGTGTGTATAATTGTGTTTTATCAGAGAGTTATGGATTTGAAAATTATGATAGAGAAAATACGAGTGTTCAAGGAGAAAAACTTGAATTAATGGATTTATACAAAAGTGAAACTATGTTTGCAGTTAAAATTGGCAATACGTCATCAAAACTAAGTTATGTTGTTGATCAATCAATGGCTTCGTTAGAAATGTATAAGAATGGACAATTCCCTAGTATGCCCTCAATAAATACTGTAGCAGTTTGGATAGTTCTAAAAAGAAAAAATAAACTACCTATGTATGATGGAAAGCCTGACATATCAAAATTAAATATGATTATGTTGAAAAATCGGTTGGATGAATGGAAAAAGAGTGTTAGGGTTGCTGGATATACACCAGTTGTTTATTTAAATTATTGGGAATCATAGAAAGTAGTATTTGAATTTAGAATGAGAAAGTGAGCAAAAACCCATGAACAAAAATGCAATTAAGAAATTTGCAATAGATGCAAGAAATAAGCTGATAGCATCCGTTACGGATAAAGCCGGTATGCTTGGAATTACACCGGATAATTGCAGTGAAGCAATCACAAAAGGTGCAGATTTTGAGGTATACAAGACAGCAGCAGGAACAGAGGTAACACTTAACAAAAAACAGTGTGAGCAGAGAAGAAAACTGGTAGACCAGATCCATGCAAGAGGCTTTGAAGCGGTAGTGGAAGAAGTGGCATATACCTGGTTTAACAGAATCTGTGCTATCCGTTTTATGGAAGTGAACGACTATATGTATCCTGTAAGAGTTCGTGTGCTTTCTTCTGAAAAAGAAGGAAAGAATGAGCCAGATGTGGTAACAATGGCTCCTGATATAGACTGGGATTTCACTGATAAAGAGAGAGAAGAAATCATTGATGCCAAAATGAATAACAGGCTGGATGATTTGTTTAGAATGCTTTTTATCAAACAGTGTAATCTACTTCATGAAGTTTTACCGGGACTTTTTGAAGAGACAGAAGACTATACCGAAATGCTTCTTAACATCTCATTTACAAATGAAGATGATGTGATTCGTATGCTGGTAGATGGTATTGATGAGAAAGATTTTAACATCGCAACTGTTGATGAGGATGGTAAGGCAGCAGGACAGGTAGAAATCATAGGCTGGTTATATCAGTATTACAATACAGAGCCTAAAAATAAAGCATTTGCCAAGAAAACCAAAATCACAAAAGAAGAAGTACCGGCAGTTACCCAGCTTTTTACTCCGGACTGGATTGTACGATATATGGTTGAAAACAGCCTTGGCAGAATGTGGGTAGAAGGACATCCGGATGATGAGCTGAAGAGCAAATGGAAATACTATTTGGATGAGGCTAAGCAGGAAGAGGCTGTACAGCAGGAACTTGATAAGATAAGGTCAGAGTATGCAACATTAAAGCCGGAAGATATAAAGCTTATTGATCCTTGCATGGGTTCAGGACATATTCTGGTGTATGCATTTGATGTATTTATGCAGATATATGAAAATGCAGGATGGTCACAGAGAGATGCTGCACAGAGCATTATCCAAAATAATATATACGGACTTGATATAGATGACAGAGCTGCACAGTTGAGTTATTTTGCAGTATTGATGAAAGCAAGACAGTATGATAGAAGAATCCTGACAAGAGGTATAGAACCGAATGTGTATGCTGTGCAGGAGAGTAATGGCATTAATCGTGGTCAGCTTAAATACTTTGGCACTGGATTGACAGATACAGAGAAGAATGTAGCAGTATCGCAGATGGAAGGACTTCTTAACACATTGAATGACGCAAAAGAATATGGTTCTTTGCTTAATGTGGAAGATTATGATTGGGAGCTGTTAGAGAAATTTGTAGAGAATACAGATACAGAAAGCCAGATTTCTTTTGATACGTATGGACTGGATGAGACAGCAGAGCAGTTGAAACAATTGATTAAAATTGGCAAAGTTATGGCACAGAAGTACGAGGTAGTTGCTACGAATCCACCATATGCTGGAACAAGTAATCTGAGTGCAAAAGTGAATAATTTTGTGAAGAAGAACTATCCGGATAGTAAGGCGGATTTATTTGCAGTGTTTATTGAGCGCTGTGGGGAGATGCTTAAGAAGAATGGGTATCAGGCAATGATTACACAGCACGCATGGATGTTTTTATCAAGTTATGAAAAGTTGCGTGAAAAGTTACAACAATTAACTATTATAAACATGGCACACTTGGGAGCAAGAGCATTTGAGGAAATTGGGGGAGAGGTAGTTCAAACTACTAGTTTTGTGATATGCAAGATTGAATTAAAAATGTATAAGGGAATATTTTGCCGATTAGTTGATGAAAATACTCAAAACGGAAAGGAACAATTATTTCTTTCGGGAGTAAAAAATAATGTTGTGCAACAAAGTGAATTTAATAAAATCCCGGGGACACCAATTGCGTATTGGGCAACAAATACTATAATAGATGCATTTCAAAAAAAGAAACTTTCAGAATTAGGACAGATCGCTCAAGGTCTTATTACAGGTGATACTAGTAGATTCACAAGATTATGGTTTGAAGTTGAAAGAGCAAAATTTAAATTTGATGCAATTGATTCAGAAAATGTTATAGAGAATGGTATAAAATGGGTTCCATATAACAAAGGTGGAACATATAGAAAATGGTATGGAAATAATGATTATGTAGTTAATTGGGAAAATGATGGATATGAAATAAAAAACTTTACAGATGAGAATGGTAAATTACGTTCTAGACCACAAGGAAGTGATTTCTATTTTAAAGATATTATAACGTGGACGAAAATATCGAGCTCAAAGATAAGTTTTAGACACAAAGAGGCTGGGCATATTTCATCAGAAGCGGGAATGACTATTTATGTGCCAGTTGATATTAGACGGTATATACTTGGTTTTTGCAATTCTAAGGTAGCAGATTCTATATTACAAATGTTATCACCTACATTAAATTATGAATTAGGTGATATAGGTAAGCTACCAATTGTGATTGATATGAATCAAAAAGATACTCTAAATAATATTGTAATTAATAACGAAAAGATTTCAAAGCAGGACTGGGATCAATTTGAAGTATCATGGTCATTTAACAGGAACCCTTTAGTCAGCATCATTTCGCATAATAGAGTCATTTTTGATGATACAACAGATATTGATTTAGCAGAATGTTACACTTGCTGGGAGAATGAATGTAACGAGCGTTTTAATCAGCTCAAGGCAAATGAAGAAGAACTGAATCGTATTTTTATTGATATTTATGGCTTGCAGGATGAATTGACACCAGAGGTAGAAGATAAAGATGTTACAGTTCGTAAAGCAGATTTACAGCGTGATATTAAGAGCTTGGTTTCTTATGCTGTTGGATGTATGTTTGGACGATATTCATTGGATGAGGAAGGTCTTGTTTTGGCAGGACAGCCTTTTGAAGCACATTTCTTTGAAGCATCAGCACCAGTTTGTGGAACTGGATTTGCCGGAGCACCGGGGGCATCCGTTCCAATAGGTGAATTTTATTACAAGACAGGTGAAGGTGTGAAAAAATGCACTTATAATCCTGACAAAGATAATATCATTCCTATTTGTGATGAAGAATATTTCTCGGATGATATTGTCTCAAGATTCTGCGAATGGGTGAAGATTGTATATGGTGAGAAATCATTGGAAACAAACCTTGATTTTATTGCAAAAGCACTTGGCAACAAAGGAAATACAAGCAGAGAAGTAATTAGAAATTATTTCTTAAATGATTTCTTCAAGGATCATTGTAATACTTATTCTGTTACAGGTTCCGGTAAGCGTCCTATTTACTGGCTATTCGACAGTGGAAAGCAGAATGGCTTTAAGGCACTTATTTACATGCACCGTTATGATGCTGACACAGTTGGCAGAGTAAGAACAGATTATCTCCATAAGGCACAGAAGTATGTAGAAACTGCAATGCAGAGTGTACAGTATACGATTGACAATGCGACATCGGCATCAGAGAAATCGAAAGCCACAAAGGCGGTAACAAAGTACACTAAACAGCTTGCAGAGATGAGGATATATGATGAAGCCATTGCCCATGTAGCCAATCAGAGAATCGAGATTGACTTGGATGATGGTGTAAAGGTGAATTATGCAAAGTTCCAAGGAGTGGAAGTAGCACAGGAAGGTAAGAAGGCATTAAAAGTAGATTTGCTGGCAAAGATATAGATAAAGGATGGTGAGGTAGATGTATTTAGAAAAAATTCATATAGAGAATTATAAAGCAATTGGAAAATTGGATATTGATTTAAAACCAGGAGTGAATCTGATTATTGGTGATAATGGAGCAGGAAAAACTTCTGTCCTTGAGGGGATTGCGGTAGCTCTTGGAGGTTTGTTTGTTAACGTAGCAGGTGTTAGCACTAAGAATATTGTAAAAGATGATGTACGTATGAGTATAAAGCCTATCGGAGATTCTTCGACAGCGATTGAATATTATGAACCGGTGTTAGCTGGCTGTACACTTCACGTAACGGAAGAACGGGATTTTACATGGAATAGAATTAAAGAAGAAGTATCTGCTACACATACCAAGATTGATAATAAGAATGTGTGTGTATGGATGAAGAAACTTACAAATAATTCAGATACTATCTTGCCATTGATTAGTTTTCAAAGTGCAGCTAGGGCTTGGAGAGTAAGAAGAGGAGATTTTGGAACTGAATTAAAGAAGAAATTGGACGATAGACGATGTGGATATCTCGGATGCCTTGATTCTTCGATGGATGTAAAATCTATTCAGCAGTGGTGCCTCAAACAGGAATTGGTGCGTTCAAATAAAGGAACAGTGCGGGAATATGAAATGTTCAAAAATATTGTAGCTTCGTTTATGAAGGAAATAAATGAACTGGACAAGATTCCGTCGATTCACTATTCTCCACAGTTTGATGAATTAGTTTACAAAGATGATAAGACTGAGATGCCGATTTCAAAACTGAGTGCTGGTTACCAGTCTCTATTGTGGATGGTTATGGATCTGGCATACCGGGTATGTATGCTTAATCCAGAATTAGAAGATAAAGACAAAATTACAGGTATTGTGCTTATAGATGAAATCGATTTACATCTTCATCCAAAGTGGCAGTGGAATGTAATTGATGCATTGCAAAAAACATTTTCAAGTGTGCAGTTCATCATTGCGACCCATTCTCCAATTGTTATATCTGCATCAAAAGAAGCAAATCTGATTCTGTTGGATGATGCACAGGATATAAGTTATCTACCAGATTGCTATGGATATGAAGTGGAGGATGTACTGCGTTATCGTCAGGAGAGTGTATCAAGACCGAAGAAGGTGAAGACTCTGGTCGATGAAATAGAGAATGCAATTGATGATATTGAATTTGATAAAGCTGATGCTGGATTGGAAAGATTAAAAGATTTGCTGGGCGAAGATAATTCAGAGTACAAGAAAATGGCAGGATTGATTTCAGATGCGAAATTGATAGAGGAGTGCTGATATGCTGTATATAGAAAAAGAAGGTTTGCCGAATGATATAAACAGAAAAATTATAGAGTTGAGCAAAAGTGAGGAATGGAAAAACATCAGCGAAGATGATGCAACAGCAATCCGAAATGCTTTTGACAATGATTTCCCTAAGAATGAGGTGAAAGAGATTCTACTTCATGAACAACATGGAATTTGTGCATATTGTATGAGACGTATCCGTATGGACAATCATTCCAGAGTAGAGCATCTTGTACCATTGAGCAGGAACAAGGACAAGGCAATTGATTATAACAATATGCTTGGAGTATGTGATGGCGGAGAAAAAGCTATTGGAGATAAGGGGCATATTCTTTGTTGTGATGCACATAAAAAAGAGACAGAAATCACGATTAGTCCCCTCAATAAGGTACAGATGGATAAGATTGCATACGATTCAGAAGGGAAAATCTATACGAAACCGAAAGATGAAGATATGGAAAGAGATATAAATGAAGTTCTCTTGTTGAACGGTATTCAGAAAAAGGATGGGACAGTAAGAGATACCTCTACGGAACTGTTAAAGGGCAGAAAAGATGCCTATAACAGAGCAAAGAAGATGATGGCAGCCTTGAATACAAAGGGAAAATGTACATCAGCAACGCTTAAAAAGATAATGGATAAATTATATAACAGAGAAGAAAGAGATGAATTTGTCGGTGTTCAGCTCTATTATTTTAGAAAAAATTATAATTCACTGATTCGCAGAGGCATGTAATATATGATATAGGGATAACATACTGCTTATCGAACACTTTATTGAACACTATCGGACACTTTTGTGGCTATCGGATACAAAGTGTTCAGTAAGTGACCAATAGTGACCATTTATCGGACACTTATTAGCATAGGCTGAATAAAAGTATTTGTGCAGAGACTATCTGCACAAATGGATTAGAAGGTGTAATATGGATTTACAGAACATACAGGATCAATTAAATACAGAATTTGCCAAGTCAGAGACAAGAATCATATTCTGGTTTGATGATAAAGGTGAATATGAGGATGAGGTATCGGAACTGCAGCTTGGTGATGTAAAGTTGCACATTCTTGATGGTACAAACTGGCTCTATTCAAAGTATTTATTAAACGAAGAGGACAAAGAGAGCAAATATCTTGTCTATGCAGCCTTTGCAAAGCCAAGTGATGCAGAGAATCCTCTCGCAGATATGTATTATTACTCAACACCTTATTATACTGACAGAGTATCACAGATGTCACAGGAGATTGGCATTGATAATCGCTTTAAGGAGCATTTATCACAGTATGCTAATTTCTGGAAGAATAAGCATCGTATTGAGAAGTTCAAGGAACTTGGAATTGACCATTACAATGCACAGACAATTGATATCGGTTTGATTGCTGTACTCACGGATGTAAAGACTCCAAATTTTGAGGAAGTAGTTAAGCAGATGATGCTCGGTGACAATGAGAAGTATTTTAAGGCATTGGATGATAATGGATTGACCGATAAGTTCTGGGAACTTTGCGAAAAATTCTTTGGATATAAATCTGAAAAGCCGAATATAGATGATTTGTCTGCTTGTATGATATTAACATATGCATCATCTACATTAAAAGCTACTGTACCGGAAGCAATGAGGTCCTATATTCTTAAGAAACGCAATGATGTTGTAGTCTTTATCCGTAATATCATGGACAATGTAAATTATCAGGATGCCTATGACAAGCTGGTAGAAAGAATAGATAAGTCCCTGCGTTTTGTGACAAGAATACAGGATGGATTAAAGAAAGATGTGGAGAAGAAAAAAGATAGTTCTCTCCAGTTGGCGGACGTTTTCGCTTGTGATGCTTTTACCGGGTTAGATGACATTATTATTGATTGGGCATTGGAACAGTTAAATGATGAGATTTTAGATGCACAGATTGATGGACTTAATATTGCTCAGGTAGCTGATCAGAGAATGTCTAAGGCATATCATTATAGAGAAAGATACAAGAATGAATACACGACTATCAAGTATGCGTATTTGATGATGAAGTCTGTATCACTTATGGAGTTTTCAAGTGATATTCAGACATTGGTTACAAATTATCAGAAAGAGTCATACCTGATAGATTCATATTATAGATGGTTTTATTATGCATATGATCAGATTGAAGATAACAGCAAATTTTCTGATGTAAGACAGAGAATAGAGAATATTTATGCGAATACATATTTGCAGAAGATAACACCAAAGTGGAATGAGAATTTTACAAATGATGTTATGAATGCTACAGACCTGCCTAAGCAGGAAGATTTCTATAAGCATTATCTTAGAGGCTACGATGGAAAGCAGAGGGTCATTGTGATTATTTCCGATGCTTTCCGATATGAGTGTGCAAAGGAACTTTTCGGTAGATTAGAATTGGATGAGAAGTGTACACCGAAGATGGAGAGTATGCTTAGCAGTCTGCCATCTGTTACATCAGTAGGAATGGCGAGTCTGCTTCCACATAAAGAGATGCAGGTGGATGGCAACTTGAATGTGAATGTTGATGGACAGGCATGTGCAAGTATGGAGCAAAAGGATAAGATTCTGAAATCTTATAATGAAAATAATGTGGCATTGTCATTTGATGAAGTGGCAAATGCAAATCAGACTCGAATCAGGGAATTGATTCAGGGCAAGAATATCGTGTACATCTATCACAATCAGGTGGATGCAAGAGGAGACAAGCCTGCAAGTGAGAATGAGGTATTCAATGCTTGTGCAGAGGCGATAGAAGAGATACATAAGTTGGTTAAGAAACTGACTGGTTATGTATCGGCACCAAAGTTTTTCATAACTGCAGATCATGGCTTCTTATATAAGAGAGACAGATTACAGGAGTTTGACAAGGTATCATATCCAAAGGATAAATGCCTTTATACAAACAAGAGATTCCTTATTACAGAAGATGCAGTAAATGAGCAGGGAATTATGGCAAGAACAATGGCATATCTCAATAAACTTTATGTGGATACTCCGGTAGGAGCAGATATTTTCAAGGTTGCTGGAGGTGGACAGAATTATGTGCATGGTGGTACGTCTTTGCAGGAGATGATAGTACCGGTCATTGAACTTACCACAAATACCAGAGGTGTGGCATACGACTATGTAGATGTTGTCCTTACATCTGTTACCCGTAAGGTGACAAACCTTATCACATACTTTGATTTTATTCAGACAGAGAAAGTCACAGACACCATGAAAGCAAGAAGTATCGTGGCTTACTTTACTACGGAAGATGGCGAAAAAATCTC
>OIDP01000076.1_pt1 | contig 70784 bp, 55 predicted proteins | sample 1581591 | NCBI WGS metagenome assembly OIDP01 (sample SAMEA3882552, study PRJEB24775) | human gut metagenome | biome: human-associated habitat; feature: intestine environment; material: feces | place: Netherlands | collected 2009/2010 | reverse complement strand
GGACAGCGGTGGGCGGTGGAAGCAGAAAAAACAAGAAATGCACGATACAAAAAAGACCGCGGAATCGCTTCCGCAGTCTTTTGTCGTCTGCTTTCCGTCCGTCAGGGGCGGCCTCCGGGATACTACCCTATTCGGCGGGCTGCTCCGCAGGGGTTTCGGCCGGAGCCTGTGCCGGAATCTCGGCCTGGGGCATCGTGGCGGGCGCCTCGGTCTCAAGGACACGCTCCTGAAGTGCCTTGGCGTCCTTCGAAATTTCGCTGTTGCTCTCTGCGACGCGCCCCTTGTCCATGGCGAGCGTAGCCACGAGGCTCAGCACAACGATAGCGATAGCCATCGTCCAAGTGAATTTCTCGAGGAAATCCGAAGTTTCACGCACACCCATGACCTGGTTGGACGCGCCGAAATTGGCGGCCATGCCGCTCTTGGGGTTCTGCACCAATACCGCAAGGATCACCAGAACGCTGGCAATGAGTATCAAGGCAATGCAAATCGTGTATAACATATCGTTGAAATTTAATTATTGTTTTCCAATTTGCCAATTAGCTCGGCAAAGTAAACACTTTTTTCGGGATTTCGCAAACTTAATTTGCGATAAATCGCTATGGCTTTGTCCCGAAGCCCCTGGGCAAGATAGATTTCCGCCAGTTCCTCGCTCACGACCTGGTCGTCGTCGTCCAGCACGGCCTCGGTGCACACCTCCTCCTCGGGTTCGCCGTCGGCGGCCACGATGCGCAGATCCTCCTCGCGCAGGAAACGGTCGATGATGTCGTCGGACGACAGCCGGCACAGGGCATCGGCATCGACCGCAGCCATGCGCAGCGAACTCTGCGCACGCCACGGGGCGGTCACGTCCAGCCGGGGATCGGGCCTGCCCGTGGCGATTTCGCGCACGATACGCGCCAGGTCGAACCACTCGCAGCGCGCGAGCAACGCGTCGAGTTCCGCCTCTGCGGGAAGTTCACCCGCGCCGGACGATGCGATATATTGTTTCAGGTCAGCCATTGCCGCGAAGGTTTACCAGTTCGAAGCCGAAGCCTGGAAAATGTCCGTCACCAGCTTGTCGACGATCTGCGGGATGAGCTCCCCCTCGACTTCGGTCAGCAGACGTGTGGATTCGTAGTCCTCGTAGGACGTGAAAGTCCTGTTCCAGGACTGTTTCTCGTCGAGGGCATTCGTGAAACGCACCTTGATGGTGATCGTCAGGCGGTTCAGCAGGGCGTAATCGTCGCTCGACACCGACGCCGTGGTGGAGGTATAGTTGATGATCTCGCCTTCGAAAGCGAAGTCGCCGCCCTCTTCGACCTGCATCAGGCGGGTACGGCGGGTGAACATGTCGACGAGCGCATCGGTGAGCGTCGAGCTGAGGATGGGCGCAACCATCGTGGCGTTGTTGGGGAAATAGGCCACGCTGAAAGTCCTGGCATCGGGCGGGATCGAGGCGCCCGAGAGCGAATATTTGATGGCCACGCCGCACCCGGTCAGCAGGGCGGCACAGAGGGCCGTGATTGCAAGTTTTATCTTCATAGTACAAAAATTCTCTTCTCCGGGCGGCTCCCGGCACGGATACACCGTGCCCGGGCGGCCTAATTCTCTTCGATGCCCAGCTCCTTGATCTTGCGGTAGAGCGTGCGTTCGGACATGAACAATTCGGCGGCGGCCTCGCGGCGGCGCCCGTTATTGCGGCGCAGGGCGCGGATGATCTGCTCGCGCTGCATGTCGGCCTTAGTCATCTCGCGCGGCGGCTCGTCGGTGACATCCTCGCTCTCGGCATAGACCGCCGCAGGGGCATAGGCCGAGGCGGAACTCTGTGCCGTGGTCGGCAGCAGCGCCTTGACGTCGTGCACAGGCCCGCAGGGTGCCTGGGTGTTGTGCATCAACTCGGACATCATCCGCTTGAGGTCGTTGATGTCGGCCCGCATGTCGAACAGCACCTTGTAGAGCAGTTCGCGTTCGGTGGACATCGTGTCATCCGCGCGCATGCCCCCCATCGGCGCGGGCGTCCCGCCATCCTGCGGCGGAAGGTAGCGGGACAGCACGTCGGCCGTGATAAGGCGGGTCTGTTCGATGGCCGAGATCTGCTCGGCCACGTTTTTGAGCTGGCGGATATTGCCCCGCCAGTAATAATGCATCAGCATCTCGCGCGCCGCGGCATCGAGCGTCACGGCAGGCATACGGTACTGTGCGGCCACGTCGGCGGCGAACTTGCGGAACAGCAGCGGGATGTCCTGCGGCCGCTCGCGCAGCGAAGGCACCGTGATCGGCACCGTGCTGAGGCGGTAGTACAAGTCTTCGCGGAAACGCCCCGAAGCGATGGCCTGCTGGAGGTTCATATTCGTGGCGGCAACGACGCGGACATCGGTTTTCTGCACCTTGGACGACCCGACGCGGATGAACTCGCCCGTCTGCAACACGCGCAGCAGGCGCGCCTGGGTCGGGTGCGGCAACTCGGCGACTTCGTCGAGGAAGATCGTCCCCCCGTCGGCCTCCTCGAAATAGCCCTTGCGGGCTTCGAGCGCCCCGGTGAAGGAGCCTTTCTCATGTCCGAAGAGTTCCGAATCGATGGTACCTTCGGGAATCGCCGCACAGTTGACGGCTATATATTTATTGTGTTTGCGCGCCGAATAGGCGTGGATGACCTGCGGAAAGAACTCTTTGCCCACGCCGCTCTCGCCCGTGACAAGGACGGTCAGGTCGGTGGGAGCCACACGCACGGCGACCTCCAGCGCCCGGTCTAAAAGTTCCGAAGTGCCGATGATGCCGAAGCGCTGCTTGACTGTGGTGATGTCCGTCATTTATTCCGTTATGGGTTGTTCGGGCGTCGCCGCGCCCGTGTCCGTTGCGGGCTGCGGGTCGGCGGGTTGTTCGAGGTACTGCATTTCGGCCTCCTTGTCGTTCGCTTCACGCAGATAGCCGAAAGCGATGGCGGCGACGGCGATGGCGGCGGCGATGGCGGCGACCCAAATGAAACGGTCGGCACGGCGCCGGCGCGGCGGCCGGTCGACATAGGTGTAGGCGGCGGTAGTCTTCGGCGGCTTGCCGTAGCGCAGGCCCCGCACCGAAGGGTCGGGGTTCATTTTGGCCGAGGGCGACACGCGCGGCTCGGAATAAGGCAGCTTCGGGGGCTTCTGCCCCATAGGGGCAGTCTGCGTCCCGGCCGGAACCGAGGCGGCACCGGGCGCTGCGTCCGCAGCGGACTGCACAGGCCGCGGCTCGTAGGCGAAGGCGATCGTCCCGTTGGGGCCAGGACGCAACACCCCGAAGCCGTCGAGCCGGAACTCCTGCCCGTGCTGGGCGGCATGGCGCACCTCGAAGACGAAGCGGTCGATCTCGCCCGCAGCCTCCAGTTCGCCGACGCCCTCCGCACGCAGCAGGCCGCGCAGCACACCGTCGTCGCGTTTGAGCAACTCCGAAAAAACAATGCTTACGCCCGGCTCCTTGACGATGAACGTCCCGAGCTGGGGCACGACGAGCCGCTTGTGCGACCCGAGATATTGCGATATGGTCTGAACCAACACGATTGAAATCCACTTTTGAAATCCGGTTCAAAAATACCCTTTTCCGATGAAAAAAGCAAAATTCGGCACGGATTTTCAAAATAATCGGGCAAACTATTGGTTATACGAAAAATATTCGTTTGATTTGCATCCCGAAATTTCAAAAAATCCAGAAGAGCTACTTTGGCCCGAAATTACGGATGTAGCGAAGACGGATTGCCGAAACTTACACGAACCAGCCATGAAAGACAAGTACATCGACCTCATCGAACAGACGTTCGACTTTCCGCAGGATGAGTTCTCGGTCGAAGACAACGAGTTGAATTTCCATGACATCCCGCTCATGGAACTGATCAAGCAGTACGGTACGCCGCTCAAGATAACGTACCTGCCGAAGATCTCGCAACAGATCAACCGCGCCAAGCGCATGTTCAACGTGGCGATGGCGAAGGTCGACTACAAAGGCTCGTACAACTATTGCTACTGCACCAAGTCGAGCCATTTCTCGTTCGTGCTGGAGGAGGCCATGAAGAACGACGTCCACCTGGAAACGTCGTCGGCATACGACATACATATAATCAATGCGCTTTACGACGGCGGCATCATCGACAAAGACCGTTACATCATCTGCAACGGGTTCAAGCGCCCGCAGTACGTGGAGAACATCGCCCAGCTGGTGAACGACGGCTTCGTCAACACGATCCCCGTGCTGGACAACAAAGAGGAGCTCGACCTGTTCGAGGACGCCTTCACCAAGAAATGCAAGGTCGGCATCCGCATCGCCTGCGAGGAGGAACCCAAGTTCGAGTTCTACACCTCGCGGCTGGGTATCCGCTACAACGACATCATCGACTTCTACAAGGCCAAGCTCAAGAACAGCAAGAAATTCCAGCTCAAGATGCTGCATTTCTTCATCAACACGGGCATCAAGGACACGGCCTACTACTGGAACGAGTTGTCGAAGTGCATGAACGTCTACTGCGAACTCAAAGCCATCTGCCCCGAGCTGGACAGCCTCAACATCGGCGGCGGGTTCCCCATCAAGAACTCGCTCAACTTCGAATACGACTACGAATACCTGACCGAGGAGATCATCGCCCAGATCAAGAACATCTGCCACCGCAACGACACGGAGGAACCCAACATCTTCACCGAGTTCGGGTCGTTCACCGTAGGCGAAAGCGGCGCGGCGCTCTACTCGATCGTCAACCAGAAACAGCAGAACGACCGCGAGAACTGGTACATGATCGACTCGTCGTTCATCACTACCCTGCCCGACACGTGGGGCATCAACCAGCGTTACATCATGCTGGCGGTGAACAACTGGGACCGCGAATACCAGCGCGTGCTGCTCGGGGGGCTGACCTGCGACAGCGAGGATTTCTACAATGCCGAATCGCACACCAACGCCATATTCCTGCCCAAGCTCGAACCGGGTAACACACAATACATCGGGTTCTTCCACACGGGTGCCTACCAGGAGTCGCTGGGCGGTTTCGGCGGCATCCAGCACTGCCTGATCCCGGCACCCAAGCACATCATCATCGACCGCGACAAGAGCGACAACGAGTACTACACGAGGCTCTTCGCCAAGGAGCAGTCCTACCGCTCGATGCTGAGGATACTCGGCTACTAAGGCCGCAGTCCCGGGGCTTCCTGCCGGCGGCCGCTCCCGCCCCGGGAACGGGGCGGAAATACATTTCTGCGGAATATCGATGCATTAATCCGCAAAAAATAGGAATAACCGAATAATTTGATTACCTTTGTCAGCATAAACAAGGGTTTATATTGAATTCTTCTTTCGTGCGTATTTGTTTCCGCGGTACTTTGGCGGACTGTCCCATCTCAGAATAGATCTCATTATCAGCTTCTTTGTTCATAAACGGCCTCTTGGAGGCAACAGGCATCGGAGGTGATGCAAAAAGAAAATGATGGTGATTTTTTTACAGACAAGCACGAAATCCATGTCCCATAATTCCGTACACCGGGGAAAGGCCGCCGAATCTGGCACCTTTTCTGCTTTGAACACGGGTATCGGGCAGCGGAAATACGACAAAACCGACGGATACAGTCCCGCGACAGGGGCGATAGCCGCATAACAACATAGAATGGCAAAACGAATAACGACAGGTAAAAGAGACCGGGAAAAGCTCAAGGAGCAAAAACGACAGGAAAAGCAAAAACGCAAGGACGAACGCAAAAGCGGCGGTACGAGTTCTTTCGAGGATATGATAGCCTATGTGGACGAGAACGGCATACTGCACACCACGCCCCAGGATGTCAAACCCAAGACGGAGATAGACGTCTCGCAGATCGAGATTTCGACACCCAAACAGGAGGAAATGGAAATACTGCCCTCCACAGGGCGCGTCGAGTATTTCACCGCCTCGAAAGGCTACGGCTTCATAAAGGATGCCGACAGCGGCGAAAAATACTTTTTCCACATCTCTTCCGCACCTGACACCATTGCCGAAGGAGACAAAGTAACATTTGAAATTGAACGCGGGACGCGCGGATTGGCCGCAGTACGTATATCAATTATAAACAAACAATAATTAAAAACAAGAACGATGAACATTTATGTTTCACATCTGAGCTGGGGTACGAAAAGCGACAGCCTGCAGAACCTTTTTTCACAGTACGGCGAGGTATCCTCGGCTAACGTAATCACCGACCGCGAAACGGGCCGCTCGCGTGGCTTCGGCTTCGTGGAGATGCCTAACGAGACCGAAGGACAGGCTGCGATCGACGCGCTCGACGGCACCGACTTCGAAGGCAAGACCATCGGAGTCAATGTCGCAAAGCCCAAGGCAGACAGACCTGCCGGCGGTTACGGCGGTGGCAACCGTGGCGGCGGTTACGGCGGCGGCTACGGCAACAGGAGATACTAAGCTTCCATACGGAATATATCACCCCTGCTTCATGCGATTGAGGCAGGGGTCTCTTTTTTGCCCGGTCAGTCAAGGCTATGAGGAAATCCACGAAGGGTGCAGCGTATCGGAAAGGGGCAGACGGACGCCGGAGCATCGGAAGAAAGGGGGAAATTGCAGGCCGCACCGGCCGGGGCTGGCATGCCGGGTCACACGGGGAGCACACCAGAATTTCGCCCGAATCACGACGAGGCTGAAAGCGGGGCACACACCGGATCGGAAATAAAGAGGAAACTGCAGGCCGCACCGGCCAGGGCTGGCAAGCCGGGGCACACGGGGAGCACACCAGAATTTCGCCCGAATCACGACGAGGCTGAAAGCAGGGCACACACCGGATCGGAAATAAACAGGAAAAGAACAATCTTCCGAACAAACAGCTAACAAACAACGACTTGCAAGCGGTTATGCATTGTCGGCAGGTAAACAGGATGGAAACGCGTCAAGCGACAAGGAACCGAGTTTGCGAACCGTCTCCTCGAAATTGTCGCCGCCGTTGAGCGCGGCTTTCTTGATTTTGCTTTTGTAATTATAAATCGTCTGCGGCGAACAGCGCAGGAAATCGGCGATCTGGTTCACGTCGGAAACCCCGAGCCGGATCAGCGCGAAGATACGCAGTTCGGTGTTGAGGCGCCCTTCTTCGGGCGTATAGCGGCTCCGGGGGTTGAGCAGGGCGTTGAATTTCTCCACGAAATTGGGATAGAGGTTCAGGAAGGCACGGTCGAAATTGCGGCACAACTCCTCTTCCTCCCTGCCGGGAGCCTGCAACGAAAGGTCGTGCAGGCGGTCGAATTGTTTATTCCTGATCTTCAGGTTTATATCGCGGCGGTATTTGTCCAGTTTGTTGATATAGATGGCGCACTGGTTCATGAAATAACCCAGGTAACGCTCCTTGACCAGGTTCGCTTCGTCGAGGTTGCGGTTCAGGCTGATAAGCTCCTGCGTCAGTGCCGCCAGCTCCCGCCGGGCACGCGATATGACCTTCGTCTGGCGGAAATAGAAAAACAGCGCGATGGCCAGCGCCAGCACCAGCAGGCTCGACATGGTGGCATAGAAGCGCAGGTTGTGCCGCTGCTTGTCGAGCTTATAGAGGTAGCTGCTCTCGATGATCGGATAGAGGCGCGCGATCACGGTGTTCTTGAAACGGGAATTGTAGAAATTGGCATCGTTCAGCGCATAGGAGATATAGGAGTATGCCCGGTCGATGTCGCCCTTTTCGAACAGGCGCGTGGCCAGCGCGAGCAGCGCCTCGTTCTCCTTCACCGCAAGGCGTATGTCCATCGTGGCGGCCAGGGTCAGGTAGCGTTCCTCCATCGCGCTGTCGCCCGCCTGCCCGTAGGCTTTGGCCAGGCACATCGCACCCATAGCATAGGGATGGGTCTGGGGATCGCGCGAACGGAATATGCCTTCGAATATTTCGAGCGCCCCGTCCGGCTGCCCCTGCTCCATGAGCTGGAAAGCCCGCTCGGTCTGCCAGTCCGTGGAACCGACGGGCAGCAGCGACAACAGCGAATCGCGGCAACGGCCGATCTCCCCCTTATATTCGTCCGACAGATGGCTGTCGTTGGTGTATTTTATCAGATTCTCGTAATAGCGGATCGAGTTCCAGTAATAGCGGCATTTCTGGTCGGCAGGCAGCCGCCCGTAGTCGATAGACCGGAAAATGTCGTCGGCCTGCAGGAAAAGCCCCGACAGGGAGTAGAGGAACGCCAGCCGCAGCCTGCTCTCGGAGAGGTGATCCGGATTGCCGAGGCTGCGGGCGATCCGGATATTCTGCAGGACATAATATTCGGCCGAGTCGCACAGGAAGGATTCGTAGTTGTCGATGATTTCGCAGTTGATCCGGTAGATCTCCTCCGTACTCCGGGCACCGGTCTTGCGCAGCCGCAACTCCTCGATGCGCGCCTTTTTATAGCCGGTATAGACTTCGCTGCTGTCGATCGCCGCATTGAGCGTCCGCAGCAGGTCGCCCGGCATAGCGTCACCGCCGCGGACAGAGGAAGAACAAACCAACAGGGAAAAGAGTATGAGGGAAAATTGTTTCATTCGTCAAAAATTTCTCGTCCGGCAGTCCCGGGAAAGACTGCCCGAATTTGAGTTCAGGCCGGCAACCCGCCTTCCCGGGATTTACATGTACAAGTATACGAAATCCGGCCGGATTTTGCAATTTTTCGTCCGCTTTTTCCACGGTGCAGGCCGCAATCCGGGACAAACCGGCCGATCGGGAGGGCACCTATTCCGGCGGCGGCAGAACCACTGTCCGCGTGATGCCGGCCTCGCGGGCAAAATGCCGGTTGCGGGTGACGACGGGCAGCGTTCCCCGATACCCTGCAACGGCGCGGGCAAGGATACCGAAGCAGGCGGGGAAAAAGCCCGGAAGGGCAAAACCGGCAGGGCGCAACGGGACAGAGAAGCCGGAACCGACGAAACAGAATACCCGCGGGGTATTTTTTCGGATCAACGCTTTGCACTCGCGTAAAAATTCGTAACTTGTGCGGTCAAAATACCGCGATTGGAGAGAATGCGACATATCATACGGAGGACGGCAGGGCTCTTTGCGGGGTGCCTGCTCTTCTTGTCGGCGGAGGCGACCGCCGCGGAGCCCGTACCCGCCCGGGCGGGCGGCGCCCCGCGGCAAAACGCACCGGCGCACCGGGATGCCGCGAGCGCCGGGGATGTCGGAAACGCCGAGCGCGCAAAACGCACAAAGGACGCCGCGAGCGCCGGGGACGGCACGTCCCGCAGCATGGAGCCGGATACGACAGGCATGGCAGGCGGGGCTGAGGCCGGCACCGTGTCCCGGGGAGCGGCACGCCGCCGCGCATCCGCCTACCGGACGGGCTACGATACGGGCTACCGTAACGGCTATGCCGCCGGATACCGGGCCGCCCTGGATCAGACGAAGAAACAAGCCTCAGCCACTACCCCGCTATTGTCCTCCTTCTCCGCGGACACGACAGGCCGGAGGCGGAGGCTCGTCCACAGTATCGGCGCGGAATTCCGCCCGGAGTACATTCCCCCAACGAACATCTTTCTGGCCGGAGCCAACATGGCAGGCGAGCCGATCCAGCGCTCGCTGGCCGCCCACCTGCGTTATTCGTTCCGCTTCCGCCCCGGGTCGCGCCCCGACTGCATCTACGGCGGCGTATACCAGGGAATTGGGGTCTCCTATTACAGCTTCGGCAACCGCGGGGAGCTGGGCAACCCGGTTGCCGTCTACCTCTTCCAGGGCGCGCGCATCGCACGCATCAGCCCGCTGGTATCGTTCAACTACGAGTGGAATTTCGGCCTGTCGTTCGGATGGAAACCCTACGACACGAACTACAACCGCGCCAACATCATGATGGGGTCGAGGGTCAACGCCTACCTCAACGTCGATTTCTACCTCAACTGGCTGCTCACGCAGCGGTTGGAACTCACCACGGGCCTTTCGATGACCCACTTTTCGAACGGCAACACCAAATTCCCCAACGCGGGACTCAACTCGATCGGCATGAAACTCGGGCTCGTATACAGTTTCGGAAGGGTCGACAACCCGCTCTCGCGGCCACGGGCACGGCTGCTCGCAAAACCCTTTCCCCGCCATCTGAGCTACGACCTCGTGCTGTTCGGCTCCTGGCGCCGCAAGGGCGTGGCGGTCGGCGACAAGCAATATGCCGCACCCGACGCCTACGGCGTGGCGGGGTTCAACTTCGCGGCGATGTATAATTTCGGGTACAAGTTCCGCACGGGTCTGTCGGTGGACGGCGTGTACGACGGCAGCGCCAACGTCTACACCGAAGACTACATCGTAGGCTACGACGGGGGCGATCCCGGATACCAGTTCCACACCCCCTCGTTCGACAAACAGATCGCACTGGGAATTTCGGGACGCGCGGAGTTCGTGATGCCCTATTTCACGGTCGGCTTCGGACTGGGTTTCAACGTGCTGCACAAGGGAGGAGACCTCAAGTCGTTTTACCAGATGCTGACGCTCAAGGTAGGTGTCACACACAATACGTTCGTACATGTGGGGTACTGCCTCAAGGATTTCCAGACCCCGAACTACCTGATGCTGGGCGTCGGGTTCCGTTTCAACAACAAATACCCGAGGCTGCGGTAAGGCTGCGGTGCCATAGCGCGTCAAATACAGGGCGATGCCTCCGGTGGTTTGCGGAAGCATCGCCGCTTTTTCAGGCCGGGAAAGGGTTATTTCGACCACTTGCGGCGCAAACGCCGTACCGCCGTGGCAAAAAAGCGTGCCGGAACCACGAGCAGCGTGGCCGCCCACTGCCGGGCGCAGGACAGGCGGAATCCGCCCAAACCGAAATCGGCGAACGACCGGCCATATAGCAGGGGAATATACCAGACTTTGATGTTGATGCGAAAATCATTGCTGACGTTGTCCTCGTGGACGATTTCGAGCCATTTTCCGCGGGCGGTGGAGAGATAGGTGGTCGGCAATTGCCGGATGGCCCTGGTATGGCGGTAGGAAATGATGGTTTCGGCATGCGCATCGAACGGCTCGGCGAGGGTCAGGAAATGGTTGTTCGTATAGCGCATTTTGAGCGCGAAGCGGCGGTCGGTGAAATACTGGTAACCGTACAGCAGGCTGTAAATCCGTTTGCCGGGAGCGGGACGCAGCTCGCGTTGCAACAGTTCGACGACATCGGACGAAAAGGCGTCGTCATTATCCAAGTTAGTGGTGATCAGCAGCTTCGGGGGGGGGATTTTCTTCCCTTCCGGTCGCACGACACGTACGCTGCAATCGTCGTGCGGAGATTTTCCGTCAGGTTGGCCGCCTGTGCGGCCGTATAATAGACGGCTTCGAACTGCGGGCACCGGGCCTTATAGCCTTCGATACGGCGGCGGCAGGACTCGGGCGTCGCGGCATCGAAAAGACAGAGCCAGGTGAAATTCCCGCTCGTCTGCGCTGCCACGGACGGCAGGCAGTAACGCTCGAAGACCTCGAACCGGTGTTCGAGCCACCGATCCGTACGGGTGGGCAGGTCGTGTTTGTCCTGCGCATAAAGGTTCAGGTTGAACCGGGTAATGATAAAATGAGAGTAATTTTCCATTGCGGAGATTTATATCGCCGCAAAGATAGGAAAAATTCCATACGGATTTCACGCCGCCCGTCCTAATGTCATGACGCGGATCCCGGCCTCGGCGAAAAGGAGAAATACGGGCAAGCGCCGGGCTCGGATGAAGACCCGGCGCTTGCCGTATATAATTCCACCAATCCGGTAATTACACCCCGAACAGGAAGACGAACGGCTTGTCGCTCCTGCGGAATTCGGCCGTGGCATCGCCCGTGAAGGTTCGGCCGCCGACGAGTTTCAGGACACGTTCGGGCGTTCCCTGGCCGAAGTCGATCTTCGAAAGGTCGACCCAGAAGGTTTCCATCGCCAGCGTAGGCTCGAAATAGTAGACCCGGTTCTTCTGGTCGCAGACCGTGCGCCAGCGCGTCGACGCGATATGGGGCTTATCGGGGGTCGAGATGCCGTAGGGCACCGAGACGTTGCGCATTACGGACATCACGGCCGGCACGGCGACTTTCGGATCGGCGCTTTTGACGACGGCGTTGATATAGAACGACGCACGCACGAAGCGGTCGGGGGCGCGGTTGGTGCCGGGAAGCATCGTCAGCCCGCCGATCTGCTGCCAGTAATCGAGGATTGCGAGCTGCCGGTCGTAGAACGGCGAATTGGTCATCACCTGGTACTCACGGCCGTGGTGCACCGACAGGCGGCCGTCGACATACTCGAAGATGGCGCTGTCGCCCGAGGCGTCGGAGATGGCCAGGTGCAGGCGCGACTTGACACCGTTCGGGAGGTCGGGGGCGTCGATGCGGAACTTCTCCTTCGAAAGCTCCGCAACGGCTTCGTCGACCGTAGCGAAATTATCCAGCACATACTGCGTCCAGATGCTCAGTCCCATGACCGGGCGCGTATCGCCCGGGCGTTCGTAGACGGATTCGGGCAGGAACAGCAGGTTGGCGACCAGCCCGGCCTCGTTCATGCCGTCGGTGATGCCGATGTCGTAGCCGGCAGCCGACAGGGTGCCGTATTTCGAGGTCCAGAACACCGTGTTGTCTATGTTCGCCCCGCGCCGCGCCGTACCGCGCGGAAAGATGTAAAGGTTGGTGAGCGGATCCTCGCGCCAGTCCATGGTACGCCCGGTGACGGTCATACCCTCGGGGCCGAGGTAAACGGCCCGCGTGCAGGCCGGGGATTCGGTGGGAAGAAAGGCCAGCGCCGCAGCGCCGAGCACGATAGGAAGTCGAGTTTTCATAAGCATGATAAGTTAAATATATCGGTCGCTGCAAATCGGATGCTAAAAGGTACGAAAAATTCACCGTTAAACCAAACCGGAAGGAATTTACGAGGCCCGGCACAGGGAGCCTGCCACGGAACCGCATGACACACAGCCGGTATCAGCCGGATTTATTTGGCATTCAACAGCGGATGTATTACCTTTGCGGAAAACCCCCTCCGGCATGAAACACCCCCTACGCACCCTCCTACTGGCCGTCTGCTGCGGCCTGGCTGCCGCCTGCACGCAGCGGCAGGAACGCCTGAAACTGATGTCCTACAACATCCGCAACGGCATCGGCTTCGACAACATACAGGACATCGGCCGCATCGCCCGGGTCATCCTGCGCGAGGCGCCCGACCTGGTGGCGTTGCAGGAGCTGGACAGCGCCACACTGCGCGTGGACGGGCGTTACATCCCCGGTGAACTGGGGCGGATGACGGGCATGCACGCCACGTTCGGCCGCGCCATCGGCTTCGCGGGCGGAAGCTACGGCGTCGGGTTGCTGTCGCGCACCGAGCCGCTCGCCGTACGCAGCATCCCGCTCCCGGGGCGCGAGGAGGCCCGGGTACTGCTCATGGCGGAATTCCCGGACTACACGGTATGCGTCACCCACCTTTCGCTGACGCCCGAAGACCGGCTCGCCTCGCTGCCGATCATCCGCGAAGCCACCGACACATGCCGCAAACCGGTGCTGCTGGCCGGGGATTTCAACACAGGAGATGCCGCGGCGGTGCTTGCGGGGCTGGGCGGCGGCTTCCGGATACTTTCCGACACCACGCGGATGACGTTCCCGTCCGACAACCCGGCCGTGCGCATCGACTACATCCTCAGCCACGGGCTGCCCACGTCGGCCACGGTCGCGGAAAGCGCCGTAGACCATACGGCCGCGGCATCGGATCACTGTCCGCTGTGGGTGACGCTCGCCTGGAAACGGGGTAAGCAGCCGGGGAAATAACGGGCAGCCGCGGAGAGGGCAAACGAACCGGGGTGCGGCAAGAAGGGATCGGCGGGCGCCTTCCCCGTGCCGTATCCGGAAATATTGCTATCTTTGCACAAAATTCCAACACCATGCAGATCCACAAAGCCGAATTCAAGTGCAGCTCGGAGCGCATCTCGCAAGTTCCGAAGGATTCGCTGAAGGACATCGCCTTCATCGGGCGCAGCAACGTCGGCAAGTCGTCGCTCATCAACATGCTGACCGGCCGGCAGGGGCTGGCAAAGGTCTCGGGGACACCCGGCAAGACGCGGCTCATCAACCACTTCCTGATCGACAATGCGTGGTACCTGGTCGACCTGCCGGGCTACGGCTATGCCCGCACGTCGAAAGCCATGCGCAGCGATTTCGCCAAGATCATCACCGACTACGTGCTCAAATGCGAGAAGATGCACTTCCTGTTCGTACTGGTGGACATCCGGCTCGAACCCCAGAAGATCGACCTGCGCTTCATCGAAATGCTGGGCATGAACGGCATTCCGTTCGGCATCGTCTTCACCAAGGCCGACAAGCTGTCCAAGACGCAGTGTGCGAAGAGCGTGGAGCGTTACAAGGCCACGCTGGGCGAGCAATGGGAGGAACTGCCGCCGATGTTCGTCTCGTCGGGCGAACGCGGTACGGGACGCGAGGAGATCCTCGGCTTCATCGGCGAATGCCTCGATGTTTAACCGATTGTTGAAAAAAGGTTGCCCGCAGGGCTCGTTTTTCCGACGGCTTATGCTATCTTTGCACCATCAAAAATCCTCGTAACCTATGGCTATCCACAAAATCAAAATTTTCTCGGGTCGCGGATCGGAATACCTTGCCGAAAAAATCGCGGCGAGTTTCGGTACGACGCTCGGACAATCGGAAGTACTGCGTTTCAGCGACGGCGAGTTCCAGCCCTGCTTCAACGAGTCCATCCGCGGGTGTACGGTATTCATCATCCAGTCGACGTTCCCGCCTTCGGATAACCTGATGGAGCTGTTGATGATGATCGACGCCGCGCGCCGCGCTTCGGCCTACAAGGTCGTGGCCGTAATCCCCTACTTCGGCTGGGCACGACAGGATCGGAAAGACCGGCCCCGGGTGCCGATCGGCGCGAAACTGGTAGCCAACCTGCTGATGGCCGCAGGCGTAGACCGCGTGATGACGATGGACTTGCATGCCGACCAGATACAGGGTTTCTTCGACGTACCGGTCGATGCGCTCTATGCCAGCGGCATCTTCATCCCCTATATCAAGAGCCTCAACATCGAAGAGCTGTCGATCGCGGCGCCCGACATGGGCGGCGCCAAGCGTGCCAACACCTATGCCAAGCTGCTCGGCACGCCGATCATCATTTCGCATAAGGAACGAGCCAAGGCCAACGTCGTGGGCACGATGACCGCCATCGGCGAGGTCGAGGGCCGCAATATCCTGATCGTGGACGACATGATCGACACGGCAGGCACGATCTGCATGGCCGCCGACATGCTCATGTCGCGCGGGGCGAAGAGCGTTCGCGCCACCATCACCCATCCCGTGCTGTCGGGCCCGGCCTACGAGCGCATCAACGACAGCGCGCTGCAGGAGGTGATCGTGACCGACACCATTCCGCTCAACCCCGACAAAGACCTGCACAAGTTCACGGTGCTGTCGGTGGCGGACATGTTCGCCGACGTCATCGAGCGCGTGCACAACTACAAGGAGATTTCGTCGATATTCTTCAAATAACGGATTCCCGGAAGGCAGTTCGGGCGGGGTGCATCGGGTGCACCCCGCTTTTTTTCACCCCGGAAGGCGGGGTTTCGGAAATTCTTAGTACATTTGTCCGCAAGGCAGCCCCTGTCTCCGGGAATACGACAGGAAAGCCCGGACGGAAAACGCACACACCAAAGACCCGAACATACCATGACATTATTCATCCTCCCCCTGTTCCTCGGCCCGACCGAGTTGATACTTATCCTGTTGGTCGTATTGCTCCTGTTCGGCGGCAGGAAAATCCCCGAACTGATGCGCGGCCTGGGACGCGGCGTCAAGGAGTTCAAGGACTCCTCGAAGGAAGACGGCAAGGACGGCGGGACGAAGAAAAAGGAATAACCGCGCGCAAAGGCTGCGGTGCCGGGGAAAACGACATCGTATTCCCCCGGAGCCCAGGGCTCGCCGGCGCGGAAAATGCACCGTCCGGCACGAGCGAAAAACCACGGCAAGCGGCTGGCATCCGGTACCCGGAGAGCAGACAGGCAAGCGGGATCGCATCCGGGCAACAAAAGCCATGTACCCAACGCGCAGGACATACGGGACGGCATAGGTAATGCCGGCGAAGCACCGGAGCAGCGGTACCGGAAGCGGTACGGAAAACGGCAGCGCGAAGGACAGCAACCCGGGACACTACTATCGGGGAAACGGCGGATGGAATAATCCACCCCGGCCAGCCCGGAAGGAAGAACGGCAAATGGAAGGGGAACAGGAAAGGCAGGAACGATGAACCGACGACCAAAAAAGAGGCGCTCAAAATAACCGAGCGCCTTCTTTTATTTTACCACTTACCACGATTTTTTACCCCGCACCACGCGATGGCCGTTGATGACCAGCATGACCGGCGCAACGAAATAAAAGAGCCACCACCATCTCCAGCCGTCGCCTCCGCAAAGGACGACGACCAGCACGACGGACATGAGAGCCAAGCCGCCATACCCCGCCTTGAGTTGCCAGCGGGCGTTTTCCAAAGCGGCCTGACGGCGGATCCCGGCGCAGACGCGCCTGACCTCTTCTTCGGAGTGTTTTTCTTCCCGTGCCATAGTTCCCTTGGTTCAAACCGCTCCCCGGGGCTCGCCCCGCCGGATGCGGCGACGTTATTTCAGCGGCGAATCGGGCTCCCGGGACATCACCAGGTAGAACATGCGGTCGAGGAAGCCGGGGGCGAACTTCTTGACGAAATGCGTGGCACGCCCCTCGTTCTCCATCAGACAGAGGCGTTTGCGCTTCAGTATGCCACGGGCGACGATGCGGGCGACCTCTTCGGGGGTCATCATCTTCGCTTCGTCGCGCGGGGTTGCGCCCTGCTGCGTGCCGTCGGCCGTAAGGGCCGAGAAGCGGACATTCGACGACGTGAACCCCGGGCAGGCGATCATCACGTGCAGTCCCTTTTTAAGGTTTTCGATGCGCAGCGTTTCGAGGAAACCCGTCATGGCGTACTTCGAGGCCGAATAGCCCGTGCGCCCCGGCAGCCCGTGCAGCCCGGCGACGGACGAGATGCCGACAATCGAACCGTGCGACTGCTGGAGGTACGGCAGGGCGAACTTGCAGCAGTTGACCGTACCCCAGAAATTGACGTCCATCAGGCGGTGCAGCACCTCCAGGTCGACGTCGTCGAAAATGGCGCGCATCGAAAGCCCGGCGTTGCAAACCAGCACGTCGATCCCCCCGAACTCACGTACGGCCGTGTCGATCAGTTCGCGGCACTCGCCGACATCGGTCACGTCGACGCCGCAATAGGCGGCCTGCCCGCCCCGGGAGCGGATGTCGCCCGCGATAAGCTGTAATTTCTGCACGCTGCGCGCGCCCAGCACCACGCGGGCGCCCTGTGCGGCGAACTCGCGTGCCATCGCCTCGCCGATACCCGACGAAGCACCCGTCACGATGACGACCTTATTTTTAAAATCTTTCATATCAATCGTTTATTTCAAGCTGCAACGTATCGTAGGCCATGTGTACGCCGCGGGGGAGCGTCGGCTCCGTCACGGCATGCAGGCCGATGTCGTGGGACATGTGCGTGAGGTAGGCCTCGCGCGGGGCAACGCGGGCGATGAGCGCAAGGGCCTCGGCCACGTTGAAATGGGAATAATGCTCCGTAAAGCGGAGCGCGTTGACGACGAGCACCTCCACGCCCCGGAGTTTTTCGACCTCGGCATCCCCGATGGTCTTGAAATCGGTCAGGTAGGCCAGCCTGCCGATACGGTAGCCCGTGACGGCAAACCGGTCGGAATGGTGTCCCGATACGGGGACGACCTCCAGCCCCCCGACCCGGAACGGCCGGGTGACGTCGATCTCATGCAACTCAATTTCGGGCACGCCGCGGTACTTATCCTGCGCGAAGGCATAGTCGAAATCCTTGCGCACGACGCCGATGGTATGGGGTGCGGCATAGATGTCGACCTTGTGCACCAGCGGCGGGTAATCGACAAAGTTGAAGGCCCGCACGTCGTCCAGCCCGCCGATATGGTCTTTATGTTCGTGCGTGAGGAGGATGGCGTCGAGGTGGCGGATGCCTGTGCGGAGCATCTGGCAGCGGAAATCGGGGCCGGCGTCGATGACCATACGCACGCCGCACGCCTCGACCATGGCCGAAGTGCGCAGGCGGTTGTCGCGCTTGTCGGCCGAGGTGCAGACCTTGCAGCGGCACCCGATGACAGGGACGCCCTGCGAGGTGCCCGTTCCCAGAAAGGTGAGTTTCATGCAGGCAAAGATAGTAAAAATAGGACGACTGCGTACGGGCACACCGAAGAATCTGCCGCAGTGCACCGGCACGGAAGCAGCAAAGTCCGGAGCTGTCGCCAAGGCAAACACCCCCAAGCCGCAGGCCGCCTGCAAAACCGGAGAAGACAACCGGGGGGCTCCCGGAACGTTCCGGAAAGGCCGGTGCATCCGCCCGGCGTGCCCGGAAACACCGGGAAACCCGGGCCCTTATCCCGGAGCCCGGAAAAATCCAAAGTACCGGAACCCGGGAAAACTCAGAAAGTCTGCTCGATATTCCAGACGAAGGCACGCGAGCCCTGCATCTTGGTAGCGGCGTCCATCTCCCGGAAAGCCTCCATCAGCGGCGCTACCTTCTCGTCGTCGACGATGGCCATGACCGAAGCGTTCATCGACGGCCAGGCATGCGTGCCGTAATGGGGTTCTCCGTCGACCGACCCGCGTCCCTCGGTCAGCGCCCAACGCGTAAAGCCGCGGATGCCCTGCTCGTCGAGGATGGCGTTCACACGGTCGGTGAGCGCCTGGTTGTATGATAAGAATACTGCTTTCATAATTTACGTTCTATTAAATCGAACAATCGTCCGCCGCCCTGCCGTCTTCAGGGATTGTCGCGGAACCCGTACGAGACGGGCTTCCCCAACAACCCGGAATCGCAGGTGTTGCCCCCGATCGCCGGAAGCGGAAGGCGACGTCGCATCACTCGTCATTTTCAGGATCCTCAATGGCTGCTGGCCTGATGTGCTGCGGCCAGGCGTGCCAGTTTTTCCTTCTCCTTGCGCTGCGAACGGTTGACGAATACCGAGTAGAGCGCCGGGATGATGAACAGCGTCAGCAGGGTCGAGAACGTGAGGCCGCCAATCACGGCGATGCCCATGGGCTGCCACGTCTCCGACCCGACACCCGTGCCGATCGCCAGCGGCAGCATACCCAGGATGGTCGTGAACGAAGTCATGAGCACGGGGCGCAGACGGCTCTTTCCGCCGGCGATCACGGCGTCGAAGACACCCGAGCCGCGCTCGACCAGCAGGTTCATGTAGTCGACCATCACGATACCGTTCTTGGTCACGATGCCCACCAGCATGATGGCGCCGATCAGGGCGATGAGCGACATGGGCGTGGAGGTCATCCACAAAGCCAGGAAAACGCCCGTGGCGGCGAACGGGATGGTGAACATGATGATGAACGGGAAGAGCAGCGATTCGAACTGCGTGGCCATCACGATGTAGACCAGGATGACGATCAGGATGAACAGCACGCCCAGGTCGCTGAAGGCGTCGCCCTGGTCTTCGACCGTACCGCCGATTTCGAGGTCGACGCCGTCGGGCACGGGATACCCGGCGATGAGTTGATCGACCTCGGCCACCACGTCGCCCAGGGCGACGCCGGCTCCGAGCGACGACTTGACCGTGATCACACGCTGGCGGTTCTCGCGCTCGATCATCGGCGCGGCATACTCCTCCTGCACGCGGCCGACCTCCTTGAGTTTCACGGGGCGCCCCTGCCCGTTGTAAAGCGTGATGTTCTCCACGTCCCCGAGCGACATGCGGAACGGTTCGGCATAGCGCACCACGATGTCATATTCGTCGCCGTCCTCGCGGTATTTCGAGGCCACAAGGCCGTCGATGCGGTTGCGCACGGCCTGCGACGCCGTAGCGCTGTTCATGCCGTAATAGGCAAGGCGGTCGCGGTCGAAGACCACGTTGAGTTCGGGACGCAGGTCGTCGCGCGAAAGCTGCACGTCTCGCGTACCCTCCAGGCCGCCCAGCTTTTCCTTCAGGTCGTTGGCAACGGCGTTGGTCACGTCCATGTCGTAGCCGAAAACCTTGATGTCGACCGTCGCCGAACCGCTCATGCTGCCGTTATCGCCGCCGGGCATCACCGAATATTCCCGCACCTCGGGGATACGATCCAGTTCCTTGCGCAGCAGGTCGGAGATAACGTAGATCGACCGCTCGCGCTTGTCGGAGGTGGGCAGGCTGAGGTTGTAATTGATGATGTGCGAACCGGTGGTCTGCATCGCGGCGAACGCGTCGTCCGACGAGTTGGCGCCCGACGAGGCCGACACGAGCGTCACCTCGGGATAGTTCTTGTAGATGATGCTGTCGATCTGGCGGGCGATCCGCGCGGTGTAATCCACCGAAAGGTTCTGCTCCAGTTTGACCGTGGCCGAGATCCAGCCGTTATCCGAAGGCGGGAAGAATTCGGTCGGCACCTGCGTGACGAGCCCCAGCGAAACCAGGAAAAGCCCCATCATCGAGAAGATCGTGATACGGCGGTGGCGCACCACCCAGTTCAGCGAGCGGGCATAGGCGTCGTCGAGCCATGCAAGTGCCCGGTCGATGGGTTTGTATATGACACCCAGCCCCTTGTAATCGTGCACGCCGCCCTCGAGTTTCAAGAGGTAGGCGGACATCATCGGGGTCAGCGAAATGGCTGCCGTAGTCGAAACGCAGACCACGATGGTCACGATCCAGCCCAGCTCGCGGAAGAGGATACCCGCCATGCCCGGCACCATTGTCAACGGCAGGAACACGGCAACGACCACGAGCGTGGTGGCAATGACCGACAGCCACACCTCGTTGGTGGCGTAGATGGCGGCCTCCTTGGGATTCGAACCCCGCTCGATGTGCGTCGTGATGTTCTCCAGCACCACGATGGCATCGTCGACGACCATACCGATGGCGATCGAGAGCGACGAGAGCGAGATGATATTGAGCGTCGAGCCCGTGGCGAAGAGGTAGATGAACGAACAGATCAGCGACACGGGGATCGTCATACAGATGATGAGCGTCGCCCTCCACCGCCCGAGGAAGGCCATCACCACCAGCACCACGAAGATAAAGGCGTACATGATCGTTTCCGAGAGCGACCCGATGGCATTGGTGATTTCCTGCGACCCCTCGAAGATCGTCTCCATCTTCACGTCGCGCGGAAGGCTCGCCTGGATGTCGGGCAGGCGCTTCTGAATCTCATGGACGATATCCACGGTGTTGGCACCCGACTGCTTCTGGATCATCACGCGCACGCTCCGCTGCCCGTTGGCGCGTTCGTCCATCGTGGCCTTTTCGAGCGTATCGCGGATCTCGGCCACGTCGGAGAGCATCACCGTGCGTCCCCCGGCATTGGAAACCACGACCTTGCGCATCTCGTCGCTCAGCTTGAATTCGCCGTCGGCCTTGATGTTGAACGTGTTGTTGCCGATGTCGATCGTGCCGCTCGGAATGTTGACGTTCTCGGCGGCGATGATCTGCCCCAGCTGCTCGACGGTCAGATTGTAGGCTTCGAGCTTGGCCGGGTCGACATTGACCTGCACCTCGCGTTCGGGGGCGCCCATGACCGTCACGGCACCCACGCCGTCGACACGGTTCAGGACGTTGACGAATTTATCGTCGAGGATCTTCTTCAGGGCCGGGTAGCTCTCGTCGGCCGTCACGGCAAGCATGATCACGGGGATCATCGAGGTCGAGAACTTGAAGATCGTAGGATAATCGATGTCGTCGGGCAACTGCGACTGGCTGCGGCTCACCACGTCACGGATCTCGTTGGCGCCCTCGGTCAGGTCGGATCCGTACTCGAATTCGACAATGATCATCGACACGTTGTCCTGCGACTTGGAGGTCAGTTTCTTGAGGTTGCTCACCGTATTGAGGTTATCCTCCAGGATACGGGTGATGTTGGTCTCGATATCCGCAGCGTTGGCACCGGGATAGAAGGTGATGACCGATATCTGGGGGATTTCGATTTCGGGGTACTGGTCTACCGCGAGGTTCATCAGCGAGAAGAGCCCGAAGACCATCACGCCGACGAACATGAGCACCGTGGAGACCGGTTTCCGAACCGCGCTTTCGTATATTTTCATATGTTTCGGGACGTTTTATTCCTGTTTGATTTCCACTTTGGCACCGTCGTAGAGCTTCGAAAGGGCCGTAACGGCCACGGCTTCGTCCGCCCCGACGCCCGAAAGAATGTCCACACGGTCGCCGACCTGGAGGCCTACGTCCACACGGCGGCGACGGGCAACGCTATCGCCCTCGATGACATACACGAAGCGCTCGGCAGTGCCGACCTGCTTCTGGACGGCCACGTCGGGCACCATGACGCCCTCCTTCTGCCCCATGTTGAAGATCGTGCGGGCGTACATACCCGGGCGCAGCGTGCGCCGGGCGTTGGGCACCTTCACCTCGACCTTGAACGTGCGGGTCGTGGGGTCGAGCGCCGGATAGATCAGCGACACCGTTCCCGTAAAGGTCTGGTCGGGGAAGATGTCCACCTTCAGCTCGACGGGCATCCCGACCTTCACGTTGGGGAAATACTGCTCGGAAATATTGGCGATGACCTTCAGCGGGTCGATCTGCATGATGTGCAGGATGGGCTGCGCCGAGAAGAGGTCGCCCGACTCGTAGTTGCGCGCCGTGACCACGCCTGTGATGGGCGAACGCACCTCGATGTTCTTCTTGAGGTTGGCGACCACCTCGCGCTGCACGTCCAGCTGCGCCTTGGCCTGCTGGATCTGCTGCGCCGAGATACCGCCGGCCTCATAGACGGGCAGCAGGCGGTTGTAATCGTCCTCGACGGTCTTCAGCTGCACGAGCTGCTGGGTGTACTGCGTCGGGTCGAGCGTCACGATGAGCTGCCCCTCGCGCACGGGGTCGCCCACCTCGACCAGGATGCGGTCGATGTGCACGCCCGAAGCCGCCGGAGTGATGTCGTTCTCCCTGAAGGGCTCGATCTCCGAAGTGAACTCCTCGGTAAGCTGCACGGTGGCGGACTCCGCCGTTTCGGTTTTAGTCAGCACACGGTTGTCCTGCTGCACGTCGCCTGCCCCGTTTTTGCCTTTGCAGCCGGCGAGGGCGGCCGCGGCAAACAATATAACTGCTGTTTTCTTCATATGCTATCTTTGTTTTTCAATTTCCACGCTATTTTTCCTTGCCGACGATGCGGTCGTACTCGGCCTTGGCCGTCAGGTAATCGAAGATCGCCTGCGAGTAGTTGAGCTGCGCCTGCGTCTGTGCCAGCTGGGCGCTGTTGAGCTCGAGGATCGTGCCCGCCCCCGCACGGTAACGGGTGTCGGAGATCGAGTAGGCCTTGCGCGCCTGCTCGACGGTGAGCTCCTGGGCGTACATCGTCTCGCGCGCCGTCAGCAGGTCGTTCAGCGCCGAGCGAACCTGCACGTCGACCTGCTGCCGGGCGTATGTCCGCTGGAGGCCGATCTGCGAAATCTGGTTCTTGATCTCGCGCGAGCGGTTCATCTTCGTCAGCCCAGAAAAGAGCGGCACGGAGACGCGGATGCCGGCGGAAAGCGGGTTCTGCCAGAAATAGCCGTCCTTGACGCTGGTCATCGTCATCTTGTCCGGATCGAACGACACCGAGCCCATGTTGTTCCCGGTGAGGGTGAAGTTGCCGAACGCCCCGATGGTCGGCAGGCGGCTCGCATTCTCGGCCTTGAGCTGGAGGCGGAGCAAATCCTCCTGCAGTTCGAGCGTGCGCAGGTCGGAGTTGTCCGAAGTGTCGGTCGTAAGCCCCTCGGTTCCGGCGAGCACCTTGTCGCGCATGGCGTCCAGCTCGCCTTCGACCTCGATATCGACCTGCTCGGGGATCGAAAGGTACATCTTGAGCATCAGCTTGGCGATGCGGATCGAGTTTTCGGTCTGGAGGATCGAGGGTTTCAGGTTGCTGAGCTGCACCTGCGCCGTCAGCAGATCGTATTCCGAGGTCAGGCCGTTCTGGTACTGCACCTGCGTATCGTCGACCGTACGCTGTACGGTGGCCTGCGACTCGCGGAGCACGTCGAGCGACTGCTCGGCAAGCAGGATGTTGTAGAAGGCCTTTTTGACTTCGGCCGTCAGCGTGATGCGCGACGAACGAGCCGCCTCGACGGCCGTGGCCATCTGCTTGTCGTTCATCTTCATCATGCGGTAAACCTGCGGCGCGAAGAGCGGCACCGAAGCATCCACGGCCCCGCTGAGCGTCGTATAGGGGTCGTTGCCCAGCGAGAAGCCCTTGGACATCTGCTGCACGATGAAGCTGTGGTTGACCTGCCCGGTCACCGACACCTGCGGCAGCAGGCCGCCCCATGTCTGGCGTTTCACATAGTCGTAGCGCTGCACCTCCATCTCGGCGACCTTGACGGTGGGGTTCTCGCTCAGCGCCAGGTCGAGGGCCTGGTCGAGCGTGAGGCGCATCTGCGCCACGGCAGCAAACGTACCCGTTGCCGCGAGGCACAATGTCAGAATCAGTTTTTTCATAGTCATCTATCCAAATTCAATTTATTTCCCGTTTTCGACAGTTTGTACCGCTTCAGGTTGTCGTCGATCAGCTGCAGGCCCTTGGCAGTCGAAATGCCGCGGAAAAAATTGCTGATGATCTGCACGAAAGCCTCGCGCTCGGACATTCCGTCGGGCAGCATCAGCTCGCGGCGCGTCACGATAGCCGAAGCCGTATAATAAAGCACCGAAATCGAGAGGTCGATGTTGAAATTATTGACAAACAGCCCGTCCCCGACCCCCTGTTCGAGCATCGAACGCAGACTCGTACGGTTTTTCACCATCCCTTCGCGCATCAGTTTGTCGTGTACGGCGGGATAAAACTTCCTGAGGTTGTCCATCATGCGGCGCGAAACCTCGGCGTTGTCCATCACTTCGCCCAGCACCATAAACATGGCTTCGAGGACGTTGCGCGCATCGGCCGTGAGTTCGTTCCACCGCTGGCGGTTACGTTCGGAATAGCGCTCCATGGCCAGGTAGAGCAGGCCTTCCTTGTCGCCGAACATCTCATAGAGTGTCCGTTTCGACACCCCGAGCTGCTGCGCGATGTCGTCCATTCGTACCGACTTGATGCCCTGCGAGACAAACATATGCATGGCCTGGTCGATAATGCGTTCTTTCTGAGGAGGGGTCATTGCATTCAAATATTTCGGATCCGGAGGCAAATATAGAAAGAAAACTCATGAAACCAAAAAAGTTTTCTATTTTCTTCCGTTTCATCAGCAAATAACACACCGAACGGCGAACAAAGCAGTAAAGACGAACAATGAGCGAGGTGTCCCGCCTCCGTTCAGGCCGGTAGGGATCGTATCCGGGGAGACGCCGGGCATACTGCCGCAACGCATGCCGGGCGAGACAGACCGGGGGGGGGCAGCGCACTACGGGTGCCGGGGCATGCACAGCAGGACATACCTGCCGGATCACGGGCGCAGCAGGGAACACATACCATCGAGAGCCGCACCGGGCACCCACGCCCTCGCTCCCGCCTTGCGAAAAAACAAAAAAAGCCGCTGCGGACAAACCGCAGCGGCCATAAAGGAATATAACACGAGGTTATTTCGTCACCCGTTCGAGCCAGCGAACCATCGAGAGCATGACGAGCATCGACATGCCGCAGGCCGCGACGAAGACGCACCATGTAGCCCACATCGGGGTGTGCATGTAGAGCCATCCGCCGACGAACAGCAACGCATTGCCCACGGCCGTAGCGGCCAGCCAGAAGCCCTGCATAAGGCCCTGCATGTGCGGGGGCGCCACCTTCGATACGAATGCCAGTCCGAGGGGCGAGATGAAGAGCTCAGCGACGGTAAGGATGAAATAGAGGCCCACCATGACCCACGGGGTAACCAGGATCGACTGCACCTGGTCGGCCTTCATGCCTGCGAGGGCGGCCTTGTCGGGCAGTGCGAACGAGAAGAACATCAGGAAGAGGTAGGCCGTGGCGGCGATACCCATACCGATGGCGATCTTCATCGGGGTCGAAACCTCGATGTTGCGTTTGCGCAGATGGCCGAAGAACCACATGATCAGCGGCGTGAGGGTCACGACGAAGAAGGGGTTGACGCTCTGGAAAATCTCGGCGCCCTTGATGGTCGTGAAGCCCAGGTTGATGTTGATGACGTCGAGGTTGACGTAGTCACGTGCGAAATAGGTCAGCGAATAGCCGTTCTGGTGGAACGAAACCCAGAAGAAGATCACGACGCCGAACACGGCGAACAGTGCGTAGATGCGCTGGCGGATCTCCTGCGCCGACATGGTGATCTCCTCGGCCGAAGCCTTGGCACCGCCGGCCGCGGCTTTCTTCGACGGGTCGGGGAAGCGCCGTTTGTTGGACAGGTAGATGACCAGCGACACGAGCATCATCACGATGGCCGCGATGAACGCATAGTGGAAACCGCGGTTGAAGACATCGAGGTAGCCGTTGCAGAAGTCGTGCAGGCCGGCAGCCGACACGGGCGTGCCGTCGAGGTAGGCAGAATTGGCATACGACGTGAGGTTGGCAAGCCCCTCGCCCGCCATGTGCTCGCCCTTGGCAAGGTATTCGTGGCACAGCTCGGGCAGCTTGGCGTTATAGTCGAAATTGTTGACCTTGAGCCACCAGTTGCGCACGCCGATGGCGACGAACGGCGCGAAGAAGCCCCCGATGTTAATGAACATATAGAAAATCTGGAAACCCGACTCACGCTTGGCGCTGAACTCCTTGTTGTCGTACATCTGCCCCACGAGCGCCTGGAGGTTGCCTTTGAAAAGGCCGTTGCCGAAGGCGATCACCAGCAGGCCGACGCACGTCAGCGTCAGGTAGAGCGGCAGGCTGGACACGGGCGTGGGCGTGGGGATGGCGATGATCAGGTAGCCCAGCGACATCACCACGAGCCCCCACATGATGGTTCCCTTGTAGTTGCGGGTTTTGTCGGCAATGATACCACCGACGAGCGCCAACAGGTAAATCGAAGCGTAGAATCCCGAATAGATATACCCCGCGGTCGTTTCGTTCAGGCCGAACTTGGCGGAGATGAACAAGGTCAGGATAGCCATCATGATGTAGAAACCGAAACGCTCGCCCATATTGGCAAGGGCCGCCGCGATCAGTCCTTTGGGTTGTCCTTTCATAAGTTGATTTTGGTTTTAGTAATTTTTTTAATAAGGTGCTGTTTTTTAGTCTTGGACAAAGATAGAAAAAAAATTCATATATTTGTATAAAAGGAAAACCGCTATGGAAAAAACGACCCGCAGGCTCCCGATCGTAGAACGCGACGAGTGGCTGCTCCCCGCCGAGCAGGAGCTCAACCGCCGCTACGAACGGTATACGGACAAAATAAACGCGATCGAGCAGGCTGCAGGCTCGATCGTCGACTACGCCAACGGCTACCGCTATTTCGGCTGGCAGCGGGACGAGCTGCTCGACGGATGGTGGCTGCGCGAATGGCTGCCGGGCGCGCACGACGTCTACGTCTTCGGGGATTTCAACAACTGGCAGCGTACCGAGATACGTATGCAGCGCGACGCGCACGGCGTATGGAGCGCCTTCTTCCCGGAGGCGATGTACCGCGACCGGCTCCGCCACGGGTCGCTCTACAAGCTCCACGTCCACGGCGACAACGGCTGGAAAGACCGCATCCCGGCCTATGCCACGCGCGTGGTGCAGGACGAGGCGACGAAGAATTACACGGCCCAGTTCTGGGCGCCGGAGCCGTTCGACTGGCAGGGCGACGCGTTCGACGCCTCGAAGAACGGCAGCCTCCTGATCTACGAGGCTCATGTGGGCATGGCGCAGGAGAAGGAGGGCGTGGGCACCTACCGCGAATTCACGGAGAAAATACTACCTATAATAAAAAAGGACGGCTACAACGCCGTGCAGCTCATGGCCATCGCCGAGCACCCCTATTACGGGTCGTTCGGCTACCACGTGTCGAGTTTCTTCGCACCCGCATCGCGCTGCGGCACGCCCGAGGAGCTGAAGGAGCTGGTGCGCCGCGCCCACGAGCTGGGGCTGGCGGTCATCATGGATCTGGTGCATGCCCACTACGTCCGCAACCTCAACGAAGGCATCAACGAGCTGGACGGCACCGACCACCACTACTCGCTGCCCGGCAAGGCCGGTTACCAGCCCTACTGGGACTCGAAGCTCTTCGACTACGGCAAGGACGAGGTACAGCATTTTCTGCTGTCGAACGTCAAGTACTGGCTCGACGAGTTCCATTTCGACGGCTACCGCTTCGACGGCGTGACGTCGATGATCTACCACCACCACGGTTATGTCGACTTCGACTGCCGCGAACGCTTCTTCGACGAGGGGGTCAACCGCGACGCGCTGACCTACCTGACGCTCGCCAACCGCCTGGTGCACGACTTCCGGCCGGCGGCCGTGACCATCGCCGAGGACGTGAGCGGAATGCCGGGCATGTGCATCCCCATCGCCGACGGCGGCATCGGGTTCGACTACCGGCTGGGGATGGCGATCCCCGACTTCTGGATCAAGGAGCTGAAGGAGGTGCCCGACGAGGAGTGGAACATATGGGAAATGTGGGACGTCATGACCAACCGCCTGCCCGAAGTGAAAACCGTGGCCTATGCCGAATCGCACGACCAGGCGCTGGTGGGCGACAAGACGCTGGCATTCCGGCTAATGGACAAGGAGATGTATTACCACATGGATCGCGCGTCGGAGAGTATCGTGATCGACCGCGGCATGGCGCTGCACAAGATGATCCGCCTGATGACCATCTCGACGGGCGGGCAGGCCTACCTCAACTTCATGGGCAACGAGTTCGGGCACCCCGAGTGGATCGACTTCCCGCGCGAAGGCAACGGCTGGAGCTACGCCCACGCCCGGCGGCAATGGTCGCTGGCGAAGAACGGGTTCCTGCGCTACTCGTGGCTGGGGGATTTCGACAAGGCGATGATAAAGCTGGTGAAGCGTTACAAGGTACTCGCGGACGGCTATGCCTGGAACCTCGCGATGGACGAGTGCAACAAGACGATGGTTTTCTCGCACGGCGACCTGCTGTTCGTATTCAACTGGCACCCCACGGCCTCGATCCCCGACTACGAACTGCCCGTGCAGGCGCCGGGCAAGTATGTGCCCGTGCTCTCGACCGACGAGCGGCGTTTCGGAGGGCAGCAGCGGCAGGCGATGGACGCCGAGCATTTCTCGTTCCCGGCACGCGACGGCGACAACACCGAACGACCCCATATCCGCATCTACAACACCTCGCGCACGGCGACGGTTTACCTGCGGAAAAAATAGCGGCGGGTGCGTCCTCCGCCCCGACGAAAACACGCCGGAGATGACAAACAGCACGGCCTGTCCCTGATGGGACAGGCCGTGCTGTTTTATCCTCGGGCAGGGACGACCCTCACCGGCCGGAAAGGGCAGGCTCCAGGTCACGCAACCGCGGATGCCGGCGAAAAGGCGGGCTTTCGGGCCGCAACACTCCCGGTCTGGAGCAGTTTGTCGGCCGGGAAAGGAGGCCGCCGGCCGGAGAGAAAGGTTCCCGGACGGACAAGCGCTACACCTCTACGGCAACCTATCGGCGGGATAGGACACGCCCAGCTGGCGGCGCACCTGGTCGATGATCTCCATCGTCACGAGGGAGTTTTCGTGGCTGTTGACGGCGGATTCGAGGCGTCCCTGTTCGATGAGGTCGATGAACTCCGCGACCTCGTAATAATAGGGATCCCTCTCCAGAGGGAGTCCGACGCTGTGGCGGACGGGCCCGGCGCCCCGCCCCGAAGCGGCCGCCGGGCGCGGAAGGTACGCCACGTCGCGGATGGTGTGGATGGCGTCCAGCAACAGGTTGCCCTCCTCGCCTTGGATCTCGGACGGAAGCGACGAATTGGCGATCTTGGAGTAGAGCACCGTGGCATTCATCCCCTCGTAGCGGAAATTGACGGCGCCCTGCCCGTCGGCACCCGAAGAGAGGACGATGCCCTGCGCTTCGACCTCCAGCGGACGCCCGAACAGCGCGACCATCGGATAGACGGTATAGACCCCGATGTCCATCATGGCGCCGTTCGACAGTTCGGGGTTAAAGGCGTTGAGCACGATCCCCTGCCGGAACTTGTCGTAGCGCGAGGAGTACTGGCAGAAGCTGGCGAAATAGCGGCGGATCGTCCCGAGCCGGGGCAGGTACTCCTGCACGACGCGGAAATTGGGGTTGAGCGTCGAGATCATGGCCTCCATGAGCGTGACGCCGCATTCGCGGGCGACGGCGACCATCTGCCGCGCCTCGCGGGCATTGGAGGCCAGGGGCTTCTCGCACAGCACGTGCTTGCCGTGGCGCATGCAGAGGATGCTCTGCGAAGCGTGCAGGAAATTGGGCGTGGCGATGTAAACGGCGTCGACGAGCGGGCTTGCCGCCATCTGCCCGAGCGAGGTGAAGGTGTGCGGGATGCCGTGCTTCGCAGCGAAGGCGTCGGCCCTCTCCTGCGAACGCGAACAGATCGCCACGGCCTCGAAGCGCGCGTCCTGCCGCGCCCCGGCCAGCACCCAGTCGGCGATGAACCCGGTGCCGACCATGCCGAATCGAATTTTCCCCGGCATTCCCTTATCTCCCGGTTATGCGTTCCACGGCCGCGGCGACGTCGGCGTACAGCTTCGGCAGGTCGACACCGGCCACACGGCGGTTTTCGACCACGATGCGGCCGTCGACCACCACCGTGTCGACATCCGACGCCTTGCCGCAATAGACCAGGTTCGAGACAAGGTCGTGGATCGGCTGCAAGTGGGGTTTCTGCAGGTCGACGACGATCAGGTCGGCCAGCGCCCCGGGGCGGATGACGCCCAGCTCACCCTCCGCATAGCCCATGGCGCGGGCGCCGTTGACCGTAGCCAGCTTCAGCGCCTCGTAGGCCGGGAGTGCCACGGGATCGCCCGTGGCGGATTTTTGCAGGAAGGCCGCCGTGCGCAGCTCCTCGAACATGTCGAGGTCGTTGTTCGAGCAGGTGCCGTCGGTGCCGATGGTCACCAGCGCACCCGCGGCACGCATCTTCTCGACGGGAGCCACGCCGCTCGAAATTTTCATGTTGCTCTGCGGGTTGTGCGACACGGCCACGCCCCGCCGGGCCAGCGTGCGGATGTCGCTGTCGGTGACATGGATGCAGTGTGCGCCGATGGTCTTGTCGTCGAGCATACCCAGCGCATCGAGGTGCTCGACGGGTGTCGCGGCGTATTTTTCGCGCACGATACGCACCTCGTCCCGCGTCTCGGCGATATGGGTCATGAAATGCAGCCCCCATTTGCGGGCCAGCTCCTTGCCGCGCCGCAGGTTTTCGGGCGACACGGTATAAGGCGAATGGGGTGCGAGGGCAATCTGTATGCGGTCACAGTCAGCAGCCAGCGCAACGGCCTTCTCCGCCTCGGGCAGCACCTCGTCGACATTGTTGTCGAAATAGTTGCATCCCAGCATCGCGCGGATGCCCAGCCGCCGGGCGACCTCCACGCAGCGGTTCTCGTGGTAATACATGTCCACGAACGAGGTGATGCCGCCCAGGAGCATCTCGACGATGCCGAGCGTCATGCCCAGCGCCACGTCGTCGGCCGTCTGGCGCGCCTCGAAAGGCCATATATAGTCGTTGAGCCACTCCATCAGGGCGATGTCGTCGGCATAGCTGCGTTGCAGCGTCATGGCCGCATGGCAATGCGTATTCACAAGGCCCGGCATCAGGAGCCGGCCCGTGCAGTCGATGACCCGCACGCCGGGATTGCAGGTGCGGAACGCGTCGGCTTCGGAGCCGGACGCAGTGACGAGCGCGATGCGGTTGCCCGCGACGCCCACAGCCCCCATAAAGGTTTTGGGTTCGTCCCCGGCCGCCGTCATCGGCAGGATCGTTGCGTTGGTAAACAGGATGTCCATATTATTTGTATTTCACTTTCACTTTGTCGGTCTTTATCTTGCGCGGCGGGGTGTCGATCGAATTGCCCTGCACGGTGATGACATCGCGTCCGTCCACGGAGTTCGAATAGACCTGGATAACCTTGTTGAACACGCCCGGTTCGCTCTTGTGGGGTTCGTAGGTGATGCGGATCACGCCCTGTCCGCCGGGTGGTACGGGACGTTTGGGGAACGACGCCTTGAGGCACGAGCACGACGTGATGACGCGCGTCACCACGAGCGGCGCCGTGCCGTCGTTGGTAAAGGTAAATTCCCGCACCAGGTCGCCGCCCTTGCGGGGTACGTCGCCGAAATCGTGGCCGGCGACCTCCATGCGAAGGTGCGCCCCCTGCGCCTTCGCGTCTTGCTGCGCCCCGGCCGTTTCCGGGGCCGGGTTTTGCGCCGCCCCGGCATGTCCCGCCGTGAAGGCCAGGCACCCGAGGATTGTCAGTAATAAGGTTCGCATGTATACGCTCGTTTCAAAAATTACTCCATACGGAAAACATAAGTGATCGTCCCGCCCTGCAGCGTGGCGCGGCTCTCCGTGAAGCGGGCCTTCAGCGCCGCGCTCTTCGCCGCCTCGACAAGCTCGGCGGCATCGGTCGTCGAGCCTTTCGGTTCGTAGGAAGCGCCCGTCACCTTGCCCTTGGCGTCCACCGTAACGCGGATGACGACTTTCCCGCTCTTCGAACCGGGATACGAAGGTTTGGGCAGGTTGCCCACAAGGCCGCGTCCCTGAAGCCCCTGGTCGAGCTGGTCGAGCCCGTCGGGGTTCAGCCCCGGGCCGTCGCCGCTCGCCTTGTCCTCGCCCTGAGGCGCGCGGGGGTTGCCCGCATTGTCGGGTTCGTCGGCCCCGCCCTTGTTCATCTTGAACAGCGCTTTGGGGTTGGGCGTCTGCGTCGTCTCGTCCTTGCCCGCCACCTGCGCGGTCTGTTCCACGGGGGCGGTCTTGTCATGCACGCGGGGCTCGGTAGCCGCCTTCACGGGCGGCTTGGGGCGCTCGGGGACAGGCGGTTCGGTGAAATCGACCAGGATCGTATCGCCGGGTTTGTCGTGGATCTTCCGGAAATCGAACGAGACCAATGCGAACGAAGCGGCGATCAGCAGCACATAGGCTGCCGCCGCGATTGCCGCCCACCTGCGGGGCGACTTGCCGTTCGGGTCGTAATAGTACATAGGCCTTTATTCCGGCGATGTCGCCGCAATGAGTTTATATCCGTTGTTCTTGGCGACGTTCATCACCTTGATGATCTCGTCCCATGCCACCGTCTTATCGGCATGCAGCGATACGGTGGGTTCCTTCTGACCGTCGAGGCGCGACTTGAGCGCCCGTTCCACGCCCTCGACCGAACCCACGTCCTGCAATTCGACATAGTAGCGGTACTTGCCGTGCCCCGTATCCTGGATCGACACCGTGGTCACCGCCTTGTCTTTGAGCATGTTCGAGCTCTTGGGAAGCATCAGCTTCAGGGCATTGGGGTTGATCAGCGTCGTAGCGATCAGCAGGAACAGCAGCAGCAGGAACATCAGGTCGGTCATCGACGATGCCGAGAAGGATTTATCGACTTTCGATCCGTGTTTAATTGCCATAGCGCGTTATTTTTGAACGGGTTGATTCAGGATGTCCATGAAGGCGATCGAGTTGGCCTCCATCTGGAAGACCAGCTTCTCGATGCGTGCAACGAGGTAGTTGTAGCCGAAATAGGCCGGGATGCCGACGATAAGACCGCCGACCGTGGTGACCATCGCCACGTACATGCCGCTGGCCAGCAGGCTCAGGTCGACCGTGCCGCCCGCAGCCGCCATGTCCATGAAGGTCTGCACCATCCCGAGCACCGTACCGAGGAAACCGATCATCGGGGCGCCGCCGGCGATCGTCGCCAGAAAGGGAAGGCCGTTTTCGAGCTTCGAGACTTCGAGGTTGGCGACATTCTCGATGGCGGTCTGCACGTCGCTCATCGGGCGGCCGATGCGCTCAATACCCTTCTCGATCATGCGGGCAATCGGCGTGTCGGTCTTCTTGCACAGGTTCACGGCCGTATGGATCTTGCCGTCGGAAATGTAGTCGCGGATGCGGTTCATGAAATTCATGTCCAGCACCGACGCCTTGCGGATGGCCATGAAGCGCTCGACGAAGATGAAGATCGTCACGCCGCCCAGCGCCAGCAGCGGCCACATCAGCCAGCCGCCCATCGAAAACAGTTTCCAAAGTCCCATGCGGGTTTCTTCACTGGTGGCCACCGCCTCGGCGGCCTGCAAAAATGTCATCATAGTTTAAAGAAAAATTGTTATTGTTTGATTCGAGTCTTTTTCTGCCGTTCAGTTGTTTTCGTCCTTCTTATCCATAACGGGCCGCAGGGCCGAAAGCGTATCCGCCGGCTGCCGCAGCCGCTCCTTTTCCTCGCGGGCGGCCTGCCGCCGGGCTTCGCGCCGCGCCTTGCGTTTCTTGTTGGTGAAACGCTCCCTGATACGCCTCCGCAGATCCCGGAAATTATTGAAATCCTCCTTGAAATAAATACCGATGCCGGTCTCCTGCAGACCCTGGTTCTCGTCGAAACGGTCGATGGTCTGCGTGAAGGCCTTGGCCTTGAGCGTCCCGGCTCGGTCGATCAGGTAGGTGATGTACGCCTCGCCCATGAAGTTGGACATCGAACTGTTCACAGCCTGCTTGTTGTCGATCAGGTAGTTGCCCTCGACCTCGACGAACAGGCGGTTGTTGATCAGGCTCTTCGAAAGGCCGAAGTCCACTTCGTCGCTGGTCAGTTCCGATTTGGGACGGTAGCGGATGACGATGTTGTAGTCGTCGTTCGAGAGCAGGTTGCTCACCATGTTCGACACGAATTCCAGACCCGTGGCGGCCGAGACCGAGGTGCCGATGTTCGACGACGACGAGCTGTTCTCGCCCATGAAGCTGTTGAACAGCAACAGGTAGGCGAACTGCGTATCGACCGTCTCGGGCGTGGTGAGGGCATTGGCGATCACGGTCTGCGTCTCGGGGTCGGTACCGGGGACATGCACGTCGAAGGTGACGGCCGGGTTGGAAAGCCGCTCACCGAGGTGGATGACGCACTCCACAGGCACCGAACGGTCGGCCGCGAGGTTGTCGGACGTACCCTGCAACAGGGGCTGCAACGACGCCTTGAGCTTGTAGATGGCGTTGATGTTGAGCATGGCATCCATCGGCGAGCCCGTCCACTGGATCGTGGAGCCGTCCTCGATGACGAACTTCTTGTTGATGATGTTCTGCAGCGAGAAGAGGAAGCTCCCCTCGGTGATGGTATAGTCGCCGTACATCTCGAAGACGTTGGAACGGGGGTTGATCTGCATGTTGAGCGTACCGTCGCCGCGCGCCCGGAGCGTATTGCCCGAGACGGTGAGTTCGACCTCGACGCCCGGCCGCACGTTCAGCGCCAGCGAGATATCCATCCGGCTGCCGGCATCGGACTTCTGCTGCCGCTTGCGTTCGAACATCATCTTCTTGCGGGCGAGGTTGTCGACCGTATCGACCCTGGCCGGTTCTCTGAAGGTCACGAAGTCGGCGCTCGATATATTGGACTTGTTGGACAGCGGCATGAAGAACGACGAACGGTCGTCGGTCGTGGCGGCGATATCCATCTTCACGAGCCCCTTGTCGCCCGAAATGCGGGCGGAGCCCGTGGCGTAGACCTTGCCGTAGAAAGAGTCGTTGTCCTGCGGGGTGGTGTTGAGCACCATCATCTGCCGGGGTGCGACGTGTACGTCGTAGGCGATGTTCGAGAGGTGTTGCAGGCTCAGGTCGATGTTGAAGCGCCCCTCGTTGCCCTCGGGGTCGAATATCGGGACGTTCGAAGCCCGGAAGCGGTTGCCCTTGACGCTCAGCACCGCCCGGGGCATGGTGTAGGGCACCTGTGTGAAATCGACGCACGTCGACAGCCCCGTGACGCGGATTTCGCCCGTGAGGTCGGCCTCGCGGCGCTGCCCCTGGAGCACCAGCTCGGCGGAGGCGTGCCCCCGGGTATCGGAAATGACGCCCGTGAGGATCGGGTCGAGCAGCCCCATGTCGAGGCTGTCGACGTCCAGGCGGGCATAGTAGCGCACCTGCGACGGGACGTAGAACCCCCGCACGAGCGTATCGCGCTTATGGCGGTCGGTGACGGTGACGCCCGCACGGTTGCGCAGGAAGTCCCAGCGCGAGGTGAGGCGCAGCGGCGGCGCGGGTATGTCGTTGACCTGGAGGCTGTCGAGCAGGATGTCGGCCGTGATCTCGCCCGCATGGAGCGCCGATTTCATCGTCGCGGAGCCGTTGGTGCGCCCTTCGAAGACGTAACCCATGCGTTCGATGACCTGCGTGAAGGGCGCGAGGTCGAAATTGCGCAGGCGCAGCGTCACCGAATCCTTGCGGCTGCGCGATGCGATGCCGTCCAGCAGCAATTCCTGCTCGCGGTTCATCACGAAGAACTTGTCGATCACGACCTGAGCCGTGTCGAGCTGTATCTTGTGGGCGAAGATCTGCCAGGTCTTCGAGCCGCGGGTGATGTGCGACGGCAGGATGCGCAGGTCGACGACGCGGCCGTTGGGCCCGTGCTCGTCGACTACGTCGGCCCGGACGCCCACCAGTCCGGATACCTTGCGCAGCGTATCGTTGAACCCTGCCGAGAGCTGCACGCGCCCCTGCTTGGCGCCGCCCGTGAGCGAAAGCCCCGGCAGGTGGAGCATACCCGCATAGAGGTCTTCGGCCGAAGCGTAGACCGTGAGCGAGTCGCCCCGGTTCGAAGCGTTGACGTTGAGCCGCGTGGCCAGCATACGCTTGCGTTCGATATATTCCGAAGTCGCCTTGAGCGAAAGCTGGTCGCTCGCGGGGTTGAAAAGCAATTGCAGCGACGAGCCGTCGGCGACCTGCAGGCCGGGCGAGATGGCATCTGCGATCGGGTCGATATGGCGGATGTCAACCGAGAGGAGCGAAAAGTCGTTGGCCACGGCCATCCCAGATGCGCGGGGCCCCGACTCCTCGTCGCCGTGCCGCAACAGGGGGAGGTATTTCCAGGCACTCGCACGCAGGTAGCGGAAGACCTCGCGGTAGCTGGTCTTGCTGCGGAACGTGGCGTCGGCGAAGTCCGAGCGCAGTTCGACCAACTTGCTCCGGGCCGAGTTCTCGCCCGTGACGGTCATGCTCTTCGACGTGAGCTGCTTGTCGTTATAGCGGTAGAGGACGTCGGTGACCCGGATGCGGCCGTTCAGGTCGTCGAGCGAGCGGCCGCCGGCCTTGGCGACGATATGCGCCGAAAGTTCCGAGACCGAGTCGCGGCGGTTGACATGCAGCCGGGCCAGGTCGGCACGGCGCAGATCCATCGTAAAGTCGTAACGGGGCACCGAGTCGTTGAAGTCGACCATGCCGAGGAAATCGAAATCGAGGTTGGGGTCGCGGGCCGTGATACGGCCGTCGAACTCGCGGTTGCGCAGCCGCCCGTCGAGGCGCAGCGAATCGTAGACATAGCCGTTGAAGCCCAGCTGCGTGACATTGCCCACGACATTGGCGTCGGTGAAACCCCGCCCGACGACGCCGTCGACGAAAGCCGTGAGCGTGGCGTTGCCCAGCAGGTCGCGGCGGCCGAGCAGTTCGCCCAGCCTGAGGTTGCGCGCGGCCACGTCGCCCTTGACGCTGCTGCGCCCGTCGCGCAAGGGGCTCATCTGCAGGTTACAGTCGATGCCGCCCACGTCGGTCTTGGCACCCACCCGCATGTCGAACGACGAGAGCAGCCCGCGGAAACGGGCGTTGACGTCGATGTCGCCCGAATTCCCGAGGATCGCGACCAGCTTGTCGGAGAGCGCACGGCCGCCGATGCCGGCAGCCAGGGCGTCGATGGATTCGGCCGTGGAGGTCAGGCGCGGGATCGTCAGGTCGAAATGCGTCGCGCGGATGTCGGGCAGCCCCTTGATCGCGGCGTCGGCCGTGAACCACGTCCCCTGGCCCACCTGTAGGCTCCTGACCTTGCCCGTGAAGTCGGAGACGACGCCCGCGACCTCGATGTCGATATTGCTGAAAACGGTATGCCACCCGCGGAGCCGCGGGGCGAAATAGGCGATGTCGTCCGTGGAGACGGTGCTGTTGCGCAGCTTGCCGTCGATGCGCACCTCGCCCAGGAAATCCTTGTAGCCGGCCCACGAATCGCCGACGAGCGAAATGTAGGGGATGTCGACGTTCGAACGGGGCGTGACGACGGAGGTATCCTCGAAGCCCAGCGCACCGTTCGTGAGGTAGAAACGTCCCGAGAACCGGTCGAGCACGAAGCCGCTGCGCTCACGGGCCGACATGGCCTCGATGGTGGTGTAGATCGACTGCCCGTCGATGGTGAAGTCGCCGACACGCGCCGAGATGCCGTAGAGGTGCATGTGGCTGAAGTCGATGCCGAATTCGGGGTCGCGCCGCGTGAGCCGCTCCAGGCAGAGATCCATGCCTTCGATGGAAGCCTTGCGCAGCGACAGGCGGAAATTGCCCTTCCGGGGCTTGTCGGGGTCGCTGATGCGGTTGACGATCTGCTTGATGTTCATCTCCCCCTCGGGGGTCTCGCGCAGGTAGAGCTTCGCCCCGCTGATCTCGCCGCGGCTGAACACCACCCCGCCGCCGAAAATGCCCAGCCCCGTGATGTAGGCGTCGAGGCTGCCGACGTAGAGCAGCGTGTCGCGCTGGTAATCCTCGACGTAGAAACCCTTGACCTTGACCTTGCTGAAAAGCCCGATGTCCACGCGGTCGATGCTCACGGTGGTTTCGAGCTTCCTGGATACCATGCGCACGGCTTTCTGTACCACGTAGTTCTGCACGGCGGGAATATCGAGCAGCAACGAAAGCACCATGGGCAGAATTATCAGCAACAAAACCGCTACCGAGAACACCTTTCCCAATATTTTTATACCTTTGCGCATTGATAGGTCGTTATAACCTGCAAATTTAACTAAAATAGTTAAAAAAAACGAAAAACCGGATGGATATTACAATTCTCGGCATCGAATCCTCGTGCGACGATACGTCGGCTGCCGTGATCCGCAACAACCTGCTGCTGTCGAACGTGATCGCCTCCCAGGCCGTGCACATAAAATACGGCGGCGTGATCCCCGAACTGGCTTCGCGGGCGCACCAGCAGAACATCATACCGGTGGTCGACACGGCACTCCGAGAGGCCGGGCTCACCGTCGGGGAGATCGATGCCATCGCCTTCACGCGCGGCCCCGGGCTGCTGGGTTCGCTGCTCGTCGGGGTATCGTTCGCCAAGGGGCTCTCGGTGGCGCACGACATCCCGATGGTCGAGGTCAACCACCTGCAGGGGCATATCCTCTCGCACTTCATCGACCTGCCCGACCGCGAACTGCCCCATCCCGGCTTCCCGTTCCTCTGCCTGCTGGTCAGCGGCGGGCATACGCAGATCGTACGCGTGGATTCGCCGCTCGATATGGAGATCATCGGCACGACGATCGACGACGCCGCAGGCGAAGCGTTCGACAAATGCGCCAAAGTCATGGGCCTGCCCTACCCCGGCGGCCCGGTGATCGACCGCCTGGCAAAGGAGGGCAACCCCAAGGCGTTCCGCCTGGCACACCCCCATGTCGACGGCTACGACTATTCGTTCTCGGGGCTCAAGACCTCGTTCCTCTATATGCTGCGCGACGCCGTGGCCGGCGACCCCGATTTCATCGAGCGCAACAAGGCCGACCTCTGCGCGTCGCTCCAGAGCACGATCGTGGAGATCCTGCTCGACAAACTGGTACGGGCGTCGAAGGACACGGGCATCCGCGACATCGCCATCGCCGGGGGCGTATCGGCCAACTCGGGACTGCGCAACGGCATCGTCGAGCAGGGCCTCAAGCGCGGCTGGCGCACGTTCCTGCCGGAATTCAAGTTCACGACCGACAACGCCGCGATGATCGCCATGGCAGGCTACTACCACTACCAGCACGGCGACTTCTCGTCGCTCGACGTGTCGCCCGTGGCACGGCTCGAAGAGCTGTAATGCGGCCGGGAAGATGAAACGGCTCGCGGCATTCGTGCTGCTCCTGGCGGGGATCGGCAGTGCATACGCCGGCGACGGCGATGCGGAGCGGCTTCGCGCATGGCGCGCCGGGGAAAAGGTCTCGGAAGAAGCGGTGGCGGAATACGGCATCGACCGCTGTTTCGCCAGTTCGGAGATCGGCGACGCACTCTCCGCGCGCATGTACGGCAAATCCTACAAGCCGGACTGCACCGTCCCCCGCTCGGAGCTCCGCTACCTGCGGGTGCTGCACCGCAACCTCGCAGGCGAAACCCTGCTGGGCGAGCTGGTCTGCAACGAAGCGATCTGCGGCGACCTGCTCGATATTTTCCGGGTGCTTTACGACACCTCCTACCCCATCGAACGCATGGTGCTGATCGACGAATACGACGCACAGGACGGCCCTTCGATGCGGGCCAACAACTCTTCGGCATTCAACTTCCGGTTCATCGCGGGAACCGGGGTGCTCTCCAACCACAGCCGGGGCATGGCCGTCGACATCAACCCGCGCTACAACCCTTATGTCAAAACGAACGGCGGCCGCACGATCATCGACCCCGCGGAAGCAGCCCCATATGCCGACCGGACGCGGGATTTCCCCTACAAGATCGCCGAGGACGACCCCTGCTGCCGGGAGTTCCTGCGCCACGGGTTCACCTGGGGCGGCCACTGGAAAAGCCTGAAGGACTACCAGCATTTCGAGAAAAAGCAATAGCCGCCCGGAAGCCTCAGCACTGCGCAGGGAGGCCACCGCGGTTATTTCGGGAGGGCAACGATCGATTCGGGAGCGCTCCCGGGTATTCCGGGACAGCATCCGGCCAGTTCGGGACAACACAAAGGCTCCCGACCTTTCGAGGTCGGGAGCCTTTTTTCCTCCGGGCATCCCCGGATTTTCCGGAGACCGGATTATTTTACGCCGAAGAGTTTTCCCTTCAGCGAAAAATTGTCGTACTCGGCCTTGAGCGAAGCCATCAGATCGCGCACCGACTGGATCTTTTCGGCCCGCCATGCGTTGGCGCCGCAGAAGGCATAGCCGTTCTGCAATTTTCCCTTGAAGGCGTTGTAGAGCGCCAGCATGATGCAGTAAGGGCTGTGCGTCACGTCGCACGTCTTGATGCAGTCGAACGGGCAGTTCTTGGGGCGTTTCAACCCCTCCTTCACCCGGTCGAGGAACGAGCTGTGGATGGCCCGCCCCGGCATACCCACGGGGCTCTTGATGATCTCGATATCCTGCTGCGTGGCATCGAGGTAGCTCTGCTTGAACGCCGGGTCGGCGTCGCACTCCTCGGTCGTGACGAAGCGGGTGCCCATCTGCACACCCTCGGCGCCCAGCGACATGATGCGGTAGATGTCCTCGCCGGTATAGATACCGCCGCCGGCAATGACGGGGATATGGCAGCCGTGCTCGGCCTCGAACGCATGTACTTCGGCGACGATTTCGGGAACGATGCTCTCGAGCGCATAGTGCTCGTCGACAAGCTGCTCCTCCTTATAGCCGAGGTGGCCGCCCGCCTTGGGGCCTTCGACCACGATGGCGTCGGGAATGTACTTATACTCGGCAAACCATTTCTGGCACAGCAGTTTCGCGGCGCGCGCCGACGATACGATGGGTGCCAGTTTGGTTTTGGCTCCTTCGGTAAGGAACGACGGCAGGTTGAGCGGCAGCCCGGCGCCCGAGAAGATGATGTCCGCCTTCTCGGCGATGGCGGTTCTGACCATGTCGGCGAAATTGGACATGGCGACCATGACGTTCACGCCGACGATGCCTTTCGTGGCCTCGCGGGCCTTTTTCAGTTCCTGTTTCAGCCCCCAGATCGAGGCCGTACGGTAATCTTTCGAATAGTCTTTGTAAATCACTCCCAGGCCGGCCGACGAAATGACGCCGATGCCGCCCTGGTCGGCAACGGCCGAAGCCAGCCCTGCGAGCGATATGCCTACGCCCATACCGCCCTGCACGATGGGGACGGGAGCGAGCAAATTTCCGATTTTCAATGCTTTCATTTTGTTGTGGATTAGTGCAAACCTAATTAACCGCACCAAAGGTACGAAAAACAAAACGGAACACACCATATCCCATACGAATTAATTGTTAATTCTCTGCCGGGCGGCGCCGGAACCGTCGGGAAGGCACGGGCGGAGGATGCAGCGCCCCGTCATGCCGCCGTGGAGCGGGGATTACAGGAACCGGACACCTCTCACCCGGGCGCGGTTGCGGCCGGGAGCTTCGCGCTCGACGATACCGGTCACCACGTCGGCGGCATCGTGCCAGCGGTTGGCGCGGAACCGGCGGCGATAGGTCGTCAGGTGGGCGTATAGCTCCGGCCAGCGCAGGTTCCAGCCCCGGGGAAAGCGCACGAGGTGCAGCGCCGTGGCCGAATTGGAGAGGATGCGCGCCTCCTTGTTGGCGCCCTGGTGGAACCATTCGATGCGCACGGAGGGTGCCAAAGCCTGCACCGAGCGTGCAAAACCGCGGCCGCCGTTATTGCTTTCGACGGCCGCCTGCCGCGTATCGGAGCGCAGGAGCATCCCCGCCACGAGCGGCTCGGTGACCTCCATCGGTTCGCGCGAATAGACGGCATCGGTAATGTAGACCACCCCGTCGGTATCGACCGCATACGAGAGCGAACAGAGGTAGTCGTCGCCCGTATCGGCCGTATCGGTATAGTTGGCGCGGCGGACGATCTCGTGCGGCAGCTGGTCGTACTCGGCGAAGTTCAGCCCGTAGAGCAAACCCTCGCGGGACGAGGGATGCCCCTGGTACATACTTTCGAATTGCAGCGGGTCGAGCCGCCGTTTGGCTTCGAGCAACGCACGCCCCTGCTGCCCCTCCCACAGCGCCTCGCCCGGGACACGGGGGTCGACCTCGGTGGGCGGCGAGGTTTTCAGCGCCTCGAAATTCAGATGCAGCCACGTGTCGGGGGACAGCCCGTCGAGCTGCGCCCAGCGGGTGAATTCGACGACGGGTTCACGCGCGGCGAGCGTACCGATAAGGTCTTCTTCGTGCCAGCGTGTGAAGACGATCAGTTCGCGCGAGGCGTTGTGCATGCGCGTCCGCACGACCGAGGTATACCACTCCCAGCAATTGGCGCGGACGATGGGCGAATTGGCTTCGAGGGCATCCTTGTAGAGGTCGTCGAGGATGAAGCAGTCGACGCGGTTACCCGTGAGCGCCCCTTCGCGCCCGACGGAGAGCAGCCCGCCGCGGCGGCCGATGACCTCCACTTCGTCGGCCGTACGGATATAACCGGGCGGTTTCGTCCCCTGTTTGATGGTCGTGGCGGGGAAGAACGCGGCATATTCGCGCGATTCGACGATGCGCTGCACGCGGCGGTTGAATTTCGAAGCCAGCGCCCCGGAATAGGAGGCGATCGCAACGCGCAGGTCAGGATCAAGCCCCAGCACGTAGGCCGGAAGCAGTGTCGTCGCGCCGACGCTCTTGCCGTGCTGGGGAGGCATGGTGACGATCAGACGCCGGATGCGCCCGGCGGCAAAAGCCTCCAGCACACGGTAATACGCCCGGTGGAAGGGTTGCAGCTCGAGGAAGGGATAGACCGACAGCGCGAATGCGCCGAACGAAGGGGGCACACCCGCGGCGGAGGGAAGAGCCCCGGACGGCCCGGCTCCATCCGTGCAGATCGCCCCGTACCCGGGCACGGCGGGCCGGCCGGCAATGGCACCTTGGGCGGGGGAAACAGGCCGGACGGGCACAGCTGGAAGGCCGGGTGTGACGGGCTGACCGGAGAGTACAGACTGGACGCAGGAAAGGGGCTGGCCGGACACAGCGGGAATGCCGGGCGCGGCGGGCAGATCGCAAGAAACGGGCTGGCCTGAGAGTACAGACTGGACGCTGGAAACAGGCTGGCCGGGCGCGGCGCGAAGGCCGGGGAAATCGGGATCGAGGATGGCGGCAGGTACGAAAACCTCTGCGGAAGGAATTTCCGCAGAGGCCGGGTCGGTTTTAACAGACATTGGTTTGATTTTTGAACCCTATGCGCGGCGCCGCGGCGGGAGGTTCGGAAGAAAATGCCGTTCCGGCGGCTGCGCCGGGCCCGGAGGGATAGCCGGAACGGATGAAGCGGATTACACGCAGCGCTTCAGCTCGGAGAAGTCGAAGTCGTTGAGCACTTCGCCCCCGGCTTGCGTGGTGTGGAATTCCCACCAGACGGGCACGAGATCCGTAACAGGGTGCTGCACCCCTTCGGGCAGCGAAAGGCGGCCGCGGTAGACGATGACCGACGCCGTGAGGCGGCAGTCCGTATCGCCGAAGCGGAACGCGAGCGAACCCGAAAAATAGTTCCCGCCGTCGATGGCGTCCGACAACCGTGCCGCCGCCTCATGGTAAAGTTCAGGTGAAACCGAATACATAGTTGATAATTAGCAAGATTTTTGCAAATAAATTTGCAGGCAGAAATAAATTGTTTAACTTTGCAGGACAAAGATAAGTTCAAATATTGAATTTCCAAATAAAATATTCAATTTTTTAATATAAAATTTTCCGATTAAAAGCTATGAACGAACGGGTAAAACTGATACGGAAACAGTTGGGGATGACGCAAGAACAACTGGCACAGCGGCTTGGCATCGGCAAGGCGGCGCTCTCGATGATCGAGACCGGCAAGGCGGGGCTCTCGGCACGCAACCGGAACATCCTGGTTCAGGAATTGAACGTAAATCCCGAATGGCTCGAAAGCGGCAAGGGCAACATGTTCAACGCCGAACCCGACCTGACAGCTTACATGCACCGCACGGACAATTCGCTGCCGTTGCAGAGCGTGCCCCTCTACTCGATCGAGGGCACGGCGGGACTGGTACCGCTGTTCGCCGACCAGGCGCAGGCCAAACCCGTGAATTTCATCCACATTCCCAACCTGCCCAAATGCGACGGCGCCATATATATCGTAGGGGATTCGATGTACCCGCTGCTCAAAAGCGGCGACATCGTACTATACAAACAGCTGGGCGACATCAACGATATCTTCTGGGGCGACATGTATCTGCTGTCGATCGACATCGACGGCGAGGAGTACGTGACGGTGAAATACATTCAGAAATCCGACCGCGAGGGGTATGTGAAACTCGTGAGCCAGAACCCGCACCACGCAGACAAGGACGTGGCGATCAACCGCATAAGGGCAATCGCGCTGGTCAAGGCCAGCATCAGGATGAACTCGATCCGGTAGCGGCCCGGACGGGGCGCCCGTATGCCCGTATCTCCCGGGAAACGATCCCGGCGGCAGCGCCCCGATGTCCGCCGCAAACCCGCTGCCGGACATTGTACTGCAAAAACGGCACAGCAGAAGCGGGAAGGGCGGAACCCGCAGCCGGGAACCTGCCGCAAAAGAAGATGAACCGGCACCCTGATTCCGAAAAAATTTCCTATCTTTCGGAAAATAAAACCGCCTGACATGGAACTATCCGATAAAAAATTCGCGGTGCTGATCGACGCCGACAACATCTCGCACCGGAAAATCAAGGACATACTCGACGAAATCGCCAACTACGGCACACCGACGATCAAGCGTATCTACGGCGATTTCACCGACCCGAAGTTCGCGGCATGGAAAAGCGTGCTGCTCGAGAATTCGATCACCCCGATCCAGCAATACGCCTACACGACAGGCAAGAACGCGACGGATTCGGCGCTGATAATCGACGCGATGGACATCCTGCACAAAGAGTCGGTCAACGGATTCTGCATCGTGTCGAGCGACAGCGACTACACCCGCCTGGCGAGCCGTATCCGCGAATCGGGACGGGAAGTACTCGGTTTCGGGGAGAAGAAGACCCCCAAGCCGTTCATCAAATCGTGCGACAAATTCATCTATGTCGAGATACTCGGGCAGTCCGCACCCGCCCCGGCTCCGGTATCGGCACCGGCACAAACAGCGGCAGCTGTGCCGGCAGCAAAAGCTGCGACGCCGAAAAAAACCGCGAAAAAACATCAGGGGCGCAATGCACCCGAAACAGACATGCCGGAAGCAGCCGTCGCGGAACACGTTGCTGCGGAGGCAGCCCCCGCAGAACCCGCCGCTGCGGAGAAAAAGGTAGCCCCGGCTCCGGATACGGCACAGCCCCAGCCGATCATCCGTCCGATCGACGACGATTTCAAGACACTGCTCGCAAACACGATCGAAGACGCCGCCGACGACAGCGGCTGGGCCTTCCTCGGAATCGTGGGCGGGGTACTCACCAAGAAGATGCCGGATTTCGACCCCCGCAATTACGGGTACAAAAAACTGTCGCTGCTGGTAAAATCCCTTTCGAAAATAGTCGAAATCGAAGAGCGCCCGTCGGAAAATAAGGAGCTGAAACTCGTTTACGTCCGAAACCGTATCCGGTAGACGTCCAAGCCTGCCCGCCCCGGCAACCGAACCACGCAGGGATCACGGGCGCCCATGCAAAATACGCCGGACAGGCACCCCCGCAAGATTTTCCGGGCCACTATCCCTGCAGGATTCCCCGGGTCAACATCCCTGCAGGATTCCCCGACCGGATGCGGCATAACAAGCACGTTACGGCAACGAGGCCGCTGCAACGCAATTTTGCAGCGGCCTTTCGTATAACTCCCAATGCGGGTTGCGTACCCGAAACGGGGGCTGCCCGGGACAGGACAGGACAGGACAGGACAGGACAGGACAGGGCGGGACAGGGCGGGACAGGGCGGGACAGGGCGCATGGGACGGCACGGGAAGTTCGGCGAAGGAAGCGACAAAAAAGCGGCGGGAAGAGCCACGGGAACAGCGCAGGAGCAGCCGGGGCAGCCGGGGCAGCCGGGGCAGCAGAAAGAACAACGACAGAAACAGCGGCGGGGCAAGACGGGAACAGCGGCGGAAGCAACAGCAGGAAGAACGGAAGAAGGCAAATTACAGCGAAAAATCCGGAGCAGCACTTACAATCCGGAAGCAGCATTCGCAAAAAATTTTAATAATAAGGCCGCTATCAAATCGCAACCAAATTCACAAATCCGGTAACAAATAAAACGCAAAACGAGCCTCCGAAAGCAGGATTATCAGCAATACGGAGGCACAAAGAGAAAAAACCGCCGGATTAGAGCCGCAAAAAAGTCATCCGCCGTGAACAATCTGACAATAAATTTATATATTTGTGATATTGTTTTCAAAACCCTACTAATCCGAAACAAGACATGGACAAAACCAATGTACGGGAGTTGCAGGATGTCGTGATCCGCTTTTCAGGCGACTCGGGCGACGGCATGCAGCTTACGGGCACGCTTTTCTCAGACACCTCGGCACTGCTCGGGAACGGGATCTCGACCTTCCCCGACTACCCTGCCGAAATCCGCGCGCCACAGGGTACCGTGGCGGGCGTATCTGGATTCCAGGTTCACTTCGGCAGCCACCGGGAGCTCAACCCCGGCGACTACTGCGACGTGCTGGTGGCGATGAACCCCGCAGCGCTCAAGGCCAACCGCAAATGGCTCAAACCGGGTGCGACGGTCATCATCGACGGCGATTCGATCACCGAAGACCACCTCAAAAAGGCGTGCTTCGCCACGCTCGACCCCATCGCCGAGTTGCAACTCGACGAGTACAACGTCGTCATTCCCGACATCACCTCGATGACGCGCGAAGTGCTCCGGGAGACCGGCCTCGACAACAAGGCCGTAACCAAGTGCAAAAACATGTTCGCACTGGGCATCTGCTTCTACCTGTTCGACAGGCCGGAAGCGTACGCAATCAAATATATCGAAACCAAATTCGCAAAGAAGAACCCCGCCATAGCCGAAGCCAACAAGCTGGCCATCCGGGCGGGGTACGACTACGCAGCCAATACGCACCAGTTCGCAAACACCTACACCGTAGCGCCCGCACCGCTCGAAAAAGGCACCTACCGCTCGATCAGCGGTAACGTCGCCACGGCATGGGGTCTGTGCGCCGCGGCCGAAAAGGCCGGGCTGCCGCTCTTCTGCGGCTCGTACCCGATCACCCCGGCCACCGTAATCCTCGAAGAGCTGGCCAAGCGCAAAGACCTCGGGGTGAAGACCGTCCAGGCCGAAGACGAAATCGCGGGCATCTGCACCGCCATCGGCGCGGCCTTCGCAGGCAACTTCGCCGTGACGACCACCTCGGGTCCCGGCCTGTCGCTCAAGAGCGAGGCGCTGGGACTGGCCGTGATGACCGAACTGCCGCTGGTGGTGGTCGACGTACAGCGCGGCGGCCCCTCGACGGGACTTCCGACCAAGACCGAGCAGAGCGATCTGGCGCAGGCGCTCTACGGCCGCAACGGCGAGTGCCCCGTGATCGTCGTGGCGGCATCGTCGCCCAGCGACTGCTTCCACTACGCATTCGAGGCCGGACGCCTGGCCATGGAGCATATGACCCCCGTGATCCTGCTGACCGACGGGTTCATCGCCAACGGCTCGGAGCCGTGGCGCATCCCCGCGATGAAGGACTACCCTGCCATCACCCCGCCGATCGTGGACGAGGCCCCCGAAGGCGGTTTCATGCCCTACGTGCGCAACGAAAACCTGGCCCGCGGCTGGGCATTCCCCGGCAAGGCGGGGCTGGAACATCGTGTCGGCGGCCTTGAAAAGGACTGCGTAAAGGGTTGTATCTCGCACGACCCGTCGAACCACCAGAAAATGGTGCGCACCCGCGCCGAAAAGGTGGCCAAAGCCGTCGACGACATCCCGGCACAGGCCGTATGGGGCGCCCCGGAAGGCGACCTGCTGGTAGTCGGCTGGGGAGGTACGCGCGGACACCTGCAGAACGCCGTCGACCAGATGCGCGCCCAGGGGAAGAGCGTTTCGCTGTGCCATTTCAACTACATCAACCCGCTGCCTCACGGCGTACGCGAGCTATTCTCGAAATTCCGCAAGATCGTCGTCTGCGAGCTGAACGAAGGGCAGTTCGCCAACTACCTGCGCCAGAGCATGCAGGAGTTCCGCTACGAACAATACAACAAGTGCGAGGGTCTGCCCTTCACGGTTGCAGAGCTTTGCCAAAAATTCGAATCCTTATTGAAATAACGCCATGGCAGAATACAAATACACCCCCGCGGATTTCAAAAGCGACCAGGAGGTACGCTGGTGCCCCGGATGCGGCGACCACGCCATCCTCAGCGCCGTACAGCGCGCGCTGCCCGAGATCGCCGACGCGACCGACACGCCGCACAACCTTTTCACGTTCGTGTCGGGCATCGGCTGCTCGTCGCGGTTCATCTATTACATGAAGACCTACGGGTTCCATTCGGTGCACGGCCGCGCCAACGCCGTGGCCACGGGCGTCAAGGTCGCCAACCCGCGCCTCAGCGTCTGGGTCACCACGGGCGACGGCGACTCGCTGGCCATCGGCGGCAACCACTTCATACACGCCATCCGCCGTAATGTCGACCTGAACGTCATACTCTTCAACAACGAGATCTACGGCCTCACCAAGGGGCAGTACTCCCCCACCTCGAAGCTGGGCAAGATCACCAAGACTTCGCCCTACGGCACGGTCGAAAAGCCGTTCAACCCCGGCGAACTGGTGATCGGCGCCAAAGGCACGTTCTTCGCCCGCTCGGTCGACATGGAGGTGCAGCTTTCGAAGGAGTGCATGGTGGCCGCTGCGATGCACAAAGGCATGTCGGTGATCGAAGTCCTGCAAAACTGCGTGATTTTCAACGACAAGACCCACGCTGCATTCGCCGCCGACAAGGCTACGCGCGCCGAACGTACGATCACGCTGCGCCACGGCGGAAAAATGCTGTTCGGAGCCAACATGGAGAAGGGACTCGTCTTCGAGGAGATGAAACTCAAGGTCGTGACCGTCGGCCAGGACGGCTACACGCTGGACGACGTGCTGACGCACGACGCCCACGAGCGCGACACGACGCTGCACTCGATGCTGGCGGCGATGAAATATCCCGAATACCCCGTCGCCCTGGGCGTGATCCGCGCCGTCGAGGACGCCACGGTTTACGACCGCGAGGTGGCCCGGCAGGTCGAGGAGGTCAAGGCACAGAGCAAGATCCGCTCGGTGGACGAGCTGCTGCATTCGGGCGCCACGTGGGAGATCGAATAACTTAACAGGCACGACACTGATCCGGGAGGCATCCCGGCATACGGGAAAGCCGGCGCTCGAAGCGCCGGCTTTTTCCTTGGGGCGGGACAAACAAACGGCACCCCGGAGGAAGGATTGCCCGGCGGCCTCCAGTATGCCCCCCGCCTGCCGGTACGAAAGCCCCCCGGACAGCGGAGATGCTTGCGAAAATGCGGAAACAGCCTTATAATCCGCATGGCGGACAAAAAAACGATACCGGACGCCCCGCCCTACCCCCCCCTCCGAACGGCAGCAATGGTAATCCGGCGGTCGATTTTTTCCGGCCACTATTTGGAAATAAAAAAAATTCCGTTATCTTTGCACCCACAACGGGGGATTAGCTCAGTTGGCTAGAGCGCTTGCATGGCATGCAAGAGGTCACCAGTTCGACCCTGGTATTCTCCACAACCCCGATAAGGATGGACATGAGTCCATCCTTATTTTTTTATCGGATCCATCCCCTGTATCCACAAATATCCCCTCTATCATCCTGCAACGACCGGGCGCAAGCTGGGCATGCACCCTCACAGGTAGGGACAAACCCGCGGGCAGGCTCTGCCCGGCAAAAAAACGTCAATCGGCCGCAAAAAACGCAATCACCAGTAATACAGTACAATGACAGGCAACGAACGAGGCTTTTGAAAAAAATATCCGTCCTGTACCGACATTATCGGGAACATAGATTTTGACAATTCAGATATTTTACGTTTATTTGCATGAACATATTGATAAATATAAGAACATATACAAGACACAAAGGTGAACATAGCGGGTCGAACAGGGTAAAGATTCCCCTCAGGAATGACTCAGGGGAAAGCCCCCCGGGAAAGGCCTGCGCCGATGCCCGCAGCAAATCGCCCTACGCGCCATGCTATACGCCGATCCCGGCACGGCTATAATCCGGGGATAACACAAAAGCCCGAACGACATGAAATTACAACTCGACCCGAACTCTTCGAAACCGCTGCACCAGCAGGCCGAGGATCTGCTGCGCCGGATGATCCAGCAGGAAGAGTACCGCAAAGGCAAACTGCTTCCCAACGAGGTGGAGCTATCCAAAGAACTGAACATCTCGCGCAACACCCTGCGGCAGGCCATCAACCGGCTGGTGTTCGAAGGGCTGCTCATCCGCAAGAAAGGATACGGGACGACCGTGGCGCCCCAGAACGTGATGAGCAACGCCCGCAACTGGATGAGTTTTTCGCAGGAGATGCACGCACAGGGCATGGTCGTGCAGAATTTCGAACTGCACATCAGCCGCAAGACGCCGCCCGCCGAGGCTTCCGAGTTTCTCAATGCCCCGGAAGGAGCCAGACTGCTGTGCCTGGAGCGCCTGCGCGGACGCCCGAACCTGCCGTTCGTCTATTTCATCTCCTATTTCAACCCCGCGATCCCGATGACCGGGGAGGAGGACATGGCGCTCCCGCTCTACGAAAACCTCCGGAAGAATTACGGCATCGTCGTCAAGACCTCGCGCGAGATGGTGTATGCCCGCAGCGCAAACGCGGAGCTGGCCGAAAAGCTCGACATCAACGAAGGGGAGCCGATCCTCGTCCGCAAACGCTTCGTGCTCGACGTAAACGACACCCCGGTGGAATATAACATCGGCTATTACCGCGCCGACAGCTTCACCTACTCGATCGAATTCATCAACGGCTGACAAACACCACAACCCAAATGAACAAGTCACTCCACAAATTACTGCCCGTCCTGTTCGGTTTCTTCGTCATGGGCTTCTGCGACGTGGTCGGTATCTCGACCAGCTATGTCCAGCAAGATTTCGGGCTCAGCGAAACCCTCGCCGGGTTCATCCCCTCGATGGTTTTCATCTGGTTCCTGCTGCTTTCGATTCCGGCGGCCCTCGCCATGAACCGCCTCGGCCGCAAGAACATGGTACAGATCAGCAACGGCATCACGGCCATCGGTATGCTGATCCCGTTCGTACACTACAACCTTGCCACGTGCATGACGGCATTCGTGCTGCTGGGCATCGGCAATACGATCCTCCAAGTGTCGCTCAACCCGCTGCTCACCAACGTAGTCAAGGGGGACGCGCTGACCAGTTCGCTGACCGCAGGCCAGGTCGTCAAGGCGGTCTCGTCGTTCTGCGGCCCCTTCATCGCCGCATTCGCCGCCGGCACGCTGGGCAACTGGCAATACCTCTTCCCGATCTTCGCGCTCATCACGCTGCTCTCGGCCGCATGGCTCATGTGCACCCCCATCCGCGAAGAGGCCGAAGCGCCGCAGGCCTCGCCCGTCGGTGCAACGTTCGCCCTGCTGAAAGACCGCACGGTACTCCTCCTCTTCCTCGGGATCGTCTTCGTCGTCGGCGTCGACGTGGGGATGAATACCGTAGCGCCCAAGCTGCTGATCGAACGCGGCGGTTACCCCGTCGAGCAGGCCGGACTCGGGTCGAGCGTTTACTTCGTCTGCCGCACGGTCGGTGCGCTGATCGGTTCGATCCTGCTGGTGCGCATGAACGACGTGCGTTATTTCCGCATCCACATCTTCGCGGCCATCGCCGCCATGGCCGTCCTCTACTTCGTACAGGGTACCGTGGGAATGCTGGCGCTGGTCGGACTGATCGGCTTCGCCTGCTCGAGCATCTTCTCGGTGATCTACTCGACGGCGCTGAAATGCCATCCGGAAAAAGCCAACGAGATTTCGGGGCTGATGATCACAGGGGTCTGCGGCGGCGCCGTCATCCCGCCCCTGATGGGCTTCACGACCGACCTCCTGGGCAGCCAGACCGGTTCGCTGCTGGTCATTTCGGCCTGTATGCTCTACCTGGCAGGCTGCGCCCTCGCCCTGCGCAGGTTCGCCGCGAAATAGACGGACGCCACGCACCTCATGTATATACATTAAACAGAAAACCATATAACCCAAAGGCGGCCGCAACGGCCGCCGGCAAACATCAACGATGAAAAAACACCTGCACAAACTGATCCTCTTCTCCGCGACGGCCTGCCTGTCGGCATGCACGGCTCAGGAGCCGCTGACGGACTACGTCGACCCGCGCATCGGCACCGCACATTCGCGGTGGTTCTTCTTCACCCCGGCGGCCGTACCGTTCGGCATGGCCAAACTGGCTCCGACGACCGACGGCCACCTGGGGAATCCCAACGGCTGGGAAGCCGTGGGCTACGACTCACGCCACACCTCGATCGAGGGCTTCGCCAACTTCCACGAGTTCCAGGTCGGCGGCGTGGTGGTGGCTCCGACGGTCGGCGAACTTCAGACCGTACCCGGGCCGCTCGACAACCCCGACGCGGGCTACCGTTCGCGCTTCGACAAGAAGGACGAGGTGGCGCGCCCCGGCTACTACTCCGTGCTGCTGAAGGATTACGGCGTCAAGGCCGAGCTGACAGCCACCGAACGGGTCGGATTCCACCGCTATACCTTCCCGGCGACGGAGGAAGCGAACCTGATCTTCAACATCGGGACGCGCATGGGCGAAAGCGGCCCGGTGCGCGACGCGTCGGTGACCTACACCGACGACGGACGTATCGAGGGCTGGGTGGTGACCGAGCCCGCCTATGTCGACATTTACCAGAAAGGCGCCACGGTGACAATGTATTTCAGCGCCGTACTCGACGCCGAGCCTGCGGCCTGGGGCGCGTTCAGCGGCGAGCAAACCTTCGCGGGGGAGCGCAGCCGCACAGGCGTCGGAGCAGGGCTCTACCTGCGTTTCGACACCCGCGAGCGTCAGCAGGTGGGGCTGAAGATCGGCCTGTCGTACACGTCGGTGGAGAACGCGCGGCTGAACCTCGAAAAGGAGGCCGCCAGGAAAGATTTCGACCGGGTGCGCCGCGAGGCGAACGACACGTGGGAAGAGGCGCTGGGCCGGCTTCGCGTCGAGGGCGGCCTGCACGATGACCGCGTGAAGTTCTACACGGGGCTGTTCCACGCCCTGCTGGGGCGCGGCCTGGCCAGCGACGTGAACGGGGCCTACCCCGCCAACGACGGCACGGTCGGGCAGATTGCGCTCGACGGCGCTGGCAAGCCGGAACACCACTATTACAATACCGATGCGATCTGGGGCGCCTACTGGAACCTCACGCAGCTGTGGAGCATCGCCTATCCCGAATACTATGCCGACTGGGTGGCGAGCCAGCTGCTGGTCTACAAGGACGCCGGATGGCTCGGCGACGGCATCGCATGCAGCAAGTACGTCTCGGGCGTAGGCACCAACTTCACGGGGCTCGCCATCGCCGCGGCCTACAACTGCGGCATCCGCAACTTCGACGTGGCGCTGGGCTACCAGGCCGCCCGCAAGAACGAGTTGGGCAGCGAAGGCCGCCCGGCCGGCGCGGGCAAACTGGACGTGGGGAAATTCGTCAGTCAGGGCTATTCGCCCTACCTGCCGGAACTGGGCATGCAGACCACGCCCGACGGCTCGGGATTCGCGGCCTCGCACACACTCGAATATTCGTTCAGCGCCTATGCCGTTGCGCAGATGGCCCGCCAGTTGGGCCATGAGGCCGATTACGAACAGCTCGAGAAGCTCTCGGGCGGGTGGGAGCTGCTTTTCGACCCCGAAACCAAGTACATCCGGCCGCGGGATCACAGCGGTGAATTCATCGCCGACTTCGACCCCTACGCGGCATGGGCCGGATTCCAGGAGGGCAATGCCGTACAGTACACCTACTACGTGCCCCACGATATCGACCGGCTGGTCGAGCTGGTCGGACGCGAGGAGTTCAACAACCGCCTCGACAGCACGTTCCTCATCTCGCGCGAGAGCGTCTTCGGCGGCGGCAAGACGATCAATGCCTTTGCGGGAGTCCATGCCTATTACAACCACGGCAACCAACCGAACCTCCACATCTCGGCGCTGTTCAACTTCTCGGGCAAACCGTGGCTCTCGCAGAAATGGATGCGCACGATCTGCAACGAATTCTACGGCACGGAGGAGATCCACGGCTACGGCTACGGGCAGGACGAAGACCAGGGACAGCTGGGGGCATGGTACGTCATGGCCTCGATGGGGCTCTTCGACGCGAAGGGGCTTACCGCCCCCGACCCGACGTTCCAGATCGGCAGCCCGTTGTTCGACAAGGTGACGATCCGCCTCAACCCCGATTACTACACGGGCAAGGAGTTCGTGATCGAAACGACGGGCAACACGCCGGAGAATTACTATATCGGTTCGCTGGAACTGGACGGCAAACCCTTGCAGAGCGTACAGCTTCCCTTCGCCGAAGTGGTCGGCGGCGGCACGCTGCGGGTGAACCTCGCCGCGGAGCCCAACACCCGGCTGAACAAATAACTACGAAAAATATACCGTCATGGCACAATCGGCACATAATCGCTACGCCCTGGGCGTGGACATCGGCGGCAGCCATATCTGCTCGGCGGTGGTAGACCTCGCCACGGGGCAACTGTGCGGGGAACCGCACACGGACAAAGTCGACGCGGCGGCCGGGGCCCGCACGATCGCCGGGGCCTGGGCCGCGAACATCCGGCGCACGGCCGCGGCATCGGGCATCGGACGCATCCGGTGCGCAGGCTTCGCCTTCCCCGGGCCGTTCGACTACGAGCGGGGCATTTCGCTGATCCGGGGCGTGCGGAAGTTCGAGCGCATCTACGGGCTCGACGTCGCGGCGACGCTCTACCCGCTGCTGCGGGAGTGCGGCACGGAGGAGTTCCGCTACGTCAACGACGCGGCGGCCTTCGCGCTGGGCGAATGCCTCGGCGGGGTCGCGGACGACGCCGGACGCGTAGTGGCGCTGACGCTCGGCACGGGCGTCGGGTCGGGCTTCGTGGCCGGCCGCAGGCTGGTGACCTCGGGCGACGAGGTGCCCGCCAACGGCTGGGTATACTGCCTGCCGTTCGAAGGGGGCATCGTCGATGAGGCCTTCTCGACCCGCTGGGTATGCGGCCGCTACCGGGAGCTGACCGGGCAGGAGATAAGCGGCGCACGCGAAGCTGCCGAACGCCATGCGGAAGACCCCGCGGCACGGCGCCTGTTCGACGAATACGGGGAGCGGCTGGCGGCGTTCGCAGCCCCCGTGGCGGAACGCTTCCGCGCCGACATGCTGGTGCTCGGCGGGAATATCTCGCGGGCCTACCCGCTGTTCGGGCCCGCCATGAAACGCCGGCTCGAAGCCGACGGCCACCGGATCAGGATAGGGCTCCCGGCCCGGCCCGACCATGCCGCCCTGATCGGCGCAGCATCGTTATTCATATAACCAAACAATAGTCATGTCTCTTTTAAGGAAAACAACACAGAACCCACTTCCGGTATGCAAACCGGAAACCGGAAAAAACCAATACGACATCTACCCGACACATGACCTCGGGCCGGATAAGATTTTCTGCGACTACACGTCGCTGGCACGGCGGCTGGCCGGGCAGAAGCAGGTTGTCGTCGACGGCTATGTCGGCGTACGCTTCGACCTCTTCCGGCAGGAGCTGAACCGTGCGCTCACGCAGCTGGGCATCCGCCCCGTGTGGTGGAGCGTCGACGCGGCCCTGCGGCCGCAGGAGGAGATCGAACGCCTGGTCGCCCCCTATCTGGGCGGCGACGACCCGATCTTCGGCTTCCGCACCCCGCTGCGGCTGGAGGAGTTCTTCGACGGGGAAAAACTGCGGGCGATCGCACCCGACCCCGAGGCGGAGATGAACATACTCGTCGGCACCGGCGCCGCGCTGGCCGGCTGGCAGGGCGAGTTGGTCTATATCGACATCCCGAAAAACGAGATCCAGTTCCGCTCGCGTGCGGGCAGCATCGCCAACCTGGGGGCCACGCAGCCCGAACCCCCGAAAAAGATGTACAAGCGGTTCTATTTCGTCGACTGGGTCGTACTGAACCGCCACAAGAAGGAGCTGCTGCCCCGCATCGGCATAATCGTCGACGGGCAGCGCGAAGGGGAGATCACCTGGGCCGAGGGCACCGACCTGCGCCGCGGCCTGGAGCACCTCGCCGCAAACGGATTCCGCGTCCGGCCGTGGTTCGAACCCGGGGCGTGGGGAGGCCAATGGATCCGCGAACACATCGGCGCACTGCCCCACGACGTGCCCAATTACGCATGGTCGTTCGAGCTGATCGTACCGGAAAACGGGCTGATCTTCGGCAGCGACGGCAAGATGCTCGAAGTGTCGTTCGACATGGTGATGTTCCAGGGCGGCGAGCAGGTCGTCGGCAGCGCGTGCTACGACGCATACGGCGACGAATTCCCGATCCGCATGGACTACCTCGACAACTTCGACGGCGGCAACCTTTCGATCCAGTGCCACCCGCAGCGGGAATATATCCGCAAGAATTTCGGCGAGGTACTGACTCAGGAGGAGACCTACTATATCCTCGACACGGCCCCCGGATCGGTCGTATACCTCGGGTTCAAAGAGGATATCGACCCTGCGAAGTTCGAACGGGCGCTGACCGAAAGCTTCGAAAAAGGCACGGAACTCGACGTGCCGCGCTACATCAACGCCGAACAGTCGGCGCGGCACGACCTGTTCCTCATACCGCCGGGCACGCTCCACAGCTCGGGACGCAACAACCTCGTGCTGGAGATCAGCACCACGCCTTACATCTTCACATTCAAGATGTACGACTGGCTGGCGCTCGACCTCGACGGGAAACCGCGCCCGCTGAACATCCGCCGCGCAATGGAGAACCTCTGTTTCGACCGCAAGGGCGAGGCCGTGAAACGGGAACTGGTGTCGCACCCCGCGCTGCTCGACAAGGGGGCGGACTGGGAACTGTGGCACCTGCCCACGCACCGCAACCACTCCTACGACGTGCACCGTTACAAGCTCAACACCTCGGTGGAGGTCACAACGCAGGGAAAATGCCATGTCCTGAACCTGGTCGAGGGCGAAAGCGCCGAGGTCGAAACCGCGGGCGGCAGCCGCTTCCGCCTGAGCTATGCCGAAACGCTGGTAATTTCGGCGGCGGCAGGCTCCTACCGGATCGTCAACACCTCGGGACGCGAGATCATGGTCGTGAAGGCTTTTATGAAATAACGGGTATATTCCCGGGCTGCGGGCCGGAAAAGGAACCGGCGAGACGATATTATTCGTATATTCATGCAATACGAACCTTAACGTAAGCACATCGCGATGAAAAAAGAGCTGTTAACCCTGTTTTGCGTGGCGGGAATCTCGTTCCCGGCACTCGGCGGCACCTACAATATCGCCCCGAAAGCCCGCGCCACGGCATCGTCGTCGCTCAATGCCGACGGCGATGCCTCGAAAGTCAACGACGGCTACATCCGCCTCGACAATGCGGGCGAATGGGTATCGGCAGCGCAGATGCCCTACTGGCAGCAATTACCCTACCCCTGGATCCGGCTCGACTGGGACGAGGAGGTCACCCTCTCGCGCATCGTCCTCTACGACCGGCCGACGGGCGATGCGCATACGGCAGGCGGCGACCTCTTTTTCAGCGACGGTACACGTATCGGAGTAGTCGGGATCCCGGACAACGGGGAGCCCAAGGTCGTGGAATTCGCGCCCAAACGGGTCAGATGGGTGAAATTCGAGGTCAACGACGCCGTGGGTTCCCATGTCGGGCTCTCCGAGATCGAGGCATTCCCGCCCGCCGAGGCCGGAGGCGATTTCGTCTCGCAGGTCGACCCGTTCATCGAAACGACCAAGGGGCGCTATTTCTTCTTCATCACGGGCAACCAGCCGTTCGGCATGATCGGCGCCGCACCGCTGACCCGCAACCGCAACCAGTACGGCGGGGGCTACAACTACAATTCGACCGAGGTGCTCGGCTTCCCGCAGATACACAACTGGGTGCTGGCCGGGCTTACGCTCATGCCGACGACCGGCAACGTCGATCCCACCCTCGGCGAAGGGCACTGGAAATCGCACTTCCGGCACGAGGGCGAAATCGCCCAGCCGGGTTACCACCGTCTCTTCCTGGAGGATTACGGCATCTGGGTCGAGCAGACGGCCACTGACCGCACGGGGTTCTACCGCCTGACCTTCACCCGGGATGCCGAAGCCGGCATACTCCTGAACCTGGGCGGTTACCTGGCGTCGACGACCATGTGCAACGCCCGCGTGCAGCGGGTCGGAGAGCACGAAATAGAGGGCAGCTTCGACACCTACGGCCGCCACTGGGGCGGCCCCGAGAACGTCAGAGTTTACTTCGTCGTCCGTTTCGACCGGCCGTTCGACCGGCTCGACGGATGGGTCGGCACACGCCGTTATTCCGGAATCGACTCGCTCGAAGGCTCCTCCGAAATCACCAGGCGCCACCCGCGCGAAGCGCTGAGTTACCTGGACTCCCCCACATCGGGCGTCGCGGCACATTACGGTGTCCGTACGGGCGACCGCATCCATGTCCGCACGGCCGTATCGTACGTCAGTACGGAAAATGCACGAGAGAACCTCACGCATGACGCCACGACCTGGGACTTCGACGCCGTGCGCCGCGCGGCACAGGACGAATGGAACGAATGGCTGGGACGCATCGAGGTAAAAGGCGGCACGCAGCAACAACGGACAAAATTCTACACCGACCTGTGGCATGTCCTGCTGGGCCGCCACAAGATCGACGACGTGAACGGCGAATACCCCGACCTGACGGACGGCCAGCGCGCCGGCTCCTTCACGCGCGACATCCGGGTCAAGACCCGCACGCTCCCGCGCGATGCGGCAGGCCGCGTCGTGCATCACATGTATAATTCCGACGCCTTCTGGCTCACGCAGTGGAACCTCAACGTCCTGTGGGGGCTGGGATGGCCCGAAATGCCCGACGAAATGTCGGCCTCGCTCATCCGCTATGCCGACAACGGCGGGCTGATTCCCCGGGGGCCCTGCGCCGGAGGATATACCTACATCATGTCCGGATGTCCGGCCACGCCGCTCATCGTCTCGGCCTATAACAAAGGGCTGATGCGCAAATGCGACCCGATGCACGCTTTCCGGACGATGCAACGCAACCATATGCCGGGCGGCATGCAGGGAATCGGGGAATTTTACCTCGAACACGGCTACCAGCCGAAAAACGCCGGGATGACGATCGAGTCGAACTTCCAGGATTGGGCACTCGCACAAATGGCCGTGCGTTTGGGACTGGAGGATGAGGCCGCCTACTTCGGCAACCGATCCCACGGATGGCGCAAGCTATACCGCCCCGACCAGCAGTTGCTCTTCCCCAAGGACGAGCAGGGCCAATGGCTGCACAACGATCCGCTCAGGGGCACCGGCTGGATCGAGGCCAATGCATGGCAGGCCACCTGGGGCGTTTCGCACGAACTACCGACCCTCGCAACGCTCATGGGCGGTTATGACAAATTCTGCGAGAAGCTCAATTATGCATTCGAGCAGGCCGCGCCGCAGGATTTCGTGTTCGGCTACGGACAAGGCTACGTCAGCTACGCCAACCAGCCCGGATGCTCCAACGCGCACGTATTCAGCTGGGGCGGGAAACCCTGGCTCACGCAATACTGGGTTCGCCGGGTGAACGAACAGGCTTACGGGGGCACCACGCCCGACCGGGGGTATGGCGGGCACGACGAAGACCAGGGGCAAATGGGCGGCGTGAGCGCACTGATGTCGATCGGGTTGTTCAGTACGCGGGGCACGGCCGCTGCCCGCCCCGTATACGAGATCACCTCGCCGGTCTTCGATGAGGTGTCGATCCGTCTCGACAAGCGTTATTACCCGGCCGACCGTTCCGACCGGTTCGTCATCCGCACCTACGGCAATTCGGACAAGAACTGTTATATCCAACGCGCACGCCTCAACGGCCGGGTGCTCAACAACTTCTGGTTCCCTCACGAAGAATTCGCACGCGGCGGCCTGCTCGAGCTATGGCTGGGGCCCAAGCCCAACACTCGCTGGGGAACCGGGAAACTCCCCGAATAGCGGCAGGCATATTCCCTATCGGCGGCGCATCCGGACAACGGATGCGCCGTTACTTTTTCGGGGCGTCCCCGCCCGGGGAGGGGCCGGGAGCAACAGGAAGAGGCAGGAACAACAGGAAGAGGCAGGAACAGCAGGAAGGAGCCGGGAACAATGCGGGTGCCGCAATGCCAGAAATGCCAGACAACGCCGCCCGCCACGCGAACCGGCAGGCGGGGGCAACCTGCCGGACAGACTACAGGCGGCGGGCAGCGGGCGGCACACAGCAGAAAGCAGGCAGCAGGCGACGGGCAGCGGGCGGCCCCCGGCAGAAAGCAGGCAGCGGGCGGGCAGCAATCCGCCGGGCAGGCGGCAGCATCGCGCTTAAAGGAAGATTTCATGTACATACAAACAGCGACTATCGGGCGCCGGAGCTCCGGCACAGCAACGGCCTCCGGCAGAGGGAATCAGGGAACGATCCGGAACCGGCTCCGCCCCGTTCCGGCAAAAAACATGCAGGCAAACAGGTATTATCCACAGAGATACCGAGAATCCACCGGAAAAGGGATATCCGGCGGCCGTTGACAAATTATCATTAAAAAAGAGCCGAAAAAAGTTGCATTTTAAAAATCTATGTATAAATTTGCAGTAGGCATTAATGTTCATACATTATTAAAAATGTTCAAATATTAATCATCCAACCCAAACCACACTAACCTAAACTACTGAACCATGCAACGTTTCTATCCAATCATCCAGGCCGGCCGGCGTCCCCGACACAGGCTATCGGGCATTATGAGAGGCGGTTTTGTCCTGGTGCTGTCGGCCCTGATGTTGCCGGCGGCGGCAAATGCGACCGCAGAAAGTTCCGTAACAGTAACCATCAGCCCCCAGGATACAAGGGGGGGGGAATTCGGCGTACGGTATCCGGTATCGTCGAGGACACGCACGGGGCAGCCGTTGCGGGCGCTTCGGTCGTAATAAAAGGATCGTCCCGCGGCACGCTGACCGACAACGCGGGACACTATGCACTCGAAGGGGTGGAAGACGGTGACCTGCTGGAAATATCGTTCCTCGGTATGCTGCCGCAGACCGTCAAGGTAGGAGCCGGGCGCACTTCGGTGGACGTAGTCCTGTCGGAGGACATGATCGGACTGGAGGATGTCGTCGTGACCGGCTATACGACGATGAAACGCAAGGACATCACAGGTTCCGTCAGCTCGATCTCGGCAGACCGTATCGAGCGTATCCCCGCCTACAACATCACCACGGCATTGACCGGCATCGCCGGGATCCGAATGGACGGGGGTTCGATCCGCATACGCGGCACCCGCTCGCGCAATGCCAGCAACGACCCGCTGATCGTCCTCGACGGCATTCCCTACGACGAAACGCTGGCCTCGATCAACCCCGGGGACATCGAGTCGATCGACGTGCTGAAAGACGCGTCCTCGACGGCCATCTACGGCGCCCGCGGCGCCAACGGCGTTATCCTGATTACGACCAAACAGGCCAGGCAGGGCAAGACGACGGTAACCTACGACGGGTTCGTGGGTGCAGGCGTCAACAACTGGGGGTCGCTCGACGTAATGGACGCCGACGAATACATCGCATTCCAGCGCGAGGCGAGCCGCGCGGCAGGCACCTGGCACAGCGAAGCCGACGACGCAAAGGCGTTTTTCGGGATCGAACTGGCCAACATAGGCAAGGTCGACAATGACTGGATGGGAAAGTATTTCAACAAGAAACGCCTGTGGACAAGCCACTCGCTGACCATTTCGGCGGCAACGGACAAAAGCGCCTACAAAATCGCATTCAACTACAAGAACGAAGACAGCCGCTACAAAAACGCGGGGCACGACCACTTTTACCTGACCGCAGACCTCTCGCACAAGGTGCTGCCGTTCCTCAAGGTAGGACTTTCGAGCCGCGCATACTACATCGTCAAGAACGACAAGCCGGATATGTTCAACCAGTTCCTGCACATGTCCCCGCTCACGCAGACCCGCAACGAGGACGGCAGCTACAACGTCTACCCCTTCGGCGACCCGTTCGTGAAGAACCCCTACATGAACGAGAGCGACGACGTATATAAGGACAAGACCGAGGAGTGGAAACTCTTCCTGCGCTTCTTCGCCCAGATCGACCTGGCGAAGGGGCTCACGTTCAATACCAACTTCGCATACAGCCCCGCCTTCTCGTCGCGCGGCTATTACTACGACAACCGCTCGGTATCGTATACCGACGAGCGCAACGTGGCCTTCATGCACAACAACCGCAAGGCCGACTGGGTCTGGAACAACGTGCTCAACTACAAACGTCAATTCGGCAGGCACAACATCGACCTGACGGCCGTCTATGAAATGCAGAACCGCCAGACGGTCAATGCCTCGATGTCGGGCAAAGACCAGGAATCGCCCGCCTACCTGTGGTACAACATGGGGCGCCTGACCGATTCGAAAAGCCTGTCCTCGGGCTTCGTCCGCAGCCAGATGGTTTCGGTCGTCGGGCGCGTGCAATACTCCTACGACGACCGGTACATCATCACCGCGTCGTTCCGCGAGGACGGTGCGTCGCAGCTCTCGCCGGGGCACAAATGGGCCTTCTTCCCTTCGGGGGCCATCGCGTGGCGCATTTCGGAAGAGCCCTTCCTCAAGGACGTGGAGTGGATTTCGAACCTCAAGCTGCGCGCCTCGTACGGCATGACGGGCAACTACTCGATCGCGGCCTATGCCACGGCAGGTACGCTGCACGGCAAATACGCCAATTTCAACGGCGGTGAGCTGCATCGCCCGGGGCTGGAGCCCGAAACCCGCCCGACGCCCGACCTGGAGTGGGAGCGCAACAAGATGCTCGACATCGGCCTCGACTTCGGGTTCCTCAAGGGACGTATCCACGGTACGATCGACTATTACGATTCGAAGAGCTACGACCTGCTCTACCTCAAGGTGCTGCCCTATACTTCGGGCTTCAACCGGGCGTGGACGAATATCGGCGACACCCGCAACCGCGGCTGGGAGGTAAGCCTCTCGACCGTTCCCGTGGAAACGAAGGACTTCCTCCTGGGGGTGAACCTCTCGTATTACCGCAACAAGGAGGAGCTCATACGCCTGCAGGATCCCAAGATGAAGGAAGACATCAACAACGGCTTGTTCGTAGGCTATCCGGTCAACGGCGTACACTATAATTACAAACAGGTAGGCATCTGGCAGGAAAACGAAGCCGACCTGGCCGCGATCTACGGACAGAAACCCGGCGAGGTCAAGGTCGCCGACCTGGACGGCAACGGCAAGATCGACGGCAACGACCGCACGATCCTCGGCACGACACGCCCCGACTGGGTCGGCGGCCTGCAGATCAATGCGGAGTGGAAGAACATCGACTTCTCGGTCGACGTATACGGCGAGTTCGGCTCGCTGGCCCACGACGGCCGCAGCACGAGCGAATGGGCGAACCAGCTCGGACGCTGGAACACCTACAAGATCGACTACTGGACACCCGAAAAACCTTCCAACCGACATCCACGCCCGGTCGAAGGACAGTCGATCAAATACCTCGACGCCACGGGCTACTACAAGAACAGCTACGTGAACATCCGCAACATTACGCTCGGCTACACCCTGCCCCGGGCATGGATGGGGCGCGTGGTGAAGAAGACGCGCTTCTATGTGACCATGAACACCCCGTGGCGTTACAGCCAGTTCCAGAACACGGGCGGCATCTCGTGGTGGGAGTCGTTCTATATCTTCGGCGCGAATGTCCAGTTCTAACTTAAAATCCGAAAACCAGACCATGAAAAAGATATTCATCCTGTTTGCGGCGGCACTTACGATAGGGCTGACCGGATGCCAGAGCTTCCTCGAAGAAGAAACCTACGGGTCGACGACCGAGATATTCAAGGAGGAAAACGGCATCAAGGCGCTGGTATACCAGAGCTACACCAAGATCAACAACCTCTACGGCGGCGACGGACAGTGGCCGCTGATGACCGAACTGGGGACGGACATCTACCTGCGCGGCAAGAACCAGGGCGATGTGGGCCTGTGCGACTACTACGGGCTCGACGCCACCAACGGCAATGTGGCATGGCTGTGGAACCACTGCTACAAGGCGCTGTTCAACATCAACCTGTTCTTCGAAACGATCGACCAGACGCCCTTTGCCGACGAGGACGAAAAGAGCCAGTTCAAAGCGGAGATGTATGTCATGCGGGCCCTGTTCCTGTGGATCGTCACCGAGACGTGGGGCGACAGCTACCTGCCGATGACAACCGACGAGACCGAGGGCACCGAAGCCCGCCGTTCGCCCCGCGCGAAGTTTTACGAAGAGATCATCGGCGCACTCGAGGCAGCCATCGGGCTATTCCCCGACACGCGCACCACGGAATCGGGGCGCATCGACATGCCCGCAGCCAAGGCGCTGCTCGCACGCATGTACCTCTACAACGAACAGTGGGACGAGGCCGCCGACATGGCATCGCAGGTGATCGGCCACTACGGGCTGGAGCTCTGCCCCTCGCTCAAAGACCTGTGGGCCGACGACAAGACCAACAACGAATTCATCTGGACGACGGAATTCACCGAGGACGACGCCTTCCGCCAGGCCAACGGCTACTGGTCGTGGTATGCCATGTATATCGACCGTTTCCCGGGCGTGCAGACCATGCTCAAATGGACGGGCTACGGCGGCTGCCAGGCGATCCCCTCGACCTACTTCATGGATCTGTTCGACCGCGACGCCGACAAACGCTGGAGCGACCTGCACCAATGGGTATGGTACTACAACGACCCGGCCGACGACCGCTCGGCCTTCCCGCTCAACCAGTGGCGCGAATACATCGACACGGCGCTCTACCTCTGCCCCGACGTGCTGCCGCTGGACGAGCATAAACGCATGGAGAAGACCTTCACGGTCTTCGACCGCAACGACATGTTCGACGCCGACGGCATCCCGCAGGATCGCTGGACGTTCATCGGCATGACCAAGTTCTACGACCACACCCGGCCAGGCAACATGTCGGAGCTGTCGGATCGCAGCTACCCCGTGATCCGGCTGGGCGAACTCTACCTGATCCGTGCCGAGGCGCGTATCCGGAGCACGACGAACCAGGATCTGAAGGGCGCCGCCGAGGATATTACCGAACTGCGCAAACGCGCCGTCAACCACGAAAAGCCCGAATACGAAGAGGCCATGAAGGTCACCGAGGAGGACATGACGCTCGATTTCATCCTCGAGGAACGCGCCCGCGAGCTCTTCGGCGAGTGGCAGCGGCGGCTCGACCTGAAACGCTTCGGCAGGCTCATCGACCAGGTGAGGATCTACAACCCCGACGCAAAGGACAACATCAAGGAGTACCACGTCGTACGCCCCATCCCGCAGACGCAGTTCGACGGCATGCCCGACTGGACGACCCTGGGACAAAACGAAGGATATTAAACACCTAACGCAGTAAACGACCATGAAAACCATACTGAAAAAATTCGCAGCCTTCCTCTGCGCGGCACTGGTATTGTGCGCATGCAGCGACGACGACTATTCCGAAGCACATCAGACGCTCATGGCATTGATCCGCCAGGCGGAATCGCTCGTCGAAGAGTCGACGGAAGGGATCGAAGAGGGCGACACGGCCCCCGGATCGAAGAAGGCATTGCAGGCCCGCATCAACCAGGCCTATTACATCATGCACAACACCTCGCGGGACGAAGGCTACCGGAACGCCTGCAAACAACTCGAAGAAGCGATAAAAGCCTTCCGGGAGAACATCGTCAAGGCCGGAATCCCCTATTTCAACGCCGGGTCGAAGATGAACCTCGGGCCCGCAGGCGACTGGGATCTCACGGAAGAGCTGACGTGGGAGATGAAAATACGTTTCGACGAATTCGCGGCGGGCGACCAGAACGTCATCTCGTGCGAGCAGGGCAAGGGTGCCATCATGATCCGCAACAACGGCGCGAACCTGCAGTTCTACGTCAACGACGGAGGCTGGAAAGGCGGCACCTGCTGCACGATCGAACTGAACAAGTGGTACCACATCACAGCCACGTACAAGGCCAACGACAAGATGCACTTCTATCTGGACGGACGGCTGGTAAAGAGCTTCGCGTGCGGCAAGGCCATCGTGGAGCCGACCTGCAACCTGCAGCTGGGCACCGCCCCCTCCTACTCGAACCGCTACATGCGCGGCAACATCCAGCACGTTTCGATCTGGGCGGACGTCCGCACCGAGGCCGAGGCCGCAGCCGATGTGGCATGCGACTTCTCCGGGACTGAGGAAGGGCTGAAAGCCTACTGGGCGCTGACGCTCAACGTCGGCTCGGAGATCACCGACAAGACCGGAAGGCATGTGGCAAAAATGACCGACATAAAGTGGACTGACCCCGAATAACCCAAAAATTCCGATATGAAAAGACACAAACATTCCATCCTCGCCGTACTGGCGGCCCTGCTATGGGGCAGCCTGTCGGCAACCCCCTACCGGCCCGTATGGGAAATCGGCCGCAAGGACGGCTCGGCCGCCGAGTTTGCGCTGTACGACGGCGCGTATTCCGACCTTCTGGGCCGGTTCCCCGGCGCGGCGGCCGCGTACGACGTAGGGCGCAGCACACCGGGAGAAATCCCCTACATCCTGCCCGGGCCCCAGGACGGCTGGGCCGGCAACGGCAACGGATCGCTGCTGATCCGCTTCGGGGCCGATGCGCAAGCCTCCCGGGCGGAGATGCGGCTGACACTCTACCTGGTCGAATCGCAGGCCTCGTCACCCCCGACGATCGAAATCTCCGCAGGCGGGTTCCGCACCTCGGTGCAGGCGCCTGCCGGGGATGACATCAACTACCCGGACACCAAACGCACCTCGGCACGCGGCCTTGCGATCGAGGCCCTATTGCCGGCCGGGACATTCGGCGCCGGGGAAAACCTCCTCACGATCCGCAATGCCGGCGGCAGCTGGCTCGTCTGGGACGCCATCGTCCTCGAAGCCGACCGCAGCGTGAAATGCACACGCCCCGGCGACGGCATCGCACTCATCGGAAGCCACTCGCAGCCGGGGCTGATTTACGGCCGCACCGAAGGGGAGCTGCTGCACCCGGTGACGCTGACCCTCGTCAACTGGGGCAAGCCCCAGCGTGCCAGATGGAACTACGACGGCAAACCGGGCGGGACGGTCACACTGTCTCGCGGGATAAACACCGTCGAGGTCAACATTCCCGAAGGGTACGAAGGCCGCACGGTGGATTTCGAAGTGCATCCCAACCGCGGGAAAGCCCTGTCGGCGGCGGTAGAAATCGCCCCGGCGGACAAATACACCGTCTACCTGGTGCAGCACACGCACACGGACATCGGCTATACCAAACCGCAGACCGAAATCCTCACCGAGCACCTGCGCTACATCGACTATGCCGTGGAATACTGCGACCTGACGGCCGACTACCCGGACGACGCGAAGTTCCGCTGGACATGCGAAGCCTCGTGGCCCGTACGCGAATGGTTGCGCATACGTCCCAAGGCACAGGTGGACAAATTCATCAGGTACGTCAAGGCAGGACAGATCGAGGTGACGGCCATGTTCTTCAACATGTCCGAGCTGTCGGGCGAGAACAATTACAAGACGTTCCTCGAGCCCGTGGCCCGGTTCCGCGAATTGGGGCTGCCGGTCGAAACAGCCATGCAGAACGACGTGAACGGCATCGCATGGTGCCTGGCGGACTATCTGCCCGACCTGGGCGTGAAATATTTTTCGATCGGGTCGAACAACCACCGCGCCCTCATCCCGTTCGACCGCCCGACACTCTACCGCTGGGAGTCCCCGTCGGGCAAGGGGCTGCTGATGTTCCGCAGCGACCACTATCATACCGGGAACTCGTGGGGCATCCACACGGGCGATATGGCCCGCCTGGAAGACGGCGTATTCGGGTACATCCGCAACCTCAAACGCACGGGTTACCCGTTCCCGGTCATCGCCGTACAGTACTCGGGATACCTGACCGACAACTCGCCCCCGTCGATGCGCGAGTGCGACCTGATCCGCGCATGGAACGAACGCTACGCATGGCCGAAGCTACGCAGCGCCACGGCACACGAGTTCCTCGGACGCATCGACTCCCAGTACGGCGACAAACTGCCCGTATACCGGGCCGCCTACCCCGACTGGTGGACGGACGGGTTCGGGTCGGCGGCACGCGAGACGGCGGCCTCACGCAAAACGCAATCCGACCTGGTCGCCATCGAAGCGATGCTCTCAATGGCCCAAATGGAGGGGACAGGCCAGAGCGGCGGGACACACGAAGAACTGCGCCGCATCCACGAAAACCTGCTCTTCTACGACGAGCATACCTTCGGGGCCGCGGAAAGCATCTGGAACCCCGGATGCGAGAATTCTCAGGTACAATGGGCCGAAAAGGGCTCCTACGTATGGGAGGCGCTCAAAAGCACCCAACTGCTCTATGAAGATGCCATAGGCCGCCTGCAAGGCGCCCTCTACCGCTCGACGCACCCGACGCTCACGTTCTTCAACCCGCTCGGCTGGGAACGCTCGGAACTGACGACAGTCTACATCGACTTCGAACTGATCCCGGCAGACCGCGAGTTCCGGATCGTCGATGCCGCCGGAAAAGCCCTGCGCGTACAGCCCATCCGCTCGCGCCGCGAAGGACGCTATTACGCCATCTGGGCGGAAGGAATCCCCGCCATGGGCTACAAGACCTTCGAAATCGTACTCGGCGACGGCAAGGCCGCCGAACCCCGCCGCACGGAACTCCGGGACAACAGCCTCGAAAACGATTTCTACCGGATCGTCTTCGACCCGGCTTCGGGGACGATCGCCTCGCTCTACGACAAGGAGCTGGGACGGGAGATGGTCGACCCGGACTCGGAATGGAAGCTGGGGGCTTTCATCTATGAATCGCTCAACGGCGACCGCCACCAGATGGAACGCAAAGTATTCGACAATTACCGGCGCTCTTCGCTCTCCGACGTACACTGCCCGGGCGTTACGTCGGGCGATATTTACCAGAGCGTCCGCTTCACGGGCAAAGCCGAGGGATGCGACGAAAAATTCGGCGTGCAGATCGAGGTACGCCTGTATAACGACGTGAAACGCGTGGAGCTCGGCTACGATTTCATCCGCAAACCCGAAACCGATCCTTCGGCGATCTACGTCGCCATGCCGTGGCTGCTGGAAAATGCGAAACTCACGTTCGACGTACCGGGCGGCGTAGTCCGTTCCGGCGAAGACCAGATCCCCGGCACGAGCGCCTCGTGGAACACCGTGCAGAATTTCGTCGCGGCACGCAACGACGACGCCCAGATTCTCGTAAGCGGCAGCGAGGTGCCGCTCTACCTGCTCGGGAAACTGCTCGACGACCCTTATCGCCAGCCCCGCACCTATGAAAAGCCGCATGTCTTCCCGTGGCTGATGAACAATTACTGGACAACGAATTTCCGCGCTTCGCAGGAAGGGGAATTCAAGTGCGGATTCGTCATCAGCTCAACCCGGGACACCTCCAACACGGCCGCATCGCAGTTCGGCTGGAGTGCACGCATCCCGCTCTGCACCCGCGTAATGCCGGCCGCCACTGCGGCCAACGGCAACGCCCGCGACCGCTCATTCCTGCGCAGCGGATGCAGCCATGTGCTGATCACGTCATGCACCCCCGCGGCCAGCGGAGAGGGCATCCTGATCAACCTGCGGGAAACCGACGGGCAGGCAGGCACCCTTACCCTGCTCGACGGCTCGGGACGCGAACTGCCCTTTACGGCGGCCGATGCGACAGGGCGTCCGCTGGACGGCCGAAGCGTCACTTCGCTGGCGCTGAAACCCTATGAAAACAGGTTCGTCATCCTGAAATAGGCGGGAAAAGACTACGGCGGGGAATTTCACCCGAACCGCCCTCCGCAAAGACAGGCTGCACCCGATTCCGGTGCAGCCTGTCCTGTATCCAAGGCTTTTACAGGCAGGTATCCGGCGGCTCACGTCCCGGCAACGGCAATGCCACTGTCTATCACCCGCCTAAAAATCAATGTGGTTTTCGATGTACGATTTTCAGGTTCACAAATACAGCGATCGGAGCTATAAAAACAATATCCATTGCATAGGGTGTTAAAAGTACCTGAATTATTTGTATACGAATAAAAAATTGCTAAATTTGTGTAGAAA
>OIDP01000062.1_pt1 | contig 83428 bp, 68 predicted proteins | sample 1581591 | NCBI WGS metagenome assembly OIDP01 (sample SAMEA3882552, study PRJEB24775) | human gut metagenome | biome: human-associated habitat; feature: intestine environment; material: feces | place: Netherlands | collected 2009/2010 | reverse complement strand
GCCAAGGCTCCCTCCGAGAGGGAGCTGGCACGGCGAAGCCGTGACTGAGGGAGTTATTTGCAACAGCCCTTTTTCTGCGCCCGGATTGCAATCGTAAGGGAAAACGTGTACAATAAGGGTGGATTTCAAAAACTGCATGAAAGGAGGAGACCGGATGAGCCGCGAGATCGTAAACAGTGTGCTTCTGTTATGGGGCAGTCTGTTCTGTGCGGTGTCGAGTCTGTATTTCTGGATCACAAAATATTATCGGACGGTGAAGCGCGACTGGATCTACCGGATGCAGGTCTCGACATCGGTTCTGCTGTTCTGGGATGCGATGACGAACCTGTTCCGGGGCAGACCGGACCTGCTGGGGTTCTGGATGGTCCGCATCAGCAATTTTCTCAACTTTTTTCTCGTGGAACTGACGCTGCTGTTTTTTCACTACTACATCTGTGCAATGCTCCTGACGCCGGAAGAAAACGCAGCCCTCAAGCGGGTGAAGGTGGTGCGGGCCCTTTGCTGTGTGGGCCTTGCGCTGGTGGTCGTATCGCAGTTCACCAGATTGTATTATACGTTCGATGCGTCCAATGTCTACCACCGCAGCGCAGGGTATCCCATTTCCATGATCGTTCCGGTGGTGGCCATGGCGCTGGACGGCAGTCTGCTGCTGCAATACAGGGCACGCATCAGCCGCGGCATGTTTCTGGCAACGGGGTCTTATCTGGTGCTGCCGCTGCTGGCGATCTCGATCCAGATCGTACACTACGGTCTAGCGCTGGTGGATCTGGCCATCGGCGTTGCAATGGTCCTGATGTTTCTGGTCTCCATCAAGGAGCAGAACGAGGCGATGCTCCGGCTGGAAACGAGCCGGGCCCAGATCGCCGAAAAGCTGGAGATCGCCACGGTGCTGAACCGCTGCGTGGAGAAGCTTTCCACCGGCGGGCGGGACCTCGACAAGGCCACCAACGAGCTGCTGGGGGTCATCAGCGATTACTTTGCCGCCGACCGCAGCTATATCTTCGAACTGGACCGGGAGCGGAACGTCATCGTCAACACCCACGAGGCGGTGCGGGAGGGCGTGAGCGAGGAAAAGGACAATCTGCAGGAAGTCCCGCTGGAAGCAGTGGCCGAGTGGATCGAAGCGTTTGAGCGGGAGGGCGTCTACTTCCTGCCCGACCTCGAACAGAAAAAGGGCCAGCTCATCTATGACGTGCTGGCACCCCAGAACATTCATTCGCTGCTGGCGGTGCCGCTGCTGCGAGACCATGTCGTGACCGGTTTTCTGGGGGTAGACAACCCCAAGGAGCATGTGGGAGACGCCACGCTGCTGTCCTCCATCCAGTTCTTCGTGACCAACAGTCTGGAGCAGAAAAAGACGCAGGAGCGGCTGTATAAGTTCTGTTATATCGATATGCTGACGGGCCTTTCCAACCGCAACCGCTACATGGAGGACCTGAGCGGCTGGGAGAAAGCAACGCTGAGGGAGATCGGCGGCATTTACATGGATCTGAACGGCCTCAAGCACTGTAACGACCGCTTCGGCCACGAGGCCGGGGATGCCCTCATCCGCCGCACCGCCGACGCCCTGAACGAAGTCTTCCCCGGCGAAGGATACCGCATCGGCGGCGATGAGTTCGTGGTGCTGCGCTGCCCCATCGGGCAGGAGGACTTTGCCGACAAGGTGCACCAGCTCCGGGAAGCCCTTGTCCGCCACGGCGTCGATGCCGCCATCGGCTCGTTCTGGCAGCCGCTGGTCGAAGATCTGCCCGCCTTCCTCCGCGAGGCCGACGATCGGATGTACAGGGAAAAGGAACGCCAGAAGCGCTCTGCGCAGCCTTCCGTTTAGGTAAATCATTCGGGATCTAACAACATACAATAAGCAGCGCCCGCCGGGAGATCTCCATGCGGGCGCTGCTTTGTTCATAGAACCGTTATTTTTTGCCTTACATTGCGGCATAAAAAAGCCGGGAGCCGACGTGCAATGGCCGGTTCCCGGCAGACGGAAGCGCTGGGGCGAAACTCAGCGCTTGATATCGTAGTTCATATTCATCAGATTGCGGATGGAGCTCACATCGTCGGTGATGTTGGCATCGCCGTGGATGGTGTGCTTGATGGCGCTGCTGGCCACGGCGAAGTTGATCATATCCATGGCCTTGTAATCGTGGAGCATGGCGTAGATCAGGCCGCTGGCAAAAGCGTCGCCGCCGCCCACGCGGTCGAGGATGTTAAAGGTGAACAGCTTGCTCTCGAAGGTGTGGCCTTCGTACCACATAAAGGCCTTCAGGCTGTTTTCGCTGCCGCTGTGGGCGTAGCGCACATGGCGGGCGATGCACTTCAGGTTGGGATAGCGCTCGATGAAGTGCTGGAAAATCTCATCCTGCTGCTCGTAGCTGGGCTGCAGGGGCACGCCGTCCTTCCAGTCGCCCTTGGAGTGGTCGGTTTCGTCCTTCCACAGGTGGTAAGGCTCGATGCCCAGCAGCACGTCCACGTAGGGGAGGCACTCGGTGCAGAAGTCGCGGGCTTCCTCCCAAGTCCAGAGCGTCGAGCGGAAGTTGCCGTCGAAGCTGACGGTCAGGCCCTTCTTCTTGGCGGTCTTGAGCATGTCGATGATGAGGCCGCGGCAGTTGGGGGCCAGCGCCGGGGTGATGCCGCTCAGGTGCAGCCAGTCGAAGCCGTCCAGCAGAGCGTCGAGGTCCACCTGCGAGAAATCGTACTCGGTGATGACGCTGTGCTTGCGGTCATAGATGACCTTGGAGGCACGGATGCCATAGCCGGTCTCCAGATAGTAGGTGCCAAGGCGGTTCGAGGGGGTCTCGTCCGGCTCGGTCAGAATCATGGGGGTGCAGTGGACATCGTTGGAGCGCAGCCAGCGCACGGCGCTTTTGCCCAAGCTGTTGTTGGGCACTACGCTGAAGAAGGTGCTGTCCACGCCAAGGTTTGCCAGAGCCAAGGCGATATTGGCCTCGCTGCCGCCGTAGCTGGCCTCGAAGCTGGATGCCATGCGGATCTTCTCGTAGTTCGGCGGGGTCAGGCGCAGCATGATCTCGCCGCAGGTGATGAACTTCTGGCCGGTGGTCTCGTGGCCCAGAATGGGGTTGAAATGTTCCATAACGGTCCTCCTGTTGCTCTTCTCGGGCATTGGCCCCCGGCCTCGCCTATACCATTTCGAGGCGGGGGACGTTTGGCGCTCAGCAGGGCAGCCAGACCCTGAATGACGCACATCGTTGTATCCATTATAGTGCTTTCGGGAGCGTTTTGCAAGGAAAAGAAAGACACCGCGAGAGAAAATTTGGCGGGATTTTTGTGGATTGTGACGGAACACTCCCGCCCCCCGCAGCCCCGGAGCAGAACACAAAAAGGGGCTGCGGCACAAAAAGGTGCAGCAGCCCCCGAGGGGAAGTATTATTTCAGCAGGTGGCTGTAGTCTGCGCCGCCCACGGTGAGCCGGGCGGTACCCAGGTTGTGGGCAAGGACCACAGAGGTGTCCTCGCCGCCCATGGCCAGCAGTTCGTCCACCGAGAGGGTGGTGGAGCAGAGGATGGTCTGGAAGGTGATGGTGTCGATGCCCTCAGCCCGCAGCTGGCGCAGCGTGGACAGCGAAATGCGGAAAGAGGCCGTGAACCGCCCGACGCGGAGGGAGAGGATGTTGTTGCCCCGGATGCTGGTGTAGGAGGTGCGCTGGCCGTCCTTGCCGGTCACGACGAGGCCCGGGAAAACCGACTCCTGCACAGACACGTCCGCAGAATCGCCGCCGGTAGAGTCGCCGCCCGTGGAGCCGCCGCCGGTAGAGCCGCCGCCCGCAGAGCCGCCACCCGCAGTGTCGCCGCCAGAAGGAGTAGGCACATTGTCGCCGGGCAGAGGAGAAATGTCGTTTTTATCGGAGTCTTTGCGAGTGATGGAAGTGCCCCCAGCAAGGCTGGTGAATACCTGCTCGTTGCCGTTGGTACCGATGGCAACATTACCTTTTCCAGCGGTGGCTTTGATCGTCACTTTGCCCTCGAGGGTAATAGCGGTATTTGCGTCGCTTTTGGAGCCAGTACCGATGCCAGCGCCGCCAATATCGGCTATTCCTTTTTTGTACCGCCGCCGACCGCATTGACGGTGGGACTGCCGTTCTCATTGCTCCTGATGGTGATTTGATTGCCAGTGCTATTGCTGTTGTTTTTAGCGCCATAACCGCCGCCGATGCCCGCGCCGCCTGTGCCTCCGGCAGCGTTGACTTCGGTGTTGCCCTCGATGGTCACATCGCCGCTGCCTTTGAAGCCGCCGCCGATACCTGCGCCATATTCTCCACCGGTAGCCGTGATCTTGCCGCCAGTGATCTTTACCTGCGCGTCATTGACGCCAGCGCCGCCGATGCCTGCACTAAATTGTCCACCGGTAGCCTTCAGACTGCCGCTGTCCTTATTGTTGTCCTGAATGGTCAGTTCGCCGCTGGTGTCGGTCTTGTTGTGCTCCAATCCGGCATGGGCAGAGCCGCTCTTCAGCTTGTTGTCGCCATCCAGCTCGATAGTGGTAGCGCCATTGCCGGTCACGCTCACGGCGGCTTTGTTCTGGCTTCTGCCGTCGATGTTCAGATCCTTGAGGGTGACCTCCACATCCTTCTCGGCGTTGATGGTCACCGTGTTGAGGGAGGCGGTTTTCTCCCTGCTGGAGATGACGGTGCCTTTATCGTTATCGACCGTATCCCTGCCGGTCTGCTCCACCTTGTTGGTGCCTGCCTCGGTGCCTGCCGAGATGGTGATGCTGCCATCCTCAATATAATAGTTACCCGCAAAGGCGGGGAAGGCCGCCCCGGTAAGCAGGGCAGCGGTAAGGGTCAGTGCAGCAGCCCGCTGGGGCAGGGGACGGGTTTTACATACCCCCCCCCTAAAAAGGTCAACGGACGGCCCAGGATGCGCGTGGCCAGCTTACGGTAAGAGATCATAACAAATCCTCCCTCTTTTGAAATGGGGCAGCAGACGCTGCCCAAAAACAGTCTCTGACCCAATTTTAGTATTTCGGGAGGCAAAAATCAAGAAAAGCTGCATGAAAAGCCCTTTTTGGTGCGTGAATCGCAGCAGCTCACACCCCGGTAAGGTCAAAGCTCGGCGTATACTCTTCCTTGGCGCTGCTCTTCTGCTGCATATAGCCGTCGGTCAAGCCGAGGTCCATGGCGTAGTTGACCACCCGGCGGTACTCGTAGGTGGTGATGCGGCGGCCGATGCCGTGGTCGGCGGCTTTGTAGAAGGGAGTGTACTGGCTCATGACGCTGGGCAGGAAGCAGCCGGGGTCCGCGCGGTTCCATGCGGCCATCTGGTCGAGGACGGCGAAGCTGTCGTCCACATGGCCGGGCAGGGCGAGGTGGCGCAGGATGACGCCCTTTTGCAGGATGCCGTCTGCGTCGAAGACCGGATGGCCGGTCTGGGCCATCATGGCCTCAATGCCCGCTTTCGCCGCCGCGAAATAGTCCGGAGCAGCGGAAAGCTCCGCCGAGAGGGAAGAGGAAACATATTTCAGGTCGGCCAGCCAGATATCAATGTACCCCCGCCAGCGCTCGATGCTGTCCAGCGTTTCGTAGCCGCCGGTATTGCAGACGATGGGCAGGTGCAGCCCTTTGGCGCGGGCTTCGTCCAGCGCCGCGATGATCCACGGCTGCCACTGGCCGGGGGTGACAAGGTTGATGTTGTGGGCCCCCTGCGCCTGAAGGTCGAGGAAGATCTCGGCCAGATGCTCCACCGTGATCTCTTTGCCCAGCCCCTCGGCGCTGATGGGGTAGTTCTGGCAGAAGCAGCACTTCAGGGTGCAGCCGGAGAAAAACACCGTGCCGCTGCCCCGTGTGCCGCTGATGCAGGGTTCCTCCCAGAAGTGGAGGGCGGCGCGGGCGGCCTTTAAGGTGCCGTCGGCCCCGCAGAAGCCGACCCGCCCGGAAGCGCGGTCGGCATGGCACTGCCGGGGGCAGAGCGTACAGTTTTTGGGGGCGAAGGGGAAGGTTTTCGGCATACTATCCAAGTCCTTTGCAAAAGTTTCGAACAAATTGCTCGCTTCTATTATACCATTTTCGGGCGCAGTTGTGGTATACTATGGGTGAATATTGCATGTCGTGAAAGAATACTGCATAATTTTTGGGAGGAAGCCATGCGTACCGAAAACGAAGAGATCCGAGATCACCTGAAATATCTGTCTCTGCTGGCGCGGGACTACCCGTCCCAAGCGGCGGCGGCCAGCGAGATCATCAGCACACAGGCGCTGCTCAAGCTGCCCAAGGGTACCGAGCACTTCATGAGCGACCTGCACGGCGAAAACGAAGCCTTCGTCCACATCCTGAACTCGGCCTCCGGCGTCATCCGGGAAAAGGTCGATATCGTGCTGGGGGACACCATCCCGGTAGGAGCCCGTGCGGAGCTGGCCACCCTCATCTATTACCCCAACGAGAAGCTGCCTCAGCTCAAGGCCCGCTGCGCCGACGAGGACGAGCTGGAACAGTGGTATACCACGACCCTGCTGCGGCTCATCGACATCTGCCGCTTGGTCTCCTCGAAGCACACCCGTGAGCATGTGCGGGAGTGTCTGCCCGTCAGCTGCGGTTACATTCTGGACGAGCTGCTCCATGCCCACTTCGAGGACCACGACAAAGACCTGTATTACGGCCAGATCGTCGGCAGCATCATCGAGAATGGCCGGGCCGATAAGTTCATCGTCCGCCTGTGTGAGCTGATCAAGCGGCTGGCTGTGGATAAATTACATATCGTCGGCGATCTGTTTGATCGCGGCCCCCGCCCCGATATCATTCTGGACCTGCTCATGCGCCACCACAACGTCGATATCCAGTGGGGTAACCACGATGTCGTCTGGATGGGCGCTGCGGCGGGCAGCCCCATCTGCATCTGCACCGTGCTGAAAACGACGCTGGCCTACCACAACCACGGGATGCTGGAAGATTGCTACGGCATCAACCTCCGTCACTTGCAGCGGATGGCCGAGCAGTTCTATGGCGACGACGACCTGACCCTCTGGATGCCCCACACCGACGCGGCCCGCGGCCCCTACACCCCCGGGATGCTCCACCGCTGCGCCGTCATGCACAAGGCCGTCACTATCCTGATGCTCAAGATGGAGTGCCGCGTCATCGACCGCAACCCCGATTTCAAGATGCAGGGGCGGGATTTCCTCCGCCGCATCGACTGGGAAAAGGGGACCGTCACCGTGGGCGGCAAGGAGTACCCCCTGCGGGATACCAGCTTCCCCACCGTGGACCCCGCCGACCCCGCCAAGCTCAACCCCGACGAGCAGGTGGTGCTGGACAAGCTCGTGCAGTCCTTCCGTCAGAGCGAGAAATTACAGCAGCACATTGAATTTTTGTACGCCAAGGGCAGCGTCTACCACATTGAAAACGGCAACCTGCTTTACCACGGCGTCGTACCCATGACCAAAAACGGCAGCTTCGCCGTGGAGCGGTTCGAGGGCCACAGTTATTCCGGCCGTGCCCTGATGGATTACTGCGATGAGCGTGCCCGCCGGGGCTACTTTGCGCCGGACGGCTCTGCCGCCCGCCAGAGCGGACAGGATTTCCTGTGGTATCTGTGGTGCGGCAAGCTGTCGCCGCTGTTCGGCCGCAGCGCCATGACCACCTTTGAGCGCATTTACATCGCCGACCCCGCCACCTATGAGGAGATCAAGGACCCCTATTATACATGGTATAACGAGGAGGCCGCCTGCCGCCGCATCTTGGCCGAGTTCGGTCTGCCCGGCACGAACCACATCGTCAACGGTCATGTTCCCGTCCGCGAAAAGAGCGGCGAGAGCCCCATCAAGGGCGGGGGACGGCTCGTGGTCATCGACGGCGGCTTCTGCCGCGCTTACCACGACAAGACCGGCATCGCGGGGTATACGCTGGTCTACTCCAGCCGCACCATGTCCCTGCGCACCCATCAGCCCTTCGAGAGCGCCGAAAAGGCTGTGAACGAGAACATCGATATCATTTCCCAGAAAAACATTCTGGAGACCGAGAACCACCGCATCCTCGTGGAGGAGACCGACGAGGGCGAGGTGCTGCGGGAGCGCGTGCATGACCTGAAACAGCTCGTCAAAGCCTATCAGCTGGGCTGGATCAAGGAGACCCACTGCGAAGACTGCGTCTGGTAAGGGCGGTTTGCATCGTGCAGTCTGTCGAAATTTCTGGCAGATTTTTGAAAAAACGAACAAATTCACAGAATATCTTCATTTTTTCTGGGCAAAACAGAAAATAATCCCTGCTGTGCAAATGGGTCTTTGCTTTTTGGCCGAAGTTGTGTATAATAAGATAGCATATCATGAGGGCTTTTGCCCTTTTGGTACGCATCGGATGTAACGAGTGAAGAGAAACGGAACCCTTTGGGGGCGGTCACACGCAGCCCCACGACAAGGAGATCATAAAATTGGAAAAGTTTGTTATTACGGGCGGTAAGCCCCTGCACGGCGCGGTCACCATCTCTGGCGCAAAAAATGCGGCTGTGGGCATCCTGCCGGCCACCATTCTGGCCGGTGACGTCTGCGTCATTGAGAATCTGCCCGATATCAGCGATGTGGCGGTGAGCCTGAAGATCCTGAGCGTCCTTGGCGCCCAGATCCGGATGCTGAACCGGAACACCTACGAGATCGACACCACCCACCTCACCAGCACCAATGTGCCGGACGATCTGTCCCGCCAGATGCGCGCCAGCTACTACTTCCTCGGCGCGCTGCTGTCCCGCTACGGCAAGGCGCAGGTGGCCATGCCCGGCGGCTGTAACCTTGGCCCCCGCCCCATCGACCAGCACCTCAAGGCCTTCAGCGCCCTCGGCGCGGAGGACAGCGTGGACTACGGCATGATCACGGTCCGCGCCAAGGAGGGCCTGACCGGCGCTCATATCTTCTTCGATAAGGTCAGCGTCGGCGCGACCATGAACGGGATGCTTTCCGCCGTCATGGCGGAGGGCCAGACCATCCTTGAGAACTGTGCCAAGGAGCCTCATGTCGTCGATCTGGCAAACTTCCTGAATATGTGCGGCGCGGATGTGCGCGGCGCGGGCACCGATGTCATCAAAGTGCGCGGCGTCGAGCGGATGCACGGCTGCACCTACAGCATCATCCCGGATCAGATCGAGGCGGGCAGCTATATGGTGGCTGCCGCTGCCACCGGAGGCGATGTCCTCATCGAAAACGTCACCCCGAAGCATCTGGAACCCATCACCGCAAAGCTCCGCCGTGCGGGTGTCGAGGTGGAGGAGTTTGATGACTCCGTCCGCGTCCGCCGCACCGGCGATATCCTGCCCCTGAAGATCAACACCATGCCCCACCCCGGCTTCCCGACTGACATGCAGCCCCTGATGGGCGTGCTGCTCAGCGTGGCCAAAGGCACCTCTACCATCACTGAGAGCGTCTGGGACAACCGCTTCCGCTATGTGGACGAGCTGCGCAAGATGGGCGCGAACGTTCAGGTGGACGGTCAGGTGGCCGTTTTCGAGGGCGTGGAGAAGCTCACTCCGGCCCCGCTCCGCGCTTCCGACCTGCGTGCCGGCGCGGCCATGGTCGTCGCGGCCCTGATGGCCGACGGCACCAGCGAGATCGAGGAGATCGGCCACATCGAGCGCGGCTACGAGAACATCGTGGAGAAGCTGCGCGGCCTTGGTGCCGACATCTGCAAGGTGGATCGTGCGCCCGCCGCGCTGGAATCGGCGATGTAACAAATAAATCATGCAGCCTACTGCGGTCCCGCGGTGGGCTGCTTTTATGAGGAGATCAATGTCTGAATTCATCTCATTATACTCCGGTTCCTCCGGCAACAGCAGCGTGGTGCGCTGCGGGGAGCGGTATCTCATCATCGACATGGGCAAAGGCGTGCGCACTACGAGTGCGGCCCTCAAGGCGCTGGACCTGAACATCTCGGACTGCGCGGGCATCCTCGTCACCCACGAGCACAGCGACCACGTCAAGGGGCTGTCCACCTTTCTCAAGAAGAATTCGCTGCCGGTCTACGGCGCGGCGGCGACGCTGGATTTTCTGGACGCCAACGGCATCGTGCCCGTCTCCTGCGAGCTGCGCAGCCTTTCCGGAGGGGAAGAGGACATCGGCGATTTCGGCGTTACGGCCTTTCCCACCAGCCACGATGTGCCCTGCGTCGGCTACCGCATCCACACCCCGGACGACAAGACCATGACCATCGCCACCGACCTTGGCGTGCTGACGCCGCCGGTGCACGAGGCACTGTCCGGCTGTGACCTCGTTGCACTGGAAAGCAACTATGACCTTCACATGCTCCGCAGCGGCCCGTATCCCTACTACTTACGCTCCCGCATCGAGTCCCAGCGGGGCCACCTCTCCAACGACGAGTGCTCGGCGAAGCTGCTGGAACTCGTCCAAGAGGGCTGCGAAAAGTTCGCGCTCTGCCACCTCTCGCAGGAGAACAACACCCCCCAGTTGGCATTGCAGACCGTTTTCAGCACCCTCGGCGCCGCCGGTGTCGTACCCGATAAGGACTGCGTTGTCCAGACCCAGCGCCGAAATGAGATCAGCCCGGCGCTGGGGTTTTAAGGCTCCGGGCTGCTGTCCGCACCGGGTCGTTTGACGAAGTTTGAATCCTTTCTGCAGACCATCTTTGGATGGTCTGCTTTTTTATGCTTTTCTCTCTGTTTCCTTGTGCAAAACTGCTACATTTCCACAGGTTAGATGAAACGGAGGTCCTGAAATCAACGAAATAAGGTATCATTACAGAAGCCAAAAAATTCGAATGCCAAAAAATCCTATAAACCTATTGACATTCTAGGGAAATGGGTATATCATACGGCCAACGGGAAACGGGCCGGGGAAAAGGGAGAGCGCACAAACCGAGGCAAAAACCTGCTGCTCCGGCCCGGCGGACCGGAAATTCTGACAAAAGGAGGGGACGGCAATGGACTGGAACGTGATCGCGCAATATCTGCCGCAGTACGAAAAGGCCGCGTGGCTCACGCTGCGGCTGGGCGTCATCGGCATTTTATGGTCCATCGGCATCGGCCTTGTCTGTGCCGTGCTCCAATACGATAAAGTTCCGGTGCTTCGCCGGATCGTAGGAGCTTACATCCAGCTCAGCCGGAACACGCCGCTTCTGGTGCAGTTGTTCTTCATTTACTATGGTCTGCCGAAAGTCGGCATCAAGACCAACGCCGAGATCTGCGGCATCGCGGGTCTGGCATTTCTGGGCGGCAGCTACATGGCGGAGGCGTTCCGCAGCGGCTTGGAGGCCATTGAACCCATCCAGACCGAGAGCGCCTACAGCCTTGGCATGAGCCGTCTGCAGACGCTGCGCTACGTCATCCTGCCGCAGGCGGTGTCCACCAGTATGCCGGCCTTCATGGCAAATGTCATCTTCCTGCTCAAAGAGACCAGCGTTTTCAGCGCGGTCAGCCTGATGGACCTGATGTTTACGGCGAAGGATCTCATCGGCCTGTACTACAAGACACCGGAGTGTCTGTTCCTGCTGGTGGTGTTCTACCTCATCATCCTGCTGCCGGTGTCGCTGCTGGGCAGTTGGCTGGAAAGGAGGGTGCGCTATGCCGGATTTGGGTCTTGAAGTCCTGTTGAAGGGCAAAAACATGCTCCGCCTGTTGGGCGGCCTCGGTGTGGCGCTCCGGATCAGCGCCATCTCCGTTCTCATCAGCTTGCCGCTGGGCATCCTGCTGGGCGTGCTGATGACCTTCAAAAATCCCATCCTGAAAGCCATCCTCCGGGTCTATCTGGAGATCATCCGGATCATGCCGCAGATGGTGCTGCTCTTCCTTGTCTACTTCGGCACGACCCGCGCCTTCGGGTGGGACCTGCCCGGCGAGACGGCCTCCATCATCGTCTTTGTGCTGTGGGGCACGGCGGAGATGAGCGACCTTGTGCGTGGAGCGCTGATCGCCATCCCGAAGCACCAGTACGAGAGCAGCGAAGCGCTGGGCATGAGCCGGGCGCAGACTTATTGGTACATCATCATCCCGCAGACGGTGCGGCGGCTGATCCCGCTGTCCATCAACCTCATCACCCGCATGATCAAGACCACCAGCCTTGTGCTGATGATCGGCGTGGTGGAGGTGCTGAAAGTCTCCCAGCAGATCATCGAGGCCAACCGCATGGCCAGCCCCAACGCGGCCTTTGGCATCTATCTGACCGTCTTTATGCTTTACTTCCTCGCGTGCTGGCCCATCAACCTGCTTGCGAGCTGCCTCGAAAAGAAATGGAAGTGACCGGAAATGGCAGAACCGATTTTGACCGTAGACCATCTGGTGAAAAGCTATGATGGTCATACCAACATCCTTGAAAATGTCAGCTTCGCCGTCAAACCCGGCGAGGTCATCGTGGTGGTCGGGCCTTCCGGCTGCGGCAAAAGCACGCTGCTGCGCTGTCTGAACGGCTTGGAGCCGGTGCAGAGCGGCCGGGTGCAGTTGGGCGGCGAGACCGTCGCCTACGGCGGCAAGAACCTACAGGCCCTGCGCCAGCGCATCGGCATGGTGTTCCAGAGCTACGAGCTCTTCCCGCACCTGACCGTGCTGGACAACATCCTGTTGGCCCCGACCAAGGTGCAGAAGCGCCCGAAGGCCGAGGTACAGAAGGAGGCCGAAGCCCTGCTGGACCGGGTGGGCCTTCTGCAAAAGGCCAAGAGCTACCCACGGGAGCTTTCCGGCGGCCAGAAGCAGCGCGTCGCCATTGTGCGGGCACTGTGTATGCACCCGGAGATCCTGCTCTTTGACGAAGTGACCGCCGCCCTCGACCCCGAAATGGTCCGCGAGGTGCTGGACGTCATGCTGGACTTGGCGCGGGAAGGGAAGACGATGATCATCGTCACCCATGAGATGCAGTTTGCCCGTGCCGTGGCGAACCGGGTGCTGTTCCTTGACGGCGGGCGGATCGTGGAAGAGGCTGCACCGGCCCAGTTCTTCGACCACCCCCAGACCGAACGGGCAAAGAAGTTCCTGAATACGTTCACGTTCGATGCGGTGAAGTGAGGGAAAAACTCTCCTCGTGCGGCCTTACGCACCTGTTTTTGTGTTAGAAACTGCAATGGTGTGCAGTTTGAGATCGTATGGGAAAGATTTTGTAAAGGAGAAACTATTATGAAAAGCAATAAGATCACTCGCCGTTCCTTCCTGCTGGGTCTGGGGGCTGTGTCCGCAGCTGCTGTGCTGACGGCGTGCGGCTCCTCCAGCTCCACCGCTGCTTCCGGTGCAGCCTCCGGCAGCACCGCTTCTGCGGGCGGCGATACCGTTTACCGCACACTGGACGAGATCAAGGCCGACGGCACCGTGAACATCGGCGTCTTTTCCGACAAGAACCCGTTCGGCTATGTGGACGAGAACGGCGAATATCAGGGCTACGATGTCTACTTCGCCAACCGTCTGGGCGAGGATCTGGGCGTCGAGGTGAACTTCGTCTCCACCGAGGCGGCCAACCGCATCGAGTACCTGCAGACCGGCAAGGTGGACATCATCCTTGCCAACTTCACGGTGACCCCGGAGCGCGCCGAGGAAGTCGATTTCGCGCTGCCTTACATGAACGTTGCGCTGGGCGTCATCTCGCCGGACAGCAATGTGATCACCAGCCTCGACAACTGGAACGCCGATGACCAGATGATCGTCATCTCCGGCACCACCGCCGAGACCTATCTGGTCAAGAACTACCCCGATATCCCCCTGCAGAAGTACGATTCCTACGCTACCGCTAAGAACGCGCTGGAGAACGGCAACGGTGTGGCATGGGCCAACGATAACACCGAGGTCATCGCTTTCGCAAAGCAGAACCCCGGCTATACCGTCGGCATCCCCTCGCTGGGCAGTCAGGACACCATCGCCCCGGCCGTCAGCAAGGGCAACACCACCCTGCTGGACTGGATCAACGATGAGATCAAGTCGCTGGCCGATGAGCAGTTCTTCCACAAGGACTACGAGGAGACCCTTGTGGACACCTACGGCATGGATTACGAGGACGAGCTCGTGGTCGAGGGCGGCGTGACCAACGCATAAGCTCAACAGCAAACAGAAAGGAAGCTTCCCCATTGCGGGAAGCTCCCTTTTTTATGGTGATTTGTGCGATAATGTATTGACAGCGCAATAACGGCGTAGTATAATCGAAACGAAGGAGCGTGATCGTATGACAACGGTGAGTGTCCGGATGGACGAAAGCTTGAAACGGGATTTTGATGCAGTCTGCAATGAGCTGGGCATGTCGATGACGACCGCCATCACCATTCTGGCGAAGAAAATGACCCGCGAAAAACGGCTCCCATTCGAAGTGTCCATGGACCCGTTCTACAGTGCCTCGAACATGGCGGCCCTGAACGACAGCATTGAGGAAATGCGGCAGGGCAGGACGGTGACCAAAACACTGGAAGAGCTAGAGGCAATGGAAGATGAGTAAAATAACCTTTACAGAGCGCGCATTTGCAGAATATTTATATTGGCAGACGCAGGACAAAAAGACCTTGAAACGAATCAATGCTCTGTTAAAGGATATTGCCCGCAGCCCCTATGAGGGGATCGGAAAGCCGGAAGGGTTAAAAGAAAATTTGTCCGGCTATTGGAGCCGACGCATTGATGAGGTGAACCGGCTGGTCTACCGCATCGAAGAGGATCTGATCGAAGTATATCAATGCAAGGGCCATTACGAAGACTGACAAAACAGAAAGGGAGCTTCCCCATTGCGGGAGGCTCCCTTTTCGTGTGGGTTGCGCTTACTCGATATCCTCGTATTCGGGGTCTTCATCCTCTTCGTCGTCGGAAACATCCTCGGCGTGGATGCGCTTGCGCAGCCGCTCACGGAATTCCTCGGCGGGGATGCCGCTCTGATTCGGCGTCAGGTCGGGGGCAGGGTGGCCGTCCGGCAGATGGGCACCGAAAGCGGGCACGAAGAAGAATTTACGGACGATGAAGATCAGCGCGATAGCGCCGACGCTGAGGAGGTTCTCGATGGCGGATTCATGCCCGACGACCATGTGGCGGGCGATGGCATAGAGCAGCACCTCCAAGCTGCTGCCGGGGCTGTGCTTGGCCAGCATCTTGATGAACTCGATGCCGATGACGATGTCCAGCGCCCGTTCCAGAAACGACCGGATCTCCACATCGTTGCCGTCGAACAGCAAGCCGGGCATCCACTTGATCAGCGGTATGATCGTGAGCAGCAGCCCGATGAGTACCAGCCCGGAAAGTATGATCTCCAACAGGGTGGACGCTTGAATGATGTAGTTCTTCAGGGCAGCGCGGCCGTGGCTCTCCACGTGGGAAGTCTCTGGTTTGAGCATGATCGGTTCTCCTTCACATCAGAAATCTGGGGGAAATACCCAAACTTTTTCTTCATTGTAGCAAAGATTCTGAGGGAAGTCAAATAAACTGAACAAACTGTAAGAATTTATTGGGCCGCCACATAGCCAGACTGCTCAACACAGGCGCGGCCCGCGTCGGTGGAGAGCCAATCGTAGACCTTGCGCTCCGGGCTGTCGGCGGCGGAATCCTGCCGGATGGCGGCATAGAATTCGTTGCACAGCGGGTAGCTCTGGTCGGCGATGGTGTGGTTGGAGGGCGTCACGCCGTCCACGGCAAGCAGCCGCAGACCGGGCTTCGAGTACATCTCGCTGATGTAGTAGTAGACCGAAAATCCGATGGCGTTAGCGGAGTTGTTGTACTCGGCGATGTCGTCCACCAGTTCGTCCATCATGGTGGGGGCCAGCTCGGTGGGGGCGTCCATCAGCTCGCCGCCTTGGATCAGAAGCTTCTGGAACAGGGTCTGGCTGCCGGAGTCCTCCCGGCGCTGGAAGGCGACGATCTCAGCATCCACGCCGCCGACCTCCTTCCAGTTGGTGATCTTCCCGGCGTAAATGTCCCGGAGCTGCTGCTGGGTCAGGCTCTGGACCGGATTTTCCTCGTTCACGATGAAGACCAGCGCATCCCGGCCGAGGGCTTTCTGGTCCAGCGGGGCACCGTCTGCGGCCAGTTCTTCCTTGACCGAGTCCGGGGCCTCATACGCGATGATGAGCTTGGTGCCGTTCTCGTTGTCACCGTACAGGCCGAGGTTCCGCCATGCCCACGCAGTCGTGTTGGTGGTCACGCAGCTCTGGGCCGTTTCCAAGTCCATGCCGGTGGTGTCGGCCATGACCTGCGCAATGAGGGGGATACAGGCTGTGGAACCGTCGGTGACCGGGAACTCATCCACGGAGAGGATGGGCGCGGCGGGCACCTCACTGGAAGCCGAGGATGCGGGCTCTTCGGGCTGGGAAGAGGAGGCGGGTTCGCTGGAGGAAGCGCTGCCCCCGCCGCACGCGGTCAGCACCGCAGCGGACGAAAGGAACCCCAGACCCAGCAGGAAAGAGCGGCGGGAAATCTTAGACTGTCTCATGAAAAATACCTCCCTTAGAAGTAGTAATTCTCCGCGTCGTCGCCGGAGGAGTAGAAGATGTTCTGGCAGTAGACCCACTGGCCGTGGAGGTCCATCCAGCCGTACTCGAAGCCTTTGCGCGCCACGAAGACGCCGTCGGGCAGGGGATTGGCCGTGTCGGTGTAGTAGCCGTTGCAGGAACCCAGCCCGGCAAGGACCACGTTGCCGGTGCTGTCGATGAGGTCATAGAGCCAATTCTGGCCGGGGCCTTGGTAGGAGACGGAGAGATAGAACTCCCCCCCGGCGGCGGTGACGGGCCACAGGTAGCCGTGGAAGTCGGCCCCGTAGCGGGCTTTGATGGCGTCGAGGTCAAGGGTCTTATTCGTGCCGTTCGGCCCGCAGATGGTGCTGGTGGTCACCTCGTAGTAGTCGTTGTCGTACTGGCGCAGCCAGACCCAGCCGCCGTCTACGTTATACAGATCCGTGCGCTGTAAGCCCTCAATGGGCGCTACCACCGTATCGGTCAGGACAGCACCGGTGTTCTGGTCATAGACGCGGAGGGTGCCGTCCTTGGCGTAGACGGCGAGGGTGTCGGTGCCGAGGGATTCGTCGCGCACTTCCAGCACATCGCCGGTGTTCAGGTCGTGCAGCTCGTAGTCGCCAAGGTCTTGCCGATAGGTCACGGCCACGCCGGGGGCATAGGCGCTGATGGGATCCTCAAACTCACAGAGCACCTCGCTCTGGCCGGTGCTGGTGAGGTCAACGAGCTGATACGTTCCGTTTTCGCTCTGGAAGCTGGCCACTCCGGCACTCAGATAGACGACAAAGCCGCTCCGCTCCTCGCCGGTGGTGGCATTCAGCAGGGAGGTCTGCTCAATAGACATTCCGTCATCGGAATAAGTGTCGATCTCCAGCCAGTCCGTCGGGGCGGAAGCGTCCCCGTTAGAAAGGGCCACCGAAAGGACGGCGGCATGGTCGTTCCGGTAGACCACAGTGCCGTCCCGCTCCTGTATCTGCACGGCGGAATACTGGTAGAGGTCGTCGTTTTCCTCGTCGGGCACGGCGTCACCGGGGGCATAGATGCCGAACGCCAGCCGGTCGCCCGCCGCAACGCAGGTGTAGGCGTTTTCGGGCACGGCCAGCTCTTCGCCGGTGGCAAGGTCAAGGACCCGGACATCGCCCGGCGCATGATCGTGAACGGGGGAATCAGCAAAGCTCGTCGGGGTCGTCAGGATCAGCAGACCGCCGGAAAGGGCGGCGTCATAAGGGGCTTCCAGCGAAAGCACTTCCGCACCGGTCTTGTCGAACAGGCCGCAGCGCCGCCCGCTGGCGGTGGAGTTGTCCGACCACTGGCAGAAGTAGTAGTTCGTCTCGCCGGTGATGCGGTCCGTCAGCAGGTAGGAAGTCTCTGTAATAGGGGACTGGCGCAGCACTGTGTCCCCGCAGAGGATGGTATTGCCGCCCGGTGCATTGTAGCTGTACAGGATGCGCAGTTTGCCGTCCTTCAGGGAAGCGGCGTCGTAGTTCTTGGGCGCGTCCTGCTTCTGCTGGGCCGGGCGGGAAGCCGGAGCGGAAGGCTGGGGCAGCACCGAGCAGGATGCCAGCAGTCCTGCCGCCATGGAGAGGCTGAGCGCGGCGCAGCCGACACGGAGAAGGTTCTGTTTCATCATTCGTACCTCACTGGGTCAAGGGGAAAAATCAAAGGGAAGGATTCCCATTTGATTATAATACGAAACACCCGGACATTCCATTGCATTGGAACATCCGGGTGTGGTTACAATTTGGTTACAGCGAGTCAAGCCTTCGCCGTCTCCGCTTCTTCCATTTTGACGAGTTGGTGGAGGAAGGGGAAGAGGAAGGGCACCGTGACAACAAAGGTCAGCACGTCGGCGATGGGCTGACAGATCTCAATGCCCAGCAGCCCGAACATCCGGGGCAGGGTAAGGATGAGCGGGATGAAGAAGACGCCTTGTCGGCAGCACGCAAGGAAGGTGGCCCGGCCGGATTTGCCGATGCTCTGGAACAGCATGTTGCCCGCTACGATCACCGGCTGCAGGAAGCACGCAAAGCACTGATACCGGAAGGCGGGCAGGGCAATGGCGGTCACTTCGGGGTCATCGCGGAACAGCTTGATGAGGGCTTCCGCGTTGAACCAGCACGCTGCAATGATGACGCTCAAAAAACAGAAGCTGGCGCACATGGTAAAGATACAGGCCTTTTCCACCCGGCGGTATTTGCGGGCACCGTAGTTGAAACCTGCCACCGGCTGAAAGCCCTGCCCGGTGCCGATGGCCACCGAGATGATGAACATGAAGATGCGGGACACGATGCTCATGCCCGCCACGGCGGCGTCGCCGTAGCTGCGGGCGGCAATGTTCAGCAGCATGCCACCGATGCTGTTCAGGCCCTGCCGCCCGAAGCTGGGCAGACCGGTCATCAGGATGGTGCCGAACTCCGCCGGGCTGCGGGTGACGGCGCTGAGCTGGAACTGGCTGACCGTCTTGCCGCGCAGGAACATGGACAGCAGGATGCAAAAGCTGATGCTCTGGCTCAGGGCAGTGGCGATGCCCGCTCCGGCGGTGCCCAGCCCGAACCCGAAGATGAACACCGGGTCCAGCACCATATTCAGCACGCCGCCGGTGACCAGACCGATCATGGCGAAGCTGGCCTTGCCCTCGTAGCGCAGGATGTTGTTCATCACAAGGCTGGACATCATCAGCGGTGCCGCGATCAGGATGGGCCGCGCGTAGGCGCACGCGTGAGGCAGGATGGTCTCGGTGCTGCCCAGCAGCATCATGAAGTGGGGCAGGGTAGTGAGGCCGACAACGGCAAGGATCAGGCCGAAGGTCAGCGCTGTGAAGAAGCTGGTGGACGCGAACCGGGTGGCAGCCTTGGTGTTCTGGCTGCCGAGGCTCCGGCTGATGATGCTGCCCGCGCCGTGGCCCAGCATAAAGCCCAGCGCCTGAATGATGGCCATCAGGCTGGAAACGACCCCCACCGCGCCGGACGCGCTGGTGGAGATCTGGCCGACGAAGAAGGTGTCAGCCAAGTTATAGATGCTGGTGATGAGCATACTCAGAATCGTCGGTGCGGCAAGGCTGAGGATGAGTTTCGGGATGGGCGTCTCGGTCATCTTCCGGAATTGCTGCGCCGTGCGGTCTTCTGCGGACATAAAAGGACCTCGCTTTCTCAAATGGCATAGAAAAGCCGCCCTTTTTGTAAAAGAGCGGTAAAATATCGCACACTATTAGTATAGCGGATAAGTAGGATTTTGTCCAGTGGGGCCCCACCCCCGGATACTCGCCGATAAAACTCCCCTCGTGCGGCCGGTCAGCAACGAAAAAGTTCAGTTGAACCTTGCAAAAGAAAATAAAAAACGGGCACTTTTTGTGAAAAGTGCTAAAGGAAGGTCGAAATCCTTGTAAAAAAATACGACAAGTGGTATAATTTAACAGTACTAAGAAGAAAGATTTGTTCGCGAGGAACAAACTTGGAGGGAATTATCATGAAAACTGTTGCACAGACTGTGATCGAAGCAGACCGCTTTTACACCATCGCTGCCCGTACCGGCAGTGTCATCGAGGCGGTGGAGTCCGCTAAGAACGAGGGCAGCATCCGTCTGGGCAAGTATGACCACAAGCCCGAACAGGAGTGGTCCTTTGTCCGCGTGGGGGATGGCGTCTACCGCATCCGTAACCGTGCTTCCGGTAAGCTCATCGACCTGATGATGACCGGCACCGCAAACGGCACTTGGCTGCACCTGTGGGAGGACGTGGGCGGCACGTCCCAGATGTGGACCGTAGAACCCACCCCCGCCGGTACCGTCCGTCTGCGCTCCTCTTGGGCCAGCGGCAAGTGCATCGACACCGTGGGCATGGGCGTCGCCGACGGTGCACAGCTCCAGATCTGGCAGGAGACCGCCGGTGAGGACCAGCTGTGGACCATCGCCGAGGTGAAGGACCGCGCAAAGCGCGCCGCTAAGGCCGCCAAGGAAGAAGAACCCGCTGCCGCTCCTGTGGAAAAGGCTGAGGAGAAGCCGGTAGAGGCTGCCCCCGTGAAGGCAGAGCCGGTCGTGGAAGCTGCCAAGGCCGAGGAAAAGCCTGCCGAACCCGCACCTGCGAAGGTGGAAGCTCCGGCTGCTGAGGCTCCCAAGGCAGAAGAGGCAAAGCCCGAAGTGAAGGCCCAGCCCGCGAAGGCTGCTCCCGCCGCCAAGGCTCCCGCAAAGAAGCCCACCGCCAAAAAGACCAGCCGCGCCGCCCGTAAGAAGGCCGCCGCGAAGAAGTGATTTCATAGAAACAACAGAAGGCCCTCTGTTCCATACCATTGCGGTGTGAGGACAGAGGGCCTTCTGCTATTTTATTCACTCACAGCACCTTGTCTTCACCCAATATTCGCCCATGCTCTGACCGGGCTGGCCGGTGACGTCATCGCTGAGGTAGGCCGCCAGCTGGCAGGAGGCCGGGTCCCACGCACGGGCCTGTTCGACGGTGGGGTACTCCACCTCGGCGTACCAGAACTCGGTGGGCTGGCCCTCGTCCACATGGTTCACTTCCAGCACCAGCCCGTCCGGCAGAAGGTAGCTGCGGCGGATCTTGGGGATCAGCGGCTTTGCGATGATCTTGGTCTCCAGATCCTCGAAGAGGGCTTTATCGATGGGGCGTTCGATCTCCTCCCGCGCCAGCCCGCCGCCGGACTTGAAGCAGAGGATATAGTCGGTTCTGCCGCCCTTGAGTGCTTCTTCCCGGATGCGGACGGTGGGGTGGACGCTGATATACCCCTGCCGCATGGCGAACTCTTCCTTCAGCGGCAATGCCGGGAAGCCTTCGCCCTCCGGCCAGCCGTTCACCATCCATTTGCGTTCGATTTCCATCTGTACGACCTCATTTCTGTTGGATTTTGTATTTATTCTAGCACGGTTTTATGATATTATAAAGTAGAATTGAAATTTAAGAGGAGCTGTTTTATGAAATCGACCCGCAATTATCCCGTCTACAAAGTCAACAAACACGCTGAGGGGCTGCTGGTGGGCGGCCACCCGTGGGTGTACGAGAACGACATCCTCGAAAGCCCGGAGGAGGAGCCCGAAAACGGCACCCTCGCCGATGTGGTCAGCCCCAAGGGTGCCTACCTCGGCACCGGTTTTATTTCGCTGAAGAGCAAGATCCGCGTCCGGCTCATCTCCCGCAACGCCAATGATACCTTCGATGCGGCCTTCTGGCGGCGCCGGGCCGAGTATGCGTGGAGCTACCGCAAGACCGTGCTGGAGCCGGACGACCTGTCCGCATGCCGCGTCATCTTCGGCGAGGCCGACCAGTTCCCCGGCCTGACCGTGGACCGTTTCGGCAGCATCCTCGTCACCCAGACCCTGAGCGTTGGGATGGAAAAGCTCAAGCCCGTGCTCTTCCCGATCTTGGCAGAAGTGCTGCGGGCCGACGGCCAGACCATCGACGGCATCTATGAGCGCAACGACGAAGCCCTGCGCGCCAAAGAGGGGCTGGAGCAGAACAAGGGCTGGTTCGAGCTGCCCGGCGAAGCTCACCCGGCCTCCACCCAGACCGAGATCTGCGAGAACGGCGTTTTCTACCACGTCGATTTTGAGAACGGCCAGAAGACCGGCTTCTTCCTCGACCAGAAGTACAACCGCCGCGCCGTGGCCCGCATTGCGGCGGGGCACACGGTGTTGGACTGCTTTACTCACACCGGCAGCTTTGCGCTGAACGCGGCCAAGGGCGGGGCAGCCCGCGTTACCGCCGCCGACATCAGCGCGGAGGCCATCGCGATGGCAAAACGGAATGCCGAGCGCAACGGCCTTGACAACATGGACTTCCTCTGCGAGGACACCTTTGAACTGCTGCCCCGGCTGGAAAAAGAGGGCCACCCCTACGACTTTATCATCCTCGACCCGCCAGCCTTCACCAAGGCCCGCCGCACCGTTGAGAACGCCATGCGCGGCTACAAGGAGATCAACTACCGCGCCATGAAGCTGCTGCCCCGCGGCGGCTATCTGGCCACGGCCAGCTGCTCCCACTTCGCCACCGAGGAGCTGTTCATCAAGATGCTCCACGCCGCCGCGAAGGACGCTCACCGTCAGCTTCGCCAGATCGAAGTGCGCCAACAGGCCCCTGACCACCCGATCCTCTGGGGCGTCCCGGAGACGAACTATCTGAAGTTTTTCCTGTTTCAAGTAATCTGAAACGGCAGGACATCGGGCAGTCTTGCCTAATAGGGGAGGTGGCAATGCGAAGCATTAACGGAGAGGTTTATTCCTCTACAATAGTCATACTACCTCCCGCATACTCCAAAATTTCAGGAGACCGTTTGTGCAAAATCGTCAGTTTTGTCTATTGCGTTTTTTCCCCCTGTGGGCTATAATCATGCCATAGACAGCAACGGCGCTGTGGGTCACCTCCTGACTCGCAGCGCCGTTTTGTTTAAGAAGCTTTCGCGTGAAGACGCATCGACGCAGATGGGTCTTTGCGATGTTGGGAAAGACACGAGATCAAGTAAGGAGTAGGATTTATGGCAGCAAATGTTATGGAAATCTACGGCAGCAAGGTCTTTAACGAACATGTCATGAAGGAGCGCTTGCCGAGCGCGACTTACAAATCGCTGGAGCGCACCCTGCACAAAGGTGCCCCGCTGGACATCGAAGTGGCAAACGTCGTGGCCAGCGTGATGAAGCGCTGGGCCATGGAGCTGGGCGCTACCCATTACACCCACTGGTTCCAGCCGCTGACCGGCATCACCAGTGAGAAGCACGACGGCTTCGTCTCCCCCGTGGGCGACGGCACCGCGATCATGGAGTTCTCCGGCAAGGAGCTGGTGCGCGGCGAGCCCGACGCTTCTTCCTTCCCCTCCGGTGGTCTGCGTGCTACCTGCGAGGCCCGCGGCTACACCGCATGGGACCCCACCAGCTACGCCTTCGTCAAGGATGATGTGCTGTGCATCCCCACCGCCTTCGTCAGCTACACCGGCGAGGCGCTGGATAAGAAGACCCCCCTGCTGCGTTCCATGAATGCACTGTCCGGTCAGGCCGTCCGTATCCTGAAGCTGTTCGGCAAGGATGTGGACTACGTTTCCACCACCGTCGGCCCGGAGCAGGAGTACTTTCTCATCAAGAAGGAAGACTACGAGGCACGTCAGGACCTGATCCTGACCGGCCGCACTCTGTTCGGCGCTCCCTCTGCCAAGGGTCAGGAGCTGGAAGAGCACTACTTCGGCGTCATCCGCCCCGAAGTTTCCGCGTTCATGAAGGAACTGGACGAAGAGCTGTGGAAGCTGGGTGTTCCGGCCAAGACCAAGCACAACGAGGTCGCTCCCTGCCAGCATGAGCTGGCCCCCATCTTCGACACCACCAATGTCGCCATCGACCACAACCTGCTGACCATGGAGCTGATGAAGAAGATCGCTCCGAAGTACGGTCTGGTCTGTCTGCAGCATGAGAAGCCCTTCGAAGGCGTCAACGGCAGCGGCAAGCACAACAACTGGTCCATGAGCACCTCTCACGAGAACCTGCTGGACCCCGGTGACACCCCGATGGAGAACCTGCAGTTCCTCGTCTTCCTCGCCGCCGTCATCAAGGCTGTGGATGAGTACGCCGACCTGCTCCGTACCTCCGTCGCGACCCCCGGCAACGATCACCGTCTGGGTGCCAACGAGGCACCTCCGGCCATCATCTCCATCTTCGTGGGCGAGGAGCTGGAAGCCGTCATTGACGCCATCGCGTCCGATTCTCCTTATGCCGGTCCCGTCAAGATGAAGATGGACCTCGGCGTGGACGTCCTGCCCAAGTTCAGCAAGGACACCACCGACCGCAACCGTACTTCTCCCTTTGCCTTTACCGGCAACAAGTTCGAGTTCCGTATGCCCGGCTCCGCTGAGAACCTGAGCGACTGCAACACCATCCTGAACACCGCCGTCGCCAAGGAGCTGAAGGGCTATGCCGACGAGCTGGAGGGCGCAGAGGACTTCACCAGCGCCGCCATCGCTCTGATCAAGCGCACCATCCGCGACCATCGCCGCGTCATCTTCAACGGCAACGGCTACTCCGCCGAGTGGGAGGCCGAAGCCGCAAAGCGTGGTCTGCCCAACAAGAAGAACACCCCGGCTGCTCTGCCCGCCCTCATCGCCGAGAAGAACATCAAGCTGATGGAGGACTTCGGCGTCCTGACCAAGGTGGAGATGGAGAGCCGTTACGAGGTCGAGATGGAGCACTACGCCAAGATCATCAACATCGAGGCGCTGACCATGCTCGAAATGGCCCGCAAGCAGCTGCTGCCCGCCGTCAATGCGTACATGAGCGAAGTCGCCAACACCGCCGCTTCCAAGCTGGCTGTCAGCGAGTCCATCAGCGTCCGCAGCGAGACCAAGACCCTGACCAAGCTTTCTGACGATGCCGACGCCATGAGCGACGCCATCGATACGCTGCAGCAGGTCGTGGATGCCGCTGAGGCACTGACCAGCGAGAGCGAAAAGGCCGTGGCCTTCCATGATACCGTCATCCCGGCCATGGATGCCCTGCGCGCTGCCGCTGACGCAGCCGAGACCATCTGCGGCGAGGATTACTGGCCTCTGCCCAGCTACAGCAAGATGCTCTACTACGTCTGATTTCCGGCGCATTCCATAACGCATCGTTAGGCTGTAGAATTTATTAGCCATTCTCCTTTTCCTATTTCTTACACCAGCCTAAAGACCTGCTCTTTTCCGAGGGCAGGCCTTTAGGCGTTTTTCTTGAGAGGGGATCTTTATGAGCTATACGACCCAACAGGACATCCTCGATTTTGTGGAGGACAACAACGTTAAATTCGTCCGCTTTGCGTTCTGCGATATCTTCGGCACCCAGAAAAACATCGCCGTATTGGCCAGCGACCTGCCCAAGGCACTGGAGGACGGCGTCTGCTTCGACGGCAGCTCCATTGCCGGGTTCATGAAGGTGGAGGAGAGCGACCTTGTCCTCCGGCCCGACCTGTCCACCGTGACCATCCTGCCGTGGCGGCCCACCGAGGGCCGGGTGATGCAGTTCTTCTGCGACGTGGAGAAGCCGGACGGCGCCCCCTTCGGCGGCAACTGCCGGGGCTTTCTGCGCCAGATGAGCCGCAAGTTCCGCAAGCTGGGCCTTACCTGCAACGTGGGAGCCGAGTGCGAGTTTTACCTGTTCGAAAACGATGACCACGGCCGCCCGACCCGTGTGCCCATCGACTTTGGCGGCTACTTCGACGTAGCCCCGCTGGATGCGGGTGAGAATCTGCGCCGGGACATCTGCCTGACCATGGAGCAGATGGGCATGAGCCCCCAGCACAGCCACCACGAGAGCGGCAACGGCCAGAACGAGATCGACTGTCACCACGCCGGCCCGCTCAAGACCGCCGACAATGTGATGATGTTCAAGCAGATCGTCCGGGCTGTGGCCATGCGCAGCGGCATCCACGCCAGCTTCCTGCCCAAGCCCTTGATCGATCAGGCCGGCAGCGGGCTCCACATCAACCTGTCCCTTTATATGGACGGCCGCAACCTGTTTGAGGGCGACATCGCCCCCGACAGCATCGCGGGCAGCTTCATGGCGGGCGTTCTGGCCCACAGCCGGGAGCTGACCGTCTTTACGAACCCGCTGCCCAACAGCTACCTCCGCTTCGGCAGCGACGAGGCCCCCAAATATGTGAGCTGGAGCCGCCAGAACCGCAGCCAGCTCGTCCGCATCCCGCAGGTGAAGGGGGACAACTGCCGCATGGAGCTGCGCAGCCCGGACCCCGCCTGCAATCCCTATCTGGCCATCGGGCTGATCCTTGCCGCCGGTCTGGACGGCATCGAGCACCGGATGATCTTACAGGAGCCGGTGAACAAGAACCTGTTCCGCCCTGCCGAGGCCGAGGGCCTTGGGCTGGAAATGCTGCCCGCCTCGCTGGAGGAGGCCGTTCAGGCTGCGCAGGAGAGCGAATTTCTGCGCTCCGTCCTGCCGGAGGAACTGTCCCACCGCTACTATGAGGAGGAACTCAAGCGCTGTGCCGCGCTGAAGAACGCCGCCGACCCGGCGGAGTACGAGCGCATCCATTACTTCAACGCCGTCTGAGCCGTACCGGAAAAAGAGAGGGGAATAAGAAAGGAGCGATCCGTATGGGACGTGCTCTGATCGTCAGCGCCGGTGCAAGCTCGAACGAGTACATCTCCGCGCGGCTGGCAGAGCTGGGGTATCCCCGGCCTCTGATCGTGCCCAGCGGGGCCGAGGCCCGGCGAAGGATGCTGGAATCCGATTTTGAGCTCATCGTGGTCAACGCGCCGCTGCCGGACGAGTTCGGCCACGAGTTGTGCGCGGACGCCGTGGAGAAAACGGACGCGGGCGTGCTGCTCTTGGCAAAGGCCGCTGCCGCCGAGCAGCTGTTGGGGACCATGAGTGACGCGGGCGTGCTGCTGCTGAGCAAACCGTTTTCCAACACCCTGTTTTTACAGGCCATCCACATCGCCGCCGCCAGCAACCACCGGCTGCTGCGTCTGCGGCAGGAAAACGCCAAAATGCAGGAAAAGATCGCGCAGGTGCGTCTGGTCAGCCGCGCCAAGTGCTGCCTGATCGAGCGGGAGGGGATGACGGAAACCGACGCCCACCGCCTGATCGAAAAGCGGGCCATGGATACCCGCCGCGACCGCGCAGAAATTGCACAGGAAATCCTTGATTCTTACGAGGATTAAGGTGTATAATACTGGTTTGGAAACGTACTCCTTCCGTCATCGCTGGCGCGATGCCGTCTCCCTCAGCGAGGGAGACGTTACAGTACGGTGAGGCCCCCTCTCAGAGGGGGCTGGCTGCGAAGCAGACTGGGGGAGTTTTCTTGGGAAAAGAAACAATAGAGGAGGATAAAACTTTATGGCAAAATTCATCTTCGTCACCGGCGGCGTCGTCTCCGGTCTGGGCAAGGGCATCACGGCGGCTTCGCTGGGCCGTCTGCTGAAGTGCCGCGGCCTGAAGGTCGCCAGCCAGAAGCTCGACCCGTACGTGAACGTAGACCCCGGCACCATGAGCCCGTTGCAGCACGGTGAGGTCTTCGTCACCGACGACGGCACCGAGACCGACCTCGATCTCGGCCACTACGAGCGCTTCATCGACGAGAACCTGAACAAGTATTCGAACCTGACCACCGGCAAGGTCTACTGGAACGTGCTGAACAAGGAGCGTCAGGGCGCTTACCTCGGCCAGACCGTCCAGATCATCCCCCACATCACCAACGAGATCAAGAGCTATATCTACAATCTGGCTTCCTCCACCGAAGCCGATGTGGTCATCACCGAGATCGGCGGCACCACCGGCGACATCGAGAGCCAGCCCTTCCTTGAGGCCATCCGTCAGGTGGGTCTGGAGCAGGGCCGCGACAACTGCTGCTACATCCACGTGGTTCTGGTGCCCTACATCTCCGGCTCGGACGAGTATAAATCGAAGCCCGCGCAGCATTCCGTCAAGGAGCTGCAGGGCATGGGCGTCAACCCGGATATCATCATCCTCCGTGCTGACGGCAGCGTGGGCGGCGACATCCGCCGCAAGATCAGCACCTTCTGCAACGTCAAGCCTGAATGCGTCATCGAGAACCTGACCATGCCCAGCCTCTACCAGTGTCCGCTGATGCTCCACACCAACGGTCTGGACGACGTGGTGGTAAACAAGCTCAAGCTGGACGTTCCCCCCGCCGACCTGACCGAGTGGAAGAACGTCGTCTCCCGCATCGCCACCCGCAGCAAGACCTGCACCATCGCGCTGGTGGGCAAGTACGTCAAGCTGCACGACGCCTACCTCTCCGTCATGGAGAGCCTGTACCATGCCGGCTTCGAGAACGACAGTCAGGTGGAGATCCGCTGGGTCGAGAGTGAGGACCTGACCGATCAGGCTGCCTGCAAGGAAGCCTTCACCGACGTGGACGGCATCATCGTGCCGGGCGGCTTCGGTGACCGCGGCATTGAGGGCATGATCCAAGCGGCCCAGTATGCCCGCGAGAACCATGTGCCCTACTTCGGCATCTGCCTCGGTATGCAGATCATGGTCATGGAGTTTGCCCGCAACGTGCTGGGCTACGCCGATGCCAACTCCAGCGAGTTCACCCCGGACGGCAAGCACAACGTCATCGCGCTGATGGCCGACCAGCAGGGCAACATCCCAAAGGGCGGCACCATGCGTCTGGGCAAGTATCCCTGCACCGTCAAGCCCGGCACCAAGATGGCCGAGTGCTACGGCGAATCCGAGATCTGGGAGCGCCACCGTCACCGCTACGAGTTCAACAATGACTTCCGCACCGAGATGGAGGAGAAGGGCCTTGTCGTTTCCGGCACCAGCCCCGACGGCCGCTTGGTGGAGACCGTGGAGCTGCCCGGCCGCGACTTCCATCTGGGTGCCCAGTTCCACCCGGAGTTCAAGAGCCGGCCCAACCGCGCCCACCCGCTGTTCAAGGGCTTTATCGCTGCGGCCCTCAAGTTCCGCACCGTCCAGCAGCGCAGCATGATGCACGTCTGATAACCGAAACCAACAACAAAGCGCCCTCCGCACCAAACGATGCGGAGGGCGCTTTTTATATACGGAACGCTTACTTTTTGTGGTACTTGCGGTCCTCTTCCTCGTAGGCGGGCTCACAAGTCAGGTACATGCCGAGCTTTTTCACGGTGTCGGTGTCCACGCTGGACAGGATGACCGTGGAGTGCATGTCACAGCCCTTCAGGGCGGAGAGCTGGCGCAGCGCAAGGGCGGCGGTGGGGTTGGCCGCAGCAGAGCTGGACAGCGCAATGAGGATCTCATCGGTATGCAGCCGGGGGTTCTTGCTGCCCAGATAGTTGGTTTTCAGGGTCTGGATGGGCTCGATGGCGGCGGCGGAGACCAGATCGACTTCCTGATCGATGCCGGCCAGCTTCTTCAGCGCGTTGAGCAGGGCCGAGGACGCCGCACCCAGCAGGGGGCCGGTCTTGCCGGTGACCACGGTGCCGTCCGGCAGCTCGATGGCGGCAGCGGGGGCTCCGCCGGTCTTCTCGGAGACGGCGTGGGCGGCCTGTTCCACCGGGCGGCTGCCCAGCACAAGCCCGGCCTGATTCATCAGCAGCTCCAGTTTGTAGACTTCGCTCTGGACCTGTGCGCCGTTCTTCAGCTCGCACAGGGACTTGAAGTAACGGCGGATGATCTCGTTGCAGGAGGCCTCGCAGCAGACGGCATCGTCCATGATGCAGTTGCCCGCCATGTTCACGCCCATGTCGGTGGGGGAGTGGTAGGGGCTCTTGCCCGCGATCAGCTCAAACATCGCGTTGACCACCGGGAAGATCTCGATGTCGCGGTTGTAGTTGACGGCGGTCTTGCCGTAGGCTTCCAGATGGAACGGGTCGATCATGTTCACGTCGTTCAGGTCGGCGGTAGCGGCCTCATACGCGAGGTTGACCGGGTGCTTGAGGGGAATGTTCCAGATGGGGAAGGTCTCGAACTTGGCGTAACCGGCCTTGACGCCCCGCTTGTACTCGTGGTACAGCTGGGACAGGCAGGTGGCCATCTTGCCGCTGCCGGGGCCGGGGGCCGTGATGACCACCAGCGGGCGCTGGGTCTCGATGTAGTCGTTCCGGCCGTAGCCCTCGTCGCTGACGATGCGGGCCACGTCGTTGGGGTAGCCGGGGATCTTGTAGTGGCGGAAGGTGCGGATGCCAAGGCTGTTCAGCCGCTTTTCAAAAGCCTCCACTTCGGGGGCGGCGGTGTACATGGTCACGCACACGCTGCCCACGAACAGGCCCCGCTCCTGAAATGCGTCGATGAGGCGCAGCACGTCGAGGTCGTAGGTGATGCCGTAATCGCCGCGCACCTTGTTGCTTACGATGTCCTCGGCGCTGATGACGATGACGATCTCAGCCTGATCCTTGAGCTGCAGCAGCATCTGCAGCTTGGAGTCCGGCTGGAAGCCGGGCAGCACGCGGGAGGCGTGGTAGTCATCGAACAGCTTGCCGCCGAATTCCAGATACAGCTTGTTGTCGAACTGCGCGATCCGCTCCCGGATGTGCTCCGACTGCATCTGAAGGTATTTGTCGTTGTCAAATCCTTTTTTCATTCGTTGCTCCTATTCTTTGTAACAAACCCGGCAGCGGCCGTTACACCGTGGGCCGCCGCCGGAAGTTTCAACACATAGGGTTAGTATACCATACCAAGCCGAGCAGCGCAATGAAAAATCAGTGCCAAAAACGGAAAATCAGCCCGCACCGTGCGGAATAGGCAGCATAAGGCTGGATGCAGCCCAGTGGGGAGATGGAGCGGTCAATGCTTTGCTTCCAGCTTTTCAAGATCTTCTTTGATCTCTTCCACATCTTCTTTCAGGAACATCAGGCAGAAGCTGACGGTCAGCAGAAGGCAGGAGAACCAGATGGCCTTGGCCCCGCAGAAATTCAGCGCCACGCTGCCGAGGGCTGCGCCCAGCGCGAACAGGAAGATGATGGCGAAGTAGTGGAGCGCCTTGTCCTTGGCGGCGCGGTTGCCCGCCACGAGCCAACTGCACAGAGAGTCCATGCCGCTGCGCAGGTTGCCGATGCACATGGTGCTGGCAAAGGCATAGCCGTTCACCTTACGGAAGGCCTGTACCTGCATCGCACAGGCGAAGGAGACGAGGGCGTTGGCCACCAGATTCCATTCCTGCGGGAAGAAGCCCACCACGAAGAGCATCAAAATTTCGCACAGCACCACCAACTGCCGCCAGTGGAGCCGCTGCATCTGCCGGAATTTCTGGCGCAGCAGTTCCGCCGCAAAAACGCCCAGCGCGAAGAAGCAGAGCGGCACCAGATAGTGCAACACGGCCCCCCAGTCGCCTTCGACCAGCTTCACGCCGCACAGCACGATGTTGCCGGTCTGAGCGTTGGCGAAAACTTTGCCGCGATACAAATAGGTGTAAACATCCTGCAATCCGCCGGAAAGCGACAGGAACATCGCGGTGCAGAACGCTTCGGACATCTGCCCGTTGTGGGACAGTTTTTTGCTGATGGACACGAAAATTTCCCCCTCTTCACAAGTTCCAGTCTATGATAACGCAATTTGTCGGATTTGTCAAAATCTGAGCGCGATTTTTGGCAAGAACGACCATGTAAATCCCACATGGCGGCCATGCTTTTTGCAATGGAGCGCCGGTTGTGCTACAATAGGAGCCATCAAGGAACCGAAGGAGAAATTTTTATGCCGAACATCGTCGAGATCACCGATTTTCACGCGCCGGAGCTGGACCCCTACGCCCGCCTGACGCAGAACCAGCTCCGGAACCGGCTGGAACCGGAAAAAGGCATCTTCATCGCCGAGAGCCCCAAGGTGATCTCCCGTGCGCTGGATGCCGGATACCGGCCCGTTTCGCTGCTCATGGAGCGCAAACAGATCACCGGCCCGGCGGCGGAGATCCTGACCCGCTGCGGGGATGCGCCGGTCTACACCGCAGACCGGGAGCTGCTGGCCGCGCTGACCGGCTTTGAGTTGACGCGGGGCGTGCTCTGCGCCTTCCGCCGCCCGGCTCCCCGCAGCGTGGAGGAGCTTTGCCGGGACGCTAAGCGGGTGGCGGTGCTGGAAGGCATTGTGGATTCCACCAACGTGGGGGCGATCTTCCGCAGTGCGGCGGCGCTGAACATGGACGCCGTCCTCATCAACCCCTCCTGCTGCGACCCGCTCTGCCGTCGTGCGGTGCGGGTGAGTATGGGCACGGTGTTTCAGGTGCCGTGGGCACAGCTTGGCGAAACGCCCGCCGACTGGCCCGAAAAGGGGCTGACGCAGCTCCATGCCCTCGGCTTTAAGACCGCGGCCATGGCCCTGAGCGACCGCTCGGTGAGCATCGACGACGAGGCTCTTGCCGCCGAGCCGAAGCTTGCCATCGTGCTGGGCACCGAGGGCGACGGGCTGGCCCACTCCACCATTGCCGCCTGTGATTACACGGTCAAGATCCCCATGTCCCACGGCGTCGATTCGCTGAATGTCGCCGCCGCCAGCGCCGTTGCGTTCTGGCAGCTGGGGAAGCACTGAGGAAGCTGCTGCCGATCACCCGGCACTGGAATTCCGGGTGTGGATCCTGCGGATGGTATCCAGTGCGGGCTGCGCGAGGGGGGCAGGCACTGCAGCGGGGCGGCTGAGGTAGAAGCCCTGCAGCAGGTCCACGCCGAGGTCGATGACCTTGCGCAGTTCGGCGTCGTTCTCAATGCCCTCCGCAATCAGCTGCATACTGCGGGCGTGGGCATAGTCTACGATATTGGAAACGATCTGCTGTTTGTCGCGGTCGGTGTCGATGCCGCGGACGATGGAAATGTCGATCTTGATGTACCGGGGAGCCAGCGCCAGAAGGTTCAGCTCGTTGCTGTAGCCGCTGCCGTAATCATCCAGCGCGAAGGAGCCGGAGAAGCCCGGCACGCTCCGCTTCCGCTCCAGAGAATCCCGGTCCAGATCCTCTTGTTCTGTGATCTCCACCACCAGATACTTGAGCAGTTCGGGGAAACGGCGCTGATACTTGGCCACATCTGCGGGGGTCAGGCTGACATTGGCGATGGAGTTGACGAAGAGGAAGGCCCCATTCTGGAGCAGACCCTTCTGCTGCAATTGCTCGTAGGTCTCGCCGGATTTGAACAGGGTGATCCGCTCGATGTCGTACAGCCGGTCCAGCTCGTGGGCCAGCGTCATGACCTGCGAGGGGGAGGTGATGGTGGGCATGTTCACCCGCATCAGCGCCTCGTAGGCGGCGACCCGCCCGCTGTGGGCCGAGAAGATGGGCTGGAAATAGTAGGTCACCAGTTCCTCCCGCAGCAGCTGTTCGAACTCGCGCTGGGTCTGGGCGGCGTACTCCTCCCGGTGGTACACGCCGATGTCGAAGTCGCCGGTGTGGCCCTTGTGGGACTGCTTGACCTGATACATCGCAAAGTCGGCGTACTTCTTCAAGGTCTTGAAGTCGGTGCCGTCCTCCGGGAACCACGCCACGCCGCCGGAAATGCTGATGTTCAGCGTCTTGCCGTTGGGCAGGGTGGCACAACTGGCCCGCAGGGCCCCGTTCAGGGTGCTCAACTCTTTGCGGATGGCGTCCTGCGAGTCGTACCCGTAGAACAGCAGCAGGAACTCGTCGCCGGACAGGCGGGAGCAGACGGTGCCCTTGGGGGTGCTGGCGGCGAAGCACTGACCGGTCTGGCGGATGTACTGGTCGCCCCAGTCGTGGCCGTAGGTGTCGTTGATGTGCTTGAGGTTGTCGAGGTCCATCATCAGCAGGGCTGCGCAGCGCAGCCGGTCGGGATGGGCGAAGAGATCGGCGCAGACCCGGTTGAAGGCCTGACGGCTGTACAGGCCGGTCAGGATGTCGTAATCGCGCTCACGCTCGATGCGCTGCTGCTCCAGAATGGCGGAGGTGACATCCTCCAGCAGACCCACCTCCGAGGGCGTCTGTGCCACAATGCGGGTGACGCGGAGGACGATGTACTGCACATTGCCGTCCGGCTGCGCAATGGTGAAAACGGAACTGCCGATGGGAGTGGTGCGGTACAGGCTGCTGTGGGCCACCGCTGAGAGGGCGGCGCGGAAGGAAGAGGGGGTCAGGGGGTCAGGCGTTTGGACGCCGAGCATCCGGAAGAAGTTGTCGGTGACATAAACGCTGTCGCTGCGCAGCTCATAGCCCGCCAGCTCCACACTGGCCATCTCCATGATCCGCAGAAAGCGGGTGGAGGAGGCCAGCATATCCGAAGAAAGCTGGCTGATGGCGGAAGCAAACTGGTCCACCTCGGCGATGCCGGTGGTGGAAAGCTGGGGCAGCGCCGCCGCGTTTTGCGCCTTGGCCACTTCCGCCGAGAGCTGGGCCACGGGCTTGGACATCCGCTCACTGACCAGCCAACTGGCCGCAAAGCCCGCGATGAGGGTGAGCAGCACGGTCAAAAACAGCAGCTGCTGCACCCGCTGGGCAAAGGCGAAGAGGGCGGAAGAGGGCACGATGCCCACCAGACACCAGTGCTCCCCGTAGAAGGGGGCGTTTCGGCTGTAAACCTCCAGCGGAACGAGGGAAGCGATGTAAGAGAAGTTGTTCTTGGAAAAGCGGAAGCAGTCCGCATCGCCCCGCGTCAGTTGGAGGCCGGTGCTGAGATCCAGCCCGCCGCTGTTCATCACCGGAAACGCTGTGAGCGTGAGGGTGTCCGCATTGAGGGTGGTGCCCGAATAGCACAGGGCGTAACTGCCGGAATTGGATGTGTGCAGCTCGTTGTAGGGTATTTTTTCGGTCAGATAGCTGGTCAGAAGCTCTACGCCCACCACGCCGTAAACGGTGCCGTCCGGCAGGATGAGGGGGAGGCTGTAGGCGATGGCCTGACGGTCATCGCCGTTGACGACATAGAGGCTGGTCGTCCAGTGGCCGTAGGCAGTGGCATCCAGCTTGGTTTCCGCGTCATAGGCGGTCTGGAACGCCGGGTAGAGCAGCCCCCCTGTGCCGAGGGAGCGGTAGGTGATGGCGGGCTTCCACGCCTTATCCGTGGCGATGTTCTGGGTCTGCACCAGTCTGGCGGGGGCCCGCTCGAACATCAGGTCCGAGTTGTTTTCCGGCGGCGGAGAGTCGGGGTCAAGATCCCGCAGGTAGACGGAGGGCAGCCGGTCGCCGTTGGCCCGCTCGTTCAGGTCGTGGGTGTTCAGGATGAGGTAGATGCCCGTCACCGACTTGGAGCGCAGGGTAGAGATCAGCTTGGGGGTGACGGCCGCCAGCAGGGGGTAAGCCGCGTCGCTGCTGCTGTCCAGCGTGGCAAGGTCGATGGCACCACTGTCCAGCAGTTCCTGCGTCAGGGTGTTGACCCGGCTGGTCAGTGAAGAAAGCTCCTGCGCATCGTTCAACTGGGACTGGATGTAGCCGCTGCGGGTCTCTACCTGCATGGCAAGGATATCCTCGGCGTTCTGGTTCAGCTGCGGCCCCACCTGCATGAGGTAGATGGATGCGACCAGCAGCAGAACTTCGACGAGCACCACCAGCATCAGGGCGTTGAAGATGGAGCCGAAGATGGAACGCTCGCGGCGTTTCTTCGGCGGGGTGCGCTGGGATGAGATCCCCATAGGGCGGGTGCTCCTTTCAAATCAAATGATCCGTTCAGCCTGCAAAGGCTTCCAGCGTGGTGCGGGTGGCCTCGTACCACTGGTCAAAATAGTCATCGGTCAAGAATTCAGCCTCGGCTTCTTCGGGGGTCTGCCCGGCGGCGATCCGCTCCTCGACCGTGGCGCGGTCGGCTTCGGCGGCGTCCTCCATGGCGGACTGCAATTGATTGCGGGCCGTGGAACCCTTCGGGAAGGCGTGGGTGGTGTACAAGCCGTCATTCTCTACGGCATTCAGCGAGAGACCCAGCACCGTGGTGATGGAGTCGGACAGCTCCAGCCCGCTGGACCGGATGGCGTCGAGACTGGCGGCGGCGTGGGTCACGGGCAGGTAACCGGAGCTGACCGAGAAGGCGACATTATTTTCCGGCTGGGTGAACCACTTCAAAAATTCCACGCTGGCTTCGATCTGAGCATCGGTGCCTTTGGTCACGATCATGCCGGCACCCTGCTGGGCGGCAACGGGGGCGCAGCCAGAGAAGCTGGGGCAGGGCAGGACCGCCATCTCAATGTCGTGGCTCTCGGTGTCACTGGTCAGCACCTGCTTGGGAAAGAAGGTGGAACTGGACGAGGAACCTACGTAGGAAAGCAGGTTGCCGGTCTTCACGTCATCGCTGCGGAAGCGGCCGCTGGCCCCGAACCAGCCCTTGAGGAAGGGAACATAGTAGTTGTCCCACAGCTTACGCATCACGTCTTTGTCAAGGTTCAGGGTCATGACGCCGTTCTCGGCATCAAAGATGGTCACGCCCAGCTCCTGCGCGCCGCAGAACAGGTAGTTCGCCAGCGCGTCACGGCCGAAGAAAGCCTTGCCGTCGTTGGGGGTGTCGGTCTGGGCGTCGGTCCAGTCGTAATATTTGTGGGCTGCTTCGGTCACGCCCTCTACGGTGGCAAGGTCGTCATAGGTCACGCCGGTGGCAGCGGCGAAGGGAGCCCAGTCGGTCGCGTTCAGGTAGAACAGCTCGGTGGATTTCGCCACGGGGAAGACCTTCAGCTCGCCGTTATTCATCAGGTCGCCCTCTTTCAGAAAGCCGTCCACATAGGCGGCCTTTTCCTTATCCGTCAGGTAGGGGGCCAGATCCACGACCTCGCCGAGCTGGTCGAGGTCGTAGGCCATATCCGCATAGCCGGAGTAGATGTTGGGCAGGGCGGCAGCGCCCACTTCGCCCTTGGCAGCGGCCAGCACATTGGTCTCAAGATCGGTCACGCTGCCTTGGCTGGAGCTTTTGACCACGATGTGCTTTTCCTGCCCGACGGTGGAATTGAATTCGTCCACCAGCTCGTTGAAGCTGGTGAGCTGGTCGCCGCTGTAGTAGGTCCAGACGGTAATGGTGGTGGCTGCCTTGGGGGCGCCGCCGCAACCCACACAGCCCAGCAAGAGCGCAGCACTCAGTGCGATGCTGACCAAAGAACGAAAGTGAAGTTTCATACGGTTTCCTTCCCCTGCGCGGGGCGGGCATCTCCGGCCCGGACCCCGTAAAAAAGAGCCCCGGTGACCCCGCGGCTCAGAATGCGCACCTTAATCAAGGGCCTTGATGGCCTTGATGGTGCGGTCGTATTCGGTTTTCACGATAGCATACTGCTCCGCAGCGCCCTCAAAGGTTCCTGCGCGGAGGATCTCCGTCAGGGCTACCGCCGGGGAGCTGAGGTTGTCGAAGCCGAGGTTGAGGCAGACGCCCTTCAGGGTGTGCGCGGCACGGAACGCCTCTTTCACGTCCTGCTTGGCCATGGCGTCGGTCAGCAGACGGAAACTGTCGTCCTGCAAAAACATTTTGACAAAGCGGCGGATCATATCCGACTTATAGAACCGCTTGAGCACATCCTGATAATTCGCGCCCATGGCGGTGTAGCATTCTTCGAGCGTCATGTACAAAAATCCCCCTGTATCGTCAACGGTGATATATAGGCCATTATAGCACCTTTTCCTCTGCGGGGCTACTGTTTGCACCGAAAAAATTGGCCTTTTTTCCGAAAAACCCAACGAAATCCCTCTCTTTTGCGGAAAAGTTTCAAGAAAGCCCTTCCATTTGCCGGAAAACCGTTTATAATGAGTATACAGCATAAAAATACCAGAGATTTGCTTTGCGTTTTGGCAAAGCAGCATAGAAAGGCATGGGGAGCGGCAAAGATGAAGACGATGCAGGAAGTTCAGGCAATGCTCCGCGACTTACAGCAATTGTACACCGATGTGCGGCTGCTGGACAGGGACGCCATTGCACGGATCGAGGAGGGAGCGCGCTCCGACCCCAACGGCGAAGATCTGTGCTATGCCTGCCGCCACAAGAGCCGCCGCTGCCGCCACTGTGCCGTGAAAAGCGCCTATGAGAACCACGATCAGCGTGTAAAACTGGAATACTTTGCACCGGATATCGTACAGGTGACGGCCAGATATCTGGAAGTGGACGGGGATCCCTTCGTGCTGGAACTGCTGCAGCGGATGCACAGCGATACCATCATTGACCCGGACGACACCGAGGCCCTGTTCAGCGCGATCTCCGGCTACAACACCAAGCTTTACCACGATGTCCTGACCGATGTGTACAATCGCCGCTACTATGAGGAGATCGTCCGGGGGATGAAGGGCCCCACCGGCGTGGCGCTGATGGATCTGGACGACTTCAAGGTCTACAACGATACCTACGGCCACCACGCCGGTGATATGGCGCTGAAGACCGCCGTCAACATCGTGCGGAGCTGCATCCGCCAGACCGATGCACTGGTGCGCTTCGGCGGCGACGAATTTCTGCTGGTGCTGCCCGGCATCCCGGAGGATTACTTCAAAGTCAAGCTGGAGCTGATCCGCGAAAAGATCCACGATGCCATCGTGCCCGGCTACAGCCACATGCGGCTTTCGGCCAGCATAGGCGGCATCATCCAGATGCCCGGCGGCTCCATGGATGCCGTGGTGCGTCAGGCCGACCGGCTGATGTATCAGGCCAAGCTCCGCAAGAACAGCGTCGTGATGGCCGGTGCGGAGGACCTGCCCGATGAAGCAAACTCCAAGCGGGAACAAAAGCAGCAGGTGCTCATTGTGGACGATTCCGAGATGAACCGCGCCATCCTTTCGGAGATCCTGCGGGGGGACTACCGCATTCTGGAAGCTGCCGACGGCGAGGAGTGCCTTGAAAAGCTGCATCAGCACATGGGGGATATCGCCTTGGTGCTGCTGGATCTCGTGATGCCCAAGATGGACGGCTTCGAGGTGCTGGACTTCATGAACCGCAACCACACCATTGAGGACCTGCCCGTTATCATGATCTCCAGCGAGGACAGCGAAGCCTCCGTCCGCCGTGCCTACGAAATGGGCGTTTCGGATTACGTCTCCCGCCCGTTCGACTCCCGTGTGGTCTACCGCCGGGTGTTCAATACCATTAAATTGTACGCAAAACAGCGGCGGCTGAGCACTTTGCTGTCGGAGCAGATCCGTGAGCGGGAGAAGAACACCACCATGCTGGTGGGCGTTCTGAGCCAGATGGTCGAGTTCCGCAACGGCGAGAGCGGGCTGCATGTCCAGCACATCCAGCGCCTGACCGAACGGGTGCTGGAAAAGCTGCTGGAACGGCCCAACCGCTACCACATTACCTCCGAAATGCAGGATAATATCCCGCTGGCTGCAGCCCTGCACGACATCGGCAAGATCGCCATCGACGAGAAGATCCTGAACAAACCCGGCCGCCTGACCAAGGAGGAGTTCGAGGTCATCAAGACCCACACCACCATCGGCGCGGAGATGCTGAGCAAGCTGGAGAACTTCAACACCGAGCCTCTGCTCCAGACGGCTTACAGCATTGCCCGCTGGCACCACGAGCGGTGGGACGGCTGCGGCTACCCGGACGGGCTGAAGGGGGACGAGATCCCCATCGAAGCGCAGGTCGTTGCGCTGGCGGACGTCTACGACGCGCTGACCAGTGAGCGCTGCTACAAAAAGGCGTACCCCCACCGGAAGGCTGTGGACATGATCCTGAACGGCGAGTGCGGTGCCTTCAACCCCATCCTGCTGGAATGCTTTGTGGAGATCGAGGGCGACCTTGGGTTGGAATTGGAAGAGAAACATGTCTGTGGGCCGAAAGCGTGATACAACGAAGAAAAGCCACCCGAACGGGTGGCTTTTCCTATGGTTGGGAGAAATTCAACTCTGGGGCTGGTCCTGCTCCTGCTGGTCGATGCAGTCGAGGAATTCCTTCGGCGTCTTGGCGGTGCGGAGCTTTTCCACTTTTCTCCTGATCTTAAAGCGCTGCAAGCAGCGTTTCGATCTCACTCCGTTTGGCAAGCCCAAGGCTGAAGGCCGTGGCGCTGCCGCAGGCGGTGCCGAGCCGCAGGGCGTCGTCGTAGCGGCCGGTCTTGAGATACCCGGCCACGAACCCGGCCACCATGCTGTCGCCCGCGCCCACGCTATTCACGACCTTGCCCTTGGGGCAGCCGATGCGATGCACGCCGCCCGCTTCGTCCACCAGCAGGGCTCCGTCGCCCGCCATGCTGACCAGAACGTTCCGGGCACCCTTCTCCTGCAAGGTGCGGGCTGCGGCGGTGATCTCGGCGTCGCCGGTCAGTTCCCTGCCCACCAGTTCGCCCAGTTCGTGATTGTTGGGCTTGATGAGGAAGGGATGGAAGGGCAGGACGTTGGCCAGTAGGGCGCGGGTAGCGTCCACAACGCAGCGCACGCCCTTGCCGTCCAGCCGGGCCAGCAGCCGCTCGTAGGTGTCCTGCGGCATACTGGACGGGATGCTGCCCGCGAGGATGAGTACATCGTTTTCGGTCAGCGCATCGAGCTTTTCTTCCAGCTGCTGCAAGGCCGACGCCGGGATGGCGGGGCCCGCGCCGTTCAGCTCGGTCTCTTCACTGGCCTTGATCTTCACGTTGATGCGGGTCATGCCGTGGTCGAGGTGGATGAAGTCGGTGCACAGCCCCTGTGCGGCCAGCCCGCGTTCCAGCCACGCGCCGGTCTCGCCCGCCACAAAGCCCAGCGCCACGCTCTCGCAGCCCAGCTCCCGGAGCACACCGGACACATTGATGCCTTTGCCGCCCAGCACGCAGTCTTCGCCGACGGCGCGGTTCACTTCGCCGACTTCCAGCGCCTTGTCCAGACGGACGACATAATCAATGGCAGGGTTGAAGGTTACAGTGTAGATCATAATTCCGTCTCCTTTATCAAAGTAAATTCTCGGTATTTGGGGTTGGGGCAGCGGTTGGTCAGAATGGCTCCGCTGTGCAGGTCGGTGATGACGGCGGGGTAGACCTGCGCGAACTTGGAATCGTCCACAAGGAACCATGCCTCCCGCGCCCGGCGGACGGCAGCAGCCTTGACGGCGGCTTCCTCCGGGTCCGGGGTGGTGAACCCGGCCTCCAGCGCCACGCCGTTGGCCCCCATGAAGGCTTTGGTGAAGTTGTACTGCTGCAAAGCCGTCAGCGCCGCCGCCCCGATGATGGCTTCGGTCTGGGGGCGGAGCAGCCCGCCGGGCAGGAACACCCGGCAGCCCTTCTGGGCCAGCAGCCGCGCGTGGGCCACGCCGTTGGTCACATAGCTGGCCTTGAGCGCCGGGCCGCTGAGCAGCCGGGCCACCGCAAGGGTGGTGGAACCGGCATCCAAAAAGATGAAGTCCTCCGGCTGGATGAGGGAAGCTGCCGCCTGTGCGATGCTCTGTTTTTGGTCCACGGCCAGCGTTTCCTTGGCGGCCATGGTGGGTTCGTCGGTGCGGAAGGGGCTGTCCGGCAGCGTGGCTCCGCCGTGGACTTTGTTCAGCTTGCCCAGTTTGTCCAGCTCGTTCAGATCGCGCCGGATGGTGGACTCGCTGGCGCTCAGCGCCTCGCACAGCTCCTGCACGGTGGCAGTGCGCTGGTGGGCCAGTAGGTCAAGGATGAGGGCGAAGCGTTCTTCTGCCAACATGAGGAAAGGTCACTCCTTTGGTGTTTTGTGATTGAACTTGAAGCTTTATGAAGCTTCCTGTCCTTATTATAGCAAGATTTCAGTCAAAATCAATCACAATGCGCCAGAAATAGCCAACAAAAATCACCTCGGAAAATTGAGCAGGTTGCACAACAACTGGGATACATTTGGCAAACGGCAGCAAGTGTGCTATGATATAAGAAAAATGCAGGAGGAACGCTATGACAAAGCCCAAGATCATCTTTTTTGACATCGACGGCACTCTGGTGCCGCTCAAGGAGGGCATCCGCCCCAGAACGGTGGAGGCGCTGCAAAAACTGCGGCAGAACGGCATCAAGCTCTGCATCGCCACCGGCCGCGCTCCCATGGAAGTGCCGAAGTTCGAAGGGGTCACTTTCGATGCGTTCCTGACCTACAACGGCTCCTATTGCTTCACGCCGGAGCGCGATGTTTTCAAAAATCTCATCCCGAAAGCGGACATTGCCCTGCTCCGCCGGAACGCCGAAGCGTTGGGGCGGCCCATGGCGTTGGCCACCAAGGACCGGCTGGCCGCTAACGGCTCCGACCCTGATCTGGCGGAGTATTTTGCCATCGGCGGGGTCGAGCTGGTGATCGCCGACGATTTTGATGCTATGGCGCAGGGCGAGATCTTTCAGGTGCTGATGAGTGGCAGGGAAGCGGAGTACCCAGCCATCCTGAAGGACGTGGAGAACGCGAAGATCGCCGCATGGTGGGACCGCGCCGTGGATATCATCCCGGCCAGCGGCGGCAAGGGCATCGCCGTGGAAAAGATGCTGGAATTCTACGGCATCGACAAGTCCGACAGCATGGCCTTCGGTGACGGCAACAACGATATCGAAATGTTCAGAGCCGTCGGCACCGGCGTCGCTATGGCCAACGCCTCTGCCCGACTGCAAGCCGCCGCCACCGCCCATTGCCGTGATGTGAAGGAAGACGGCATCTATTGGTATTGTGTAGAAAACGGCCTGATATGAAGAGAAAAAGCCGGTGCACCTCTGAGGTGCACCGGCTTTCTTCTACACGGGAAACTTACTTGTTCTGAATGTACTCATCAATGGCCTTCGCGGCTGCCTTACCGGCACCCATGGCCTTGATGACGGTAGCGGCACCGGTCACGGCGTCGCCGCCCGCATAAACGCCCTCGCGGCTGGTCTTGCCCTCGTCACCTTCGGTGACGATGCAGCCGTGTTTGTTGGTCTCCAGACCGGGGGTGGTGGAGCGGATGAGGGGGTTCGGGCTGGTGCCCAAGCTCATGATGACGGTGTCCACATCCATGGTGAACTCGCTGCCCTTCTTCTCGATGGGGCGGCGGCGGCCGGAGGCGTCGGGCTCGCCCAGCTCCATCTCCACGCAGGTGATGGCCTTGACGAAGCCGTCGTCATCGGGCAGGATCTCCACCGGGTTGCACAGGGTCTTGAAGATGATGCCCTCTTCCTCGGCGTGCTCCACTTCCTCCTTACGGGCGGGCAGTTCGGCCATGCCGCGGCGGTAGACGATGTAGACGGTCTCGGCACCCAGACGCAGGGCGCTGCGGGCAGCGTCCATGGCCACATTGCCGCCGCCCACAACGGCGACCTTCTTGCCGGTGCGGATGGGGGTCTTGCTGGTGGGCAGGTAAGCCTTCATCAGGTTGGAGCGGGTCAGGAACTCGTTGGCGGAGTAAACGCCCTTCAGGCTCTCGCCGGGGATGCCCATGAAGCGGGGCAGACCGGCACCGGAACCCACGAAGACGGCCTCGTAGCCGTACTCGCCCATCAGCTCGTCGATGGTCAGCACCTTGCCGATGACCATGTTGCACTCGAAATCGACGCCCATCTTCTTCAGGCCGTCGATCTCCTGCTGGACGATGGCCTTGGGCAGACGGAATTCGGGGATGCCGTACATCAGCACGCCGCCCGCCACATGCAGCGCCTCGTACACGGTGACCTTGTAGCCCAGCTTTGCCAGATCGCCCGCAGCGGTCAGGCCGGCAGGACCCGCGCCGATGATGGCGACCTTGTGGCCGTTGGATTCAGGCACGACGGGGGCAGTGTGGACGTTTTCACGATGCCAGTCGGCCACGAAGCGCTCCAGACGGCCGATGCCGACGGGCTCGTTCTTGATGCCGCGGGTGCACTTGCCCTCGCACTGGCTCTCCTGCGGGCAGACACGGCCGCAGACAGCGGGCAGGGAAGAGGAGCGGTTGATGACCTGATAGGCGGCTTCGAAGTCGCCCTCGGCCACATGGCCGATGAACTCCGGGATGTCGATGCCGACCGGGCAGCCGGTCTGGCAGGGCTTGTTCTTGCAGTGGACGCAGCGCTTTGCTTCGTTCACGGCCATTTCGGCGGTATAGCCAAGTGCCACTTCCTCAAAGTTCTTGTTGCGGACGTTGGGGTCCTGCGTGGGCATGGGGCACTTTTTCGGGTCCATATTGAAAGCCATCTTATTTTCCCTCCTGAGTCTTGAACAGATTGCAGGCCGCTTCGCGGGCCTTGGCCTCAAAGGGGCGGTACATGGTGCCGCGGGCCATGGCCTCGTCGAAATCCACGAGGTCGCCGTCGAAGTCGGGGCCGTCCACACAGGCGAACTTGGTCTCGCCGCCCACGGTCAGGCGGCAGCCGCCGCACATGCCGGTGCCGTCAATCATGATGGGGTTCATGGAAACGATGCTCTTCAGGCCGTGCTTCTGGCAGGTCTTGACGACGAACTTCATCATGATCAGCGGGCCGATGGTGATGACGAGGTCGTACTGGTTGCCGGCGGCCACCAGCTCGTCCAGCGCAGCGGTGACGACGCCCTTGGTGCCGTAGCTGCCGTCGTCGGTCATGATGCGCAGCTCGTCGCTGCAAGCGTTGAACTCGTCCTCAAGGATGAGCAGATCTTTATTGCGGAAGCCGATGACGCTGTGGACGGTGCAGCCCTGCTCGTGCAGTTCGCGGGCAATGGGCAGCGCAATGGCGCAGCCGACGCCGCCGCCCACGACGCAGACCTTCTTCAGGCCCTCGGTCTCGGTGGCGCGGCCCAGCGGGCCGACGAAATCGTGGACGCTGTCGCCCGCGTTCAGGCTGTTCAGCTCCATGGTGGTGCCGCCGACGATCTGGAAGATGATGTCCACGGTGCCTTTCTCGCGGTCGTAACCGGCCACGGTCAGGGGAATGCGCTCGCTGTCCTCAAACGGGCGCACAATGATAAACTGGCCCGGCTTTGCCTTTTTGGCGATGAGCGGGGCTTCAATGACCATCTTCGTCACGGTGGGGTTCAGCGCGACTTTTTCAGTGATCTTGTACATTGCGTTAGCTCCTTTTTCTGGCAGAATCTTGGCATGAAAATGCGTCTGCCCGCCCGCGAGGCGCAGCAGACGCGAAAAACATGCAGCTTTTGACCTTTTTATTATAACCTTTTTTATATAGGAATGCAATTGAATTTTGCTTGTGTCTCGGCCCTGAGAGCTGAAACTTTCCCAAGAGGCGGGAACGGGTGTGCAGAATTTGTTTTACGATGTTGGGTCGGTTTTGCAAAAAGTAAGAGTTTTTGAAAATTTGTGGTTGACAAAGGGGCGGCGGTGCGGTATAATAACCAACGTCGCCGGGAACGAAACCCCGGCACGCCACATGGAGTATGCGGCCGTAGCTCATCTGGTAGAGCGCCACCTTGCCAAGGTGGAGGTAGCGAGTTCGAGCCTCGTCGGCCGCTCCAAATGGAGTGGAAATATTCACTCCAATATGGTGACGTGGCCAAGTGGTAAGGCAAGGGTCTGCAAAACCCTCATCCACCAGTTCAAATCTGGTCGTCACCTCCAAAGGAATCCTGAACGTGAACGCGTTCAGGATTTTTTGTTTTATTGCATCCTTCCCTTTCCCATGCTACAATAGAACTATCTTTGTGAAAGGAGCGCCCGCCATGCCCGCAAAACCAGAACTTCATACGACCCTGACACCGGACACGCCGGTGCGCTACCTGAAGGGCGTCGGGCCTAAGACCGCCGAGCGATTCGAGAAGCTGGGCATCGTCACGCTGGCCGACCTGCTCTGCCACTATCCGCGCCGCTACATCGACTTTACCAAGCCCTATTCCATCGCCGAAGCGCCGAACGACACCGAATGCGTCGTCAAAGCCGAGGTGTTCGCCAAACCCGGCGGACGCATCCTGCCGGGCGGGCGGCGGATGGAGCGGATCACCGCCGGGGACGATGTGTCCAGCCTAGAGATCACATGGTTCAATAACCCCTACGCCGCACAGAAGCTGGAACTGGGGCAGGAATATTATTTTCAGGGCATCGTGACGGGTGGGATGCTCCGCCGCCAGATGGTGAACCCGCAGGTGCGCACGGCCGAGCAGATCGCCGCCGCGCCTTTTGAGGCCGTCTACCCCCAGACCGAGGGCGTTTCCAGCAGCCTCATCGCAAAATGCGTCCGGCAGCTCCTGCCCCACGCGGAGCTGCTGCCCGACCCGCTGCCGGAGGAGATGCGGAAAAAATACCGTCTGCTCTCCAAGGCGGATGCGGTGCGGGCCATCCACTGCCCGGAAAGCGAGGACGCTGCTTTCGCAGCACGGCGGCGGCTCATCTACGAAGAGCTGCTGGTGCTGCAGCTCGGCATCGGCCGGATGAAGAACCGGGGCAGCGCCGCCACCGGGGCCCCCATGCAGCGGCTGGACCCGAAACCCTTCTGGGACACCCTGCCCTTCTCCCCCACCGGAGCACAGCGGCGGGCCGTGGACGAGATCTTGACCGACATGGCGGGCGAACAGTCCATGAACCGGCTGCTCCAAGGCGACGTGGGCAGCGGCAAAACGCTGGTGGCCGCCGCCGCCATCTGGGCGTGCATCCGCAGCGGCTATCAGGCGGCCCTGCTGGCCCCCACCGAGATCCTTGCCTCCCAGCACGCCGAGAACCTGAACCGGATGCTGGCCCCCTTCGGGATGCGGGTGGCCCTGCTGACCGGCGGGATGAAGGCCGCAGCCCGCCGCAGGACGCTGGCGGCCATCCGGGCCGACGAAGCCGACCTCGTGGTGGGCACCCACGCCATCCTGAGCGAGGGGGTGGAGTTTGCGCGGCTGGGCCTCGCGGTGGTGGACGAGCAGCACCGCTTCGGGGTGCGGCAGCGCGGCATGCTGGCCGAAAAGGCCGAGAACCCGCATCTGCTGGTCATGAGCGCCACCCCCATCCCCCGCACGCTGGGGCTGCTGATCTACGGCGACCTCGACATCTCGATCTTGGACGAACTGCCGCCGGGCCGCAAGCCGGTGAAGACCCGGTGCATCACCGGCAAAAAGCGGCAGGACCTCTACGGCTTCCTCGACCGGGAGATCGACGCCGGGCGGCAGGTGTATATCGTCTGCCCTGCCATCGAGGACACCCCGGACGGCGGGCTGAACGCCGTAAAGACCTACTACGAGGACATCGCCAAGGCCCTTTTGCCGGAGCGCCGGGTGGGGCTGATGCACGGCAGACTCAAGCCCAAGGAGAAGGCCGCCGTCATGGAGGATTTCAAGGCCGGGCGGCTGGACGCGCTGGTGTCCACCACCGTCATCGAGGTGGGCGTGGATGTGCCCAACGCCACGGTCATGGTCATCGAAAACGCCGAACGGTACGGCCTGAGCGCCCTGCACCAGCTGCGGGGCCGGGTCGGACGCGGCGCGGCAGAAAGCTGGTGCTTCCTCGTCAGCGACAACACCGGCGAGAATGTTCAGAAGCGGCTCAAGTTCCTCTGCTCCACGGCGGACGGCTTCGCGGTGGCCCAGTACGATTTGGAGACCCGCGGCCCCGGCGACTTTTTCGGCAGCCGCCAGCACGGTCTGCCTACGCTGCAGATCGCCGACCTGATGAACGACACCCGCACCCTCCATGCGGCCCAGAGCGAGGCCGCTGCCCTGCTGGCCGAGGACCCGCTGCTCACGGCCCCGGACCACGCCCTGCTGGCCGCGCAGGTCGAGCAGATGTTCGAAAAGGCGGGCGCGATGAACTAGGAAAAAAGAAAAGGGCTGTTGCCAACTCCTTCCGTCATCGCTCACGCGATGCCACCTCCCTCTGAGAGGGAGGCTTTCACAGCTAACCGTTACGCCAAGGCTCCCTCCGAGAGGGAGCTGGCACGGCGAAGCCGTGACTGAGGGAGTTCTGTACAACAGCCCTTTTCTGGTTCGTATTATTTCATGGGGATCACATCGCAGAAGACGCAGCGGCTCTTGGTGGAGAGGGCTACGTCCTTGTGGTAGCAGCCGAAGAACCATTTTTCGTACTGCATTTTCAGCAGGATCTTATCGAGGAAGAGGTGCAGCCGGTTCGACTCCCCCGCCGCCAGCGCAGAAAAATCAAGGAACTTGCTTGGCGCATCGTGGGTCAGCACATAATCTACCTGCCAGTTGTTTGCCGCGAGGCTCTGTTCGCAGAAGGCGTATTCCTCGTCCGAGGGCATCTCCTGCGGCCACCAGTTGAACCCCGGCTCCCGCTCCTCCCGGTCGGGGCTTTCGGCCCCGCCGAAACAGAGGTATTTTTTCTCTTCCAGCGTCAGCACACTGCCCCGGCAGACGTGATAGACATTGCCGCCCAAGGCCTGCACCTTGCCGCCGAACAGCTCTTCTTCCGGGTACTGGGCCAGTAGGTCGTAGTTTTCATGCGCGCCGTCCAGAAACAGCAGGGTGTAGGGCCGCTTGCGCAGCCAGTCCAGCTTTTTCTGCTCCTCTTTGCTGCCGTCCCACACGAACCCGAAATCGCCCAGCACGATCACCACGTCCCGCTTGCCCAGCCAGCGGAGCTTGCCGTGCTTGAAGCGATCCATGTCGCCGTGGGTGTCTCCCGTCAGATATACCATCGTTTCCCTCCTGCCCTGTGTGAAACCCGTAAAAACCCTTGTCTCCGCAGGGCAAACCTGTTATTATTATAAGGTGAAGCTTTGCTTCGTTTGTTTGTCATTTCCGGTCGCATCCTGCGCTCCGGTTCTTCTATTTTATCGCTTTTTGAAGGAATTGTCCACATGAAACGTATCGCTGCCCTCTTTTTATCCTTGGCTGTGCTGTTCAGCTTTTTGGCTGTGTCGGCAAGCGCCATGTTCGACCCCAGCCCCGTGTACGAGGTCAAGGCCCAGAGCGCCTATATCGTGAACACCGACACCAACATCATCGTCTACGACAAGGACAGCCAGAAACAGGTCTGGGCCGGGGGCCTGACCAAATATATGACCATCGCGCTGGTGATGACCAACTACGCCGACCAGCTCGACAACACCTTTACGATGCCCTTCGCCATCTCGGATTACGTCCACAACACGGACAACGCCGATATGCGCTCCGGCGAGACCTTCACCTACCGGGAGGCCATCTACGCCATGGTGACCCGAAACGCCAACGAGGCCGCCATGGGCCTTGCCTATGAGCTTTCGGGCGGAGACCTTGCCGGGTGGGTCAGCCAGATGAACACCCTGTCCCAGCGCATCGGCACCACCGGCAGCACATGGACGGATGCCTGCGGCCTTGACCGCGGCAATACCACCACCGCCGTGGATATGTACCTGATCCTGCGCTACCTGATGAGCTTTGATGCGTTCAAAGAAATTTCCAGCGCCCCGACCTTCACGATGCCGGCCAAGGAAAAGCACGCCAAGAGCTTTGTGCTGCTGAGCCAGAACGTTGCGCTGAACAAGACCAGCGGCGGCAGCTTCTACCGCAGCGCAATGCAGGGCGGCATGTGCGACGTGATGGCCTATAAGAACGACAGCGGAAACCAAAGCTACGTTTCGTGGGCCAACAAAAACGGCGCGACCTATATCTTCTGCATCATGCAGAGCCCCGACACCTGCGATGACTACGGCTACGCGAACCGCCGCCCGGCGCTGTGCGAGACAACCAAGCTCATGGACTGGGTGTTCGACAGCTTTTCCATCCAAGCCGCGCTGGACACCGATCAGGCGCTGGCAGAGATCCCGGTGAAGTATTCCTCCGACACCGACACCCTGCAGCTTTACCCCGACGACAACATGATGACCCTGCTGCCCTCTTCGGGCGACGGCACTGTGACCCAGAAATACTTCCACCTGCCCGACTATGCTTCTGCCCCCATCCATCAGGGCGACGTCATCGGCACGGTGGAGCTGAAGTTGGCCGGGGAGACCATCGGCGTGGTCAACCTCATCGCCGGGCAGGACGTCCACCAGAACACTCTGCTCCTGACCGTCTCGAAGGTGCAGGAATTCTTCCGCAGCCTCTACCTGAAAGTCGTGATCGTCCTCAGCCTCCTCACCCTCGCCGTCTACGGCCTGTGGTGGCTGCTGAACACATGGCACGGCCGGAAGCCGAATAAGAAGATCCACAGAAGATAATAAACCTCTCCGTCAATGCTTCGCATTGCCACCTCCCCTAATAGGGGAGGCCTTGGCAGCCGGATGAAGCTTGCTGGATACGCCAGAGGCTCCCCTACTAGGGGAGCTGGCGAGCGCAAGCGAGACTGAGAGGTTGTACAGAGCAGAAGCTCCCCCTTACGGAGGAGCTTCTTTTTTACTTAATCAATAGTCGTCTTGGTCCGCCCGACGCCGATGACGGCAGTGGTGATCTTTTTCCATGTGTTGCAGCCGCAGACGCCGTCCACAGAAAGGCTGGTGCGGCGCTGGTAGCCCCGGAGCGCTTCCTCGGTCTTGCTGCCGAAAAGCCCATCGATGCGGGTGCCGGTCTGGTAGCCCAGCGTCGAGAGGGCATCCTGCAAGACCATGACGTAACAGCCCCGGCTGCCCCGCCGCAGGGTGGGATACCCGGCGGTGGTGCCTCTGCACGCGGGGGTGCCGTAGCGGCGGTCAAAGTGGACCCATGTGGGGGTCTGGCTCAGCGGCTCCACATAGCCCCACGCCCCGGTGGAGCGGGCGGCGTTGTAGATGGCCGTGCGCCGGGTCTGGCTCAGGCTCTGGCCCACATCAAAGGCCACGCCCGCGTAGTGCTGGCTGCGGGTGCCGTGGCCGCCCTCCCAGATGCGGCGGAACGCATACCCCACCGGGATGCCGCTGCCGTATTTGCGGCGGGTCAGGTTCCACGCTTCCATCGCCGCGATGGTCGTCCAGAGCACCGGGCTGTTGGATCTGCCCCGGAACTCCCGCAGGGTCAGGGTCCGGTTGGTGCTGTAGGGCATGGGGTCGTTCTCGTTGAGGCTGTTGTAGGTGTAGACCTTATTCTCGTAGGCGTCGTAAATAAGCAGCCGTGCCATCCTCACTCCTCCTTACATTCGCAGCTCTGGGCCCGCAGCGCCGCCCATGTTTCGCGGTTGACGATCCCAGTCTGCTCCAATCCGGCCCGCGCCTGTGCCGCTTTGACAGCGACGGTCTCCGCCGGGCCGAAGGACGAATTCTCGGTGACGAAGTCCTCGCCGCAGTAGAGATTCGCCCGCCCGTTGAGCCACTGTTCCACCTGCATCACGTCCGGGCCGACGCTCCCTTTGGTGACGGCGCGGCCGGGGTAGGCCAGCCCCTGTTCCGCGTCCCGGTCGGGGTTGGGGGTCTTGGCGGCCAGCTGCAAGCTCAGCGCTTCCACCGCCGTCCACGTCTCGGCGTCGGCGATGCCGGTCTCCGGCAGATCCAGCAGGGCCTGTGCGCTGCGGGTAGAAGCCGCCGTCTCGTCGGTGTACCGGTCGGACAGGGGCGGCCGCTCCACACGGTCGAAGTAGTAAGCGATGCGCTGAAGCAGGATGTTATAATAGAGCACCGCGCTGCCCTCGCTGCCCACGGTCAGGGGTTTGCCGGGGTAGGGCAGACGCTTCAGGGTGACCACGGGGCCGCTGCTGCGCAGGGCCGAGGCTTTGCCGTAGAGGGAATCCCACGTCGTGCGCCCCACGATGCCGTCCACCGTCAGCCCCGCGAACCGCTGGTAGGCCCGCACCGCGTTCTCGGTGGCCGCGCCGAAGCTGCCGTCGATGCTCACGGCGGGGATGCCGGTTCCATAGGCGCTCAGGAGGTAGAGGTAGAATTGCAGCTCCCGCACCGCCGTGCCGCTGCTGCCCCGCCGCAAAATGCCCGGATACTCGCCGGGGCGGAGATTGGCCGAAAGCAGCTTATTGGCGATGTCGTTGTAGACCTCGTACAGCTTATTCCATGTGGTCCGGCCCACCACGCCGTCGCTGGTCAGGCCGAAATAGGTCTGGAACCGGCGGACGGCCGCAGCCGTGGCCGCGCCGAACCGGCCGTCCACCGTGACGTCGTTCAGGCGGGAATAGACGCTCCGGGCGATCTTGAGCCAGAACTGAATGAGCCGGACATTCTGCCCGCTGGACCCCTGCCGCAGAGCCGTGCCGGGATAGGCGTTGGGGGTGCCGTTGTCGGACTGGATGCTCCGAAACTCGTTGTACACCGCCGTCCATGTCTCGCGCCCCACCACGCCGTCCACGGTCAGGCCGTACCGCCGCTGGAAGGCCCGCACCGCGTTGGCTGTGGCCGTGCCGTAGCTGCCGTCCACCGTAATGGACGGAATGCTGGACTCGTACTGGGCCAGCGTGTTCAGCCAGAACTGCAATTGCTCCACAGCGCTGCCCGTGGAGCCGGTGCGCAGGGTGGTGCCGCCCCATGTGCCGTCCGACAGGGTGCCGCTGGAGGTCTCGCCCTCGCTGGTCAGCTCGGCCAAGTCCTTGACCGACACATAGATATAGCTGATCTTATACCACGTCTGCCGCCCCACCACGCCGTCGGCGGTGAGGTCGAACTGCTTCTGGAATGCCTTGATCGTGGCAGTCATGCGGGGGCCGAATCTGCCGTCCACGGTCAGCTTGCCGAGGAAGGGGTAATCCTTGGTGATGCGGTTGAGCTGGCGCTGCAAGGTGTACACCGCCGTGCCGGAGTCGCCCTGCCGCAGCGGCGAGCCGGGGTAGCTCTGGGGGATGGACTGGATGTTGTTGGTGCGGACGATCTCGATGTTGCTGCCGTAGTAGTATTTCAGGATCTGAAGCGGTGTGCGGCCCTGTTTGGCCAGCGTGACCGTGCCCCACTGCTTCAGCCCCGGACAGGTGACGGTCTTGCCGTCGCAGTATTCGGAGTAATAGGGATTCACGGTGCCGGTCTTGCGGAGATAGGTGTTGAAGATGTCGTCGGTCAGCCGCACCATGACGTCGAACACCGTCCGCCCGTGGACATAATATTGATCGTAGCTGGTGGAATTGGTGATGTTGAAGTTGTAGCCCTTGCTGGGGTACCACTCGGTGTAGATGCGGTTCAGCGCCAGCGAGATCTGGCAGTGGATGTTGGCCCGGAGTGCCGCTTCGGGCCACGTGGGGTAAACTTCGCTGGACGCCACATTGGCGATATACTTGCGGAACGAGACGGTCACGTTCCGAGCCGAAGCCGCCGGTTTGCCCAGATGGACGGTGATGTTCTTCGGGATGATGACCCGGTCGAGCACGCGGGGAACGCATCCCGCAGTGGGATCGGGACCGCTGCCGCCATCCCCCGCAAAGAGGGCATGGGGCGGGATGACGATGGGCGGGTTAGGCACATCGCGGTCCTCCTCGGTTTCGGGGATCATCTCCGGCTGGGCCAGCGTCACCTGCCCCGCAAAGATCTGGATGCCCTGAATGCGGACGGGCCGGAAGCCCGTTTTGGCCGCGGTCAGACTGCACACCGCATAGGGGCAGCGGGTGGTGTTCTCCGCCTCCAGCGAGAGGGCACAGTCCGGTGCGGTGATGACCACATCGGCGGCATTGCCCTCGGCGTCGGTCGTCCGGACGGCGGTGAAACCGTCCCCCGTGATGTTCACCGTCACCCCCTCCACCGGGGACGACTGCCGGGCCGCAAATGCCTGAATGCGCAAAATTCCGGTTGCCATAACAAAAACTCCTTTGCCGAAATGTTCACTTGGTTCACCCATAGCGTATTCGGAAGGGAGTGGGAAGGTGCAAAGGAAAAGCTCCCGCGTTCCGAACGTGGTAAAATGTTCGGAACGCGGGAGCTTCTATAGGAGAGAATTTGATTCGGATCAAGCTTACCGCTTATACTTGGCCGCGGTCTGCAGACGCTGCATGGCGCGGTCAAGGGCGATCTTGCTCTGGTAGTATTCGTGCATACTCTGCTTATGCTGCAAGCGCTCTTCCGCGCGGATGCGGGCGGCCTCGGCACGGTTGCGGTCGATGTCCTCCGGGCGCTCGGCGCTGTCCACCAGCAGCAGAACGAAGGTGGGGGTGACTTCGGCGATGCCGTCGCCCACCAGCACCTCGCGGGTCTCGCCGTTCACGGTGAACTTCGCAATTCCCATGTGCAGAGCCACCAATACCGGGTTGTGCCCGGCCTGAACGCCGTACACCCCGTCGCCGGTGGGGAGGATCAGGCTCTCGCAGTCGCCCTGATAGAATTCACCGCTGGAGGCAGTGATGTTCAACATGAACTTTTCCATCAGACGGCACCGCCCTTTTCCTCCGCGAGCTTGTCGGCGGCCTTCTTGCGGGCATCGTCAAGGGTGCCCACGTTGAAGAAGGCCCACTCCGGCAGATCATCGCACTGGCCGTCCACGATGGCGGCAAAGCCCTTGACGGTCTCGGCCAGCGGGACGTACTTGCCCTGCAGACCGGTGAAGTTCTCGGCCACCGAGAAGGGCTGGGAGAGGAACTTCTGCAGCTTACGGGCGCGGGTGACGGTGAGCTTGTCTTCCTCGCTCAGCTCATCCATGCCGAGGATGGCGATGATGTCCTGCAGCTCCTGATAGCGTTGCAGCGTCGCCTGAACCTTGCGGGCAACACGGTAGTGCTCCTCGCCTACGATGTCGGCTTCGAGGATGCGGCTGGTGGAGGCCAGCGGATCGACAGCGGGGTAAATGCCCTGCTCAACGATCTTACGGCTCAGGACCGTGGTGGCATCCAAGTGTGCGAAGGTGGTGGCGGGGGCCGGGTCGGTCAGGTCATCGGCGGGGACGTAGACAGCCTGAACCGAGGTGATGGAACCATCGCGGGTAGAGGTGATGCGCTCCTGCAGAGCACCCAGCTCGTTGGCCAGCGTGGGCTGGTAGCCGACGGCGGAGGGCATACGGCCCATCAGGGCGGAGACTTCGGAACCGGCCTGCACGAAACGGAAGATGTTATCGATGAACAGCAGGACGTCCTTGTGGGTCTCCTCGCGGAAGTACTCGGCCATGGTCAGGCCGGTCTCCGCGACGCGCATACGGGCTCCGGGGGGCTCGTTCATCTGGCCAAAGACCAGCGCAGTCTTGTTCAGAACACCGGAAGCGTTCATCTCACCCCAAAGGTCGCAGCCCTCGCGGGAGCGCTCGCCCACGCCGGTGAAGATGGAGTAGCCGCCGTGCTCGGTGGCGACGTTGTGGATCAGCTCTTGGATCAGGACGGTCTTGCCGACACCGGCGCCGCCGAACAGGCCGATCTTACCGCCTTTTGCGTAAGGAGCCAGCAGGTCGATGACCTTGATGCCGGTCTCCAGAATTTCGGTTGCAGGCTTCTGCTCTGCAAAGCTGGGAGCCTTGCGGTGGATGGACCAGTGGGGCAGGTCGTCCACCGGGCCCTTGCCGTCAATGGGGCGGCCCAGCGGGTCGAACATGCGGCCCAGCGTGCCTTCGCCCACCGGGGCGTTCAGGCCATGGCCGGTGGCGGTGACCACCATGCCCTTGCCAAGACCCTCGCTGGCAGAAAGCATGATGCAGCGCACCGTCGTCTCGTTGACGTGCTGCGCCACTTCCATCGTACGCTCGGTGCCCTCGGCGGTCACCGTCAGCGCTTCCTGCAGGGCAGGCAGCTTGCCCTCGGTGAACTTGACGTCCACCACGGGGCCCGCTACGCGAATAATAGTTCCCTGTATCATACGATTGCCTTTCTCATAGAATCGATACTCCCTCAGTCACAGCTTCGCTGTGCCAGCTCCCTCGGCGAGAGAGCCGCTGAAGCCTCCCTCCTTGAGGGAGGCGGCATCGCTTAGGGGATGCCGGAAGGAGTAAGTTTTACTCATTGTTCTGTACTGCCGCCGCACCGCCGATGATCTCGGTGATCTCCTGCGTGATGGAGCCCTGACGGGTGCGGTTGTATTCGAGCTGAAGCTCGTGGATCATGTCATTCGCGCTCTTGGTGGCCGAATCCATGGCGGTCATGCGGGCGCTCTGCTCGGCGCAGAAGCTCTCGGTCATGGCGCCGAAGATCATACCGTGCATATAGATGGGCGCTGTCTGCTCGAACACGGTCTTCGCATCCGGGAACATCTCCACCTCGCCCCGCGGGTCACCCAGACCTTTGGGCGTGGGCTTCAGGTGCTCGCGATCCAGCGGAAGCAACCGCTCCATGACGGGTTCACTGGTCAGGGCATTCTGGATCTTGGTGTAGACGATGTACACCTCATCCAGCTTGCCGGACTTGAAATCGTCGATGGCGTCCACGGTGATGTCGCGGGCACGCTGCAGCGTCGGGGCCGTGGCGCCGTACTGGAACTCTTCCACCAGACGCGGGTCCTTATGGAGCAGGGCACGGTAGCCGACCTGACCGATGACATAGAACCGATCGTTCTGGTCTGCATGTTCCTTGAGGAACTTGAGCAGGTTCTGGTTGTAAGCACCGGCCATGCCCTTATCAGCGGTCAGCACAAGGTAGGCCCGCTTGGGGTTCTCCACATTCCGCTCATGGAAGTAAGGGTGGACCGGCTCATCCGGCAGATGGGGCACGACGCGGGAAATGGTATCCCGCATCCGGGTGAAATACGGCAGAACATTTTGGTAGTTCTGGCGTGCCTTGCGGAGCTTGGAGGAGGAGATCAGGTACATGGCATTCGTGATCTTCATGGTATCCTGAATGCTCTCGATCCGCTCCTTGAGCAGCTTACTGGACGGCATGGCTCTCCCCTCCCGCATAGGCCTTCCACGCGGTCAGGATGGCATCCACCTGTTCCGGCGTGATCTTGCCGGTGGAAGTGATGGCGTCCATCGTGCCGGAGACATCGGCCTTGAACGACCGCACGAAGGCGGCCGTCTTGGCGCGCTGCTCCGTCAGCGGGACAAGATCCAGCATCCCGTGGGAAGCCAGCGTCAGGATCACGACCTGCTCGGCATCGGACTTGGGCTGATAGAGCGGCTGCTTGAGCATCTCGGTCAGGGCCTTGCCGTGCTCCAGCTGGCGGCGGGTCTCGGCGTCCAGATCGGAACTGAACTGGGCGAAGGACTCCATATCCTTATACTGGGCCAGCTCGATGCGCAGGTTGGCATTGGCCTTCTTCATTGCCTTGGTCTGGGCTGCGCCGCCGACACGGGACACCGACAGGCCGACGTTGACGGCCGGGCGGTTGCCCGCGTTGAACAGGGCGCTCTCAAGGAAGATCTGACCATCGGTGATGGAGATGACGTTGGTGGGGATGTAAGCGGAGACGTCGCCCGCCTGCGTCTCGACGATGGGCAGGGCGGTGATGGAGCCGCCGCCGAGGTCGTCGCGCATCCGGCAGGAGCGCTCCAGCAGACGGGAGTGCAGATAGAAGACATCGCCGGGGTAAGCCTCACGGCCCGGAGAGCGGCGGAGCAGCAGCGAGATGGCACGGTAGGCCACTGCGTGCTTGGACAGGTCGTCGTAGACGATCAGGACGCTCTTACCCTTGTCCATGAAGTACTCGGCCAGTGCCGTGCCCGCATAGGGGGCAATGTACTGCAGGGGGGCGGAGTCGGATGCCGTGGCCGCCACGATGGTGGTGTAGCTCATGGCACCGTGCTTTTTCAGATCCTCGGCCACGCGGGCGATGGAGGAAGCCTTCTGGCCGATGGCGACGTAGATGCAGTAAACGCCGGTGTCCTTCTGGTTCAGGATGGCGTCGGTGGCGATGGAGGTCTTGCCGGTCTGGCGGTCGCCGATGATCAGCTCACGCTGGCCGCGGCCGATGGGGAACATGGAGTCGATGGCGAGGATGCCGGTGTGAAGAGGGGTATCCACGCTCTGACGCTCCAAGATGCCGGGGGCCTGTTTCTCGATGGGGTTGTAGCCCTCCGCTTCCACCGGGCCCTTGCCGTCGATGGGCTCGCCCAGCGGGTCGATGACGCGGCCGAGGAAGCCCTCACCCACGGGGATGCCCGCACGCTTGCCGCTGCGGGTCACGAGGGTGCCGACGCCGACGGACTCGGCACCCTCGAACAGCATGATGCCGAGACGGCCCGGCTCCACGCTTTCGACCATGCCCTTGGCACCGTTCTCGAAGGTAACGATCTCGCCGTACACGGCGCGGTCCATTCCCTCGACCTGCACGATGCCGTCCGCCGAGGAGATGACCACGCCGCCCTCAGCCGAGGTCTCGGCGGGCTTGTAGTCCTCGATGCGGGTCTTCAGGGTCGCCAGATCGGGCTTGCCCGCCATCATGGTGTCCAGCATGTGACGGCCGGAGTTATCGAACATCCGGTCGCCGACCTGCAGGACATAGCCGGAGAGGAGGCTCTCGTCCACGGAGACATTCAGGATGACCTCGGTGGCATCGTAGAGCTTCTTCACTTCATTCTTGATGCGGGTGATGTCCTCTTCCCGCAGCTTGCGGGCTGCACGCAGGTCGGCCTTGACGATGCGGTTGGAGTTGAAAAATTCCTTGCTGAATTCAGTTGCCATTGCCAGCACCTGCTTTCTCCAACAGATCGTCCAGCAGACGGGCATCGTCCTGCGCAGTCAGGTTCCGCTCCAGCAGCTTCTCGCACATGGCGCGGGCAAGGGCCGTGGTCTGGGCGTCGGCCTCGCGCAGCTTGTGCTGGCGCTCGGCTTCGGCCGCAGCCTTGCCCTCGGCCACGATGGCGTCGGCCTGTTTCTGGGCGTCAGCCAGCAGCTGCTGCTTTTCCTTCTCGGCCTGCTGCTCGTAGGCTTCGCGGCGGGCAGCGGCTTCGGCGTCCACATTGCGCAGCTTACCCTCTGCGCTGGTCAGGGCTGCGGCGGCATCCTGCTTGGAAGTTTCCGCCGCGGCAATGGCGTCGTCGATCTGCTTCTGGCGCTGTGCAATGACGTTCATGACAGGCTTGTACAGGAACTTCCGCAGCAGCAAGAACAGGATCAGAACGTTGACGACCGTCCACAAAAGATTCAGATTCAGTGTCAGCATTCCGTCATGCCTCCGTTATCAACCCAAGAACAGGATGATCAGCAGGGCAACGACGAAGCCGAAAATTGCAGTACCTTCTGCCAGAGCAGCGCCCAGCAGGAGGTTGGTCTGGATCTTACCGGAAGCTTCCGGCTGGCGGCTGATGGCCTCCGTTGCCTTACCGGTGGCAATGCCGATGCCGATGCCGCCGCCAATACCAGTCAGCGCTGCGATACCAGCGCCCAGAGCTACGAGTCCGTTCATAATAAAATCTCCTTTGTAATGTAATCACTTCTCAGCCCGCGCTGCGTCTGAGATCACTCTTCGTCCCCAATGCTCTCTTTCATGAACAGGGAGGTCAGGAACACAAACACATAGGTCTGGATCAGACCATCGAACAGGTCAAAATACAAACTGAAGACAGCGGGGACGAACACCGGCACCACGAGCTTGATCAGCTCCATGATGACGAACGCGCCCAGCACGTTGCCGAACAGTCGCATGCAAAGGCTCGTAGGCCGGATCGCGATCTCCAAGATGTTCATGGGGGTCATGATCGGGGTAGGAGCCGCCAGACTCTTCAAAAAGCCGAGCCCGCCGCGCGCATGGATGCCGGCATACTCGATGAGCACGATGCTCATGAGCGCCAGAGCCGCCGTGACGTTCAGATCCTTCGTAGGGGGCTTGATGCCGAACACACCGATGAGGTTGCTGCACCCGATGTACAGTGCCACGCTCACCAGATACGGCACATACCGTTTGCCGTTTTCGCCCAGCAGCCCGACGAAGAAATCGTTGATGGTGGTCACGACCGTCTCAAGAACAGCTTGACGCTTGGTGATGTGTTCGACCCGCAGATTCCGCGTCAGAAGGATCGAACCGAGGACCAGAAACGCCATGATGCCCCAGCTGACGACCACCGACTCCGGGATGGAAAGCCCGAAGACCGAGACCATTTCAACGTTCAGCTCTTCTTTTAAAGCAGCAGTCAACGCATTCATTCTTTTTGCACTCTCTCCTTTCTCATTTTGTGGTATGTATCATAGCACGATTGTGCCGAAATTTGTAGCCGCCCGCCCCAGATTCTACCTTTTGTTATATTCCATTTCACGGAGCACGGAGAAGTGTTGTACACTTCGCACAAATACTTGAATGTTTCTTATGCCTTTTGCACAATTCCTTAACCAAATCTTAGTTTTTGCTTCGTCTTGTATGGGTAAAATGAGGCAAAATCGGCATGTTATTCACTGTTTGTATAGCCGGTATATCAAATTTATATGGGAAGCAGGACTGAAATGTAAGGGCTGTACCGGGTTCACTTCTTCTCACCGCGGCGGAACAGCAGGCGGAAAATAGCACGAGACAGCGGGCCGCAGTAGAACATCTGCCAGCACAGGGCCATGGGAAAATTGCAGCCGAAGGTATGCACCCATGTGCCGAAGCTGGGTTCCTTGAACAGCACGGTGGCGATCAGGCTCATGACCGGGCACATACGACCCGAAAGTTTTGGTCGAGTTTCATGTATCCCAGCTTTTTGGACTTTTGGTGCAAAAACAAGGGACAATTGTTGTACAGTCTGCGAATAGACAAGCGGCCCCGTTTTGAGTATAATAAAGCCAGAAACCAGAGAAGTACAGCAGAAGCTCAAATGAGAGCTAACCCCGCTGACTTGAAGCAGAAAGGAGCGAGACCGATGGTCGATATGGAACCCGCACAGTTCGGACAGACTGTCGGGGTTCGCTGAGAAGCAAAACAGAGGCTCTCCACAAACGGGATGTTTCCCCCGTATAAAAACACAAAAATAAGAGCCGGTCTTGAGCATCCATCACGCGAAAACAGAACAGTCTGTCGAGTATAAGACCCCATGGCGATTCAAATAGATCCGCTTGAGGTGATCCCAATGAAGAAAGCTTTTGCGCGGACGAAGATATTTGAATGACCAAAAAGGAGTAACTCCAATGTACTAAGCAGTGGAATCCCCAGCAAATCTAACTCGAAAGAATGTGGTAATATGAAATTCATCTTCATGATCTCTGTACCGCAGTCCAACAGTTAAGAGAAGGGTCAGTCCAATGCACACGAGTAGCTAGTCCCCCTTGAAATAGATTCCAGTTTTCTGATAGTTTCTAAGGAGAGTCACCCTATGAAACGTACAATCCGAAAATGAGGAGATCCAAGGAGAAGAGGCTTATGACTCCGAAGAAGTAAGTATCCAGCCGGACGAGGGCTTGCAACCGCCTCATCCGGCTGGTTTTTTTGTTCCTTCGCACATTTTCCGGGCAGAATGTTCCGTTCCGGGTTGAATCCCGTCCTTGCTTTTTCACCCCCCTATGTTATACTTGTGGAAAAAGATGGAGGTGTATCGTATGGATTCGTTCTTCTCGTCTTCCACCCTGTTCAACATTGTGCTGGCCGTGATCTGGTTCATCTCCGGCATCCGGGATTTTCAGGGCAAGGACCCGCTCATCAAACTCCCCTTCAACCAGTACGTCCGCGACCCTGAGTACCGCGCGTTCTGGCAGAAAAAGAACGGCGTATTCTACATGCTCAATGCTCTCGCCTTTCTGATCCTGGCCTTTACGCCTGTCACATCGCTGGTCTACCGCATCCTCTTCGGGGTTGCCATCGGGGGCGACCTTCTTTATCTCGTTGCGTATGAGAGTTGGAACCATAGCGCCGATTGAATCGTTCTGGCCTGGTTCCATTCCAAAATTTTTCTTGCTCCTTCTGCCGTTCTCTGCTACAATGGAGAAAAACGCAGGAGGATTTTTCTTATGGTCAAGCATGTGATTCTGTGGCAGCTCAAGGAGGAGCTTTCCGACGCCGAAAAGGCAGCGATCAAAGCGGGCATCAAGGCGGGCTTGGAGGGGCTGGCCGGGCAGATCCCCGGTCTGGTGGAGATCCACGTCAACATCAACGCTCTCCCCTCTTCCAACGCCGACCTGATGCTGGACACCACCTTCGAATCTGCCGAGGCGCTCAAGGGCTATTCCATCCACCCGGCCCATGTTGCCGTGGCCAACAGCAAGGTGCGCCCCTACTATAAAAACCGCGTCTGCCTCGATTACGAGATTTAACGTTGACAAAGCCGCCTTTTTCGCGTATTATAATAAGAAGAAGGAGTTTTTATGCCCCTTTTGTCATAACACTTGCAAGAGCGCGGCGAAACAAGGTGTTACTACGGAAGTCTAAGCTCCCGTCCCTGCCCGGAAACTCCGGCAGGACGGGAGCTTTTTTGTGACACAGCCACGATAGAAAGGAAGAGCATATTCCCATGAGCGAGCATAAAACATTTTACATCACCACCCCCATCTACTACCCCAGCGACAAGCTGCACATCGGCCACAGCTACACCACCGTGGCCTGCGATGCGCTGGCCCGCTTCAAGCGGATGCAGGGCTATGACGTCATGTTCCTGACCGGCACCGATGAGCACGGCCAGAAGATTCAGGACAAGGCTGCCGACGCGGGCGTGACCCCCAAGGAGTACGTCGATAAGATCGTGGCCACCGTCAAGGACCTGTGGAAGCTGCTGGACGTCAGCTACGACCGCTTCATCCGCACCACCGACGACTACCACATGGAGTCCTGCCAGAAGATCTTCACCAAGCTCTACGAGCAGGGCGACATTTACAAGGGTGAGTACATCGGCCACTACTGCAAGCCCTGCGAGAGCTTCTGGACCGACAGCCAGCTCGTTGACGGCAAGTGCCCCGACTGCGGCCGCGAGGTCTACGACGCCCACGAGGAAGCCTACTTCTTCAAGACCAGCAAGTATGCCGACCGTCTGCTCAAGCTCTACGAGGAGAACCCCCAGTTCATCCAGCCGGAGAGCCGCAAGAACGAGATGATCGCCTTTATCAAACAGGGTCTGCAGGACACCTGCGTTTCCCGCACCTCCGTCAAGTGGGGCATCCCTGTTCCCTTCGACCCCAAGCACACCATGTACGTCTGGGTCGATGCTCTGAGCAACTATATCTCCGCGCTGGGCTACGGCAACGAGACCTACCACGATTACGACAAGTTCTGGCCCGCAGACCTGCACATGGTCGGCAAGGAGATCCTGCGCTTCCACACGATCCTCTGGCCCGCCATGCTGATGGCCCTCGATCTGCCGCTGCCCAAGCGGGTGTTCGGCCACGGCTGGCTGCTGATGAACGGCGGCAAGATGTCCAAATCCGTGGGCAACGTCGTGGACCCCGTCATCCTCTGCGACCGTTACGGCGTGGACGCCATCCGCTACTTCCTGCTGCGTGAGATCCCCTTCGGCAACGACGGCATGTTCACCAACGAGGCCCTGATCAACCGCATCAACAGCGATCTGGCCAACGACCTCGGCAACCTGCTCAGCCGCACCGTCGCCATGTGCGAGAAGTACTTCGGCGGCACCGTCCACCATGTTGCCGGCACCGAGGCCATCGACGCCGAGCTGGAGGGCATGATCAACGGCCTGACCGCCAAGGTCACCGCCGACATGGACAACCTGACCATCCCGCAGGCTCTGATGGAGATCTTCGCCGTCATCCAGCGCGCCAACAAATACATCGACGAGACCGCACCTTGGGCGCTGGCCAAGGACGAGGCCAGCAAGGAGCGTCTGGAGAGCGTGCTGTACCACCTGTGCGAGGCACTGCGCGTGGCTGGCATCCTGCTGAACGCCTACCTGCCCTCCACCGCCCCCAAGATGATGGATCAACTGGGTCTGGACGCTTCTGCCCTCGACCTCGCCAAGACCGTCTACGGTGCACAGGAGACCTACACCGTCCACAAGGGCGACGCTCTGTTCCCCCGCATCGACGTGGCCAAGGAGATCGCCCACCTGAAGGAAGAGGACGAGAAGCGGAAGGCCGCTGCCGAGGCTGCCAACAAGGCCAAGGCAGAAGCCGAGGCCGCCAAGAACGCCCCTGCCGCTGCCGAGAGCAGCGTGGACTTCACCCACGAGGAAGAGATTGACTTCGATACCTTCTGCAAGGTGGAGCTGCGCGTGGCCGAGGTCCGCGCCTGTGAGAACCTGAAGGAGAGCAAGAAGCTGCTCCACCTGACCGTCTTCGACGGCCAGCGGGAGCGCTGCATCCTGTCCGGCATCGCCAAGTGGTTCAAGCCGGAAGACCTGATCGGCAAGAAGATCGGCATCGTCTGCAATCTGGCACCCCGCCCCATGATGAAGGGCAAGTATGTCAGCGAGGGCATGATCTTCGCTGCGGACACCGCAGACGGCGGCTGCTCCATCGCCTTCTACGGCGACGACACCCCTGTCGGCTCCCGCATCCACTAAGCCATGGAACACACTGTTTCGCGGACGGAGAAGCTGGACGCGCTGTTTGGCACACCGGTCTTCGCCGTCCTCATCGCGATCTTCTGCAACGCGCTGTGGGGTTCCGCTTTCCCCTTCATCAAGATGGGCTACCGCCTGTTCGCCATTGAGACGGCGGACACGGCCTCCATCCTCTGCTTTGCGGGCGTCCGCTTCATGCTGGGCAGTCTGCTGGTGCTGGTGGGCAGCCTCATCTTGGAGGGCAGGCTCCCCGCCCTGCCGCAGGGCAAAGTGCTGGCCGAGTGCTGTGCGCTGGGCCTGTGGCAGACCACGGCGCAGTATGCGTTCTACTACTCCGCCGTCGCCCTGCTGACGGGTGCCTTCGGCGGCATCCTGAACAGCACCCAGAGCTTCCTTGGCGTCATCTTCGCCCACTTCCTCTACGGAAATGCCGACCGGATGACCCCCGCCAAGGCCCTTGGCTGTGTGCTGGGCTTTGCGGGCGTTCTGGTGGGCACGCTGGGCAACCATGGCGGCGGCAGCGCCTTCGGCATCTTTGCCATGCTGCTGGCTACCGTCATCTTCACCTTGGCGGGCCCGTGGAACAAATCCGTCACCAAAAAAGCCGACAGCTTTGCCGTCTGCTTTCTGAACCTCTTCGTCGGCGGCGCGGCTCTGCTGGTGCTGGGTCTGCTGCTGGGCGGGCGGCTGACCGTCGTTTCGGCGGCCGGTGTGCTGGACCTGCTCTATCTGGCCTTTATCTGCGGCGCCGGGTATGTCATCTGGGCCTTGCTCATGAAGAACAACCCCGTCAGCCGCATCGCCATCTTCGGCTTTGTGAACCCGGTGGTAAACGTCCTGCTCAGTGCATTGCTGAACGGGGAGCCGCTCTTCCGCTGGCAGTACATGGGGGCGCTGGTGCTGGTCTGTGTCGGCATCTGGCTCGTGAACAAGGCCCCGAAGAAGGAGGGCGTATGACCGGCCCCATCTTTGACACCCACGCCCACTACAGCGCCCGCGCCTTTGATGCAGACCGCTTTGCTCTGCTGGACAGTCTGCCCGCCAAAGGCGTGGTGGGCGTCTGCGAACAGGCCACCCACTCCGGCGACGCGCCCCGCGTGCTGGAGCTGGCCCACAAGTATCCGTGGGTGGTGGCTGCCATCGGCATCCACCCGGAAAGCCTTCTCGCCCCGGAGGACTGCGGCGAGGAGGGCCCGGCCCCCACGGTGTCGGTCTACGGCGGCGACTGGGCTGCTGAGATGAAAGCGCTGGCCCCCTATTACGACGACCCGAAGGTGGTGGCCGTAGGCGAATGCGGGCTGGACTATCACTGGCCCGTGCCGAAGGACGCCCAGCTGGCCCTCTTCGAGGCCGAGATCAGGCTGGCGCTGGAACTGGACAAGCCCATCATCGTGCATGACCGCAACGCCCACGCCGACATCTACGCCCTGCTGAAAAAATACCAGCCCAAAGGCATCGTCCACTGCTATTCCGGCAGCGCGGACGATGCGCTCTGGCTGGCAAAGCAGGAGCTCTACTTCGGCTTCGGCGGCGCGTGCACCTTCAAAGGGGCCAAGCGGGCCGCAAAAGCCATCGCCGCCCTGCCGCTGGAGCAGATCGTTCTGGAAACGGACTGCCCCTACATGGCCCCGGAACCCGTCCGCGGCACCCGATGCGACAGCTCCCTTATCCGCTATGTGGGAGAGTATATCGCGCAGATCAAAGGGGTGCGGGAGGAAGCGGTGTTCCGGCAGACGGCGGAAAACGCCAAACAGATCTATCAATTGTAAGGCCCGTCTTCGTACAACCTCTCAGTCGTGCCTTCGGCCCGCCAGTCGTCTACCCTTTGTCGCTTGCGCGACATCTCCCTCCGGCCGGAGGGAGTCTTTCCTAGTAGGGGAGCTGTCGCGAAGCGACTGAGAGGTTGTACAAACAGCAATTTTATCTACAAAAGCTGAATTTCATTTCAGTTTCTGTATAAATTCAAATTAAAACTACACTTTGTCAACAAGGAGACTTATCTTATGAAAGCTCGTATTCCGCAGCACCGCGAATTCATCATCAACTTCCCCGACACTGTCGATCAGGCCAAGGCCAACGAGGGCTGGGCCAAGCTGCAGCAGATCGTTGAGGACTACAAGAAGTCCCACAACGGCGCTTCCGTCTACGCCCCCACCTTCATCGAGGACTGCGAGGCCGACGTCAAGAAGCTGCAGGAAGAGTATGGCTTCGAGTACACCGTTGAGTACGTGAAGTAATTTTCCCGCTAAAAATACAGCTTGCAAAAAAGGAGCAGGACGCTTTGGCCGGTCGGCCGGGGCATCCTGCTCCTTTTGTTGTCAGCCTAAAGCTGATTCTTTCAACTCCATGTTAATTGATTTCTCCGTGAACCCGTACTTCCGATACATTTCATAGGCCAGTCTGTTTTTGGCATTCACTTGCAATTCGATCGTATCATACCCTTTTTCCTGCTTAAGCCGTTTCACCTTTTCAAAGAATAGGTGTCCAATTCCTTTTCCGCGATATTTCTCATCGACCGCCATTGTGCTGATGAACAAGACATCTTTCATGACCTGCGCAGGGCTTTCCACATGACGTTTCATAAGTTCCAGAACCCCGACAACCACGCCATCGGCTTCGGCCACATACCAATTTTCGTCTTTTAAGATGGCTTCAAACATATCCATCGTGATCAAGGGACTGGCCGGTTTGTAAACATCTGGTCTCCACTCGACATGGAGCTGCTGGACCTGATCCATGATTTTGGAAACTCTTTCGTAGTCCTGTAATCTGGGCAAACGAACTATCACTTCCATATCAATTATCTGCCTCCACTTTGCTGAGCAGGATGCGGTCGTTATCCAGCGCCTTGCCCGCGTTCTCGCGGAACTTTTCCAGCAGGTCGTCCACGGTCATCTTGCGGCGCTCCTCGCCCTTGACATCGAAGACGATGCGGCCCGCGTCCATCATCAGGGTGCGGTTGCCCAGCTCAAGGGCTTGGTGCATGTTGTGGGTGACCATCAGGCAGGTGATCTTCTTTTCGGCCACGATGCTCTTGGTCAGCTCCAGCACCTTTTCGGCGGTGGCGGGGTCCAGCGCGGCGGTGTGCTCGTCCAGCAGCAAAAGCTTCGGGGTGACGAGGGTCGCCATCAGCAAGGTCAGCGCCTGACGCTGGCCGCCGGAGAGCAAACCCACCGGCTGCTTCATCCGGTCTTCGAGGCCCATGTCCAACAGGGCCAGCTTCTCCCGGAACACTTCCTTGTCCTTGCGGGAGATGCGGGAGAAGATGGCGTGGGGGGCTGTGCCCGCCCGGAGGTAGGCCAGCGCGAGGTTCTCCTCGATGGTCATGTTCGGCGCGGTGCCTTTGAGGGGGTCTTGGAAGAGGTGGCCGATGACCCGGCTGCGCTCAAATTCGGGCGCGAAGGTGATGTCCTGCCCGCCCAGCTCGATGCTTCCCTCGTCGGCGATGAAGCCGCCGGTGATGGCATTGAACAGGGTAGATTTGCCCGCGCCGTTGGAGCCGACGATGGTGGCGAAGTCCCCCGCTTCCATCTTCAGGCTGACGCCGTTCAGCGCCACCTTCTCGTTGACGGTGCCGGGGTTAAAGGTCTTGTGCAGATCTTGCAATTCCAGCATTTCCATCTCAGACCGCCTCCTTCTTCTGGGCCGCGCGCTTCCGCTTTTCGAAGGCCAGCCGGTTCTGGATGGCGGGCATCGAGATGGCGATGGCCACGATGAGGGCGGACACCAGCTTCATGGCCGCCGCCGGGACGTTGAAGCGCAGAGCCACTGCCACGATGAAGCGGTACAGGCAGCTGCCGAAGACAACGCCCAGCACCCGGCGCACCATGGTGCGCTTGCCCACCAGCGTTTCGCCGATGATGAGGGAGGCCAGCGCGATGGTCACCATGCCGGTGCCCACATTGATATCGCTGCTCTTCTGGTATTGGGCCAGCAGACCGCCGGAAAGCGCCGTCAGCGCGCCGGAGATGCACAGGCCCACCGTGATGGTGAAGGCCGGGTTGATGCTGGAAGCCCGCACCATCGCGGCGTTGTCGCCGGTGGCCCGGATGGACAGGCCCAGCCGGGTGCCGAGGAAGCCCACCATGCCGACGCACGCGAGAGCGATGACGGCTGCGGTCAGCACCAGCTTATACCAGCCGCCGGTGAAGGCCAGCGCCGTCTTGGCCAGCGAGAAGACGGTGTCCGTCTTGACCAGCGAGAGGGTGGACGAGAAGCCCATGACCGCCAGATTGATGGTATACAGGCCGGTGTTCACGATGATGCCCGCCATGATGCTCTCGACGCCGAGGCGGGTCTGCAAAAAGGCGGTGACGAACCCGGAGCACACGCCGGCGGCCATCGCGGCCACCAGCGCAAGGAAGGGGTGGCCCGTCAACGCGACCTGACAGGCCACGGCGCAGCCAAGGGTGAAGCAGCCGTCGGTGGACAGGTCCGCAATGTTCAGGATGGAATAGCTCAAGAACAGAGCCAGCGCCACAAGGGCATAGATGCAGCCCAGTTCCAGCGCGGTCTGGATCACGTTGAGTGAAAAGATACTCGCCAGCATGGTTGTTGCTCCTTTAGAAGTTTTCCTGCGTGGTCACTTCCACGACCTCGGTGCAGTAGGACTCGAAGGCCTTCTTGACCGTGTCGAGGTCGAGGCCCAGCGCCTCACAGGTCTCGGTGTTGATGGTGGCAATGCCGTTGTCGAAGGTCTGGTAAGGCAGGTCGGCGGTGGTCTTACCCTCGCAGAGCAGCTCCACCACCATATCGGCGGTGGCCTCGCCCAACTGGACGTAATCGACGCCGTAGCCCACGAAGGCACCGTTCAGCGCGAAGCTGTCGGCACCGGTGTAGTGCTGGACGCCCGCATCAAGGAAGGTCTCGTAGATGGAGAGCTCAGCGGTCATGACCGTGTTATCGGTGGGGGTGAAGACGGCCTTGACGCCCGCAGCGATCAGGGCCTCCGCGGCCATCTGGACCTCGGCGGTGGTGGTGCCGTTCTTTTCAACGTACTGGATGCCCTTGCTGTCGCAGAACGCCTTGGCATCCGCGATGGCTTGGGTGGAAGCATCCTGACTGAGGTCGTACAGCAGACCGATGGTGTCGATGTCCGGGTTGACCGCGAGGATCAGGTTCATGATGGCATCGGTGTTCAGCGCATCGGAGGTGCCGGTGATGTTCTCCTCGCTGTCAAAACCGGCGGCAGAGGGGTCGGTGACAGCGGAGTAGACCACGGGGATATCGGTGTCCTCGACAGCGGCCAGCATGGTGGCGGCGGTGGGGGTGGCAACGGCCACGATGACGTCCACATCGTCGGCCACGAGGTCGGCACCGATCTGGTTCAGGTTGGTCTGGTCGGCCTGTGCGTTGGCGTAGTAGTCGGCGTAATCGAAGGTGACGCCCTTCTCCTTGCCCATCTCATCCAGACGGCTCTCGACGGAGGCGACGATCTGGTTCAGGGAAGCATGATCCACGTAGTTGACGATGCCGACCTTGAAGGTCTGGCCCGCCTCGGCAGAAGCGGCGGCAGACGAAGCAGCAGCGCTGGAAGCGGTGCCGACTGCAGCGGACGATGCCGAGCCGCCGCAGCCGGTCAGGCTGAATGCGGAAACAGCGGCGGCGCCAAGAGCGGCCTTCAGGAAACTGCGGCGGGTGATCTTGTTCATGGTTTTCATAGCGGTTGCTCCTTCCTTGGAGCGGGCGGCAGTAACAATAAGACCCGCTCCACTTGCGGAACGGGTCTGTAAATACAAAAAAATCCCGTCCCTGTGTGTTCATCCACAAGGACAGGATCGAAATTACGATTCTGCGGTGCCACCTTGCTTGCTCTGCTGTCCGCCAAAACCTTGGCCGCAGAGCCCCTCACGGAGAGCCAACACTCCCCTGCCCTGTAACGGAGGCTTCCGTCCCAAGCTACTGAAGAGCATCCTGCTCCCGTTTGCCCGGCCCTCGGCGGCCCACGAAGTCCTGCCCCGCTGTCGCCCGTTTCCATCCTCCGGGCTCTCTAGCAGATGCGCTGTGCAGATTCTCTTCCGCCTCATCGGTTTGATTGCATTATACACTTTATTTTCGTAAAGTCAAGAGGGAAATTTTCATTTTGGGAAGGATTCAGGTGAATGATTTTTTTCACCGGCCAAGTCCTGCTTTTTCCTTTCCGTGTGGGCTATGCTCCCGAACTTGACATCTTCTGTAAAACAACGTATTCTTAGTACATTCTGTGTATATTATCATTCCCCGAAAGAAGGTGTTCTGCACGAACGAAACACAAAACACCCTGCTGCATGGGCCAGTGCGCCCGGCGCTGCTGCGGTATGCTTTTCCTATCATCCTGAGCATGGTGGCCACGCAGTTCTACTCGGTGGCCGATACCATGATCATCGGGCTGCGGCTGGACGCCGACGCGCTGGCGGCTGTGTCCAACGCCTCCACGGTGCTGATGATCTTCCTCTTCATCTCCGGCGGCATGGAGCTGGGCGGCGGTCTGCTGGTGGCAGCGGGCAAGCCCACGGCCACCCGGCAGGAAATGGCCGAGCTGCTCTATAACCTGCTCTTTGTGGACCTTGTGCTGGCACTGGGGCTGACGGCGCTGGGCATTTTCACCCTGCCCGCTCTGCTGCGGTTCATCCGCACGCCGGAAGAGATTCTGGCCGAAGCCGTCCTCTATGGGCGGGTGTACCTCGTCGGGCTGCCCTTCCTGATGCTCTACGACCTGACGAAGCAATGCGTCATGGGCTGCGGCGACTCCAAAACGCCGCTGCGGGCTGTGATGGCCACCAGCGTGATGAACATCCTGCTGGACCTCGCCCTTGTGGGGCCCTTCGGGGTGGCCGGTGCCGCCGGGGCCACGGCCGCCGCCCAGATCGCCGGGGCGGTGTACATGCTGGCCCACCTGCGCAAAACCGAGCTGGACACACCCTTCCGCCGGGAAATGCTCAAGGCAAGATACGCCAAGGAGATCTTCCGGCTTTCCGCCCCGAACTCCCTCCAGCAAGCCAGCGGCACCATCATCACCACGGTCAAGCAGGGGCTGCTGGGCGGCCTTGGCGTGGCCGCTATCGCAGGCTTTTCCTGCGCGGGCAAGCTTTCCAGCCTGATGATGATGCCGGTGTACGGCTTTGTGCAGTCCATCGTCTTTTTTATTGCCCAGAACACCACCGCCGCCCAGCCTCAGCGGGTGCAGGAGGGTCTGCGCGAGGGGCGGCGCATCCTGCTTTTCTATTCGCTGCTGGTGGCGGCCCTCTGCATCGGGCTCAACGGCCCCTTGCTGCGGCTCTTCACCACTGACGCTTCTGCCGCCGCCTACGGCTCCGCCATGCTGGCCTATGAGGGCCTGACCTACATCTTTACCGCCCAGAAACATCTGTGCGAAGCCCGGCTGCGCGGGGCGCAGAAGATGGGGCTGTATCTGGCCTCGAACCTTGGGCAGATCGGCCTGAACCTCTGCGCCTGTGTGCTGCTGGTGCCCCGCATCGGCTTTTCCGGCTTCTGGCTCTCCACTTGGATCAGCGCCCCCGCCGGCCTTGTGCTGGCTGGGCTGCTGGCGAAGATCGGGGCAAAACAGACTTGAAAACGAAAAAAAGCACGGCGCTTGTGCTGTGCTTTCATTTATGATATACTGTATCCGCAGCCATCTGGCTGTAAGGCGCTGTCTGCAAATGCAGGTGGTCACGCTCCTCCCCGACTGCGCGTCGTGGGGAACGGCTTCTTTAAAAAGAAATGACCGCCTCTGCCCTCACAAAGCAAGCGGTCATTCTTTTTGACACCTAAGCCGAGGAGGAGCTGACCATTTTGCAGTCAGCGCTTTCTCTATTAGTAGTATAGTAATTTTTCATCATTTTGTCAAGCAGAAGAGGAACACAATGGAACCTTTGAAACTTCAGAATATCCCCCTGCCCCACCGGGCGGTGTTCGGCCCCATGGCAGGCTTTACCGACGCGCCCTGCCGCCGCCTGATGGCCCAGCACGGCGCGGGCTTCACCGTCAGCGAGATGGTATCCAGCCGGGCGCTGGTCTACCACGACCACAAGACGGTCAGCTTGCTCAAGGCCCAGCCCAACGGCGCGCCCTACGGCGTCCAGATCTTCGGAGAAGTGCCGGAGATCATGGGCGAAGCCGCCGCCGCCATTGAAGAATACGACTTCGATTTTCTCGACATCAACATGGGCTGCCCTGCCCCGAAGATCGTCTCCGGCGGCGCGGGCAGCAAGCTGATGCTGGACCCGGACCTGTGCGGGAAAATCGTGGAGCAGGTCCTCGCCCACACCTCCCGCCCCGTCACGGTCAAGATGCGCAAAGGCTGGGACGCCGACCACATCACCGCCGTGGAGTGCGCCAAGGCATGCGAACAGGCGGGTGCTTCCCTCATCGCCGTCCACGCCCGGACGCGGGAGCAGATGTACACCCCCGGCATCGATCTGGACATCATCGCCAAGGTGAAGGACGCCGTCCATGTCCCCGTGCTGGGCAACGGCGACATCCACACGGCGGAGGACGCCGTGACCATGGTACGCGAGACCGGCTGCGACGGTGTGATGATCGCCCGCGGGGCTCTCGGCGACCCGTGGCTCTTCGAGCGGGTGAACGCCGCGCTGGAGGGTGCCCCTGCCCCCAAGGAGCCGAACCTCCAAGCCCGGATGAACGCGCTGCGCCGCCAAGTGGAAGAGATGGTGGAGCAGAAGGGCGAGTTCGTGGCCATGCCCCAAGCCCGCGCCCAGACCATGCACTATATGAAGGGGCTGAAAGGGGCGGCCTCCCTGCGGCGGTACTGCTGTGAGCTGACCCATCTGGAGGACATCGACCGCCTCATCGAGGCCGTGTTCGACCAGCAGCGGAAGGCCGGGCTGGACCCGGACGACACCCGCCAGATCCCCTTCCCCTGAAACTCCCGAACGTTTTGAAAAAAGAGGTCCTCTGACATGACATCAACTCGTACTCCCCGGCTGCTGGGGCAGAAACAGAACAAGTTCCTGCTCACGGTCTGCCTGTGTGCGCTGACGGCGGCGCTGATCTTCCTGCCCTTCTACCTCCTCGACGGCGGTTTTTTCCACTACGCCGGGGACTTCAACAGCCAGCAGATCAGCTTTTACCGCTATATGAACGGCTTTCTCAAGGGGCTGAGCTACCCGGACGGAGCGGGCAGCGTCCGCAACACCTTCTCGTGGGCCACCGACCTTGGCAGCGGTGCCATGAACGCCTACTCGTTCTACCTGTACGGCTCGCCGTTCTTCTGGTTCTCGCTGCTCTTTCCGCAGCAGTGGCTCCCCTACCTGATGGTCCCTCTGCTGGTGCTCAAGTTCGCCGCAGCGGGCGGCGGCGCGTACCTCTACCTCCGCCGCTATGTCCAGAACCAGAACTACGCCGTGCTGGGCGCGGTGCTCTACGCCTTTTCCGGGTGGGGGCTGTACAACATCTTCTTCAACCACTTCATCGATGTGTTGGCCCTCTTCCCATGGATGCTCTGGGCGCTGGACGAGACCATTTACAACGGCCGCCACGGGCTGTTCGCCTTCTGGGTGGGCATCAACCTGCTGAACAACTATTTCTTCTTCATAGGGCAGGTGCTCTTCCTCATCATCTACTTCCTGTGCAAGGTCAGCGCCGGGGATTTCAAGCTCACGCCCCGGCTGTTCGGCCATCTGGCCTTTGAAAGCGTGCTGGGCGCAGCACTGGGCTTCATCATCCTCTGGCCCGCCGTCCTCTCGCTCTTGCAGAACCCGCGCACCATCGACCTTTCCTCCGGCTGGGGCTTTCTCACCTACTCGAAACCCCAGCAGTATCTTGCCATCCTGTTGAGCTGGATCCTGCCGCCGGATTCGCCCTATATGACCTCCATCTGGTCGGAGGGCATCATCAAGTGGACGAGCATGACGGCCTACCTGCCCCTGTGCAGTCTGGCCGGTGCCGTGGCCTACTGGCAGACCCGGCAGGGCGACAGCAAAAAGCGGATCGTCGGCACCTGCGCCGTCTTTGCGCTGGTGCCGATGCTGAACAGTGCGTTCTACGCCCTCAATTCCAGCTACTACGCCCGGTGGTTCTATATGCCGGTGCTGATCCTCGCGGCCATGACCGTCAACGCGCTGGAAGACCCCGCCGTGGAGCTGGACCGCCCAGCCAAGCGGATCGGCTGGCTGATGATCGCGACGCTGGCCTTCGCACTGGTTCCGGTGCAGGACACCTCCACGAAGGAATGGACGCTGGGCGTTCTGCAGAACCCCGGCCAGTATGCCGCCGTTCTCGGCTTCGGTCTGGCGGGGCTGCTGGTCTACCGCTTCATCGCCCGGCGCTGGCGGCAGGATAAGCGCCTGCCCCAGCGGATGCTGGCGGCGGTGCTGGCGTTCAGCTGCCTGTTCGGCATCACCCACATCGGCATCGGCAAGTTCGGCCAGTGGAACACCGACAGCGATCTGGTGGAGGAATACACCAACGCCCTCGCCCTCAAGGAAGACCTCCCCGAAGGCGACTGGCGCATCGACACCTTCAAGACCCACGACAACCTCGGCCTCTGGCTGGACAAGAGCAGCCTGCAATACTTCGGCAGCACGGCGGCTCCCAGCATCCTCAGCTTCTATCCGGCGCTGGGCGTCAAGCGGGATGTCCGCAGCCAGCCGGAGCTGGAAAATTACGCGCTGCGGGGGCTGCTGAGCGTGAAATACCTCATCACCACACCCGCCCACCAGAGCGATTTCCTCGCCGTGGCGGACGACGGCTGGAGCTACTACGACACGCTGGACGGCTTCACCCTCTACGAAAACGACAACTATGTGCCCATGGGCTTCACCTACGACTACTACCTCACCGAGGACGCCTATGAGTCCACGATCACCGTCACCCGCTCGAATCTGCTGATGCGGGCGCTGGTCCTCTCGGAGGAGGACGCAGCCGCCTACGGCCAGTACCTGACCCAGCTGCCCGCCGCCGAGCTGAACGACCTGACTTATGACCGCTACGTACAGGACTGCGCCGACCGCCGCGCCTCGGCGTGCAGCGTCTTCCAGATGACGAACTCCGGCTTCCACGCCGAGATCACGCTGGACACCACGAACCTCGTGTTCTTCTCCGTCCCCTACGACGACGGCTTCACCGCCGCGGTCAACGGCCGCAAGGCCGACATCCTGCGGGTGGATGAAGGTCTGATGGCCGTCCTCTGCCCCGCCGGAAAAAGCACCATCGACTTCGTCTACCAGCCCGCCGGCATCCGCCTGAGCAAGGCTGTCACCCGGGCAGCGCTGGTCGTCTTCGCTGCCTATGCCGTTTATTTTGTCTGGGATGACCGGAAAAAGAGGAAGCACTGAAAAAGGAGAGTCTCTATGGAACACCGTCATTGGGAAAAAGCAAACCTCACCACTTCGCTGCTGGGCTACGGCTGTATGCGGTTCCCGACGCTGCCGGACGGCAGCATCGACGAAGCACGGGCCGAGGCGCTGCTGAACACCGCACGCGAGGCGGGAGTCAACTACTTTGACACCGCCTACCCCTACCATGGGGGCAAAAGCGAGCCCTTCGTGGGGCGGGTCATCGCCAAGTGGCCCCGCGAGAGCTTTTATCTGGCCACCAAGCTGCCGGTGTGGCAGTGCGACTCGCTGGAAAAGGCCCAGAAGATCTACCGCGAGCAGTTCGAGCGGCTGGGCGTCGAGTACATCGACTTCTATCTGCTCCACTCCCTCCATACGGCCCGGTACGACCAAGCCAAGGCGCTGGGCATCGTGGACTGGCTGTGGAAGGAGAAAAAGGCCGGGCGCATCCGAAACTTCGGCTTTTCCTGCCACGACAACGCCGCCGGGCTGGAACATATCCTGCGGGACCAGCCGTGGGACTTCTGCCAGCTGCAATACAACTACCTCGACACCGACGACCGCGCCGAGGAGATCGCGGGCGACCGGGGCTACGCGCTGACGGAAGAACTGGGCATCCCCCTCATCATCATGGAACCCATCAAGGGCGGCACGCTGGCCAATCTCCCGGCAGACGCCGCCGCCCCGCTGACCGCCCTTGACCCGGATGCCAGCGCTGCTTCGTGGGCGCTGCGCTGGGTGGGCAGCCACAAGAACGTCCACCTCATCCTCTCCGGCATGAGCGCCGAGGAGCAGCTCGCCGACAACCTTGCCACCTTCGCCCAGTTCCGGCCCCTGAACGACGCTGAAATGGACGCCGTGGCCGAGACGGCCCGCATCCTGCACAGCCGGATCAAGATCGGCTGCACGGGCTGCCGGTACTGTATGCCCTGCCCCATGGGGGTGGACATCCCGGACAACTTCAGCATCTGGAACAAGCTGGGGATGTTCGGCCAGCCGGATGCCGTGAAACAGCAGTGGGCTGCCCACTTCCCGGACGCCGAAAAGGCCAGCCACTGCGTCCGCTGCGGCAGGTGCGAAGCTGTCTGCCCCCAGCACCTGCCCATCCGCACCGCGCTGGCGCAGCTGCAGACCGAACTGGACGACCTATAAAATGAAAAGCGAGGCTGTTGGGCTTTTCCAGCAGTCTCGCTTCTTTTTATTGCTCTTCTTTCCGGTGCAGCACCCACTGCATCCCGATTTGGTTCAGGCGGTCGATCCGCTCCGGCGTCAGCTTGGGGTCGTGCTCGACGTAGGCGGTGCGCATCCGGCGCACCCAGTCGCCGAGGCCGAAGCCGTCCTCGCAGCGGAAGGTCGCGGGCGGGAGCAGATCGCCGTGCTGCTGAGCGTAGGCCTCTGCGTGCTCATAGGCAAGGTCCCACTTGGCAATGCGGGCGTCCCACTCCATCCCGATGGCGTCCAGCCGCTCGATGTGCTCCTGCGTCACTTGGAAGGAATCCGGTCGGGTCTTGCGGGCGGCGCGGAGGTTCGACATCCAGACGCCCAGCCGGAACCCGTCGGCGCTGACGTAATTGGAGGGCACCAGCAGGTTGCCGTGTTCCTCAAAATACTGCTTGGCTGCGTCGAAGTTGTTCTCCCAGTTCTGCTCCCGCAGGTTCTCGCTCCGGCGGCGGGCCGGATGCTGCTTGGAGGGCTTTTCGCTCTTGAGCAGCGTTTCCAGCTCTTTGCGGTGATCGTCGGCCAGCCGCGGATCCCCGGTGCGCAGATACTGGCGCTGGCGGTAAAGCCAACTGCCCAGCCAGATGCCATCCTCGGATTTATAATTCAGCGGCACGTTCAGATCGCCGTGCTCTTCCTGATACTTCTTCGCCAGATCGTAGCGTTCCTGCCACGGGTCGTACTTCTCCCAGACCATGCCCAGCTCATCCAACTGCGCCTTGCGCTCCGGCGTGACGCGGGCGCTGGAATGCTCCGGGTTCTGCCATGTGTACCGCTGGCGGGCGATCCATTTGCCCAGCAGGACGCCGTCCGGCGTGACATAGTTGGAGGGGACCTCCAAGTTGCCATAGGTCTCCTTGTATTTCTTGGCAGCCTCGAAGTTTTCCTGCCATTTGCGGACATTCCGGTTGACCCAGTTGATCCCGATGGCCTCCAGCCGCTCGATCTGTTCTTCCGTCAGATCCCCGTTCTTGTAGGCGCTGCGCTGGCTGCTGAGCCAGACGCCCAGCGCAAAACCGTCCGGCGTGACGTATTTGATGGGCGCTTCGAGGTCCTTGTGTTCCAGATAATACCGGGCTGCGGCGGCGTAGCTCTGCTCCCACAGGTCGGTGGAGGCGTTCCACACCATACCGATGGCTTCCAAGCGCTCAATGCGGGCGCGGCTCAGGTTGCCGCTGATATAGCGCTGGCGGTTGTAGACGATCCACTCGCCCAGCGCAAAGCCGCTGCGGTCGTGGTAGCGCACCGGAACCAGCAGGTCGCCGTGGTCATCGCGGTACTTCTTGGCGGCGGCAAAGGCCCGCTCCCAAGCCAGCTCCGAGCGCTGTTTCCACTCGATGCCCAGCTTGTCCAGCTTGGCGATGCGGTCGGCGTCCAGACGGCCGGGTTTCTGCCCGGCGCGGACCAAGCGCTGCGTTTCCAGCCAGCGGCCCAGCGGCAGACCGTCCTCGGTGACGTAATGATAAGGCAGCCGCAGGGTTCCTTCCTTCGCGGCGGCAGCCACGGCCGCTTCGTAGTAGGCATCCCACCGGGCTTCCAGTTCTTTTTTCAGGCAGCAGTACAGATGGTAGCTCTGGCGCATGGGCTTCTGCTGCTGGAAGCCGGGGTGCTCGCTGCCCGCGCGGAGCATGGCGGTGGTGCACTCCTTCTGCAGCACGCGGCCATTGCCGAGGCCATCAAACTTTGCGGTCAGGTCGAACACCGGCACCGGCTTGCGGCCGCACGCTACCAGCGCACGGCAGAGCATCTGGCGGAACGTCCCCGGCTCCCCGCTCTCCCGCACGAGGATGGCACCGGCCAGCCCCTCGATGGGCTGCTGGACGCCCGGCGTGTTGACACAGAACAGCACCTTGGGGCCCGGCTCGGCGGCGGTGCAGAATTTCCAGACCTCCTCGGACTCGGCGAGGCAGTCGCACTCGGCACGGTAGAAATGCACCGCCGCGTCCGTGCTGCGCAGGAACGCTTCCAGCGGCTCCCGGATCTCATCGAGGTAATCCTCGGACTCGAACACGGCCAGATACCGCCCCTGTGTATCGGTCAGGACACGGGGCAGCAGGTCGGTGGGGTTCTCGGCCTGACGCACCGCCCAGCCGATCTCGTCGTAGAGGGCCGTCAGCGTGTTGTTCGTCGTGGGTAGATGCAGATTCTTGATCCGGGCGCGGAGCATAGCCAGTTGGCCTTCCTGCGGCCAGAGCATCGCCGCATAGTTGGAGGGAACCGGCAGCGTGCCCAGTGCCATGGCCTCCCCTACCGTCATCCGGGAGACCACCGCGCCTTCCAGCAGATCGCCCGCAGCGCGGCAGTTCTCGGTGCTGTTGGGCACGGTCAGGCCCAGCAGCTTCGCTTCCGGGCAGAGCAGGAGCAGCCGCTGGGCCGACTTTGCCCAGCATGCCGCTGTGACCTCATGATAGCAGTCAAAGATGATATAATCCGGCTTTTTGGCTGCCAGCCGGATCCACTGCTCGGCCGTCGCCTCGGCCAGAGCAGTGCAATCGCAGAAGACGACGTTTGGGGGAAGAACGCCGTCGTTGTAGCGGCTGACATCCGCCTTGCGCAGAGTGAGCCGCGCTTGGCCGTACACCAGCCAGACAAAGGAGGCCTGCGGATGGTCGGCGACCAGCTGCCACGCGATACAGCTTTTGCCCGACCCCGTGGGATGGGCCACCGTGGCTTTTCCGTTTTGTTCCAGCGCCGCCGCCGCTTTGGCGTAGGCGGACGCATTGATTTGATTCAGACTGAGCGACATCGCATTTACCTCCGGGTGTGGGTCCGATGGATAAAAGGTTTTTCCTATAAGTTTATTATTGCAAAAAATATTTTCTTGTCAAGCGTTCCGCGCAAAATAAAGGTTCCAGATAAAATATTCTATAAATTTTCCAATATTCCGTTGTCATAATCACCGATTTTCGGCGCTGCTGTGGATATCCTAAAAGTGGAACGCCACACAGAAGGAGGCTGTGTTTACGGAATCAGATTTTTTTCGCGCAGCAGCGTCTGCCCCGCCCCAGCCAGAGCTTCCGCTTCGAGAAGAATGGTCTTCACAGTGTCACCGCGAACGAAACGTTCAAAAAGAGCCCACTGCCGGTGCCGGGGTAAAACATGCCTCCAAATCACAAAAACCGCCTACCGAGCGAAGAACTCAGTAGGCGGTTTTCAGTTGCGCCAGCAGGAGTCGAACCTACGATGGGGGAGTCAAAGTCCCCTGCCTTACCGCTTGGCGATGGCGCATTGTCGCATATTATTTTAACCGAACTTTCCTGCTATGTCAAGTAGAAAGACCGTGTTCTTTCAACTTGGATATGAAAAGCCCAAGCCTCCCGTTGACAAACCCTCCTCCGCAACTTATTATAAAAGAAAACGAAAGAGGGATGTTCTATGGGTCCATGGTACTATGAGGTCGTCAGCTTTGACGGCGATTACGTCAACCTGCGCCGCACGGATATTGCCAGCGACGAGCTGAACCCGGTGGCGCTGGCGCTGCTGCCGCCGGAGATCGAGGTCGGCAGCAAGATCAAGTGTGAATACTTCCAGTACGAGATCATCGGCTGAACACAGAAAACCGCCCGGAACGCTTGCATCACGTTCCGGGCGGTGGTTTTTAGTTGCGGTAGCAGCGATCCTGCCCGACGAGCCAATCCTCGCACAGGCGCTGGGCTTCCTCCACACTGCAGCTGACGCAGTGGAACAGCGCACCGTGGAGCGAGCAGTAGGAGTAGCGGACCTTGGGCACCCCGTTGCCATCTCTGAATTTTTCACAGTGTTCCTGTCCGGGCATCAGATAAAGTTGTTCCATAGCGCCGCAGTCTCCTCTTTTTTGTTTTTGTGTGCGCACACACACCGTGTTCTATTGTAGCACTTCCCGCCGCCGGTCGCTATTCGCCGATTCCACAAAAAGAAGCGCGGATCTTCGGAGCATCTTTCCTCTTGACAGCTCAATTTCTTGTGGTATTGCTGCATTGTGAGGGCCGCATCTCCGGGAACTTTTCCCCACCCCAGAAATGCGGCCTTTCTTCCTCTTCCCTCTTGTAAAACGGTCACAAAACAGGTATGATAGAATCATATCAAAACAAAGGAGCATCAAGCTTATGCGTGCTTACGAGCGACTGTTGAAATATGTCCGCGTTTATACCACCTCTGACCCCAACTCCGGCACCCACCCTTCCGCTGAGCGGGAATTTGACCTTGCCCGCATCCTTGTGGAGGATATGAAGGCCATCGGCATTGAGGACGCCTTTGTGGATGAGCACTGCTACGTCTACGGCACCATCCCCGCCACCCCCGGCTGCGAGAGCAAGCCCGCGCTGGGCCTCATCGCCCACATGGACACCGCGCCCGACGCTTCCGGCGAGAACGTCAACCCCATCCTGCATGAGAACTACGACGGCCACGACGTCATCCTGCCCGCCACCGGCATGGTCATGAAGGTCTCCACCTTCCCCTTCCTGAAGGAGCTCAAGGGCGAGACCCTCATCACCACCGACGGCACCACCCTGCTGGGCGCTGACGACAAGGCGGGCGTCTCCGAGATCCTGACCGCCGCCGAGACCCTCATGGCCGAGGGCCGCCCCCACGGCAAGATCTGCATCGCCTTCACCCCCGATGAGGAGATCGGCGAGGGCGCTTCCCTCTTCGACATTCCCGGCTTCGGGGCCGACTTCGCCTACACCGTCGATGGCGGCGACGTGGGCGGCATCGAGTACGAGAACTTCAATGCGGCCAGCGCCACCGTCACCGTCCACGGCTTCTCGGTCCATCCCGGCTCTGCCAAGGATGCGATGATCAATGCCTCCAATGTGGCTATGGAGTTCCATCAGGCCCTGCCCGTCATGGCCCGCCCGGAGACCACCGAGGGCCGTCAGGGCTTCTACCACCTGTGCCAGATGTACGGCGACGTGACCGAGGCCAAGCTCGGCTACATCCTGCGCGACCATGACGCGGGCAAGCTGCAGTTCAAGAAGGACAACCTGCTCCACATCGCGTGCTACCTGAACGGCAAGTACGGCGAGGGCACGGTGGAAGTCGAGATCAAAGACAGCTACCGCAACATGATCGAGAAGATCAAGCCCCACTTCCACCTCGTCGAGAACGCCCGCAAGGCCATTGAGAAGGCCGGCCTGACCCCGGAGGAAGTCCCCGTGCGCGGCGGCACCGACGGCGCTGTTCTGAGCTGGAAAGGTCTGCCCTGCCCCAACCTCGGCACCGGCGGCTTCAACTTCCACGGCGTCTGCGAGTGCACCACCGTGGAGCGGATGGATAAGGCAACCGAAGTGCTGCTGAACATTATTGAGATCTACGCTCACTGACCAAAAAAGAAGCGCTGCATCGCAGCGCTTCTTTTTTGGTCAACCTACATTGATCTGCCCCACCGGCAGGATCTTTCGTTTGTTGTCGCTGGGTTTGCTCGTCAGGCTGATGGCCAGCGAGACAGGGCCGACGCGGCCCATGAACATGACCAGCATATACAGCAGCTTTGCCCCGGTGTTCAGCTGGGCGGTCACGCCCACCGACAGGCCCACCGTGCCAAACGCCGAGCAGGACTCGAAGATCGCGTCGATGACGGACACGGCGTCCGAGGTGTTATAGTAGACCACCACCGCCGAGCCCAGCGCTGCCACCATGCCCAGCATGATGATGGTCAGGGCGCGGTAGACGGTCTTTGACTCAATGTGGTGTTCGGCGATCACGCAGTCATCGCGGCCCTGCGCCACGCTGCGGATGGTCAGGATAAGCACGGCGAAGGTCGTCACCTTGACACCGCCGCCCGTGGAGCCGGGGGCCGCGCCGATGAACTGGAGCACGCTCATGAGCAGCTTGGTGATGGGCCCGCACGCCGCAAGGTCGATGGTGTTCATACCCGCCGTGCGGGTAGACACCGACTGGAACAGCGCCGCCATGATCTTGCCGTCCGGGGAGAGGCCGCCCATCGTTTTGGGGTTCGACCACTCCATCAGGGCGATGAGCACCGCACCGCCGACCCACAAAATCGCCGAGAAAGCCAGCACGACCTTGGCGTGGAGGGACAGGCGGCGCTTTTTGCGCCACTCGCCCAGCTCGACCCAGACCATGAAGCCCAAGCCGCCCGCCATGATGAGGAACATAACGACGGCCTGCACATAGTAATTGTGGACGAAAGGCACCAGCGACGAATACTGCCCGAACCGGCCGAACAGGTCAAAGCCCGCATTGCAGAACGCCGAGATCGCCGTGAAGATGCTGATCCAAATGCCCTCCAGCCCGAACTGCGGCACAAAGGCGAACGCCAGCAGCACTATGCCGATGGCCTCGAACAGGAACGCCAGCCGGATGACGATCTTCAGCACCTCGGTCGCCTGTGAATAGCCGCTGGCCGAGACGCTCTCGCCCAGCAGCCGCAGGTCCCGAAAGCCCATCCGGCGCTTGGCCGCCAGCGCAAAAAAGCTGGTCAGCGTCACAAGGCCGAGACCGCCCACTTGAATGAGCAGCAGGACGACCACCTGCCCGAACATCGTGAACTGCGTCCATGTATCCCGCACGACAAGGCCCGTCACGCAGGTCGCGCTCGTCGCGGTGAACATCGCATCCACCACGCTCAGTCGGCCGCTGCGGCTCGCCGCGGGCAGCGTCAGCAGCAGCGTGCCCAGCGCGATCAGCAGCACAAAGCTCACGCAGATGATCTGGGTCGCGCTGCTGCCCACCAGCAGGCTTTTGCGATGTGTTTTCTTTTTTTCAGTTTTTCCCATGAAGAGCTCCTTCTCCCGCCCCGGCAGCCTTGGCACTTCCGGGGTGGTATCGTTCTTGCCCGCTGTGCGGCGGGCGTTCTCTTTATAGGATACACCTTTTTTCTCTTTCCTTCAACTTGATTTTATCCCCGACTTGCGGTATTATAATAGCAGTTTGTCTCCGTAGCTCAGATGGATAGAGCGTTCGCCTCCTAAGAATTCGGTCAACCTGATACCTTGGGTGCGGAAGTGATTGCTCTAATCAAAAGCAAGGCTGGGGATCGAGATTTTCCAAACAAATTTTGATGCAACAACTTTACCATCGTCCCGGTTGCAATGCAGTCGGTCACTTCGGTGTGAAAAGCATTCCACACATTTGTTTCCAAGTGCGTTGAATTTCAAAAAATCAACGATAATACATAATATGCCTCAGTAGCTTAGCTGGATAAAGCGCCTCCCTCCTAAGGTTGCGTTACAACGGCCACCTTGGAAAAACTTCATATAGGATTCAAGTTCGAGTTTCTTCGGGCTTAGTCATAAAACCAGCCATGTCTCAGTAGCTCAGTTGGATAGAGCACACGCCTCCTAAGCGTGGGGCCGGAGGTTCAAATCCTCTCTGGGACGCCAGCTAACAACGCCGAAAGCCTTTGTTTTCAAGGGTTTTCGGCTTTTCTTATATGAAAAGGCACGAAAAAGCTCTTTCACTGTATGAGATAAAATTCTACTCCAAAATTTGATTTTT
>OIDP01000060.1_pt1 | contig 83903 bp, 70 predicted proteins | sample 1581591 | NCBI WGS metagenome assembly OIDP01 (sample SAMEA3882552, study PRJEB24775) | human gut metagenome | biome: human-associated habitat; feature: intestine environment; material: feces | place: Netherlands | collected 2009/2010 | reverse complement strand
CCCCCGCCGACCGGCGGGGGTTTTGCGTTTTATAAAATTTTACTGCTGTGCGAAGAGCTTCACTTCGTCCTTGTCCATGAAGGCAGCACCGGCGAAACCGGCGGCTTCCAGCTGGCCCAGCTGCTTGCCGAGCTTCTTGCCCTGCGGCAGGATGGTGACGTTGTAGCGGTCGCGGAGGGAAGCGGCCTTGGCGAGGACGGCGGGGAAGTCGGCCTCCTTGCCGTAGAGCAGCGCGATCTTCTGCTTGGCACCGGGGATCTGGTAGCCCTGCTCCAGCAGGATGCCGCAGACGCGCTCGAAGCCGATGGAGAAACCGACGGCGGGCACCTGCGTGCCGAGGAACTTGCCGACCATGTTGTCGTAACGGCCGCCGCCTGCGACTGCGCCGCTGAACTGCGGGCAGGTGATCTCAAACACCATGCCGGTATAGTAGCCCTGACCGCGCACGAGGCTGGGGCAGTAGGCCACCGAGAAGCGGCCGCCCGCAATGGCGCTGGCCGTGGCGAGGACGTACTTCAGGTCGTCGGCGATGGCGGGGTCGGCGCAGCGGGAAGCAACGGCGTCCAGCGTGACCTCCCCGGCGGCGATAAAATCAGCCAGCGCGTTGATGGCGTTTTCGGGCAGCTGCTTTTCGGTCAGCTCGGCCTTGACGCCGTCGGCACCGATCTTGTCCATCTTGTCGAAGGTGATGCAGACGGAATCCAGCGTGTCGGCGGCAAAGCCCATGCTCTCCAGCATCCCGCGGAGGATGCGGCGGTCATTGATGTTGACCGTGAAGCCGGTGAAGCCGATGTTCAGCAGGGCGCGGGTGGTTACATCGATCAGCTCGACCTCGGCGTTGGGGGACTCATCCCCCAGAATGTCGATGTCGCACTGGACGAACTCCCGCAGACGGCCCTTCTGGGGGCGTTCGGCGCGGAAGACGCGGTCGGTCTGGATGACCTTGAAGGGGTGGGGGAGCTTGTCCTTGTTGGCGGCATAGAAGCGGCTCAGGGGCAGGGTCAGGTCGTAGCGCAGACCCATATCGGAGAGCTGCTTGGGGTCGCCGGATCCCAGTGCGCTGGTCAGCTTATCGCCGCGCTTGAGCACCTTGAAGATCAGGTTCAGGTTGTCGCCGCCGTCGGACTTGTCGAGGTTCTCCATATCCTCCAGCATGGGGGTGGAGATGCGCTCGAAACCGGAAGCGCGGTAAGTTTCCAGAATCTTGCCCTGAATGTAGTCGCGCAGGGTCTGCTCGGCGGGGAGCAGGTCACGCATCCCTTTCAATGCTTGTGTTTTCATGGTTGCAATTCCTCTCTTTACGGTTCAAATTCTTCCCAATCACTCTAATTATAAAAGAATCTGTTCGTTTGTCAATCAAAAAGGGCAGACTAAAGGGTGAGGTGAGACAGATGCAGAAGCTTTCCCAAAAACATCCGTGGGCCATTCTGGCGGCAGGAGCGGCCATTCAGGTGCTGACGGGTCTGCCCGCAGCGTGGGGCGTGTTCCAGCAGCCGGTGATGGAGGAGTACGGCCTGAGCGAACAGGGGGCCGGGTATGCCTTTGGCATTTTGATCGCGGCCTTCGGCGTCGGGTGCGTCATCGGCGGCTTTTTGCAGGACCGGAAAGGCCCCCGCTGCGCGGCGCTCTGGGGCACGGCCCTGCTCTGCGGCGGGTTCTTTGCGGCGGCCCTTCTGCCGGGGGAGAAGGGCGGCTTTTTCTTTGGGGTGTTCAGCATCCCGGCGGGGCTGGGCACGGCGTTCTTGTACCCGTCCATCCAGTCCTGCGCCCAGAAGTGGTACAAGGGCCGGAAGGGCCTTGCCACCGGCGTCATCGGTGGGGCGGTGGGACTTTCCGGTGCGTTCCTGACCGTCTTTGTCCGAACGGCGCTCAAGGGTTTCGGGCCGGTGCAGGGCATCCGGGGGGCTTTCTGGGCGCTGGGGGCGCTGACGCTGCCGGTCTGCTTTGGGGGCAGTATGCTGCTGGTGGACCCGCCGCCCGAAAAGCCGAAGCCGGAACAGCAGGGCAAAGGCAAAACGGCTCCGCCGCTGGATTTGGCCCCTTTGCAGATGCTCCGCACCAAGCAATACTGGCTCTGCGCCGGGGCAGTCTGCTTTTCCACCCCGGCGGTGCTGCTGTTCAGCCCCATCATCCTGAAGCTGGGGATGGAGCGGGGCTTGGACGAGACGGCAGCGCTCTGGAGCGTGGTACTGGGCAGCGTGGGCAGCGCGGCGGGGCGGCTGCTGATGCCGATGCTCAGCGACAAGATCGGCCGCCGCCCCACCGATCTGATCCTGTTCGGGGCATCGCTGGGGTTGTCCGCGGCCTTTCTGTTCGCGCAGGGCTGGGCCGTGGTGGCGGTGTATGCCAGCCTGACGTTCTGCTATTCGGCGCTGGCGGCGGTGCTGCCCGCCCTTTCCACCGACCTGTTCGGTCTGCCCCATGCGGGGGTCAACTACGGCTTTCTGGCGCTGGGGCAGAGCGTGGGCAGCCTTGCCTTCCCCTTTGCGGCGAACCTCTGGGGGCTGGAAACCGGGCGGCACTGGCTGGCCATGGGCGGCGCGGCGGCGGGCTTTGCGGCCATCTGGGCGCTGCAGCCCGTCCAACCGCCCCGCCCGCCTAAGGAAAATTAAGCCTTTGAGCAAAGCTGACAAAAAATTATCAATCAAGAGGGCAAAAGCATAAAATGTGGCGGTTAGTTACGAATAACCGTCAAAAAGTTTGCGGGAAAATTGTCATAAACGTCTTGCAAATTGCGCCAAGGTTCTCTATAATAAAATCATGCGTGGTAGTACCGGCGGCGCTGATGAGAGCAGCGGCAGCCGGTCAAATGCAAACAGCGGGGGAGCCCCCCTGCTGCATGGCATCAATTTGTCAAAAGGAGAGTATGATTATGACCTATTCGCAGCAAGTACAGAATATGTGCCCGATCACCAAAGGTCCTAAGCATGGTCCGGCTCCCATCCCCGAAGAGGGCGCATGGGTCAAGGCCTATGAAGTGAAGGACATCAGCGGCTACACCCACGGTGTTGGCTGGTGTGCACCTCAGCAGGGTACCTGCAAGCTGTCTCTGAACATCAAGAACGGCGTCATCGAAGAGGCTCTGGTCGAGACCATCGGCTGCTCCGGCATGACCCACTCCGCCGCTATGGCTGGCGAGATCCTGCCCGGCAAGACCATTCTGGAAGCCCTGAACACCGACCTCGTCTGCGACGCCATCAACGTGGCAATGCGCGAGCTGTTCCTGCAGATCGTTTACGGCCGTAGCCAGACCGCTTTCTCTGAGGACGGTCTGCCCATCGGCGCAGGTCTGGACGATCTGGGCAAGGGTCTGCGTTCCATGACCGGCACCATCTTCTCCACCAAGGAGAAGGGCGTCCGTTATCTGGAGCTGACCGAGGGCTACATCAACAAGCTGGCTGTGGACGAGAACGACGAAGTCATCGGCTACCAGTTCGTCAAGCTGGGCAAGATGATGGAGGACATCCGTCACGGCAAGACCCCCAATGAGGCTTATGAGAAGAACGTGGGCACTTACGGCCGCTTCAGCGCAGATCAGGGCGCCGTCAAGTACATCGACCCGCGTGAGGAATAAGAGAGGAGGAACAACTCATGGCAACTTTTGAATCTATGGATCGCCGCATGCCGAAGATCGAGGCATGCCTGAAGGCCAACGGCCTTGAATCTCTGGACGCTTGCAACGAGATGCTCCTCGCAAAGGGCATTGACTGCGATAAGATCGTCCGCGGCGTGCAGCCCATCTGCTTCGATAACGCAGTCTGGGCCTACACTCTGGGCACTGCCATCGCCGTCAAGCGCGGCCTGACCGATGCTGCCGAGTGCGCTGCTGCCATCGGCGAAGGTCTGGAAGCCTTCACCATCCCCGGCTCTGTCGCTGAGCAGCGTCAGGTCGGTCTGGGCCACGGCAATCTGGGCGCTCGTCTGCTGAGCGAGGACACCACCTGCTTCGCTTTCCTCGCCGGCCACGAGTCCTTCGCAGCCGCTGAGGGTGCCATCGGCATCGCCCGCACCGCAAACAAGGTCCGCAAGACCCCCCTGCGCGTCATCCTGAACGGCCTCGGCAAGGATGCTGCTTACATCATCTCCCGTATCAACGGCTTCACTTATGTGCAGACCGAGTATGACATCCCCTCCCAGACTCTGACCGTCGTCAAGGAGATCCCCTTCTCCACCGGCGAGCGTGCAGCCGTCAAGTGCTATGGCGCCAACGACGTCATGGAGGGTGTTGCCATCATGAAGAAGGAGGACGTCCAGTGCTCCATCACCGGTAACTCCACCAACCCCGTCCGCTTCCAGCACCTCGTTGCCGGTACCTACAAGAAGTGGGCCATCGAGAACGGCAAGAAGTACTTCTCCGTCGCTTCCGGCGGCGGCACGGGCCGTACCCTGCACCCCGATAACGTGGCCGCTGGTCCTGCCAGCTACGGCCTGACCGACTCTCTGGGCCGCGTCCATGGCGATGCTCAGTTTGCTGGTTCTTCTTCTGTGCCTGCACACGTTGAGATGATGGGTCTGATCGGCATGGGCAACAACCCCATGGTCGGTGCAACCGTCGCCTGCGCTGTTGCTGCTGCTCAGGCAAACGCCTAAGTTCATCCTGAAATAAGCGTTTTCGCGGCCTCCCGGAGTACTTCGGGAGGCCGCTTTTGCGTTTCAAGAGGCAGAAACTCCACAAAACCTTACTTTTTTGTTGAAAAAATGGTGAAATGAAATTTGGACGCTTGTGCAACTTGAAAAAATGCGATACACTACACTTATACATATCTGGAATCCGCCGGGCGGAACGGCCGACCCGGACCAATATAGGAGGAGCAGTGATCATGAACTGGAAAAAGAAGAAGGACAACCCGGAAGCGCAAGCGCCCGAAGCCGCAGCAGCGGGCAAGGGCCCTGCCGCGTTCTGGAAGAAGAATTGGAAATTGCTGGTGCCGGCAGTCTGTGTCATCGTGGCGGGCGGTGCCTTTTTGCTTTGGCCCAAACAGGCCAAACCCGCCAGCGTGGACGCCAGCTATACGGAGGCGGCCCCGGAGTACCGGAACGTTTCCAACACCCTGAGCGGCACCGGTACGCTGAACCCGGCCAACACCTACACCGTGAAGTCTCTGGTGGACGGCAAGGTGCTGACCAGCACCATAGAAGAGGGCGACACCGTGGATGAGGGCACCGTGCTCTACACCATCGACAGCTCGGACGCTTCCACCAACTTCGAAAAGGCTGAGATCGCCATGCAGCAAGCCCAGCGCAGCTACGATAAGGTCGTGGATCGCCAGTATGTCCGCGCCGAAGTGGCGGGCACCGTGAGCAGCCTGAAGGTGAACAAGGGCGACGAAGTGACCAGCGGGCAGGAGGTGGCTGTCATCCGCGACAGCTCCAAGATGCTGCTGACGCTGGAGTTCCCTGCCGCCGATGCCGCCAATTTCTCGGTGGGGCAGAGCGCCGACGTGACGCTGGACGGCACCTTTGAGCAGTTGACCGGCACCGTCACCTCCGTGACCGGCACCGACGCGCTGAGCGCGGGCAACCTGCTGACCCGTACCGTGACCATTGCTGTGCGCAACGCGGGCGGCCTGACCACCGCACAGGCAGCCACCGCCTCCATCAACGGCGTCAGCTCCATCGGCTCCGCCGTCTTCGGCTATCAGGCCGAGCGGACCCTGACCGCACAGGCTGCCGGTACCGTGACTGCCATCAACGTGCAGGAGGGTGCCGAGGTCGCAAAGGACGATATCCTCATCGGCCTTTCCGGCGATGACCTGACCGAGTCCATCCAGTCTGCATCCGAGTCCCTGCGCAGCGCCGAGATCTCGATGCAGAATTTGCAGGACGCCATGAACAACTACACCATCACCGCCCCCATCAACGGCACCATCATCGAAAAAGATGCCAAGGCGGGCGACGCGGCCAAGGCGGGCGATACCCTTTGCATCGTCTACGACCTGAGCTACCTTGAAATGAGCATCAACGTGGATGAGCTGCAGATCAGCTCCATCTCGGTGGGCCAGAAGGTCCAGATCACCGCCGACGCCGTGCAGGATAAGACCTACGTCGGCACCGTGACCCGTGTCTCCATGAAGGGCACCGCCAACGGCGGCACCACCACCTATCCCGTCACCATCCGCATCGACGACACCGACGGTCTGCGCCCCGGCATGAACGCCAACGCTGAGATCGTGGTGGCCGAGGCCACCAACGCCCTCTGCGTGCCCAACGCAGCGGTGATGCGGGGCGGCTATGTCCTCGTCACGCAGGATTCCCCCAGCGCTTCCAACGCCGAGCAGGGGATGGAAGCCCCGGAGGGCTTCGTCTACGTCGCCGTTAAGACCGGCGTCAGCGATGACGACTACACCCAGATCGTCAGCGGCATTCAGGAGGGTGATACCATTGGCTACGACCCCAACTCCATCAGTTCCGACGACTACTATGACGACGGCAGCGGCAGCATGATGATATTCTGATAGGAGGAACGATGAGCGCTCTGATCGAATTTGATGAGGTCTGCAAGTATTACCAGATGGGCGACACCACGGTAAAAGCGGCCGACCACATCACCATGAAAATAGACAAAGGCGAGTTCGTCGCCATCGTCGGCCAGTCTGGCTCCGGCAAATCCACCTGCATGAACATCATCGGCTGCTTGGACGTGCCCACCCACGGCACCTACCGGCTGAACGGCAAGGACGTAGGCAAGATGAGCCGCAACGAACTGGCTGCCATCCGAAACGAGATGCTGGGCTTTATCTTCCAGCAGTATAACCTGCTGCCCCGGCTGAACCTGCTGGAGAACGTGGAGGTGCCGCTGGTGTATGCGGGCATCCCCCGCGCCGTGCGCCACCGCCGCGCCCGCGAGGTGCTGGAGCAGGTGGGCCTTGGCGATAAGGTCAAGAACAGGCCCAACCAGCTTTCCGGCGGCCAGCAGCAGCGCGTTTCCATCGCGCGGGCGCTGGTGCGCAACCCGGCGGTCATTCTGGCCGACGAACCCACCGGTGCGCTGGACTCCCACACCGGCCGCGAAGTGCTGGCGATGCTCCAGCAGATGCACGAGGAGGGCCACACCGTCGTCCTCATCACCCACGATAATTCCATCGCCGTACAGGCCGACCGCATCATCCGCTTGGAGGATGGCCGGGTGGTGTACGACGGCGATTCCCACGCGCCGGAGGCCTTCGTCCAGCCGACGCTGGTGCCGGAGACCCCGGCGGCAGAAAAGGAGGCGGAAGCATGATCGTTGAGACCTTCCGGCAGGCCATCCAGAACGTCTGGAGCAACAAGCTCCGCACCTTTTTGACCATGCTGGGCATTATCATCGGCGTCATGGCGGTCATCGTCATCGTCGGCCTCGGCAACGGCATGACCCAGAGTATGCGGGACAGCTTCTCGGCCATGGGCACCAACACCCTGTCCATCAACATCTGGGGTTACGGCTCCCGCACCGTGACGGTGGAAGATGTGTACGCCATCGGCACCAAGAACCCGGACCTCATCCGGTCCATCTCGCCCCAGATCGATTTCAGCAGCAACACCCCGAAGGTGGGCACCACGACCTACCGCTACAGCACCGTTGCCGGCGTGGACGAAAATTTCACCTCCATGAAGAACTACACCGTCGCCCAAGGCCGCGGCTTGCAGTACATGGATATGAAGGACAACAAGCAGGTCTGCGTCATCGGCGATTACCTCAACCGCGTGGCCTACGGCGGGCGGGGCGTGGGCCAAACCATCAAGCTGGGGCCCTACAAGTTCCGCATCGTGGGCGTGCTGAACGCCAAGGTGAACAACACCTCCATGCAGCAGGGCTCGGACGATGACTGCATCTACCTGCCCTACACCATCGCAATGCGCCTTTCCAATACGGCCATGGCCAGCAGCTATATCGCCATCATGAGCGATGAAAGCAAGGCCAATGAGGCCAAAGCCGTCGTGGAAGCGTACCTGACCGATCTGTTCAAGAGCGACAGCGCCTTCTACGTTTACAGCGCGAGCGAGTGGCTGGAAGAAATGAACAACATGATCAACATGGTCATCGTCGTCCTCACCGGCATCGCCAGCATCTCGCTGCTGGTGGGCGGCATCGGCATCATGAACATCATGCTCGTCTCCGTCACCGAGCGCACCCGTGAGATCGGCATCCGCAAGGCGCTGGGTGCGAAAGAGCGGGTCATCCTTTCCCAGTTCGTTGTGGAGGCGGCTACCACCTCCGCGCTGGGCGGTGTGCTGGGCATCGTGCTGGGCTACATCGTCTCGATGGCAGCCAACCACGTCCTGCCCATGATCTCGTCGGACATCGATGTCACGGTCAGCCCGTCCTTCAACTCCATTGCAGTGGCCTTCGGCATCTCGGTCTTCATCGGCGTGCTGTTCGGCTACCTGCCCGCCAAGCGGGCGGCCCGGCTCAACCCCATCGAAGCCCTTCGTTACGATTAAGGAGGTTTCCCTCATGAAAAAACGTCTTCTCGCATTCCTGCTCGCGGTCAGCATTGCCGTGTCGATGCTGGCGCTCCCGGCTTCGGCTGCGGGCAATGCCAACACCGCCGTCCAGTTGTCCATCACCCTGAACGGCATGGACTCCACCCAGACCGCCGCCCTGAACGCTGTGGTCACCCGCGGGGCCTTTGCCCGGATGCTGGTGTCCTACTCCACCTTCCGGGAGAGCGTCGGCTCGCAGGGGGCCGTGGGCACCCTGTATAAGGACCTGCCCGGCACCTCCGCTTACGCCCCCTATGTCCGCATCGCGGTGCAGCAGGGCTGGCTGAGCGGCTACACCGACGGCACCTTCCGCCCGGACAACGCCGTGACGCTGGAAGAGGCCGTCACGGCCGTCCTCAAGCTGCTGGGCTATAAGATGACCGAGCTGAGCGGCTCCTTCCCCCAAGCGCAGCTGAACAAGGCCAGCGAGCTGGGGCTGCGCAACCAGCTGGACCGCCAGCAGGGCGAGGCGCTGAACTATGAAGAGTGCGCCATCCTGATGTACAACACCCTGACGGCCAACTCCGCCAGCGGCAGCGCCTACGGCACCTCGCTGGGCTTCACCGTCTCCAACGGTCAGGTGGATACCTCCAGCGTCATGATGAGCAGCCTGAAGGGCCCCTTCATCGCGGACGGCACCACCCAGCTTCCCTTCATCCCGGCCAGCATCTACCGCAACGATAAGGTTTCCGGTTCTGCCGAGTTGAACCAATACGATGTGTATTACTACAGCGAGAGTTTACAGACCGTCTGGATCTACACCCGCCGCGCGGCGGGCCGCATCACGGCCGTTTCCCCCAGCGCCAGCGCTCCCACCTCGGTGACCGTCGCGGGCAGCACCTACACCCTCGGCTCCTCGGCCGTGGCGTCGCAGGTGTCCTCCCTGAACGGCGGCGGCGTGGGTCAGGTCGTGACCCTGCTGCTGGGTATGAACAATGAGGCCGCCGGTATCGTGACCGGCGAAGAGGCCGACAGCGTCTTCTATGGCGTCGTCCAGTCCTCATCCCGCAGCCTGATCGAAGAAAACGGAGCGGACGTGCTGCAGAAGGTGGCTGTCTACTGCACCGACGGCATCACCCGCACCGTGAATGTGGACAAGAGCCTGAACTTCCCGGCGGGCTGGCTGGTGGAGATCACCGTCAGCCCCGACGGCGAGAATGTGGAGCGGATCGACAGCCGCTCCACCAACGGCACCATCAACGAGGCAGCCACGGCGCTGGGCAGTGCCGCCCTTGCCGACGACGTAGAAATTCTGGATACGACTTCGGAGGGTGTGGCTGGGACGGTTCGTCCCAGCCGCCTATCGGGGGTAACACTGAGCAGCTCCGACGTCCGCTACTACACCGTCAATGAGGCGGGCCAGATCGACCGCCTGATCCTGAACGACGTCACCGGCGATCTGTGGAAGTACGGCGTGCTGGACGACGTGAAGAACCTCGCCGCCAACTACACCGATCTCAAGAGCTTTATTGGCAGCTTCCAGCCTAGCGGCGATTCCTCCGGTACCGCTGCCACCCCGAAGACGACCACCACCACGACCACTACCGGTGCAGCCTCCGGCACCACAGGTACTGCGGGAACCACCGGCAGCACGATCGGAACCACGACCACCACCACCGCTGCCACGGTAGCCGGGCAGGTGTCGAACCTGCTGGTGCCCACCACCAGCGAGATCTTGTGGGGCATCGTCTCCGGCGATATCCTCTCGACCTCGTGGCAGAAGCTGACCAGCAACACCGGTTCGCTGCTGAGCATCGGCTTCAAACAGGTGGCAGAGATCACCGGCACCCCCTTCAAGCAGATCCTGAACTTCATCGGCGGCGGTGCGACTTACGTCTGCTACGTCAACGGTTCGCAGGTCAGCTTCACCACGGCCATCAAGTACCCGGTCATCGCGGGCGGCGTTGCGGCCCGGCAGGAGACCACCGGCTCGATCAAGACCATGGTCCAGCTGATGCCCATGAAGATCGACCGGGTGGGCGCGGCCTCGGTGCTGTCGGGCGGCACTCGCTATGAAATGGCCGACGACGCACAGGTCTACCTGTGGTACAAGGGCCAGTATTACCCCACCAAGCTCAGTTATGTCAACACCGACGAATACAAGCTCACCGGCTGGTACGACAACTTTGGCTGTGCGGCGGGCAAGAAGGTCCGCGTCATCATCGCGGTCAAGAACGATTGAGCCTGAAATCGAACAGCGGCGTTTGCCGCACACTGCGGCAGCTGCGCTGGGTGCTTTACCCGCGCCGCTGCCCTTTTTGCGACCGGGTGCTGGGAACGGTGAGCCTCTGCCCCGATTGCTGTGCGGAACTGGATGCGCTGCGCCGCAAGCCGACCATGCGCCTCTCGGCGGGGCTGCACTATCTGGGCCGTTTGGAGGGCGCGGCGGCTCCCTACCGCTATGCGGGCTGTGTCCGGCGGGGCGTACTGCGGGCAAAGTACCAAGCGGCCCCGTGGGTGGCCGACGAGCTGGGGGCCGAGATGGCCCGGCTCCTCTTCGGCAGCGAAGCAAAGATGGGTACCTTCGGCCCGGAGGTCCAGCCGGTACCGGGCCTTGCGCTGAGTTACGACTGCATCGTGCCGGTGCCCGCTTCCAGCCGGGCACGCGGCTACAACGTCCCGGAGCGGATGGCCCGCCCCATCGCCCGCGCGGTGGGGGTTCCACTGGAACCCAAGGCCCTTGTCCGGGTCCATGCCGCCCGGCGGCAGGAGGGGCTTTCCCTCGACGAGCGGCTGGCCAATGTGGCCGGGGCCTTTGCCGTGCCTGACCCGGAGCGGGTGGAGGGCAAGCGCGTCCTCCTTGTGGACGATGTTATCACCACCGGCGCAACAGCCGCCGCGTGTGCACAGGCTCTGCTGGCCGCCGGTGCCCAGAGCATCTTTGCCGTGGCCTTGGCCACCGTGGAGTTCGACGCCCGCCCGCAGCCCTCCGCGCAGATCCATGAAAATTCTGAGGAAGAAAATTGAAAAAGTGCTTGACAAAACAGCCTTCGTCGGGTATACTAAATGAGCTGTGAGCGGCAGGACGCTGACAGATATCCGGGTGTAGCGCAGTTTTGGTAGCGCGCTTGAATGGGGTTCAAGAGGCCGTGAGTTCGATTCTCGCCACTCGGACCAAACAAAAATAATCCGAACTTGTTTCCGATAGGAGATGGGTTCGGATTATTTGTTTTCTTCGGAAAATTAGAGTTTGCGAAGCAATGAAAGCCCCAGTGTGGTTTTTAAGCGACGGAACGGTCTGCGTTAGCAGATGGAGGGGCTTTGCCCCGACAAGTTCCATGCAGGTGTCCGTGGAAGATGAAATCCGAAATCATAGATTGACCGACATAAGCCACAACATGATTTCAGGAGGACACGAGTATGAAGTACGATGCAAGAGCTTGCCATTTCAACATGGACACTGGTTGCGTGGAACTGCTGCTCTGGGATGGGAGAATGATCTCCATTGACTGCACCGGGGTTGAGGATACGCTGGACATTACCGCTTTTTTGAGCTGGCGATGTCCGGCATTTTTTGGTGTTGCCCGATCAATTTTAATGGAATCTTTATACTTCTACAATTTTCTTTACGGCTCCTTTATCTATTCCATGCTAATCTTTATGCACACGGATAGGTAAAGGAGCTTTTATGATTCAATATCCTCGTTACAGGCAGCACCGTTTTTCTTCTTTTCAGGTCATTATTGCAGGGTTTGCGGCAGTTGATCTGGTGGGCGCGTTGCTTCTGATGCTTCCGATTGCTGCACAGCAGCGGTGCGTTACACCGTTCCATGAGGCACTGTTTACCTCCACTTCTGCCCTTTGCGTGACCGGCCTTGTGGTACAGGATACCGGCAGCTACTGGTCGGCTTTTGGACAGAGCGTGATCCTTCTTCTGATCCAGATCGGAGGATTGGGCGTCATTACGGTGGGTGCTGCCTTAGCGCTGCTTTCCGGGCGAAAGATCTCCCTCAAGCAGCGCAGCACGATGCAGGAAGCCACCGCTGCCCCGCAGATGGGCGGCATCGTGCGGCTGACAGGTTTTATTCTGCGGATCACCGCCCTGTTTGAATTGGCCGGTGCTGCACTGCTGCTGCCGACGTTTTGCGCCGATTATGGTTTGCGCGGGATCTGGTACGCGCTGTTTCATTCCATTTCGGCGTTCTGCAATGCTGGTTTTGACCTGCTGGGAACAGAGGGTGCAAAATTTGTTTCGCTGACACGGTATGCAGGTGACCCATTGCTTACCACAGTGATCGCGGCGCTGATCGTCTTTGGCGGCCTTGGTTTTCTGACATGGGAGGACATTTATACATATCGCCTTGATTTTCACCGTTATCGGATGCAGAGCAAGGTGATCCTTGTCACAACGGCGTTTCTTCTGGTACTGCCGGCGCTGTACTTTTATTGTTTCGAGTTCACGGCAGGCTCTGCCCGGCAGCGCATTTTATTGTCGATGTTCCAATCCATTACCCCTCGTACTGCCGGTTTTAACACCGCTGATCTTGCTGCGATGGGCAGCACTTCACAGGCATTGATGGTGGTTCTGATGCTGTTGGGCGGTTCGCCCGGCTCCACAGCAGGCGGCATGAAAACCACAACAGTTGCCGTTCTGCTGGCCAATATGTGGGCGACCTTCCGCCGCAGAGAAGATGCCGAATTTTTCGGGCGGCGCATAGATGGTTCCGCGGTCAAGAATGCTGCTACCATCGCAGGGATGTATTTGACGCTGTTCTTTCTCGGAGCCTTTGTCATTGCTACGGCAGAGCAGCTGCCGATGTCAGTCTGTTTGTATGAGACTGCTTCGGCTGTGGCAACGGTAGGTCTGACATTGGGTATCACGCCGCAGTTGGGCATCCTTTCGCAGGGGGTGCTGATCGCACTGATGTTTTTGGGACGTGTTGGCGGATTGACGTTGATCTATGCGGCATTTGGCAGCAGCCCTGCCCACTCTCGTCTGCCGCAGGAGAAGATCGCAATCGGATAAAGGAGACAAGTATGAAATCGATTCTTTTGATCGGGCTTGGCCGTTTTGGCCGCCATATTGCACAGGAACTGAATGAGCTAGGTCATCAGGTCATGGCCATCGACAGCAACGAAGACCGTGTGAACGCCGTGCTTTCCTATGTGACGAATGCACAGATCGGTGACAGCACCAGCGAATACTTTCTGCGCTCCCTTGGCGTTGGCAATTTTGATGTGTGCATCGTAACCATCGGTGGTAATTTTCAGAGTTCGTTGGAAACAACATCACTGCTCAAGGAACTGGGCGCAAAGCTTGTGGTCTCGCGTGCAGAGCGGGATGTACAAGCCAAGTTCCTGCTGCGCAACGGTGCGGATGAAGTGGTCTACCCGGAAAAGCAGCTGGCAAAGTGGGCAGCAATCCGATACAGCTCCGACCACATTCTGGATTATATCGAGCTGCAGGACGACCACGCCATCATGGAAGTGACCATTCCGCCGGAATGGATGGATCGTACGATCGGTGAGATCAATATCCGAAAAAAGTATAACATCAATATTCTTGCGCTGAAAAAAGACGGAAAGCTCGATATGAACATCACACCGGATACGCAGCTGTGCCGGGATGAAAGTATGCTGGTTTTGGGAAAATACGCATCGATCCAAAAGTGTTTCCGGCTCTAAAAAGATAGGACGGATCGTATGGATGTCGTTTTGTTGCTGATGGTTCTTGGAGTCATGTTGAGTGGTTTTTGGGCAGCAGATGCGCTGGATCACATGCGGAAGGAGATCCTTCGACAAGAAGGAAAAAGACGCGGCTGGTGGTCGTGACCATCAAATTGTGCTATACTGTGGGCAAGGCAGGTGATCTTTATGAATCAGAACGACCAACCCACTGAACATATTCTGGCGTGTCTGTCGTCCTCTCCCTCCAATGCAAAGATCGTGCGGACGGCAGCAACGATGGCAAAGGCGTTCGGCGGGACCTTTACGGCTCTGTATGTCCGGACTCCGGATTCGGATCAGATGGGAAAAGAAGACTGTCGGCGCTTGCAGCAGCACATTCGTATGGCAGAGCAGGCAGGTGCCGACATTTCTACGATCTACGGGGATGATATTCCGCAGCAGATCGCAGAGTTTGCCCGCATCTCCGGCATTACAAAAATCGTACTGGGGCGCTCCAGCGTACATCGCCGCCATTTCTGGAGTGGACCGTCACTGACTGAAAAATTGACGCTGACTGCCCCTAATCTGGATATTTATATCATCCCGGATGCTTCTGCAGAGACCGGCTACGGTTCAGGACGGAAGCTGTTCACCCGTGCGCTTCTACCGTCTGTCCGTGATCTGCTGATTACCGCAGGCATCCTGAGCTGCATCACGCTCATCGGCTTCTTTTTCTTACAACTGGACTTTGCACGCTATAATATTATTATGCTCTATATGCTGGGGGTGCTGTTCACCGCATTGTGTACCAGCGGCTACACCTGCGGTGTGCTGGGGTCCATTGCCAGTGTTGCGCTATACAATTTTTTCTTGACGGAACCGCGCCTGACATTCCATGCGTATGATTCCGGTTATCAGGTTACATTTGCCCTGATGCTGACCTCTGCAATCATTACCTGCACCCTGACAACGCGGTTGAAGGATCATGCAAAAATGTCTGCGCAGGCAGCATTCCGGACAAAGGTACTGTTTGATACGAATCAGCTTTTACAGAGAGCAAAAAGCGAGGAAGAAATCCTCTCTCAGACAGCGTCCCAGTTGATGAAGCTGCTGAACCGGAGCCTGATCGTCTACCCGGAACAAAACGGAGATCTTGGGTCAGAACAGGTTTTTGGGATTGATGGGGAAGTGCCGTGTAACATCTTTTCTGCACCGGAAGAACGGGATGCAGCAAACTGGACGTTTGCCAACAAAAAGCGTTCCGGCGCAGGCACGGATAGCTACCCGGATGCAAAGGGGCTTTATCTTGCGCTTCGGACCGGAGGCGGCGTGTTTGGAGTGATCGGGATTGATCTGTCCGAAAAACCGCTGGATGCCTTTGAAAACAGTGTGCTGCTTTCCATTCTGGGCGAAGGTTCGCTGGCCATCGAAAACCGCAGAAATGCGCTGGAAAAAGAGCAAGCTGCATTGCAGGCAAGGAATGAAGAGCTGCGGGCAAACCTGCTGCGCACAATCTCCCATGACCTGCGCACCCCCCTGACCTCCATTTCCGGCAATGCCAGCAATCTGCTTTCCAACGGAGAAACGCTGGATACAGAGACCCGGAACAAGATCTGCACCGATATTTTTGACGATGCGCAATGGCTGATCGGTCTGGTGGAAAATCTGCTTTCCATCACCCGCATTGAAGATGGGCGGATGAATCTGCAGATCTCGCCGCAGCTGATGGACGAAATGATCGAAGAAGCACTGCATCATGTCAACCGGAAAAGCTGCGAACACACCATCACAACACAGTATGGGGACGAGATCCTCTTGGTCAATGTGGATGCACGGCTGATCATGCAGGTCGTTGTCAATCTGGTGGATAACGCCATCAAATACACCCCCGTGGGCTCGGTTATTCAGATTTCGGCTTACCGGAAAGACCATCAGGTCGTAGTGGACGTTGCAGATAACGGTCCCGGCATTCCGGATCGCGCAAAAGCACAGGTGTTCGAGATGTTTTATACCGGGCAGAGCCGCATCGCAGACAGCCACCGCAGCCTTGGACTGGGCTTGCCCCTCTGCCGTGCAATCTTGACGGCTCACGGCGGAACATTGACCCTGCGTGACAACATTCCCAATGGCAGTGTCTTTTCCTTTACATTGCCGCAAAGTGAGGTGAATATTCATGAATAAGCCGACCATTCTGGTCGTAGAGGATGATGTTCCTGTACGGTGTCTGATCACAACGACCCTGAAAACCCACGGCTATAAATATCTGACTGCTTCCAATGGGGAAACGGCGATCATGATGACTACCAGCCACAATCCGGACATCATGCTGCTGGATCTTGGGCTGCCCGATATAGACGGCATCGAGGTCATCCGCAGCGTCCGCACATGGTCGAACCTGCCCATCATCGTCCTGAGTGCCCGGAGCGAAGATTCTGATAAGATCGAAGCGCTGGACAACGGCGCAGACGATTATCTGACAAAGCCGTTTTCCGTGGATGAGCTGCTGGCAAGACTGCGTGTAACGCAGCGCCGATTGAATCTGCTGGCTTCTGACGGCATAAATAGTCCGGTTTTTGTCAATGGTCCTTTGAAGATCGACTTCTCGGCAGGCTGCGTCTGGCTGAGCGAGAATGAATTGCATTTGACCCCCATCGAGTACAAGCTGCTGTGTGTGCTGGCGCATAATGTGGGCAAAGTGCTGACGCATACCTCCCTCACGCAGAAAGTATGGGGCAGTACGCAGGAAAATGACATTGCTTCCTTGCGAGTTTACATGGCATCCCTGCGCAAAAAATTGGAACGATACCCGGATGCGCCGCATCTGATTCAGACCCATGTTGGTGTCGGATACCGGATGCTGCGCGCAGAAAACGATGAAGCATAGTAAAAAACAGGGTGCACCCACCCGGACGCACCCTGCCAAAAGCCACAGACGATAGCGATATGTACAACAGGGAGTTCCCCGTCGGGAACGCTCTGTTTTCTCTATAGTGGGAGGAATTGTGTCAAATTGACACAATTCCTCCTCGTCCGTTCTAAGCAGGGTTTGGGGCGGGCACGCCCCAACAAGATCACTTCGGAAATGCAGACGCATTGCAGAAGTGAAGTCCCAGTGGGACTTTTAAGCGGCAGAACGGTCTGCGATAGCAGATGGAGGGGCCTCGCCCCGACAAGTTCTACAAATGTCTCCGAATTGTTAAGATGCAAAAATAAGTAGAGAGTTCCACTGCTCGTGTATGTTGATCGCCGTTTGCTCCGAACAAAGTTCCTGCCCCTGTTTGTGCAGCGGCGTTGCCCGGCTCGCTCACGGAAAGTGTGAGGTCATGGCACAGTAGGGATAAGCTGTAAAAAGAAGCATGGACGCCCCCGAAAAGGAGAGCGTCCATGCTTCTTGCTGTATCCGAATGGAGGAGATTGCGAAATCAGTGATTGTCCGGGCAGACGATTTCCAGCATCTGATCGAAAACCTCTTCCATCTGCCGCACCAGTGTGAACTGGGTGCGGGCGCGGTCGAGGTTGTGATCCGGGCGAGCAATATGGAAATAATGGTCGCCCTCCAGATAGTCAGTCAGAAAACGGATGCCGCATTCCAGCGTCATGAGCCTTGCACCCCATGCAAGGCTCTTTTTTTCTGCCATGCTCATGGATGCCCCGGCAGTGGAGAGATACCCTTTGGCGAACACTTCGTACAGATGCAGGTCAAAATGGACTTTGCTCTGGTCAGGTTCGTCCTCAGCGCAGTCGTTGGCACCGGTGCGGATGGAATCGCCGAAGTCGTAGGCCGAAAGTCCCGGCATCACGGTGTCGAGGTCAATGACACAGATGCCTTTTCCGGTAGCGGCATCGATGAGGACATTGTTGATCTTGGTGTCATTGTGGGTGACGCGCAGAGGAATTTCGCCAGCTGCCAGCTGATCCAGCAGGACATGGCAGTCCTGCTCCCTCGCATGGATAAATTCGATTTCCGACGTGATATTTTTTGCGCGGCCCAGTGCATCGGCGGCGAGGGCTTTTTCAAAATTGGCATAGCGGTTGGGCGTGTCGTGGAAGCGGGCGATGGTTTCGTGGAGGGTGGAGGCCGGGTAATCCTCCAGCTGGTTCTGGAATTTGCCCAGTGTCTCGGCCACGGTGCGGAAGTCGGTTTCGCTGCCGACCTGCTGCAAACAGATGGTATCTTCTACAAAGTCGTAGGCACGCCATGCGCCGCCGTCTGCATCCAGATAGCAAGTCGACCCCGACAAAGTTGGGATGACATTCAGCGTTTCCCGTGCTGGGTCGCCGCCCTCGGCAAGAATTTTCGCCCGCAGATGCCGGGTCACACCGCAGACATTCTCCATCAGGCCCACCGGGTTAGTAAAGGTATCTGTGTTGATGCGCTGCAAAATAAAGCGTTTGGAATGATCTTCCCGCCAGATCACAAAGGTGTCGTTGATATGCCCCTCACCATAGTGGTGAGCATCGCAGAGCACAGGCCCGCCAAAATCAAAGGCATTTGCAGCAGACTGGAGCAGAGAAAGGGTAACGGATTTCATCATAAATTCCTCGTTTTCGTTATACTTCATGCCGTTTTGACGGGGCAGGGCGTTGTCCCTGCCGCACCTGACGGCGGTATTCATTGGGGGTCAAGCCTTCCGCCTTGCGGAAGCATTGGGAAAAATAGCTGGGAGAGGAAAAGCCCATCAACTCGCTGATCTGCGCCAGACTGTAACCGGTGTTGCCCAGCATATATTTGCTTTCCTCAATGCGGCGGCGGTTCAGATAGGTGATCGGAGAGATGCCATACTCTTTTTGGAAGGTATGGGCCAGATAGTATTTGTTGATGTGGGCGATTTCAGCAAGGATATCCAGCGAGATATCTTCGCGGTAGTTGCTGTCCAGATACCGCTTGATCTCCACACACTCCCGGCTGTCGGAGCGGGGCGTTTCCTCTACCTGCAAAGAAAGCGTGGTACACCGCACCAGCCAGATGAGCAGCACTTCCAACAGATCCTGACAGACCGTTTCGCAGCCGTCCAGACTGCGGTCTGCTTCGGCCAGCAGCATATGGAGCAGCGTCACCATCCGCTCCCGATTTTCCCGGCAGTTGAATATGGCGTAGGAAGAATCTGATTTTCCAAATAAGATCTCGATGCCAGCAACGCCCAATACAATGTATTCCAAAGGGGAAGCATTCAGGCTCAACTCGGTATGCTCTACCTGCGGATTGACGATAATCATATCATCCGGTTTGACCGGATAAAGCTGACCGCTTAAATAAAACTGACCTTCTCCGCTCAGACAGTAGAACAGCTCTGTGCAGGAATGGGTGTGGGCAGTGCTGTTCCAATCGCCGCCAAATTTGCTTTTGCTGATGTACAGCAGCCGGAAGGATTCCCGTGGAGCGGGAGCATGGCGGATATCAAATCGCTCGGTACTCATAAATGGCTCCTTTTGAGGAAAAGAACAAAAAACATAAAAACAAAAGCAAGATACTAAAAATACAAGCCTAAAAACGATGCGTCGCTTCGTGCGTTTTTTCTTATTATAGAGGCAATGAAGAAAAAATGCAAGCCCTGATTTTTGGATAGGATCAATACTTTTGCCTTTGATAGCATGCAAAAATGTGTCAAATTGGTTACAGATGGGGAAATGTTCCAAAACAATTCGACCAATTTTAGTGCTTTTGCTGAAAGAATTTTCCAAAAAGCAATATTTCTAAAAAATGAAGCAACAAAGACCTTGCTGCAAACCGTAAAAAACTCTATATTGGAACCAGAAAAAACCACAGCCCTCTCGGACGAAGCCTGTTTGCCCCGGCTGTGTTTTGAACGGAATTTTATGATGGAGGATACACTATGAAACGCATTTCTCGTCGCAATTTTCTGAAAGCGGCTGGCGTGGGTGCCGCTGCACTGGGTCTGGCCGCCTGCGGCGGTTCTTCCAGCTCTACCGCTTCCAGCACAGCTTCTTCTGCCGTTGCATCGTCCGCTGCTCCCGCTGAGGACGTGACCATCAAGGTCGCCGCCATTGAGACCGCTTACGGTTCCGAGATGTGGCAGAAAGTCACTGATGCCTTTACCGCCCAGACCGGCATCAAAGTGGAGCTGACCACCGACAAGAATCTGGAAGATGTCATCGGCCCCTCCATGCAGGGCGGCGACTACCCCGACGTGGTCCATCTGGCCACCGGCCGTGAGGCTGCCCTGACCGAGCAGTTCATCAAGGGCAACCTGATCGCCGACATCACCGATGTGCTGAGCATGACCGTGCCCGGCGAGAGCAAGAAGGTGAGCGAGAAGATCGCCGGCGGCTTTACCGACACCTCCCTGACCAACCCCTACGGCGACGGCAAAACCTATCTGGCTCCCATGTTCTACAGCCCCTGCGGCCTGTTCTACAACGCCGGTTTCCTGAAGGAAAAGGGCTGGGATATGCCCACCACTTGGGATGAAATGTGGGAACTGGGTGATAAGGCTGCTGCCGAGGGCACCTACCTGTTCACGTACCCCACCACCGGCTACTTCGACGCCTTCTTCTATGCGCTGATGTACGCTGCCGGCGGCCCCGACTTCTTCAACAAGGCCACCCACTACACCGAGGGCATCTGGGACACCCCCGAGGCACAGACCTGTTTTGATATCGTGGCAAAGCTGGCTTCCTACACCAACCCCATCACCCCCGCACAGGCCAACGATCAGGACTTTACCCAGAATCAGCAGCTGGTGCTGGATAACAAGGCCCTGTTCATGCCCAACGGCACTTGGATCGTGGGCGAGATGGCCGAAGCACCCCGCGCCGACGGCTTCGAGTGGGGCATGACTGCTCTGCCGGCTGTCAAGGCGGGCGGCGACCAGTACAGCTACACTTGGTTCGAGCAGGCATGGATCCCGGCGGGTGCAGAACATCTGGATGCCGCCAAGCAGTTCGTGGCTTACCTGTACAGCGACGAAGCCTGCAAGCTGTTTGCCGAGAGCGGTGCGATCCAGCCTGTGCTGGGCATTGCCGATGATCTGGACGGCGACAACAAGATGTTCTACTCCATCTATGATAACGGCGCAAAGGCCGCCATGGGCAACTTCGCTTCCTTTACCGCGATCCCCGGCGTGGAAGTCCGCACCGTGTTCTTCGATCCCGTCAACTCGCTGGTCTCCGGCAGCATGACCGAGCAGCAGTGGATCGACGGCATCAAGTCCGCCAGCGACCAGATGCGCGCCAACATCATCGAGTAATTAAGCCCTGCCCAGCGGGGGCGGTTTTTACCGCCTCCGCTTTTTTGGGCTGTACAGTACCATCAAGAAAGGAGCGGTCAATCCCCTATGAGAACGGATAAAAGCCGCAAACGGTTCGTATTCCTCGGTGTGGCACCGGCTACCATCCTGTTTTTCCTCTTTATGATCCTGCCCACCCTCAACGTGTTCCGCATGAGTTTGTATGAGCGGGGTGCCTATTCTCCCAACGAGACCTTTGTGGGGCTTAAAAACTTCCAGCATCTGCTGCGGGACGCCCAGTTCATCCGCTCCATGCAGAATATGATCCTGCTGGTGGTAACGGTCACCCTGATCACCTTCGCCTTTGCACTGGTATTTGCCGCCATCCTCACCCGGGAGAAGATCAAAGGCCAGAACTTTTTCCGCATCATCTTCTACATCCCCAACATCCTGTCGGTGGTCGTCATCTCCGGCATCTTCTCTGCCATCTATAAGCCGGAAAACGGCATGCTGAACAGCATCATCGGCCTGTTCCGCAACATGAGCGACCCCATCCTGTGGAAGGGCGAAAAACTGGTCATCCCCTCCATCATCATTGCTATGGTGTGGCAGGCCATCGGCTACTACATGGTCATGTACATGGCCTCCATGTCTGCCGTGCCCATCAGCCTGTACGAGAGCGCCAATCTGGACGGTGCCGGGCGGCTAACCCAGTTCTTCCAGATCACCATCCCCCTCATCTGGACGAATATCCGCACCACCCTCACCTTCTTTATCATCTCCACCATCAACATGGCCTTCCTCTTCGTCAAGGCCATGACCAGCGGCGGGCCCAACGGCGCATCGGATGTGGCACTGAGCTATATGTACAGCCAGAAAGACGCTGGCCTGTATGGTTACAGTATGGCTATCGGCGTGGTAATCTTCCTGTTCTCGTTTGCCCTGTCCGCCTGTGTCAACAAGGTCACCAACCGCGATACGCTGGAATTTTAAGGAGGGAAGAAGATGCAGAATACCACCGAAAAATCTTCCCGCTCTGCGGAAGGTCTGTACAAGTTTTTCATCTATTTTGTGCTGGTTCTGCTGGCCGTTACCATCATCGTGCCGGTGGCATGGGTGTTCATGGCCTCCATCAAGCAGAACGCCGAGTTCTACGGCAACCCCTGGGCACTGCCCGCCGGGTTTTACTGGCAGAACTTTGTCAACGCATGGAACGGCGCGAAAATGGGCGAATATATGCTCAACTCGGTCATCGTCACCGCGCTGGCGCTGGCACTGCTGCTGGTCGTTGCCCTGCCCGCCGCCTACTGCCTGTCCCGCTTCCACTTTAAGGGGCGCAAGGTACTGAACACCCTGTTCATGGCGGGCCTGTTCATCAACGTGAACTACATCGTGGTGCCCATCTTTTTGATGCTGCGGGACAGCGATGTGTGGCTGAAAGGCCATTTCGGCAGCGGCTTTCTGCTGAACAATCTGGTGGTGCTGGCGGTGGTATACGCCGCCACCGCGCTGCCCTTTACCATCTACCTGCTGTCGGGCTACTTTGCCACCCTGCCCCACGATTTTGAGGAGGCCGCCTACATCGACGGTGCAAGCTACTTTTCCACCATGACCCGCATCATCTTCCCCATGGCAAAGCCCTCCATCATCACCATTATCCTGTTCAACTTCCTGTCCTTCTGGAACGAGTATATCATCTCTATGACCCTGATGAGCTCCACCAAGGCACCCCGCACCCTGCCGGTAGGTCTTTTGAACCTGATGCAGGCGCAGCAGAGCGCCGCCCAGTACGGTACCATGTACGCAGGCCTTGTGCTGGTGATGCTGCCCACCCTGATTTTGTACATCTGCGTGCAGCGGCAGCTGACGCAGGGCATGACCGTGGGCGGCCTGAAAGGTTAAGGTGACAGACGATGAAAGCATATTGGAAAAACCATCCCGCCCTGCGCATGATCCTGATGCTGGTGCTGTTCGTACTGGCACTGGTGCTGGTGGTGTCCGGCTGGAAAATGACCGGGCAGCTGGCAGGGCTTGGCATCATGCTGGTGGGTGTAGCGCTGCTGCTGGCTGTGCTGGCGCTGTATAACGCCGCCTACGATTGACCCCCTACGATTCAAAGAGAGGTAAAGGAGAGTTTCCCATGGACGAATTGAGAAAGACCGGGCGCGTGACCATTCCCACAGACTTGGACGTTGTGCCCGAAACGCTGGAGATCTTAAAAAAGTGGGGTGCTGATGCCATCCGCGACTGCGACGGCACCGACTTCCCGCAGCAGCTCAAGGATGCGGACGCCAAGATCTACTCCACCTACTATACCACCCGCAAGGACAACGCATGGGCAAAGGCAAACCCGGACGAGGTACAGCAGTGCTACATCATGACCGGCTTTTACACCGCCCCCGGCGACACGGTCACCATCCCGCTGATGAAGGGCATCAGCCCGGAGCTGATGCAGGTGAACACCAACGACGACATCACCCGCTGGTGGGAGGTCATGGATCGAACCACCGGTCAGCCCGTGCCGCCGGAGCAGTGGAGCTACGCCGACGGCAGTGTGATCGTACAGGCCGTACCGTTCCATGAGTATACCGTCAGTTTTCTGGCTTACCTCATCTGGGACCCGGTGCATATGTACAACGCTACCACCAACGGCTGGACGAACTTTGAGCACCAGATCACCTTTGACGTGCGTCAGCCCAAGACCCACAAGTATTCCATGGAGCGCCTGCGCAAGTTCATTGCAGAGCACCCCTATGTTGACGTCATCCGCTACACCACCTTCTTCCACCAGTTCACCCTGATCTTCGACGAGCTGAAGCGGGAGAAGTTCGTGGACTGGTATGGATACTCTGCTTCGGTCAGCCCTTATATCCTCAACCAGTTTGAGCAGGAAGTGGGCTACAAGTTCCGCCCGGAGTACATCATCGATCAGGGCTACTATAACAACCAGTACCGGGTGCCCAGCAAGGAATTCCGGGATTTTCAGGCCTTCCAGCGCCGCGAGGTGGCAAAGCTTGCCAAGGAGATGGTGGACATCACCCACGCGTGTGGGTGCGAAGCCATGATGTTCCTCGGCGATCACTGGATCGGCACCGAACCTTTCATGCCGGAGTTCAAGACCATCGGACTGGATGCCGTAGTGGGCAGTGTGGGCAACGGCTCCACCCTGCGCCTGATCTCTGACATTGAGGGCGTGAAGTACACCGAGGGCCGTTTCCTGCCGTACTTCTTCCCCGACACCTTCCACGAGGGTGGCGACCCGGTGCGGGAAGCCAAGGAGAACTGGGTTACAGCCCGCCGCGCTATCCTGCGCAAGCCCATCGACCGCATCGGCTATGGCGGCTATCTGAAACTGGCCTTGCAGTTCCCGGAGTTCGTGGACTACGTGGAGAGCGTCTGCAACGAGTTCCGCGAACTGTACGAGAACATCAAGGGCACCACACCCTACTGTGTCAAGCGGGTGGCTGTGCTGAACTGCTGGGGAAAAATGCGGGCTTGGGGCTGCCACATGGTACACCATGCCCTGTATTACAAGCAGAATTACAGCTACGCCGGCGTCATTGAGATGCTGTCCGGTGCGCCCTTTGATGTGAAGTTTATCAGCTTTGAGGATATCAAGAACGACCCGCATCTGCTGGATTCGTTGGATGTCATTATCAATGTCGGCGATGCCGATACCGCACACACCGGCGGCATCTGGTGGGAAGACCCGGAGATCTCCTCCGCTATCCGCAAGTTCGTCTGGAACGGCGGCGGCTTTATCGGCGTGGGTGAGCCTTCCGGTCACCCGTATCAGGGCCACATTCTCCAGCTTGCCAGCGTGCTGGGCGTGGAGGAAGAAAACGGCTTCACCCTCAACTACGACAAGTACAACTGGGAAGAACACCCGGACCATTTCATTCTGCAGGATGCCGACCGGCCTGTGGACTTTGGCGAGGGCAAAAAGAACATCTACGCCCTCGAAGGCACCGAGGTGCTGGTGCAGCGGAACAAGGAAGTACAGATGGCCGCCCACGACTTCGGCAAGGGTCGTGCCGTGTACATCAGCGGTGTGCCTTACAGTTTTGCCAACAGCCGCACCCTTTACCGCGCTATCCTGTGGAGTGCCCACAGCGAGGAGGAACTGCATACATGGTTCAGCTCCAATTATAATGTAGAAGTTCACGCCTATGTCAAGAACGGCAAGTATTGTGTGGTGAACAACACCTACGAGCCGCAGGATACCACCGTTTACACCACCGGCGGCAGCAGCTTTGCTCTGCATCTGGATGCCAACGAGATCAAGTGGTATGAGATCTAAGTTCTCCTTTTCATAAACGAACACAACGGGCAGCTCTGTTACCAGAGCTGCCCGTTGTGTTTGCTGTATTTGCCGATAACTCAACCTGTGTCAATCGAACGCTGCAATGGAGATGGCTGGAAACGCAGAAATTCAGTAATGCGAGCGTAATAGACCTGCAGAAAAAAGAAACTGACGAATTATCGCCTTTACACAGACTTGAAGTTGAATCCGGGCAACGTGAACGCATGGCTCAAACACAACGATTCCAGCAAAATGAGCCTTGACTGTGCACGAAAAACTTATCAATACGCAAAAGAATAGGATAGAGCATAGAAAAGCCCCCGGCGCCCTGCCAATTGCCAGCAGGACACCGGAGGACTTATGCGTTGAAGTTTATTGCTCTTCCGTTTCGGCCTTGGTCTGATCGAGGAAGGCTTTGATCTTGTCGATCTGGATTTGGGCCACGGCGCGGCCGGTCTCGTAGACGCGGCGGAGCTGGGCGGGGTCGCGTTCCATCGCGCCGATCTCCAGCGGGATGGGCGGGCGGATGACGTAGTCCACGCCGGACGTCTCCAACATGGAGATGTAGCTCAAAGTCTCGTTGTAGCGCTCGTGGCGGTCGGCTACGGCCTCCACAAAGGCCGGGTAGCGCAGATACCGCGCCCGGATGGCGGGCAGCATGGGGTTCTTCTTCTTGACAAAGCCCTTGGGCTGGGTCAGGATGATGAGGTTGCGCTTGTAGCCGATGGACTCAAAAAAGCGGATGGGGATGGAGTCGGCCACGCCGCCGTCCAGCAGCCCGTAGTGGCCGATCTGGACGATCTTCGCGGCCAGCGGCATGGAGGCGGAAGCTTCCATCCAGCGCACATCCTCGGCGTCGCCCTTGCGGCACTTGTGGTAGATAGGGCTGCCGGTTCGGACGTCGGTGCAGACGACGAAGAAATCCATGGGGGACTCCGCAAAGGCCTTTTCGTCAAACGGGTCGAGCTTTTCGGGAACGTCATGATAGCAGAACTGCTCGCTGTACAGGTTGCCGGTGCGCAGCAGATTCTTGAAGCTGGCGTAGCGCTTGTCGTTGCAGTACTGGGTGTTGTAGCGGATGGTGCGGCCGATCTGGTGGGACTTGTAGTTACAGCCGAACACCGCGCCCGCAGACACGCCGATGGCGCCGTCCACGGTGATCCCGTTTTCCATCAAAACATCCAGAACGCCTGCGGTGAACATCCCCCGCATGGCGCCGCCTTCCAAGACCAATCCGGTTTTCATATGAGGCACTCCTTCTTATCCAGATAGATTACTTTCAGTATACTCGAATTTTTGGAGAAAACAAGAGGAAAATACCCAAAAGACCTTGAAATCTGGGGTGCGAATCCGGTATACTAGGTAAAATCGAAATGCTGTAGCAAAAGCTTGGAGGAAGAGACTGAAATGAGACTGCTGGAAGATCGGATTCGGAGAGACGGCATCGTCCGCGAGGGCAATGTGCTGAAGGTGGACAGCTTTATCAATCATCAGATGGATATCCCGCTGTTCCGGGAGATGGCAAAAGAGTGGAAGCGTCTGTTTGCGGGCAAGCCCATCAACAAGGTGCTGACCATCGAGGCCAGCGGCATCGGCATCGCTGCCGTGGTCGCCAGCGAGTTCAATGTGCCGGTGGTCTTCGCCAAGAAGTCCATGAGCATCAATCTGGACTATGACAACTATGAGACCAAGATCCAGTCCTTCACCCACAAAAAGATCTACAACGTCATCGTTTCGAAAAAGTTCCTCACCCCGGAGGATCATGTCCTCATCATCGACGACTTCCTCGCCAACGGCTGCGCCCTGATGGGCCTGCTGGATCTGGCCAAGGAGGCCGGTGCCACCGTGGAGGGCATCGGCATCGCCGTCGAAAAGGGCTTCCAGCAGGGCGGTGAGCTTATCCGCAGCAAGGGCATCCAGCTGGAGAGCCTTGCCATCGTCGAGTCCATGGATGCCGCTACCGGTGAGATCAAGTTCCGCGAGCAGCCGCAGCAGAATTAAATCAAATGTCCATCAGACCGCTTCGGCGGTCTTTTTTTGTTGTGCGCGGTCAGGCTCCGTCGAAGCTGTCGCCGTCGGCGGGGAGGTCGGCGGCGGTGGGCTCTGTCGGGGCGGCGTCCGGCACGGGGGCGCGGGGAATGCCCTTGTAAACGAGGGTCTGTTCCAGCACCTCGGCGCAGACGGGGGCCGACAGGCTGCCGCCCGCCGTGGTCCAACTGTGGGGTTCATCGAGGCAGACGAGGCAGAGGAACTGCGGGTCGTCGATGGGGGCCACGGCCACGAAGCTGGCGATGCGGGCCTTTTCGTCGGCGCTGTCGAGCTTCTGGCTGGTGCCGCTCTTGCCGCCCACCCGGTAGCCCGCGATCTGGGCGTTCCGCCCGCCGCCGTAAAGGACGACGGCTTCCATCATCTCCCGCATCGTGGCGCTGGTCTCGGCTTTGAGCACCTGCCGGGTGCAGGTGGGGGCGATGTGCTCGATGAGGGAGCCGTCCGGCGCGAGGATGTCCGATACCACGTAGGGCTGCATCAGCTTGCCGCCGTTGACCACGGCGCAGACCGCCGCCGCCATTTCGAGGTAGGAGACCTTGCTGCTCTGGCCGAAAGCGCAGGAGGCCAGCTCCACCGGGCCCATCCGGTCGGCGGTGTAGTAGAGGCTCTTTTTCGGCTCGGCAGGCAGGTCGATGCCGGTGGGCTCCCGGAGGCCGAAGGCGGCAAAATAGCTGCAGAAGGCCTCTTTTCCCAGCCGGGCACCGATCTGGATGAAGCTCTGATTGCAGGAGTTTTCGAGGGCTTGGGTCACGGTCTGTGCTCCGTGGCGCTTGTGGTTGGCGCAGTGGAACCGGGTCCCCGCCACCGAGATGGACTCGCCGCAGTAGAAGCTGGAATGCTGGGTGACAGCCCCGGTGTCCAGCGCGGCGGCGCAGGTGATGAGCTTGAAGACGCTGCCGGGCTCGTACAGGTCGCTGACGGCTTTGTTCCGCCACTGGGTCTGCTGGGCCAACTGCAGCGCGGCGGCCCGTGCGCCGCCGGAGAGGGCTTCCACCTGCGTCCGGGCGGCGGCGTCGAAAATGACGCGGGGCTCGTTGGGGTCGTAGGAGGGGGTGGTGGACATGGCCAGCACCGCCCCGGTGTTCACATCCATCACGATGCCCACCGCCCGCGCGGCGACATGGTGCTCCTGCACTGCGTAGCCCAGCGCGTTTTCGAGGTAGTGCTGGATGTTGGCGTCGATGGTCAGCCGCAGCCCGTCCCCCTCGGTGGGGAAGCGCTCGGTCTCGTAGCTCTGTTCCAATGTGTAGCCCCACGCATTGACGGCGGTGAGGACCACCCCATTTTCCCCGGTGAGGAGGCCGTCGTATTTCAGCTCCAGCCCGGAGACGCCCGCGTTGTCCACATTCGTGAACCCCAGCACGGACGCGAGGAACTGCCCCTGCGGGTACCAACGCTTTGAGTCCTGATTGATCCGGATGCCGGTGATGCCGTTCGCTTCGCAGAGATCCCGCACCTTGTCTGCCGTTTCGCGGTCCACCCGGTAGCGGAGCAGACAGTCGTTGGAGCGGCGGTCGCTGAATTTTTCCAGCAGCGCGGTGGCGTCGAGGCCAAGGATGTCCGCAAGGCCGTCGGCGGCGAGGGGGAGCTTTTCCTCCGGCATCTCGCGGGGGGAGGCGCGGAGAGTCCAGCAGCTGCTGTTTGCGGCCAGCAGGACGCCGTCGGCGCTGTAGATCTTCCCCCGGTCGGCGGGGACGACGGTGTCCCGCAATTGCTGGCCGAGGGCGCGGTCGGTGTACCAGCCGCCGCTGCGCAGCTGCAAAGAAAACAGCCGCACGGCCAGCCCCAGACAGACCGCGCAGAACACCGCCGCCACCACCCGCGCCCGGCGGCGGAAGGCATGTTCAGGGAGGGTGCGGAGCATGGAGTCATCTCCTTTCGTTTTATTTTACGCGCAGAGCGTGCCAAAAAGACTAAGCGCCAACACTCCGGCGTACAATAAAAAGACTGGGGGTGACGGGATGAAACAGGCGGCGTTGACCAAACGACGGGTACCGCTGCGGGTGCTGCCGGCGCCGGATCTGCCGTTTCTGGTGCTGGTGCTCACGCTGGTGGGGTTCGGGCTGGTGATGCTGGGCAGCGCATCGGGAGCGGTGGCCCTCTACCGGCGGGGCGATGCCTTGGCGTATCTGCGGCCGCAGATGCTTTATGCGGCCATGGGCATTGCCGGGATGGGGCTGGCCAGCCGGGTGGACTACCATATCTTTCACAAGCTGGCGTGGCCGCTGCTGGCCGTTTCGCTGGTCTTGCTGGCAGCGGTGCTGTTCATGCCGGAGTACAACGGCTGCAAACGGTGGCTGGTGCTGCCGGGGCTGGGGACCTTACAGCCCAGCGAGATCGCAAAGTTCGCGGTGGTGCTGGTGTTTTCCCACATCATCTCGCTGAACCATGACCGGATGCAGAGCTTTGCCGTGGGGGTGCTGCCCTTTGCGCTGGTGCTGGGCGTGGTGGCGGCGCTGATGCTGCTGGAGCCGCACCTTTCCGGCACGCTGCTCATCTTGGGCATCGGGGCCGTGCTGATGTTCGTGGGCGGCACCGGGCTGCGGTGGTTCGTGCTGGCGGGGGTCGGCGGGGCTGCGGCCATCGCGGCGGCGGTGATCCTTATGCCGGAGCTGGTGCCCTACGCGGCGGACCGCCTCCGCTCGTGGCAGGACCCCTTTGCCGACCCGCTGGGCGACGGCCACCAGACCATCCAGAGCCTGTACGCCATCGGCTCCGGCGGGGCCACCGGGCTGGGGCTGGGCAACAGCCGCCAGAAGCATCTCTTTGTGCCCGAACCTCAGAACGACTTTATCTTTTCCATCGTCTGCGAGGAGCTGGGCTTTGTAGGAGCCTGTGCCGTGGTGGGGCTGTTCGTGCTGCTGCTGTGGCGGGGCATCACCATCGCGGCCAAAGCCCCCGACCGCTTCGGGGCCTTGCTCGTGGTGGGGTTCGTGGTGCAGGTGGCCCTCCAAGCTGTGCTGAATGTGGCCGTCGTCACCAACACCATCCCCAACACCGGCATCAGTCTGCCCTTTTTCTCCTCCGGCGGCACCAGCCTGATGATGCTGCTGGGAGAAATGGGAATCGTCCTGTCGGTTTCGAGAGGAGAGACCTGAAAAGTCCCAACAAACTCGATGGGCGATCAGATCCGAACATCCAGCCCTCATTTCGCATACTGTGGGGTATCTTTTGCGAAATGGGGGCTGCATTTATGGAAAACCGGATCGTGGTAACAGGCGGCCGTCCGCTGAACGGTGCGGTGCGCATCCCGGCGGCGAAAAACAGCGTGCTTCCGCTGCTTGCGGCGTCCATGCTGTGCTCGGAGAGGGTGCGGCTGCGGGCAGTGCCCCGCCTTTCGGATGTGGCGGTGAGCCTTGCACTGCTGCGGGGAGCGGGGTGCGCGGCCCGGTGGGAAGGGGAGGATGTTGTCCTCTCCGGCCCGCCGAAAACCGGTGCGCTTCCGGGACAAACGGCGGAACAAATGCGGGCGTCCATCCTGTTCTGTGCGCCGCTGCTGGCGAAGCTGGGCCGCGCCGAGACGAACCTGCCCGGCGGGTGCAGGATCGGGGCCCGGCCCATCGATCTGCATCTGGCCGGGCTGCGGCAGATGGGGGCTGTGGAGTGGGATGCCGGGCCGGGCCGGTTGGTGCTGACGGCCCCCTCCGGCCTCCACGGGGCTGAGATCACCCTGCGCTTCCCCAGTGTGGGGGCGACGGAAACGCTGGTGCTGGCGGCGGCGTGCGCCAAGGGCACCACCGTGCTGCGGGGCGCGGCGCGGGAGCCGGAGATCACAGATCTGGCGGAATTCCTGAACCGCTGCGGTGCGGCCATCCAAGGCGCGGGGAGCTCGACGATCCGGATCGAGGGGCGGCGGAGTCTGACTGGCTGCATCTTTTCGCCCCTGCCGGACCGCATTTTTGCCTCCACGCTGGCCTGTGCTGCGGCGGCGGCCGGGGGGCGGGCGGAATTGCTGGGCTGCCCGGCGAGGCTGTATGCGCCGGTGCTGGAAATTCTGGAACAAATGGGCTGCCGGGTGGAGGCGGGCGGCGAGAGCGTCCGAGTTTCCCGGTTCGGGCGGCTGTACGGGGCAGGGCGGGTGTTCACCGGCGTCTACCCGGCGCTGGCCACCGACGCGGCCCCGCTGCTGGCGGCGGCCATGCTCTGCGCCGAGGGGGAAAGCAGCATCGAGGATGTGATCTTTGAGCGGCGGTTCGGCTGCGCCGTCGGTTTTGAACGCTTTGGCGCGAAGGTGCGGGTAGATGGACGAACGTTGTCGGTGGCGCCGGGCAGTACGCTGCGGGGAGCCGCCGTGGAAGCGCCCGACCTGCGGGGCGGGGCTGCGCTGGTGCTGGCGGCGCTGGCGGCGTCGGGCACCAGCGTCATCACCCATCCGGAACATATCGACCGGGGGTATGCCGCTTTTACGGAGATTTTGGCATCTTTGGGGGCACAAATTCGCCGCGAAGCGCCACTCCGAAACACGACCGCGAAAAAAACCTCTTCAAAAAAGCAAAATCATCTTGCAATCGGGCCAAAAAGATGGTACGATACAGCTATATAAATGTAGGTTTGATATAATTCTGTGCGAAACGCTCAGGTCTACGATAACATCCGCATTGGAGGACAAAAGATATGGCACTCATGCTTGACGAAGAAATGGATGAAAACGTTACGACGATCAAGGTCATCGGCGTAGGCGGTGGCGGCGGCAACGCAGTCAACCGCATGGTCAGCGACGGCCTGCAGGGCGTCGAATTCATCGCAATGAACACCGACCAGCAGGCGCTGGCCAAGAACCATGCTGCTACGAAGGTGCAGCTGGGCTCCAAGCTCACCAAGGGCCGCGGCGCGGGCGCAGACCCGGAGATCGGCCAGCGGGCTGCTGAGGAGAGCAAGGACGAGATCGCAAATGCGCTCAAGGGTTCCCAGATGGTCTTCATCACCGCCGGTATGGGCGGCGGCACCGGCACCGGTGCAGCTCCCGTTGTGGCGGAGGTTGCACACGATCTGGGGATCCTGACCGTCGGCATCGTCACCAAGCCCTTCTCTTTTGAAGGCAAGCGGAAGATGGGCCTTGCCGAGCAGGGCATCGCCAACCTGCTGATGCACGTGGACAGCCTGATCGTCATCCCCAACGAGCGCCTGAAGATGATCAGTCAGGAAAAGATCACCCTGATGAACGCCTTCCAAGCAGCCGATAATGTGCTGCGTCAGGGCGTGGAGTCCATCTCTGCCCTGATCAATGTCCCCGCTTTCATCAACTTGGACTTTGCCGATGTGCGCTCCATCATGAAGGATGCGGGCTACGCTCACATGGGCGTGGGCAGCGCCAAGGGTGCCGGCAAGGCCGAGAACGCTGCCAAGGCCGCCATTTCCTCCCCGCTGCTGGAGACCAGCATTGCGGGTGCCCACGGCGTCATCATCAACATCACTTCCAGCCCCGATATCGGTCTGGAGGATGTCGAGACCGCAGCCGGTCTCATCACCCAGAGCGCCCATCCCGATGCGAACATCATCTGGGGTACTGCGTTCGATGAGAACCTTTCCGACGAGATGCGCGTGACCGTCGTTGCCACCGGCTTCGACAACAAGATCCCCGAAGGGCTGCGCAGCACCCTGAACGGTGCCACCGGTACCGCAAGCTCGACCCCGTCCGCTGTCTTCAGCTCCGACGTGGCCGCTGCAAAGAACACCGCAGCCCCTGCTTCGGCTTCTGCCGGCGCAAAGCCCGTGGAAGAGGAGAGCAGCGACAACCGTTACTACGACGAGCTGCTGGCGATCCTGAACAAGCGCAAGTAATAACGAACGGTGTGATCTCTTGCGCGGGAGCGTAAGGAGGGCAGGAGGATGCTGGACGTATGGCTGCGCACCGAGTGGCTGAGCTGCCGCAAGAACAGCGTGCTGCGCTGTGTGGAGCGGTACAGCGCCGCTGCGGCCAGCGAATACCGCCGCGCTCTGCGCAAGGTGCAGGAAGTGGAGGAAACCATGGTGCAGGGCGAGGTGGAAGCACTGAACCGCCGCCTTTCGGCAGCCAATGCCGAGATCCGGCGCTATCAGACCCGCTTGTTTGCCTGTGAGCGCGAGATGGTCGCGCTGCGGCAGGAGAACGCGGAGCTGGAAGCACTGTGCGATCAGGCCCGGAAAAACGAGCTGCTCCCCCCAAAGCGTCCCCAGCCCCCGGTGCTCGATCAGCCGGGTCTGCCGGTGATCGTCTTTCCCGGTCAGGCAAAGCCGGAGGCAGAAGCTCCTGCTCCGGAAGAAACCAGACCGGAGCCGCCCGCCGCACCGCAGGAGGAAGAGCAGCCATCCCCCTTTGAACAAAAGGACTGGAAGCCCACCACCGCCCTCGATCGGCTTTCGGTGGACATCGTACATCAACTGGAAGCCCTGATGGGTTAAGAAACACAAAAAGCCGTCTCAGATGCAGCTGCATCCGGGACGGCTTTTTTGCGTGTTATCGTACCGCACTGGTGCGGTGTTCCATGAGATAGGTGGCCTCAAGGTCTGCGATGTGCAGTTTGACGGCCAGCGGGTACTTGTCGTAGGCTTCCGAAATGGCAAAGCAGCCGCCCTTGGCTGCGTCGTCAAAGCCGCCCATGTGCCAGCGGATCGCCACGGCCTCCTCGATCTTCAGCTTCATGAACCGCTCGATGAGGAAGACGCTCTTCTCGCCGTGGCCGTAGGGGAACAGGTCCTCTACGCTGTAGGAGGGCACTTTTTCCCACTGGCCGGTGACGTCGTTCTTCACGTTGCGGGTCCCGGCCTTGTAGTAGTTGGCCTTGCACAGGTCGTGCAGCAGGGCGCAGATGGCGAAGGTCTCCTCGCTGTCGCCTTCGGTGAAAAAGGTGTCGTGCAGCGCATGGTAAACGTTCAGGCTGTGCATACACAGGCCCCCTTCACACGCGCCGTGGAAGCGGGTGGACGCCGGGGCGGTGAAGAAATCCGTCTTCTTGTCCAGCCAGTCCAGCAGCTTTTCGCTGCCGGGGCGGGAGACGTGCTGGTGCCAGATGGCCAAAAACTCTTCGCGGTCTCCCATCTTACAGCTCCAGATCGTCGAGGATGCCCTTGAGGATGGCCAGCTCGTCGTGGCTCAGGGAGATGCCCTTGCCCATGCGGGTGCCGTCCGGGGACCAATCACGGATGTCGTACTTGGGGTCGCCGTCGTTCCAACTGATGAGGTTGAGCTGGCGCTCCCAGCCGCGGGGCCGCTGAGACAGCACCGCGATGCGCTGGACGACTTCGTATTTGATTTCTGCCATAGTTCCTTTACCTGCCTTTGCTTTGTTTGCTACCATAATAAAAGAACACGGCGAAGATTTCAACCGGAAATTGAAAATTCTTTGAAAATTTTAGCCAATGTTCAGCCGTAGGGGGCTTCCTGCCGCCAGTCCACCAGCTCGCGGACGCCTTCGGGGTCGTCGGGGGCGGGGTGGCGGCTGTGCTGCTGCTGCGCCGGGCCGAACAGTCCCAGCCCGTACTGGGCCATCACGCCCGGTACATTCCCCGCCAGAAACTCTTCGGCGTTCTTCTGGCGGCACGCCACCGGCGTCCCGTCCGTCATGGGGATGCTGCGCTTTTTCGGTTCCATAAAAACACCTCCACGTTTAAGATTTGCAGAAACGTGGAGGAATATGTATGGGAGAAGAATGTAAGCAGCTGCGAAACGAAGGCACTGCGTTCCCGCCAGCGGGGCAGCAGCACGTCAGTTTAGATTGGACTTAGGATGAAAAGATCATACGACCAACTCCACCGTACTCCCTCCGCTGCGGGCCTTTTTGACCAGCACCTGCCGGTCAATGCGGTCCTTGAGGGCGGCGACGTGGGAGATGATGCCCACAAGGCGGTCGCCCTCGGTGAGGGAGGAGAGGACGCGGATGGCCTGTTCCAAGCTCTCGTCGTCCAGCGAGCCGAAGCCCTCGTCGAGGAAAAGGGTATCCAGCCGGATGCCGCCTGCGGTGCGCTGTACTTCGTCCGAGAGGCCCAGTGCCAGCGCCAGTGACGCTTTGAAGCTCTCGCCGCCGGAAAGGGTCTTGACGCTGCGGCGGGTGCCGTTGTAGTGGTCGATGACGCCGAGGTCAAGGCCGGATTGGCTGCGCTGGTTCTCGGCCCCCACCCGCTCCAGCTCGTACTGCCCGGCGGTCATCTGCATCAGCCGGGTGTTGGCGTGGACGAGGATGCGGTCGAGGTAGTGCATCTGGATGTAAGCTTCGAGGCGGATCTTCTGCTTGCTGCTCAGGGTGCCGCCCGCCGTAGCGGCCAGCGCGTTGACCCACTGCCACCGGGCTTCGAGGGTCTGGCGGGCATCGGCAAGGCGGCGGTAGTCGGCGGCGGCGCTTCGGTTGGGCACGAGCTGGGCCGTCAGGGCCTTTTCCAGCGCGGCGGCCTGTCCGCGGGCGGCTTGCAGCTCCGTCTGCCGGGCCCGCAGGGCGTCGAGGTCACCGGGAACGCTCTGCTTGGCGTCGGTGAGCTGCTGGGCCAGCGCCGCCGCCGTGGCGGTGCGGGCGGCAGCGGCTTGTTCGGCGGCAGTGGCGGCGGCTTCCAGCGCGGTGCGCTGGGCGGCTTTCGTTTTGCGTGCCGCCTCTAACTGGGTGCGGCGGGTGCAGTCGGCACCCGCTTTCCGCAGGGACTCCCGGTTCTCGCGCTGGGCCGCCTGCAGAGCGGCGGTCTCCTCGGCAAGGGCTGTTTTCAGCAGGACGACCGTCAGGGGCACCGGCCCGTCGGGGGAGGTGAACCGCTCCGGCAGAAGCTGCTCGGCATCCCGGCGGAGGGTGGCCTTGCCCTCCCGCTGGGTGGCAAGAGCCTCCCGCGCGGCAGCGGCGGCTTCCTGTGCGGCGCGGTCAGCAGTTTCCGAAGCTTTTTTGGCGGCGGTCACCTGCGCTTGGGTGGGGGCGGTGCGGGGAAGCGAGGCCTTAGCCGGGTGGTGAGTGCTGCCACAGACGGGACAAGGCGTGCCCTCGGTCAGAGTCTGGGCCAGCAGCCCGGCCTGTGCGTCCAGAAAGCCGCGCTCCAGCGTGTCCCGCTGGGCGTGGGCGGCATCCTGCGCCTCGGCGGCGGTGCGGTAGCGCTCCTGCGCCTGTTTGGCGGCGTGGGTGCGGCGCTGGTCCTCGGTCAGGCTGGCGGAGAGGGCGGCGAGCGCCGCCTCCCGCTGAGCCAGCTGCTGCTTTTGGGCGGTGAGGAGGGCGTTCTGCGTCTCCGGGTCGCCGAGGGCGGCCAGCTCCGTCTCCGTCCGGGCCAGCTCCTCGTCCAGCGTGTTGAGCTGGGCCCGCGCCCGGCGGGCCTTGGCCTGTTCAAGGTCGGCTTCGCTTTGGGCGGCCCCTTGCTTGGTTTCGAGCTGGCGGCGGAGGGCTTCAGCCTGTTCCGCCTTGCCGAGGGTCTGCTGTAAAGCGTCCAACTGAGTCTGCGCGTCCGTGTGGGCGGCAGCGGCGGCGGACAGGGCCGCTTCCTGCCGGGTGAGCAGGGCGTCCAGTCGGGCGGTCACTTCTTCCGGGGCTGTCTGGGCCGAAAGCGCCCCCAGCGCGTCGGCGTCAGGGTCATCGGCCGGGTATCGGATGCCGGACAGCACCGCGTCCAACTGGACGTTCTGGGCCGTGCGCTGGGCGGTGAGCTTGGCGTTTTCCTCTTGGAGGGCGTCCTGCAATTTCTGGTAGCGCTGGGTGCGGAACAGCTTGCGGAAGATCCGGCTCCGTTCTTCGGTGGTAGCGTTCAGCAGCCGGGTGAACTGCCCCTGCGCGATCATGGCGATCTGGGAAAACTGGTTGTAGTCCAGCCCGATGAGCTCAGTGACGGCGGCGGTGACCTCTTTCGCCTTGGTCACAGGCGGGCGGCCGTCGGCAAAGGTGAGGGTGGCGTCGGCCTTTTCGGTGGTGAGGCCCTCACCCCGCGCCTTGGGGCGGAGATATTCCGGGTTGCGCCGGACGGTGTACCGTGCCCCGCGCACCTCGAATTCCAGCTCCACGAAAGTGGGGGTGCCGGGGTCGGCGTATTTGCTGCGGAGCATCCCGCCGTCCCGCACGCCGCCGCTGGAGCGGTCGTACAAAGCATAGGTGATGGCGTCGAAGAGGGTGGTCTTGCCTGCGCCGGTGTCGCCGGTGACGAGGTAGAGCCCGCCTTTGCCGAGACGTTCCAGCTCCAAGGTGGTGGCGCTGGCATAAGGGCCGAAGGCCGAAAGGGTCAGCTTGAGCGGTCTCATACATCCTCCTCCTTCCAGAGCGTTTCGATGAGCTGCTGGCAGAAGGCGGTCTGCTGGCTCGTCATGGGTTGGTTGTTCTGCAATTCGTAGAAGGCCGCGAAATGTTCCAGCGGCGTTTTCTGTTCGGTCCGGGCCGGGGCGTCGAGGTCGTTCTGGGTCTGGGTGCGGAGGTTGTCGTAGTCCAGCCGCATGAGGTTCGGGTAGATGACCCGCAGCCGCGCCAGCGCGTCGGGCACGTCCTGCTGGTCGGTCAGGGTGATGTGGAGGTAGTCGTCCACGGCGGTGTCTGCGTAGCGGCGGCGGTCCGTCAGTTCCATGTAGCTGCCGCGCACTTCCCGCAGGTCGTGCCGGGGCGTCAGGGGCAGGGTGGTGATACGGACATCGCCCTTCGCCCCCAGCTCTACAAGGGTCGCGCTCTTGTGCTGGCGGGCTTCGGAAAACGAGTACTTGAGCGGAGTGCCGCAGTAGCGCACCGTGTCCCGCCCCACCTTCTGCGGGCTGTGCAGGTGGCCCAGTGCCACATAGTCGAAGCCGTCGAAGAGGGCGGCGTCCACACAGTCCAGCCCGCCCACCGAGGGTTCCTCGCTCTCACAGGCGGCGGCCCCGGCCACGAACTGATGGGCCACCAAGACGCTGCGGCGGGCGGGGTCGGGGGTGCAGCGGCGCAGCACACAGCCCAGCGCGTCGCTGTACGTTTCGATGGGCTCGTCCGGGTACACGTGGCGCACCATGGCGGGCTTCAGGAAGGGAAGCAAATAGATGTCCACGGGGCCGAAGTCGTCGGTCAGGGTGATGGGCGCGGGGACCCCATCGAACACCGGGCTGACGTAGACCCGGCTCCCGGCCAGCAGGTGCGAGCCGAACGCGATCCGCTCGGCGGAATCATGGTTGCCGCTGATGGCGAACACCGGCAGCCGCCGGGCCGAAAGCGCGGTGAGAAACCAGTCCAGCAGCCGGACGGCCTCGGCAGGGGGAACGGGCTTGTCGTACAAGTCGCCCGCCAGCAGCACAGCGTCCACGGGGCTGGAGTCGAGGAGGGAGAGAATCTGCTCTAAAATGTACCGCTGGTCGTCCAGCATTGAGAACTCGCACACCCGCTTGCCGAGGTGGAGGTCGGAGAGATGAAGTAAGCGCATGGTGCACCGCCTTTCGGTTGAGATACTCTTATTATAACACAAAAACGGCATCTGCAAGGGGATGACTTGCAGATGCCGTTTTGTGAAAATTTAGAACATCTTTTCCCACGTTGCCTTGCCGACGCAGCCGTCAGCGGTCAGGCCGTTGCGGCGCTGGTAGCGCTGGACAGCGGCAACGGTAGAAGCGCCGTATTTGCCGTCGGTGGTCAGCTTCTCGCCCAGCGAGTTCAGCTTCTGCTGCACCAGCCGGACGGTGCCGCCCGCAGTGCCGCTCCGCAGCACGACGCCGGGGTAGGGGACATTCAGGCCGTGCTTGGCCGTGTACTTGGTGTAGAGCACGTTCCATGTGTTCGCGCCCACTTTTCCGTCCATGTTCATGCTGTTCTTGAGCTGGAACTCCTTCACGGCGTTCTCGCTCTTGGTGCCGAAGCGGCCGTCCACGGTCAGCTCAGGGTACCATGTGCAACTGTCCCGCACACCGTTGAGCCATGTCTGCACCAGCGCGACATCCGGTCCGGTGGAGCCGTTCTGGATCAGGGAATAATACGCAGGGATCGCCATTGTGGTCACACTCCTTCCACAATCAGCTTATGCAGCGCAGGGAAGGGACGTGACTTAACGGCTGCCGATGAGGATCTTGTCCCGGCGGCTGGCGGTCCATCTCTGCCATGTTTCCACGCACTTGAACCGCAGGACGTACTGCCCGCAGACGAGGTCGTTTTCGGCGGGGGCGGCGTAGCCGCCGCAGGCGGAGCGGCACAGGCCGGGGTAGAGCACGCACCACCAGTTCCGGCCGTAGGGTGCCGCGCCAAGGTCGATCCGCACAGCCTGATACCGCCCGGCGGGCAGAACGCCGGTGGGATACCGGGTGGTATCGAAGTACATTTCCACCAACTGCACCCGCACCGGTGCAAAACTGCCCCGCCGCGCCAGCGCCCCGGCGGCGGCAAGCTGCAAGTCGGGCAGGTGTGCGGCAGCCCATGCGCGGGCTTCGGGCTGGGTGGAGGCGGTGCAGTGGGCGTCCAGATAGGCCAGCAGAGCGTCCCGCACGGCCAGCTTGTCCGTCTGGTCGGCGATGGTATCGCTGGCGGCACGGATGTGCAGCCGCAGCGTGTCGGCGGAGAGCGCGGCCCCGGTGTCCAGCTGGGCGCACCCCCAGCCAAAGAGCGCTTGGATGCCGACGCAGAGCGCCAGCGCCGCGCCGAGCGTGATGCAGCCAAGAAGCATCCTACGGCGGGAGAAGATTGCAGATTCCATAAAAAAACAGACCTTTCCACTGGAAATGATATCCAAAGGATTGGTCTGTTGAGGGGGATCTATTCAATCATAGCAGGAAAGGGGAAAATTCAGCCGTTTGCCACCATCTCGATCAGCTTGGCACCGCCCTTGGTGTTCAACTGGAAGAAAGCCTTATTGCGGGCCTCGTCAATGGAGACGTCGATGGGGGTCTTGGTGCCGTCGGCATTGACCAGCAGCAGAGAGTAGCCCTTGACCGCGTCCACCGGCAGCTCGATGTTCGTGGTGGTGTCCGAATCCATCACGCGGGCGGCGGTGGTGCGCAGGTTCTCGACCTTACCGCACTTGGCGCAGACAGCGTTCTGGATGTAGGTGGAGTTGTAAAAGGCAACGGTCATCACCGTTTTGCCGTTTTTCAGGCTGCCCTTGTACACCTTGATGTTGGAGTAATTCGAGAAAGCGAACTTCACCTCGCTCAGCCGCTCGACCGGGTCAGTCTTGCCCTCCTTGCCGCAGTGGGGGCAGAGGGTGATGGTCTTTCCGTCAAGGGAGAAGTCGGTGGGGACGCAGTCCTCTTTCCACTCCTCGGTGATCTTCCACTCGTGCTTGCCATCCTTGCTCTTGGGGCAGGTATCCTTGCTTGCAGCGTCTGCGGCGAAGCCGGAAACAGCACTGCCCACCAGCAGACAGGCCGAAAGCCCCAGCATCGCAAGCGTTTTCAGAATACGGGTTCTCATAGCAGTTCCTTTCTCCCTGCGAACGGGCAGGGCCACACGGTTGAATTTCGTTCAAAGCGTCGTTTCCGCGTGTTTTTCTGCACCCTCATTATACCATTTGAAGGAAAATGCTGTCAATGGTTCCTTTTTAACCGAAGTGCCGTCCTGCCGCTTGCGTGCAGGGCCGGGACGCGCTATACTATTCTCATTAAAATGCGCCGATTTGGGCGAATCACGGAAGGGAGAAATTGATACGATGTCTGTGATGGAAAAGCTTTTCACCCGCCGCACCTACCGCCGGTTCCGGCAGAAAGCTGTGCCGCAGGATGTGGTGGAGGACCTCATCGAAGCCGTCCGTATTTCCTCCAGCGCTGCCAACCGCCAGCCGGTGCGGCTGGTCATCGTGAACACCCCCGAAGCCGTGGCTGCCGTGCAGCCGCTGGTCAAATGGGCGGCCTATCTGCCGCCGGAGCAGGGCACCCCGAAGGCCGACGAACAGCCGACGCTGTATGCCGCCGTGGTGGATGACACCTCGCTGCCCGGTGACCACGGGGTTGACCTCGGCATCGCGCTGGCCAACCTGACGCTGGCCGCTTGGGATAAAGGCGTGGGCAGCTGCATCATGGGGGCCATCAATAAGCCCGCCCTCACCGAGCTGCTCCACATCGAGGAGCCGCAGAAGCTGATGTACATGGTGGCCTTCGGCTACCCATCCCACGAAGCACACATCGTTCCTATGACCGAGGAGACCGGCGTGAAGTATTATCTGGACGAAAACCGGGACTACTGCGTTCCGAAGCGGAGCAAAGAGGAAATTGCAAGATACTTGTGAGGTTTATTGCATATATACATTCATTTCTCCCATCTGATTGCATAAGTGTTCTCAAAAAGGTTTCATTTTTATCGAATTTTTGCACAACACTTGACTTTTTTATTTGTACAATCTATACTAAAGCCGTTCTCCGGCGCTTCGATGAATCGCATCGCCGCCGCAGACGTGAAAGATTATACAATCAATTGAGGAGTGTTTGAATATGAAAAAGATTACTCGCCGCAGCTTTCTCGCTGCCGCTGGTCTGACCGCTGCCGCTCTGGCTCTGACCGCATGTGGTGGTTCTTCCTCCAGCACCGCTTCTTCCGTTGCAAGCTCTGCTGCCGCTTCTTCTGAGGCTGCTTCTTCCAGCGCTGCCGCTGCTGAGCTGACCACCGTTGAGGCTGGCAAGCTGACCATGGCTACCAATGCCGCCTTCCCTCCGTACGAGATGACCACCGACGCCGGTGACTTCGAGGGCATCGACATTGAGACCGCACAGGCCATTGCCGACAAGCTGGGTCTGGAGCTGCAGATCGACGACATGGACTTCGACGCAGCGCTGCTGAGCGTCCAGCAGGGCAAGGCTGATATCGTCATGGCTGGCGTCACCGTCACCGACGAGCGCAAGGCCGTCATGGACTTCTCCGACAGCTATGCGACCGGCATCCAGTCCATCATCGTGCCCGAAGGCTCTGATATCGCTTCTCCCGACGATCTGGCGGGCAAGAAGATCGGCACCCAGCGCGGCACCACCGGCTACATCTACTGCTCCGATGACTTCGGCGATGAGAACGTCGTGGCTTACGACGACGGTCTGACCGCTGTGCAGGCTCTGAACAATGGTCAGGTGGACGCCGTGGTTATCGACAACGCCCCCGCCAAGGAATTCATCGCTGCAAATCCCGGTCTGGTCATTCTGGAGACCAGCTACGCCGAGGAAGATTACGCCATCGGTCTGGCAAAGGGTTCTTCTCTGGAGGACGCCATCAACAGCGCTCTGGAAGAGCTGAAGGCAGACGGCACCCTGCAGTCCATCGTGGACAAGTACATCTCTGCTGAATAATCAGCTTCCAATGTACCCATGGGGAGGCGGCTCTACGGGAGCACCTCCCCTTTTTTGGAAAAACAAGGTTACAAAATTCTGACAAAAAAACGAAAGTGAGGATGCGAATGGCCGCACAATACGAACTGCTGAAAGAGCTGCTCAACAGCGGCACGAAGCTCGGCTTCGGGCAGGAAATGTTCTACAAATTTTATCAGGCGTTCATCCTGAAGGACCGCTGGATGCAGTACATCCAAGGCGTCGGCACCACCCTGCTCGTCACCGCCATTGCGCTGACGCTGGGCATCGTGCTGGGCAGCGTGGTCGCCTTGGTCCGTGTTGCCCACGACCAGCAGCGCCCCAACCACAAGAACCCGGTGCTGGGCTTCTTCAACGCCGTGTGTCAGGTGTACACCACCATCATCCGCGGCACGCCTATGATGGTCCAGCTCCTCATCATGAGCATGGTCATCTTCGCCAACAGCCGCAACTTCACGGTGGTCGGCGCACTGGCGCTGGGCATCAACTCCGGCGCCTATGTGTCGGAGATCATCCGCGGCGGCCTGATGGCCGTGGACCCCGGCCAGATGGAAGCCGGCCGCAGCCTTGGCCTGAACTACATGACCACCATGGTCGTCATCATCATCCCGCAGGCCATCCGCGCGGTGCTGCCCGCCCTTGGCAACGAATTCATCGTCCTGCTCAAGGATACCTCGCTGATCACCGTCATCGGCGGCAAGGAGCTGCTGTATGCGGCACAGGGCATCATGAACCGCACCTACGAGGCCATGTTCCCGCTGTGCGGCGTTGCAATCATTTACCTGATCCTCGTCATGCTGTTCACACGGCTGCTGGCGAAGTTTGAGAGGAGGCTGGCTCAAAGTGACCGATAAGATTCTGGAAGTCCGCGGCCTGACCAAGACCTATGGCGGCGAAACGAAAAAGGGCGCAAAGCAGCCCACCCCCATCCTCGATGTCCTGAAGGGCATCGACATCGACATCTACCGCGGCGATGTGGTCTGCCTGATCGGCCCTTCCGGCTGCGGCAAGTCCACCTTCCTGCGCTGCCTGAACCGGCTGGAGATCCCCACCAGCGGCTCCATCAAGTTTGAGGGCGTAGAAGTCGATGACAGCCACATCGACGCCGTGCGGCAGAAGATGGGCATGGTGTTCCAGCACTTCAACCTCTTCCCGCACCTGACCGTCAAGCAGAACCTTGAGCTGGCTCCCACCCTTCTGAAGTTGAAGGATAAGGAAGCGATCTCCGCCAAGGCAGACGAGCTGCTGGCCCGCGTCGGCCTGTCCGACAAGGCCGACGCCTACCCCAAGAGCCTGTCCGGCGGCCAGCAGCAGCGCATCGCCATCGCCCGCGCCCTCGCCATGGACCCGGACGTGATCCTTTTCGATGAGCCCACCTCCGCCCTCGACCCCGAAATGGTCGGCGAGGTGTTGGAACTGATGAAGGAGCTGGCCCACACCGGCATTACCATGCTGGTGGTCACGCACGAAATGGGCTTCGCCCGCGAAGTGTCCAACCGCGTCATCTTCATCGACGACGGCAAGATTCAGGAGGATGAGCCCCCGCAGGAGCTGTTCTCCAACCCCAAGCACCCCAGACTGAAAGCATTCCTTTCTAAGATGCTGTAAGATCAAGAGTACAAAAAAACCGCTGCTATTGTGCAGCGGTTTTTTTGTTGCAGAATATTAAAGCGTCGAATTCGGATCGTTCGAAGACTGTTCACTGGTATACAGCATCATCAAATGGTTTGCCGACGTTTCCAGCTGCTGTTTGGCCTGACGGAGGTTCGCTTCCTCGGTCTCGTTCATCTTTTCGGGCTTATCCTTCCGCAGACAGCGGCGGAGGTTTGCCACGTCGGCTTTGATGCGGTTCTTTTCGTCCTTGTCCAGTTCCTTTTTGCACTTGGAGAGCGCTTCGTCCACCTTGTAGGCCAGCACCTCGGCCTGATTGTGCAGGTCTAAGCGCTCCTTGCGGCGGCTGTCCTCTGCCTCATAGGCGGCGGCGTCCGCCATGGCACGCTGGATCTCGTTTTCGGAGAGGTTGGTGCTGCCGGTAATGGTGATGTTCTGCTCCCGCCCGGTGCCGAGATCCTTGGCCGAGACCTTGACCACGCCGTTGACATCGATATCAAACGTGACTTCGATCTGGGGCTTGGAAGAGAAGCTGGCACGGATGCCGTTGAGCTTGAACTTGCCAAGGCTCTTGTTGTCCCGCGCGAAGTGGCGCTCGCCCTGTAAAACATTGATCTCCACGCTGGTCTGCATGGGGCGGGCCGTGGTAAAGATCTGACTCTTGCGGGTGGGAATCATGCTGTTGCGGGTGATAAGCGGGGTGGCCACGCCGCCCAGCGTCTCGATGGAGAGGGTCAGCGGGGTGACATCCATCAGGACGAGGCCCTGCGCCGCCGCACCGGTGGCACCGGCCAGCTTGCCGCCGCCTTGGAGCAGACCGCCCTGCACGGCGGCACCCATGGCCACGCACTCGTCGGGGTTCAGGCTGTGGCTGGGTTCGCACCCCAGCAGCTCCTTGACCTGCCGCTCCACGGCGGGCATCCGGGTGCTGCCGCCGACGAGGAGCACTTTGCCCAGCTGGCTGGCGGACAGCCCTGCGTCCCGCAGGGCATTCTGCACCGGCTGAATGGTGCGGGCCAGCAGGTCGCCGGTCATCATTTCAAACTGCGGGCGGGTGATGGTCAGATCAAGGTGGTGGGGGCCGTCTTTCCCCACCGCGATGAAGGGCAGGTTGAGTTGGGCGCTGGGCGCGCTGGAAAGCTCCTTCTTCGCCTTTTCGGCTTCTTCCTTCAAGCGGCCCATGGCGGCGGGGTCGCGGCTCAGGTCGATGCGGTCGGACTTCTTGAACTCCGCCACGGCGTACTCCACGATCCGCTCGTCGAAGTCGTCGCCGCCGAGGTGGGTGTCGCCGCCGGTGGCCAGCACCGTGAAGGTGCCGTCCTCAATCTCGATGATGGAGACATCGAAGGTGCCGCCGCCGAGGTCGTAGACAAGGATCTTCTGGGGGGCCTCGTTGTCAAGGCCGTAGGCCACCGCTGCTGCGGTCGGCTCGTTGATGATGCGCAGGACGTTCAGCCCCGCGATACGGCCCGCGTCCTGCGTGGCCTTGCGCTGGCTGTCGTCGAAGTAAGCGGGCACCGTGATGACGGCCTCGGTCACCGGCTCGCCGAGGTAGCTCTCGGCGTCGCGGCGGATCTTGGTCAGGATCATGGCGCTGATCTCCTGCGGGGTCAGATCCTTGCCGTCAATGCGGACCCGGTAATCGGAACCCATGTGGCGCTTGATGCTGGAAATGGTGCGGCCGGAGTTGGTCGCAAGCTGGCGCTTGGCTGCGCCGCCCACCAGACGCTCGCCGTCCTTGGTAAAGGCCACCACGCTGGGGGTGGTGCGCTCGCCCTCTGCATTGGCGATGACGACGGGCTTGCCGCCCTCGACCACTGCCACGCAGGAGTTGGTCGTTCCAAGGTCGATTCCGATCACTTTGCTCATACTGCTTTGTCCTCTTTTCTTGCGGCGTGATTTTTTTCCAAAAATATCTTACCGGTTTCCTATGACGATTCCGTAGAACAAATGTAAAGAAACTGTGTTTTGCCCGATTCAGCGGGGCTGATTTGCCTCGGCCACCAGCTCTTCGATGAGTTTCTGGGTCTCGTCGAGCCAGAGCTGCGCGTCCGGGGCCGCCTGTTCCAGCTGGACCCGGAAGCCCTGTTCGGCCTCAGCCAGTTCGGCGAGGGCTTTCCGCCGGGAGACGAAGCGGGTCTCGGTCTGGGCGATGCGGAGCCGGATCTGGGGCGTATAGGCTACATCCGGCGTGCCGCGGCCCGCACTCTGGGCACGACGGTAGTATTGCAGGGCCACAGCCAGCTCCTTGTCGGAGGCCAGTGCATCGTCGCCGAGGGCGATCATGGCCTGAACCTCCCCGGCAGCGGCCGCCTTTTTCCAGAGCTTGCGGGCCTCTGTCTTGCTGCGGCGGATGCCGCGGCCCTGATAGATGCAGTCCGCCAGCAGAGCCAGCGCCTCGGTGTTGCCCTCGTCGGCGGCACGCTTGTAATAGTGAACGGCCTCATCCCACCAGCCGTGGCAGGCAGCCTCGTAGCCGCAGTCCAGCTCATCTGCGCCGGGGGCGTCGAGGTCCCCCCGCGCCGCGTGGAGCAGCCCCTTCAGGATGGAGTTGTCCAGCGTGGCGGAATTCGTCCACGGGTCGATGACCACGCCGTCCAGCCCTTCGGTGTTCAGGGCGTATGTCATGGCTTCCCGCATCCCGCGCTCGGCCATGGGGCGGGTGGCAGTGGTGCGCTCGGCCTCCGCCGTCTTCACCGAGGTGAACAGCGGTAGGTAGGTGCGCTCCCGCCGGGTGTGGAGAAGCCACGGGGGCAGGTCTTCCGCCTTTTCCTCCGGGATGGGGAGCGCCGCCCACGGGGCCGCACCGCTCTGGGGGTCGGTGGCGGCATCCAGCGGCACCAGCACCCGTGTTTTCAGCTCCAGCGCATAGTTCAGGGCGTTCATCAGGTCCCAGAAATGCGCCTCGCTCTGGTCGCGGTAGAGCCGCGCCACAGCCTCTTCCACCACCGGGCAGCCGGTGCCGGTTGGACCGTATTTCGGGGCGGTCTTTTTCTTCCGGCTTCCCACCGGGCGGAACCGCCGTGCGCCTTTCTCATATGCCATCTGCTTCACCCTTCTTTTTCGTCATAATAGATTATTATAGCAGGATTTCCCAATTTTCACAATGGGCGGAGTGATCCCGGAGATGCGGCCCATGCAGTTACAATATTTTGCCAAAACAATAGCTTTCTAAGCCCAACTGCGCTATAATAAGCTGTCGTAAAGTTTATACCTGTTATAATTGAAAAGGAGATTTTCGCCTTGAACAAAATGCTTACCCATTTGAACGGCTATAAGCGCGAGGCCGTGCTTGCGCCGCTGTTCAAGATGCTGGAAGCCACGTTCGACCTGTTTGTTCCTCTGGTCATGGCAGACATCGTAAACGTCGGCATTGCGGCACACGACCTGCATTATATCCTTGTGCGGTGCGGCATCCTCCTGCTGTTGGCTATGGTCGGTCTGGCGTGCAGCCTGACGGCCCAGTACTTCTCGGCCAAGGCGGCGGTGGGCTACTCCACCTCGCTGCGCCACAGCCTGTTCGAGCATATCCAGAAGCTTGGCTTCACCGAGATGGATACCCTCGGCACCAGCACCCTCATCACCCGCATGACCAGCGATATCAATCAGGTGCAGAGCGGCCTGAACCTCTTCCTCCGCCTGTTCTTGCGCAGCCCCTTCGTGGTGTTCGGTGCCATGATCATGGCGTTCACCGTCAATGTGCGGGCCGCATGGATCTTCGTGGTCGCCATCCCGCTGCTGAGCATCGTGGTCTTCGGCGTCATGGTCATCACGAACCCGCTGTATAAGACCGCCCAGACCCGGCTGGACCGCGTGCTGGGCCTGACCCGCGAGAACCTGACCGGCGTGCGCGTCGTCCGCGCTTTCGATAAGGAGAAGAGCGAGATCGACCGCTTTGAGTCGGCCAACGATCTGCTGACCAAGATGCAGCTCCATGTGGGCCATATCTCCTCCCTGATGAGTCCGCTGACCTATGTGATCATCAACCTCGCCATCGTGGCGCTGCTCTATGTGGGCAGCATCGAGATCAACATCGGCGGTATGGCCTCCGGCGATGTTATCGCGCTGGTCAACTACATGAACCAGATCCTCGTGGAGCTGGTCAAGCTGGCCAACCTCATCGTTCAGGTGAGCAAGGCGCTGGCCTGTGCCAGCCGCGTTCAGGCTGTGCTGGACACCGAGCCGGGCATGGAGTTCCCCGCCCAGCTCCAGAGCGCCGTGGACGCCGACAAGGCAGACGACGCCGTCCGTTTCGACCATGTCAGCCTGACCTACGCCGGGGCCGGTGCACCCAGCCTCTCCGACATCAGCTTCACCGCCAAGCGCGGCCAGACCATCGGCGTCATCGGCGGCACGGGCAGCGGCAAATCCAGCCTCATCAGCCTGATCCCCCGCTTCTATGACGCCACCGAGGGCACCGTCGAGATCCTCGGCCGCCCGGTCAAAGATTACCCCCGCGAGATTCTGCGCGGCAGAGTGAACGTCGTCATGCAGAAGGCCCAGCTCTTCGGCGGCACCATCCGCTCGAACCTGCTCTGGGGCAGCAAGAACGCCTCCGACGCCGACCTGTGGGCCGCACTGGAAACGGCTCAGGCCGCAGAATTCGTCAAAGCGAAGCCTCTCGGCCTTGACGAACCGGTGGAGCAGGGGGGCCGGAACCTGTCCGGCGGCCAGAAGCAGCGCCTGACCATTGCCCGCGCACTGGTGGGCAAGCCCGATATCCTGATCCTCGACGACAGCGCCAGCGCGCTGGACTACGCCACCGATGCGGCCCTGCGCAAGGCGCTGGCCGCGCTGCCCGGCAGCCTGACCGTCTTCATCGTCAGCCAGCGCGCCGCCAGCCTCCAGCACGCCGACCAGATCCTCGTGCTGGACGACGGCAAGCTCGTGGGCCTCGGCAAGCACGCCGAGCTGCTGGCAAGCTGCCCGGTCTACGAAGAGATCTACGCCAGCCAGTTCAAGAAAGGGGATGCGCAGAAATGAGTGCAAAAGCGAAAAGCAGGCTGACCCCCCAACAGCGCAAGGCAACGCTCCGCCGGGTCCTTGAAAAGATCCGCCCCTACAGCTTTTTCGTGGTGTGCAGCCTGATCGTGGCTGCCGTCAGCGTGGCTGCCCAGTTGTATATCCCCATCCTCTGCGGCAGTGCCATTGACCTGATGCTGGGCAAGGGCACCGTCGATTTTGCCGGTGTGATGCACATCGTTGTGCAGATCGTCGTGGTGGCCGTCATCGCCGCCTTTGCGCAGTGGCTGCTCAGCGTCTGCAACAACCGCATCACCTTCTCCGTCAGCCGCGACCTGCGCAACGCCGCGCTGCGCAAGATCCAGACCCTGCCGCTCTCCTACCTCGACAGCCACCCCTCCGGCGACATCGTCAGCCGGATGGTCGCCGATGTGGACACCTTCGCGGACGGTCTGCTGATGGGCTTCACCCAGATGTTCTCCGGTCTGCTGACCATTTTCGGCACCCTGCTGTTTATGCTGAAAGAGAATGTGCCCATCACCTTGGTGGTGGTCTGCATCACTCCGCTGAGCCTTGTGGTGGCCAGCTTCCTTGCCAAGCGCAGCTACAAGTATTTTCAGGGGCAGAGCTCCGTGCGCGGCGAGCAGACCGCGCTGGTCAACGAGATGATTGAAGGCCAGAAGGTCGTTCAGGCCTTCGGCCACGAAACCGAGAGCCTCGACGCCTTTGACGAGGTGAACGGACGGCTGCAGGACGTGAGCCTGAAAGCCATCTTCTTCTCCAGCATGACCAACCCTGCCACCCGCTTCGTCAACAACATCGTCTACGCGGGCGTCGGCCTCGTGGGCGCTGTCTATGCTGTGGCGGGCGGCATCACCATCGGCCAGTTGAGCATCTTCCTCAATTATGCCAACCAGTACACCAAGCCCTTCAACGAGATCTCCGGCGTCGTCACCGAGCTGCAGAACGCACTGGCCTGTGCGGCCCGCGTCTTTGAGCTGCTGGACGCCGAGGACCAGATCCCCGAAGCCGAAAACGCCAAGGCGCTGCAGACGGACGGCCATGTGGAGCTGAAGGATGTCTCCTTCCGCTACCTGCCGGACCGCCCCCTCATCGAGGGGCTGGATCTGGACGTCAAGCCCGGCCAGCGCATCGCCATCGTCGGCCCCACCGGCTGCGGCAAGACCACCCTCATCAACCTGCTCATGCGGTTCTATGATGTCAACGGCGGCTCCATCGAAGTGGCGGGTGAGGACATTCGGAACGTCACCCGCGCTTCGTTGCGGGGCAGCTACGGCATGGTGCTGCAGGAGACATGGCTGCGGGCCGGCACCGTCCGCGAGAACATCGCCTACGGCAAGCCGGACGCCACCGACGAGGAGATCCTTGCAGCGGCCAAGGCAGCCCATGCCGACAGCTTCATCCGCCGTCTGCCCAACGGCTACGACACGGTCATTGCGGAGGACGGCGGCAACATCAGTCAGGGCCAGAAGCAGCTGCTCTGCATTGCCCGCGTCATGCTCTGTCTGCCCCCGATGCTGATCTTGGACGAGGCAACTTCCTCCATCGATACCCGCACGGAAGTGCGCATCCAAGCGGCCTTTGCCCGGATGATGCAGGGCCGCACGAGCTTTATCGTGGCCCACCGCCTGTCCACCATCCGCGAGGCCGACGTCATCCTCGTTATGAAGGACGGCCGCATCGTCGAGCAGGGCGATCACGACGAACTGCTGGCGCAGGGCGGCTTCTACGCCAAGCTCTACAACAGCCAGTTCGAGGGCGTGGAGACCTGAGCCGAACGCAAACAAAATGGGATGCTCGCAAGCTGCGAGCATCCCATTTTTGTTTGTTTGTTTGTTGGGGCCTGATGGAGCGGAGGAGCGATCACTCTGCGGCCTCGATGATCTCCGGCTCCGCGGGGGGCGGGGTCAGGGTGGAGTGGGCACGGATAAAGGCGGCAGCCCGCTGGCTGGCGATGCCCTGCCGCAGTTTCCGCCGGTCGTTGGAGGGGAAGGTGCGTTCGCCCTTCCAGCCCGCCAGCGCCGCGTCCACCTCGGCCTCGGTGGGCCAGAGCTGTTCCTTTTCGGCCACCAGCAGCAGCCCCAGACGGCCCCGCAGTTTCTGCTCGGCCCCGGCGTGGAGCTCGGCGCGGAACTGCTCGACCGTCTGGTTCCGCACCTTTAAGTATTGGTCGAAGTTGACGTTGTTGGCCTGAAGCCGCAGGTTGAACTCCCGCTGCTCGGCGAAGTAGTTGCCCGCCACCAGCTGCTTGGGCAGGGTGCCTTTCACCTCGCCGCCCAGCTGGTAGACCAGCTCCCGCTCTGCCAGCGTCTCGGCCTGTGCGCAGCGGGTCCTGTAGATCTCCTGCGCCACCCGCCGCCGCAGGGCAAGCTTGCCCGCCTCGTCGGCGGCGCGGTCCTCGTCGCCGTGGTGGCGGTTGATCTCCAATTCCAGCGTCAGCTTCCGGATGGGCCGGGGCTGAATGGGCTGGACAAAGCCGGTGTACCGGCCCAGCTCCAGCGGCGGCAGACAGAAAAACTCCGCCCCCGCCCGGAACCCCTCGGCCCGGTTGACGGCCAGCAGCTCAAAATCCGGATCGGTCACCGGGGTGAGATGGTGTTCCTTCATCAACTGCGCGAACAGGGGCGAAAAGCCCTCCAGAATCGCCCGGTTGACAGCGTTGGTCAACAGCTCTTCCTCGTCTGCCGGGGCGTCGGGGGCCGCCTGTTCGGCCTGTACCGCTGCTTCCAGCTCGGCGGCGCTGGCCGAAAAGACCACCCGGCAGTCGCCCGGTTCAGCCATTCCAAAATGTTCCAGTTTCATCGCAGACCCTCCTTACCGCATAAAGCCCACCATCAGAAGCAGCAGCACGACGGCCAGCACGAAGTAAATCACCTCGGCACCCAGCACCGCGCGGTCGCCCTCGACGTACATCTTTTCGAGGTTCTCCGGGTCATAGTATAAGGTAACGTCTGCCCCGGTGTCGAAGCCTTTGCCCTTGGCGGCTTTGGGATAGTGGAGCCGGTGGCTGCCGCCGGCAGTCTCGAACTCCAGCACGTAAGCTTGGCCGTCCCGGCCCTGTACCGTCCCGGCGACGCGGGCGGTGACCTTTTCGCCCTTTTGGCACAGCTTCCGCCGCGCAAGCACACTGCGCAGCCCCATGCCGAACATGAGCGCCGCACCGAAGACAAAGATCAGAAAGTTGAACATGTGTGGTTCCCTCATTCCATCGTATTTCGCTGTGGGACACTCAGTCCCGGACAGCTTGGCTTTTATTGTATCATATTCTGACGAAAATTTCGCCCCATCGTCCACATTTCGGCGCAAAAATTTGCCCGGAATTTTTGTCAGAAAAATTTGAAAAATCCGCTTGACATTTCCGAATCCCATGGTATAATTACTATCGTTCCGAGCGACACGGCTCACGAACAAAAATAAAATATGCGGATATGGCGGAATTGGCAGACGCGTTAGATTCAGGTTCTAATCGGGGCAACTCGGTGGAGGTTCAAGTCCTCTTATCCGCACTGAAAACACAGCACACTTTGTGTGCTGTGTTTTTTTGTGCGGATAAGAGGACTTGAACAGGGCGGCGGTGTAAAACACCGTAAGCAATCAGCCCAGTGGGCTGTTGCTTAGCCCGCGGTTCCTAGAGATTTAGGAATGTCTACCAAGAGGACTGCCGCTAAAATAGAAAATCCGAACCTTTTCTTGATAGGAGAAGGGTTCGGATTTTTTTCATTTTTCGATATTCGGCATCTTCTGTCCCCGCAGCTCCTGTCGGATGGCACGGAACTGCTCCGGCACGTCCGCATCGGTCATCGCATTGGGGACATCCACTGTCCCGGCGGCTTTGGCGGCTTCATAGAACCAGCATTTATACTCCACGGTCTCCAGCGTGTGCTGTAACTGCTGGATCTGCTGGGTGAGCACCTCCCGCTGATGCCGGAACATTTCCAGCCGGGTGTCAATGGTGTCGTCTCCCTGCATGGAAAGCTCAATGTACTGCCGGATATCCTTGATGGACATTCCGGCTTTTTTCATGCAGCGGATGACCTGCAGCCACTCGAAGTCGTTTTCCCGGAACATCCGAATGCCGCCGGAGGAACGCTCCACAAAGGGAAGTAACCCTTCTTTGTCGTAGTAGCGCAGGGTGGAGGCAGGTACGCCCAGCTTTTGTGCCATTTCACCTACGGTATAGATCATCTGAAACCTCCGCTTTTTCAAAAAGCCCTTGACTTAAAGTGCGCTTTAAGTTGTATGATAAAATCAAACTTTATCAACATCATAATGCGGATGCACTCCGCTGTCAAGGAGGTTCCTATGAGCAAGAAGGTATTGATTTTGTCTGGCAGTCCCCGGAAGGGCGGTAACTCTGATATTCTATGCGATGAATTTCTGCGTGGAGCGCAGGATGCCGGGCACAAAGCAGAAAAGATCCGGGTCGCTGAGAAAAAGGTGGCTCCCTGTTCCGGCTGCTACTACTGCAGCACCCACGGCGGAGCCTGTGTCCACAAGGATGATATGGCAGACATCCTGCAAAAGATGGTCGATGCCGATGTCATTGTGCTGGCAAGCCCGGTATACTTCTACTCCATCAGTGCCCAGTTGAAGGCAGTGATCGACCGTACCGTGGCACGGTGGCTTGAGGTCAAAGACAAGGAATTCTACTACATCACCACTATGGCAGACGAGGAAAAAGCCTCTGCGGACACTACGCTGGCCTGCTTCCGGGGCTATGCAGACTGTGTGGAAGGTGCCGTGGAAAAGGGAGTCCTTGTAGCAGGTGGTGTTTACGAGCCGGGTGCGGTGCGAAACACTTCTGCAATGGCACAGGCTTACGAGATGGGGAGGAACGTATAATGGCAGTAAAACAGACAGCAGGGCGGGATGCTCTGGGCGAATTTGCGCCAAAATTTGCGGAACTTAACGATGAGGTACTGTTCGGGCAGGTGTGGAGCCGGGAGGATAAACTTTCCCTCCGGGACCGCAGCCTTGTGACGGTGGTAGCACTGATGGCGCAGGGACTGACGGACTCCTCGTTTCGGTATCACCTGACGGCAGCGAAAAACAACGGTATTACCCGGACTGAGATTGCAGAGATCCTGACCCATGCGGCATTTTATGCAGGCTGGCCTAAGGCGTGGGCGGCTTTCCGCATGGCCAAGGAAGTCTGGGCAGAGGACGCTGCAGAGGATGCCAAGGCAAAGCACCAGAGTGAAATGGTGTTCCCCATCGGTGCATCCAACGACGGTTTTGCACAATATTTCAGCGGAAAAAGCTATCTGGCACCCTTGTCCACCGCACAGGTTGGCATTTACAACGTCACCTTTGAGCCGGGCTGCCGGAACAACTGGCACATCCACCATGCCGCAAAGGGCGGTGGGCAGATCCTTGTCTGCGTGGCAGGCCGGGGCTACTATCAGGAATGGGGCAAAGCGCCGCAGGAACTGCGTCCGGGCGATGTGGTGAACATTCCCCCGGAGGTCAAGCACTGGCACGGTGCTGCACCCGATTGCTGGTTCTCTCATCTGGCCGTGGAAGTGCCCGGCGAAGGCACCTCTAACGAGTGGTGCGAGCCGGTGGCGGAGAAAACCTATGGGATACTGCGGTAACATCTACGAAATGCGCTGACCACAGCAAGACCGTGGCAGAGGTTGTGGTGCCGACCATCGATCCTATAACAACACCCCTTCGCCAACAGCTTGGCGAAGGGGTGTGCTTTGTATCATGAAGATCGTGCGATCAGTTCTTCAGCGACTGCATCGGCGCGGGCAGACGGCCGCCGCGGTTGATGAAGACGGAGGGGTCGCGCTGGTTGACGGGCATGATGGGGCCGTAGCCCAGCAGACCGCCGAAGTCGAGGATCTCGCCCGCTTTGCGGCCGATGGCCGGGATGACGCGGACGGCGGTGGTCTTGCTGTTGACCATGCCGATGGCGGCTTCGTCCGCGATGAGGGCGCTGATGACGGCGGGGGTGGTGTCGCCGGGGATGATGACCATATCGATGCCCACCGAGCAGACGGCGGTCATGGCTTCGAGCTTCTCAATGGTCAGGCAGCCGCACTCGGCGGCGTGGATCATGCCGTCGTCCTCGCTGACGGGGATGAAGGCACCGGACAGGCCGCCCACATGGTTGGAGGCCATGACGCCGCCCTTCTTGACGGCGTCGTTCAGCAGGGCGAGACAGGCGGTGGTGCCGCAGCAGCCGCAGGTCTCAAGGCCCATCTCTTCGAGGATGTTGGCCACGCTGTCGCCCACGGCGGGGGTGGGGGCCAGCGACAGGTCGATGATGCCGGCGGGCACGCCCAGCGCCTTGGAGGCGAGGTTCGCGACCAGCTGGCCTACGCGGGTGATCTTGAAAGCCGTGCGCTTGACCAGCTCGGCCACCTCGTCGATGGGGGCGTCCTTGGGCAGCTTTGCCAGCGCGGCGCGGACGGCGCCGGGGCCGGAAACGCCCACGTGGATCTCGCAGTCGGGCTCGCCGGGGCCGTGGAACGCACCGGCCATAAAGGGATTGTCCTCCGGCGCGTTGCAGAAGACCACCAGCTTTGCCGCGCCGATGCACTGGCGGTCGGCGGTCAGCTCGCTGGCCTTTTTGACGGCCTCGCCCATCAGCTTGATGGCGTCCATGTTCAGGCCCGCCTTGGTGGCACCGATGTTCACCGAGCTGCAGACGATATCCGTCTGAGCCAGTGCGCGGGGGATGGACTCGATGAGCCGCCGGTCACCTGCCGAGAAGCCCTTGTGCACGAGGGCCGTGTAGCCGCCCACGAAGTTGACGCCGACCTTTTTGCCCGCAGCGTCCAGCGCCTTGGCAAAATCCACGGGGTCAGCCTCCGGGCAAGCACCCAGCAGCATGGCGATGGGCGTTACGCTGATGCGCTTGTTGATGATGGGGATGCCGTACTCGGCGCTGATATGCTCCACGGCGGGCACCAGATTCGCCGCCTTGGTGGTGATCTTGTTGTAGACCTTCTCACAGGCCTTTTTCGGGTCCGGGTCGATGCAGTCCAACAGGCTGATGCCCATGGTCACGGTGCGCACATCCAAGTTGTCCTGCGTGAACATCTCGATGGTTTCGAGGATGTCGCCGGTATTCATCATACTCATTTGGAAAGTACCCCTCTTTCATGTTAGGCTATCGTTTTAGATCGTGTGCATCGCGTCAAAAACTTCCTGACGGGTGACGTTGATCTGCATCCCCATCGCCTTGGCAAGGGCGTCTGTACGCTTGTGCAGCTCCTCGTGGCTGACGCTGCAATGGGTGATGTCCACCAGCATGATCATGGCGAACATGCCCTGCAGGATGCTCTGGGTCACGTCTTCGATGTTGATGTTCAGCTCGCTGCACAAGGCGGCGACTTTTGCGACGACGCCGACGGTGTCGTGGCCGATGACTGTGATGAATGCTTTCATATTTCTTACCCCCGTTAACTCGATGTGAAAACTCCCTCCGTCATCGCTTGCGCGATGCCACCTCCGGGCGGCTTTCACAGCTCACCGTTACGCCAAGGCTCCCTCCGAGAGGGAGCTGGCACGGCAAAGCCGTGACTGAGGGAGTTGTGCAACAGCCCCTGTCGCCGGGAGGCGACTGGGGGAGTACGTCCCTTCCAGTATAGCAGATTTACCGATTTTTGAACACACTTTTTAGAAAAAAGAGCAGGAGACAGGGCGAAAAGACGGTCTATCCAAAAAACAAGATGCAAACGCGCCGCAGTTGTGCTATACTTAAAAATAACAATTGGCGCGGGACGCCCGCGAGCCGGAGATAAAGGAGTAACGACGATGGAACAGCTTTTGAAACTTCTGGAAGATAACGCGCGGCTGCCGATCGAGGACATTGCCACGATGCTGAATAAATCCCCCGCCGAGGTGGCGGCAATGATCGACCTTGCCCGCGCACAGGGCATCATCAAGGGGTACAAGACCCTTGTGGACTGGGAAAAGGCCGGGGTGAACCGGGTGGAGGCTGTCATCGAGCTGAACGTCAGCCCCAAGAAGAGCCGCGGCTTCGACGAGATCGCGGCTACCATTGCCGCCTTCGACGAGGTGGAGAGCGTGCTGCTGATGAGCGGCGGCTACGATCTGCAGCTGGTCATCAAGGGCCAGACCTTCCAAGAGATCGCGCTGTTCGTGGCCAAGCGCCTGTCCCCGCTGGATGACGTGCTGTCCACGGCTACCCATTTTGTCCTGCGTACTTACAAAAAAGAGGGCCGCTTCTATCAGGACGACGAAATTGATGAAAGAGAGTGCACCGTGCTGTGATGGACTACGATAAACTGATCGCGCCTGCCGCCAAGGCCATGCGCCCCTCCGGCATCCGCAAATTCTTCGACCTCGCCGCCGACATGCCGGAGTGCATCAGCCTCGGCGTGGGCGAGCCGGATTTCAAAACGCCGTGGGCTGTCCGGGAAGCGGGCATCGAGAGCTTGGAGCACGGCCGCACCCGCTACACCGCCAACGCGGGCCTGAAGGAGCTGCGCGCCGAGATCTGCCGCTATCTGGAGCGGCGGATGAACCTCCATTACGATCCGCTGACGCAGGTGCTGGTCACCGTGGGCGGCAGCGAAGCCATTGATATGTGCATCCGCACCATCGTGCAGCCGGGGGATGAGGTCATCATCCCGGAGCCGTGTTTCGTCTGCTACGAGCCCATCACCACCCTGTCCGGCGGTGTGCCGGTCCATGTGCCCTGCCGGCAGGAGGACGAGTTCCGTCTCCGCCCGGAGGCGCTGAAAGCGGCCATCACCCCCAAGACCAAGCTCCTCATCATGCCCTTCCCCAACAACCCCACCGGCGCGGTGATGGAGAAAGAGGATCTTGAGGCCATTGCCGAGGTGCTGCGGGACACGAACGTCCTCGTGCTGTCGGATGAAATTTATGCGGAGCTGAACTACGGGCTGCGGCCCCATGTTTCCATCGCGACCCTGCCCGGCATGGCCGAGCGGACCGTGGTGGTCAACGGCTTCTCCAAGAGTTACGCCATGACCGGCTGGCGCTTGGGCTACGCATGCGGCCCGGCCCCCATCATCAAGATCATGACGAAGATCCACCAGAGCGCCATCATGAGCGCCCCCACCACCAGCCAGTACGCCGCCATCACCGCCTTGCGGGACTGCGACGGCGAGATCGACCGGATGCGGGACGAGTACAATATGCGCCGCCGTCTGGTGGTGCGCGGCTTCAACGAGATGGGCCTGACCTGCTTCGAGCCGCGGGGCGCGTTCTATGCCTTCCCCTGCATCAAGTCCACCGGCATGACGAGTCAGGAGTTCTGCACCAAGCTCTTGGAGCAGAAACATGTGGCCCTCGTGCCCGGCGACGCCTTCGGTGCCTCCGGCGAGGGGTACTGCCGGGTGTCCTACGCCTACTCGGTGGAGCATCTGACCGAGGCGATGAAGCGCATCCGTGCCTTTTTGCAGGACAACGGCATCCGCGCGAACGGATGAGAAGGAGTTTGAAATGGCAAAGTTGAATCGTGTGACGGTTCTGGCCCCGGCCAAGCTGAACCTTGCGCTGGACGTGGTAGGCACCCTGCCCAACGGCTATCATGATCTGGATATGACCATGCAGGCCATCACGCTGTATGAAAAGGTCATGCTGACCCGCAGCAACGGCCTGAACCTGACCCTGCCCGGCAGCCCCGTGGCCGCCAACGACAGCAACACCGCCATCAAGGCAGCCATCGCCTTTTTCCGGTACACCGGGCTGCTGGCGGGCGTGGATATCACCGTGTATAAGAACATCCCGGTGCGGGCCGGGATGGCGGGCGGCAGCGCGGACGCCGCAGCCGTCCTCGTGGGTCTGAATGCGCTGTACGGGGCACGCCTTTCCATGAGCGAGCTCTGCGCGCTGGGGGCCAAGGTGGGCGCGGATGTGCCCTTTGCCCTGATGGGCGGCACCTGCCGGGTGCAGGGCGTGGGCGATGTGATGAAAGCCCTGCCGCCCTGCCCGGACTGCTGGTTCACGGTGGTCATGCCGGACTACGGCGTTTCCACCCCGGAAGCCTTTGCGGCTTATGACAAGGTCGGCAGCAGCCGTCACCCCGACTGCGAAGCGCAGGAAGCCGCCATCCGCGCCGAGGACTTGGCCGGGGTCTGCGCCGCTGCGGGCAACGCGCTGGAAGAGTGCAGCGGTGCCAAGGATAACGAGGCCATCAAAGCGGCGCTGCGCCGGCACGGGGCGGTGACGGCCCTGATGACCGGCAGCGGCGCGGCGGTGTTCGGCATTTTCGAGCAGGAAGCCGACGCCCGCAAAGCCGCCGAGGCGCTGAAAACCCGCTGGCCGCAGGTCTATGTGGCCCAGCCCGACAAGGGCGGCGCACGGGTCGCGGCCCCGAAGTGGATCTTATAATACAATAAAAAAACTGCTGCCAACTCCCTCAGTCACGGCTTTGCCGTGCCAGCTCCCTCTGAGAGGGAGCCTTGGCGTAACGGCAAGCTGTGAAAGCCTCCCTCTCAGAGGGAGGTGGCATCGCGTAAGCGATGACGGAAGGAGTTATGCAGCAGCTTTTTTTATTTATGTCTCTTCGTCTGCAAACAGGCCCGGAATGCCGCAGACAGCGGCAATGCCGACGACTGTAAATACGATGCGGGACCAGATGGAACTGCTGCCGCCCAGCAGCCAGCCGACAAAATCAAACTGGAACAAGCCGACCAGCCCCCAGTTGATGCCGCCAATGATCATCAGGATCAGGCATACTTTATAAAAGGTCTGCACAAAAAGACCCCCTTTCTTCTGGGTAGTTTTGCCCAAGGGAAAGGGGGTTATTCATCAGTCGTCCCAGCCCATGAGGTCAGGCAGGGTGAGGGTCTCGTCCGAGCAGTGGGGGTTCGCATCGGCGTGGGCCTGTACGGTGGCTGCTTCCACGGCCTTGACGATCTCGGCGATGGCGGCGCAGTCCTCCGGCAGGTCGGTCTGGCTGCGGCCGGAGTGGGTGAACAAGATCTTGCCCTTATGGCCCACCACCAGCGTCAGGGGCAGGATCTGAGGGGCGGCTTTGTCGTAATGGTAGCCCGCGTCCTTGGCGGCTTTGTAAATTTTTTGAGCCGCAAAGCTCCAGCTCAGCAGACCGCGGGTCTGCTCGACGCCGAGGTAGCCGTAGAGCACGCCCGGCCCGTCGCAGATGACGGGGAAGGGGAAATCCGACCCACGGGTGGCGGCGGCCACGGCCTGAGCGCTGGACCGCACCACACAGGCCAGCCGCGCCCCTTTCAGGGAGGGCAGGGTCTTCAGATAGCGGGTGATGTACTCGCGGCTCACGGGATGATCGAACCCCGGCAGGAAGATCATGCACAGCGGCCGTCCGCCCTCACAGAGCCCGTAAAAATCGTTTTCCGGCACCGTGGGGGTGTCGTAGGTAAAGCGGGGGATGCTCGTCCCCACCAGATGCTCAGACTTCATGCCGCAATGCACATCCTTTCAGATATAAAAAAATCCACACACGTTCCTCTTGGCAGAGGACAGTGGTGGATGAGTCCCTATAAAAAAGATCCCGCCCGGTCGTCTGCGGCAATCAAACCTACCCTTACGGACAGGTGGGTGCCCTGTCTCCGGATTCGCGCTTCCTCATCGAGCCTCTGGGGTCGAGCCCACAGCGGGGAGGTCTGCAATCCGCCGGCGAACGCCGGGCTCCCGTTGAATGATTAGTAGGATCATATAAACCGCAACAATTCGAGCCGGGCAGGAAGTCTTGCACGGGTCAATCGTCTGGAAAATTTACTCGATCTCGAACTGGTCGCTGAGCCGCTTTTCGAACAGCTTGCTTACTTCCAGCAGGGTCTCGTCGTCTTCCACGACATCCAGATATTCGCCCTCGCTGTCCTCGCCGACGCTCAGGATGACCAGCTGTGCATCCTCGTTGACGTCTTCTTCGTCCTCGGCGTATTCCACGACGGCCATATAGTGCACGCCCTTATGGTCCAGCGCGTCGATCACCTCAAAAGTGACTTCGTTGCCGTCCTCGTCCTCAAGGGTCATCAGGTCGGGCTGATACTCCTCTTCGGCGTTCGGGTTCTTGATCTCTTCTGCCATAAGATACGTTCTCCTGTAAAAGAAAATAAAAGTGATCCATAGCGGGGGAAGCTCTGCACTCCCGCAGCCCCCGGCTGTGCTTATAGTGTAGCGTTTTTTTGCCCGCTCGTCAAGATGTTTTTCGCACAGAAATCTGCTGGCAAATTTTCACCCATTTTCCTCTCGATTCCGCCGGAGAAATATGATATACTAAACTCTGTGTATATTCCCATCCTATTCACCGAGAGGTCAGAGTTATGAATCGTTTTTATAAAAAGGCGCTGGCGGTGCTGGCGCTCCTGAGCTGCCTTGCGCTGACGGGCTGCTCGCTGAAGGAAAAGCTCAGCGGCAGCGCGTCGGGCACCAAGACCATCTCCCGCCCGGCGGTGGAATCTGCCGAAACCCAGTTCGCCCACCCGGCGGCGGGGGACACGGTGGCCGTGTTCGATACCTCGGCGGGCGTGTTCAAGGCGGTGCTCTTCCCGACGCTGGCTCCGCAGGCATGCGATAACTTCCTCGGCCTCGTACAGGCGGGCTACTACAACGGCCTGACCGTCTCCCGCGTCGAGAACGAGTTCCTCGTCGAAGCCGGGCAGGGGGCCGACGGCAGGGGCGCGACCATCTGGAACGGCAGCCGCTACCCGGTGGAAGCCACCGACAAGCTGCACCACTATTCCGGTGCACTCTGCGCCGCCACGGATCCTTCCGGCCAGTGTGCCAGCGTCTTCTATGTGATGGAAACGCTGCCCGGCTCGGCCTCCGTCACGCAGGAGCTGGTGGATCAGATGAACGCCGCCGGTTACCGCGCCGAAGTCGTGGCGGCCTACCAGACGGCGGGCGGCGCCCCTTACCTCGACTACACCGACACCGTGTTCGGGCAGGTGTATGAGGGTATGGACGTGGTGGACGCCATCGCTCAGACCGCTGTGGACGAGAACCAGAAGCCCGCCGAGGCCATCACCATCCACAGCGTCAGCATTGAGACGCATCCGTAAAAAAGAAAACGCAAAAAGGCTCCCGTGGCAGTGGGAGCCTTTTTGCTGCTCAGATCTCGCCGGGGTGCTCTTTGCGCCATGCAAGGTAATCCTCTAAGATGACCGTGGCGCTGACGGAATCCAAGATCTCTTTCCGCTTGGTGCCGAAGGTGCCGGCCTCGGAGAGGATGTCGGCGGCTTCGCAGGTGGACTGGCGCTCGTCCCACATCCGGACGGGCAGCCCGCTCCAGATCTGGATCGTCTTTGCCAGCTTCCGGCTCTTCTGGGCCCGCTCGCCCTCGGTGCCGTCCATGTTCAGCGGCAGACCGATGACGATGAGCTCTGCCTGAATATTTTTTGCTGCTTCGCAGACCTTGGCCGCCACTTTCGGGCGGCCTTTTTCCGTGATCTGGGGCGTGATGGCGGTGGTCAGAAATTCGGTGACATCGCAGGTGGCAAGGCCGGTGCGGCTGTCCCCGTAATCGACAGCGAGTATTTTCATGGGGATCCCCTTTCTGTTTGCATCTTTGCTTAGTGTAACACAGAATAGATGTTCTTGCAATTTTGTGGTACAATAAAGGCAAACGGCCTTGCCCTCTCAGTCACGCTTTGCGTGCCAGATTCCCCACTCTGTCGCTTTGCGACATCTCTCCCCGGCCGGGGAGAGTCTTTTCTCAAAGTGGGAGCCCTTGGCAAGCCGGGTAAGTTTGCACAAAACGCTTGGGCCCAATCGAAACAAAAGGCGGCGGGGCTTGAGCCTATTGGAAGGCCGATTCTATGCTGAAATTGATCCTAGGCGGTTCCGGCAGCGGCAAGACGACGCTGCTGTATCACCGCATCCGCACCCGCGCCGAGGCGGGGCAAAAGAGCATCCTGCTGGTGCCGGAGCAGTTCACGTCCTCCACCGAGGGGCGCATCTACCGCGAATTGGGGGATGCGCTGTCCGGCATGGTGGAGAGCTTTTCCTTCACGAGCCTTGCCGAGAAGATTTTGTCCGCCGAGGGCGGCAGCGCCGTGCAGACCCTCTCCGACGCAGGGCGGGCCGTGCTGGTGCGCCGCGCACTGGAAGAATTGCAGGACAATGTCCGCTATTACTACCGCCACCGCCGGAGTGCGGCTTTCTGCCAGATGGCGGCCGAGACCATCGACGAGCTGAAGAGCGCGGGCCTGTCCGGCACCCGGCTGGCGGAGCTGGCCAAGAGCTGCGGGGCCGAGAGCGGGAAGCTGAGCGAACTGGCGCTGATCTTCCAAGGCTACGAGACGCTGCTGTTCCGCAGCGGCATGGACCCCGCCGACCGGCTGGAACTGGCCGGTGCCCGGCTCGAAGAGGCGCTGGCGGGGGGAGAGGTGCCGGGATTTCTGCAGGGGCGGGAAGTGTTCATCGACGAGTTCGATACCTTCAACGCGCCCAAAAAGCGGCTGCTCGGGGCCATGCTGGCCGCGCTGCCCTGCGTGACCGTGGCCCTCTGCGATGACGGCGCGCCCCTCCTCCCCGGTGACGTGAGCCTTTTCTCCGGCGCAAAGCAGGTGGCTGTGCAGCTCCGCCAACTGGCCCGGAAAAACGGGGCCGAGGTGGCCGCCCCCGAACTGCTGCGGCGGGATCTGCGCCATGCCGCTGCCCCCGGCCTTGCGGCGGTGACGGAGCTGCTGGAAACAGGGGTCTGCCCGCCGTTGGATGCCCCGGCGGACGAAGTGCGGCTCTTTGCCGCCCCCAGCCGGGAGGAAGAAGCCCGCGCCGCCGCCGGGGCCATCCGCCGCCTGATGCGGCAGGGGGTCCGCTGTGGGAAGATCGCGGTGGTCTGCCGCGACATCGCAAAATACCGCGCAGCGGTGCGGTACGAGTTCCGGATGGCGGACATCCCGCTCTACTGCGACGAGCCCACCACCCCGGAGTTCAGCGCCCCGGCCACGGCGGTCAAGGCGCTGCTGGCGCTGGCCCGCGGGGCCGACTTGACCGAACATCTGACCACCCTCGCCAAAACGGGTCTTTGCGCCCTGACCGAGGAAGAGGTCTGCGCACTGGAAAACTACGCTTATACATGGTCACCGAATGCGGCGGCATGGCGGGCGGAATTTCAGAACAACCCGAAAGGTTTCGGCGACATCACCCCCACCGAGGAGGACAATGCCGATCTGGCCATGGCGGAAAAGGCCCGCGCCCTGTTGGTGAACGCCACCGACGCGCTGCGGAGCAAGGTGCGGAACGCCAACGCCGAGGCCATCAGCCGGGCGGTCTATTTCTGCCTGAAGGAGCTGGGCGCGGAGGAGCAGCAAGCCGCACAGGTGGAGGCCATCCGCGCCGAGCGGGGCATCCCGGCGGCGGAGGAAGCCGCCCGCGAGTGGAACGTGGTCATGGGGCTTCTGGACCAGATGGCGCAGCTGCTGGGCGAACAGACCGTGACCGTGGGCGAGTACGAGGATCTGTTCGGGCTGCTGCTCCGCTCGTCGGACCTCGGCCACATCCCGCAGACGCTGGACGCCGTGGTGCTGGCCAGTGCGGGCAAGATGCGGCTGGACGCGCCCGATCACGTTTTCGTGCTGGGGCTGGCCGAGGGGGAGTTCCCCACGGCCCCCAGCGAGGCGGGGCTGCTGACCCACGCCGACCGCGACGCCCTGATGGCCCAGCAGATCGACCTGCCGGACTGCTTTGAGAACCGCGTGGTGCGGGAGCAGGTCTGCTTTTACAAGGCTCTCACCGCCCCGTCCAAGGGGCTGTGGATGAGCTGGCCCAAGGGGCAGGGCCTGACCCTCTGCGCAGCGCTGGAACCCATCGTGGAGGCACTGGAACCCCAGCCCCCGGCGCTGGAGCTGCCCGACCTCGCCGCCACCCCCGCCGATGGGCTGGACTGCCTCGGCGGCGGCTGGCCGCTGACCGATACCGAACGCGCCAGCCTGACCGAGGCACTGCACGCCCCCGGCGAAGCCGAACCGGAAGGGCTGGCCCTGCTGCGCCGGATGGCCGAGGCCGCGCCCCGGCAGGTCCATGACTTGACCGCGCTGGAAGCGCTGCTGGGCAAGCGGCTGCGCATCTCGCCCAGCCAGTTGGAAAAATACTACACCTGCCGCTACGGATACTTTCTGCAATACGTTTTGGGCTTGCGCCCCCGCAGGCGGGCCGAGCTTTCCGCCGACCAGAGCGGCAGTCTGATGCACTGGGTCTTACAGATGGCGCTGGACCCGGACCCCGCGCCGGACAACCCCTGCGCCAACATGTTGGCACCCTTCATCGAGCTGGACGACGAGGCGATGGCCCAGCTGGCGGGGCTGCTGGTGGACGAGTACGCCCGCCGCTACCTGCCCGAAGACACCGCCCGCTTCACCTATCTGCTCTCCCGGCTGAAAAAGAGCATGGCAAGCCTTTTGTGCTACCTGCGGGACGAGCAGCGCCAATCCTGCTTCAAGCCTGTGGCCTGTGAGCTGAAGATCGGCCGGGGCGAGGACGCTGTGCCGCCCCAGCTCTATCATCTGTCGGATGGGCGGACGGTCCAGCTCATCGGTACGGTGGACCGGGCCGACGAGTGGGTGGAAGAGGACGGCACCCGCTGGGTGCGGGTGGTGGATTACAAGACCGGCACCAAAAAACTGGACCTGAAAGAGGTCTACTGCGGGCTGGACTGCCAGATGCTGCTGTATCTGTTCAGCCTGACGCGGGACGCCAGCGGCCGCTTTACCGGGGCCGAACCGGCGGGCGTACTCTACCTGCTGGCCGATCCGGCCCCCGAAAGCACCACCCGCGCCAACGCCGCCCGCAGTGTGGAATACAAGCTGGATGGTCTGGTGCGGGACGAGGAAAAGATCTTCCGGGCCATGGACGCCGAGGAGACGGGCCGGTATCTGCCCTTTGGCTATCTGCGGGGCGCGCCCAGCCCCTACCAGAAGGACAAGCGGGCCGACGCGGCCAAGCTCAGCCGCATCCGACTGCATCTGGACGACCTTGTGACCCAGATGGGCGAACAGCTTTACGGCGGGAGCCGCTGGTCACGGGCCGCAGTCCCTGCCGGTGGTGCGATTACGGCTTCATCTGCTGCCACGAGAGCGGCATCGGCGAACGGGCGCTGGACGCCCCCGCCAAGCCCTTTGAAGCCCCCGAAGAGACCGAGAAAAAGGAGGAACAGCCGTGAGTGGACCCAAATGGACAAGCGCCCAGCAGGCCGCCATCGACGACCGGGGCGGGGCGCTGCTGGTCAGCGCGGCGGCGGGCAGCGGCAAGACCGCCGTCCTGACCGAGCGGGCCGTCCGGCTCATCACCGACCCGGAAGCCCCCATCGACGCGGACAAACTGCTGATCGTGACCTTCACGAATGCGGCGGCGGCTGAGCTGCGGGCCCGCATCGGCCAAGCGCTGCTCCGCCGCAGCCAAGCGGAACCGGGCAACACGGCCCTGCGCCGCCAGCGGATGCTGCTGCAGCGCGCCCCCATCTGTACCATTGATGCCTTCTGCCTTGACCTGCTGCGCAAGCACTTTCAGGCGCTGGACATCCCGCCGGACTTTTCCCCCGCCGACCCCGGCAGTGTGGAAACGCTGCGGGCGGCTGCGCTGGCCGAGACGCTGGAACGCGCCTATGCTGACCCGGATTTCTGCGCCTTTGCGGACCTCTACGGCAAAGGCCGCAGCGACAAAGCCGCCGGGGAGACCATCCTGCACACGTACGATTTCCTCCGCGCCCTGCCCGACTACCACCGCAAGCTGGACGAATTTCTGGCTCCGTGGAAGGCCGAGCGCGGCTTTGACAAGACCTGCTGGCACGACCTGCTTCTGGCCGAAGCGGCCCGCGATGCCAAGGCAGGGCGGGAACTGTTCTGCGCCGCCCTGAGCGACTGCAAAAACGACCTTGTGCTGGCCCGCATCGAGGCCGAGAACAAGGGCAAGACCGACGCCGCCCGCGCAAAAGGCGTGGCCGGGGCCAACGACAAATTCGCCGAGCCCTTGGAGCGGCTGGAGAACGCCGCCGCCCTGCTGGGCGAGGTGGAGCGGCTGGCTGAGGCAGGAGAGTGGACGCCCCTCTATGACCGGCTGACGCCCTATGTCCTCGGCATGGAGCCGCTGCCGGGGCTGAAGGGAATGAAAAAGCGGCTGACCGGCGAACACAAAGCCGCCGTCAAGACCCGCGCCGACGAAGCGGCGGGCTTGTTCGGGCAGATCTTGGAACTGATCGCTTGCAGCGAGGACGAGGCCGAAGCCGATCGCTTGGCGGCGCTGCCCCGGCTGCAGGCCCTGTTTGCCGCCGTGCGGGATTTTGACGCCCGGTTTGCCGCCAAGAAGCAGGAGCGGAAGCTGCTGGAATTCAGCGATTTCGAGCATCAGGCCCTTCGGCTCCTCCGCGGCCCGGACGGCAACCCCACCCCCCTGTGTGAGAGCATCCGGCAGAATTACGCCGCCGTCATGGTGGACGAATATCAGGATACAAATGCGCTGCAGGATGCGCTCTACCGCTGTCTGGCCAGCCCGGCGGGGGATAACCTCTTCCTCGTGGGCGACTTGAAGCAGAGCATCTACCGTTTCCGTCAGGCCGACCCCAGCATCTTCCGGGAAAAGCTGGACACATGGCCGCTGCTGGAAGGCGAAGCCGCCCGCTCCCGCCCGGCGGAGGGAATCCCCGGCCGGAATGCTCTGCTGGCGCTGGACGCCAACTTCCGCAGTGCGCCGGAGGTGGTGCGGGGTATCAATTTTCTCTTTGAGCAGCTCATGACCCCCGCGCTGGGCGATACAGCCTACGGCGACGGGCAGCGGCTGGTCTGCGGTGCACCGGGGGAGTACGCCGGCAGCGTGGAAGCGCAGTTTTTGCCCGACGACACCGCCGAGACGGACGCGGCGTTTATCGCGAAACGCATTGCCGAACTGGTGGCTTCCGGCGAACCGGTGCGGGAGGGCAGTGCCACCCGCCCGGTGCAGTACGAGGATCTCTGCATCCTGCTGGCCGCGCGGGGGGATTTCCCGGCCTACGTGGAGGCGCTGACGGCCAAGGGCATCCCGGTCTACGCCGACGCCCGCGAAAATCTGCTGGACGCGCCCCACATCCGGCCCCTCATCGCGCTGCTGAAAGTCATCGACAACCCGGCGCAGGATATTTATCTGGCCGCAGCCATGCTGGGCCCGCTGTTCGGATTTACGGACGATGACCTTGTGCGGCTCCGGGCCTTGCAGCGCAAAACAAGCCTGTACGGGGCTGTGCTGGCCGCTGCGAACAGCGCCGAGCCGGACGCTTTTACCGAAAAAGTCCGGCAGTTCTACACCCGCCTGACCACCCTGCGCCGGATGGCCCGGAGCGTGTCGGTGGAACGATTGCTGGAAGAGATCTTTGCGTCCACCGGCTATCTCGCCGCGCTGGGCGTGATGGAAAACGGCACCCGCCGCCGGGAGGATGCCCGGCGGTTCGCCTCCTTCTGCGCCGGTGCCGGGGCAAACGGCATCTCCGGCCTTGTCCGCGCCATCGACGCCGCCGCGCTGGCGGGTTCCACCGGGCAGGATACGGTGCCCGGCGGCGCCCGCCCCGGTTGCGTGACCATCATGACCATCCACCGCTCCAAGGGGCTGCAGTTCCCGGTGGTCTTTGTGGCGGACACGGCCCGGCGGTTCAATGCCGCCGACACCCGCCAGCCCGTGCTGCTGCACCGAGTGTACGGGGCCGGGCTGCGCCTCCGCCCCGAAGACGGCGAGGGTTCCTATAAAACAGCGGCCTATGCGGCGCTGTCCAATGTCCACGCCGCTGAACTGCGCAGCGAGCAGATGCGGCTGCTGTACGTGGCTCTCACCCGCGCGCAGGACAAGCTGATCCTGACCATCCCCCTCGGCATGACCAAGACCACCAACCCCTTGGCCAAGGCCTCGGCCTTCCTTGCGGCGGGGGCAGGGGAGACGCTGAACCGTCAGGCCAGTTCCTTTGCGGATTGGCTGCGGGCAGCCCTCCTCGTCCACCCGAACGGCGGGCCGCTCCGCCGCCTTGCAGGGAACCTTGAACTGCCCTTTGTGGATACCCGGAGCACCCTCACCCTCGCGCTGGAACCGGAGCAGGAGGACGAGGCCCCCGAAGCCGCCGCCTCCGCGCCGGAGGAGCGCCCCGCTGCGGACCCGGTTCTGACCGCCCGGCTGCGGGAGGGCTTCGGCTGGCAGTACCCGGCGGCCCCGCTGGCCGCTGTGCCCGCAAAAGTCAGCGTGACGAGCATCGTCCACAAGGCCGAGCAGACGACGCTGGAGCGCCCCGGCTTCCTCTCGAAGGACGGCCTGACCGCCGCCGAGATGGGCACGGCCCTCCACGCATTTCTGGAACATGCGGACTTTGCCGCCCTTGCCGCCGCGAAACAGGCCGGAACGCTGGACGAGGCCATCTTGGCCGAACGGGATCGGCAGGTACACGCTCAGCTCACCGCGCCGGAGATCGCCGATAAGCTCGACGTGGGCCGCATCCGCCGCTTTGCCGAGAGCGACGCCTTTGCCCGCATCTGCGCGGCGGATGAGGTGCTGCGGGAGCTGGCCTTCATCACGGCCCTGCCCGCTTCGGCGGTGCTGGCCGCGCAGGGAAGCCCCGCGCCCGACCCGGAGACTGCCAAGGCCAGCGTGCTGGTGCAGGGTATCGCGGACATCGTGCTGGTCTTCCCCGACCACTTGGAACTGCTGGACTATAAGACCGACCGCCGCAACACCGAAGCCGACTACCTCGCCGCTTACCGCGCCCAGCTCAACCTCTACGCCATCGCCATCGAGAAGCGCTTCGCCCCGAAAAAGATGATGTATAAGGGAATCTATTCGCTGGAACTGGGGAAGTTGATCGAGGTGAAGTGATAGGTGCCCCGCCGCTGGGCTTGTCCTCTCTGCCTTACGGTACGCTGTGCTAAACAAAGGCGCAGGGTTCCCTCTGCCGGGCTCGCCCTCTCAGTCAAAGCCTGACGGCTTTGCCAGCTCCCCCAAAGGGGGAGCCTTTGGCAAAGGCGTGAAGTCTGAGCGCAGCGCCTTCGGCTCCCCTTACGGCAGCAGGGCGTAAAGTATAAAACGGGAAACTTGGCGGACTGCCAAGGCCTCTCTCTTTGGGAGAGGTGGCATCGCGTAAGCGATGACGGAGAGGGCAAGGCCGGCAAAGGCTGCGCAGAGCCTAGGTTTAGATCGTGCTTGCGGTGGGGAGAGGGCGAGGCAGGCGGAGGGAACGATCCCGGTGGCTCGTAATATTTTTCTTCAAAACTGCATAAAAGTGCTTGACAGGCATTGCGGGGTGTGGTAAACTGTCTGGGTAAAGAAAGCAGCTACGGCCTAGCCGCGCTCGCCTTGTGGGGTCAGAATCCTCCGGGCTATACTGCAAACCAATTTGTTTTTGAACAAATTGCGCTTTTGAGTGAATTTCGCGCGGCTGTCCTGAAAATGGGCGGCCGCGTTTTCTATGCCAAATATTGCAACACTATGGATTATTGTTTGGAGGTGCATTCATTATCGCTACCGCTGGAAAGTCGAAGGAACTGGAGATCAACGGTCAGATCCGTGATCGTGAAGTTCGCCTGATCGGAGCAGACGGCGAGCAGAAGGGCGTTGTTACCATTCAGGTGGCAATGCGTGCTGCTGAGGAGGCCGGCCTCGATCTGGTCAAGATCGCACCGCAGGCTGTTCCGCCTGTGTGCAAGGTGCTGGACTACGGCAAATACCGTTTTGAACAGCAGAAGAAGGAGAAGGAAGCCAAGAAGAATCAGAAAGTGGTCGAAGTCAAGGAGACCCGCCTTTCTCTCAACATTGACACCAACGACTTCAATACCAAAGTGAACCAGACCGCCAAGTTCTTGGCAGCCGGCCACAAGGTTAAGGCTTCGATCCGCTTCCGCGGCCGTGAGATGGCGCACAGCGCTCTGGGTGCTGACGTGCTGAAACGCTTCGCCGAGACTCTGCCTCAGGCAAGCATGGATAAGCCGCCGGTGCTTGAGGGCCGCACGATGTCCATTCTGCTGATCCCGAAACCCAATAAGGACTAATTTTAGGAGGAAACTAAAATGGCTAAGATGAAACTGAAGACGCACTCCGGCGCTAAGAAGCGCTTTAAGCTGACCAAGAACGGCAAGATCAAGCGCGGCCACGCATTCCGCAGCCACATCCTGACCAAGAAGACCACCAAGCTGACCCGTGGTTATCGTCAGCCCAGCTACGTTGATAAGACCAACGCAGCTACCATCAAGAGCATGCTGCCCTACGCCTAATGAAGCGAGCCGCACGCACAACCAAGATATTTACTGAACTAAAGGAGATATAAAAAATGGCACGTATTAAGGGCGCTACGATGACTCACAAACGTCGCAAGAAGATGCTGAAGCTGGCAAAGGGCTTCTATGGCTGCAAGAGCAAGCACTTCAAGATGGCCAAGCAGCAGGTCATGAAGAGCGGCAACTACGCTCTGGCTGGCCGCCGCATGAAGAAGCGTCAGTTCCGCAACCTGTGGATCACCCGCATCAACAATGCAGTTCGTCCTCTGGGCATGAACTACTCCTCCTTCATGGCTGGCCTGAAGAAGGCTGGCATCGAGCTGAACCGCAAGATGCTCAGCGAGATGGCCATCAACGATCCTCAGAGCTTCGCAGCTCTGGTCGAGACCGTCAAGAACGCCTAATAGAGCTTGACTAAGACGCCCGCGCGTAAAAATACGCGGGCGTCCTTTTTGTATGTATTGGGATGCCGGAGGAGCCAGCATGGACGAAAAAATCACCAGCCGCGAAAACGCAAAGATCAAATATGCCTGCCGCCTGTCCTCCAGTGCGGCGTTCCGCCGCAGCGAGGGCCGCTTTCTGGCCGAGGGGCGGAAGCTCTGCCCGGAGCTTTGCCGCGGGGCCGAGCTGGAAACGCTGTTTTATACGGCCTCTGCCGCCGAAAAGTGCCCGGAAATTCTGGAACTGCCCGGCGAGCATTTTTTGGTGGAAGATCACGTGGCGGATAAGCTCGCCGACGTGGGCACCCATCAGGGGGTGTTCGGCGTCTTCCGCACGCCTGTGCATACCTTGGAGGAAGTGCACACCGGCGGGCGGTATCTGGCACTGGAACGGGTGCAGGACCCCGGCAATGTGGGCACTCTGCTGCGCTCGGCGGCGGCTTTCGGCTTTGACGCCGTGATCCTCAGCGACGGGTGCGCCTCCCCCTTCGCCCCCAAGACCCTGCGGGCCTCCATGGGCGCGGCGGTGCGGGTGCCGGTCATTGAGGCCGGGGCCATGCCCGCCGCCATCGCATCGCTGCGGGAACAGGGCATCACCTGCCTCGCGGCGGCGCTCTACCGCTCCCAGCCGCTGAGCGCGGCGGCGTCCAGCTGCCCCGGCGGTATCTGTGTCGTCATCGGCAGCGAGGGGCAGGGCCTGACCGACGAGACCATTGCCGCGTGCAATGGCACCGTCCGCATCCCCATGACGGATCGGGTCGAGAGCTTGAATGCGGGCATCGCAGGCAGCATCCTGCTGTGGCATTTCCGGGAGGAGAGCCTGTGACCGGCCCGGACCCCGCGTGGGGCCAGACCAGCTTCTTCCCGCCGGAACCGGCCCCCGATCCGCTGCTGTGCTGGCTCTGGCTGGCGGGCACGCTGGGCGTGGGCAGCAGCCGGAACGGCAGCGTCCTCGACGCTTTTGGCGGCGCGCAGGAAGCGTGGGAACAGCGGGGGAGCGAAGCCTTCCGCCGCGCCGCAGGAGCACCGGCGGCCCTGCGGGCGGTCCAGCCCGACAACACGCCGGAGCATTACCGCGCCTTTGTGCGGCGGTGCGAAGCGCGGCGCATCCGCATCCTGACCTACGACGACCCGGATTACCCGCTGGCGCTGACCCGCATCCCGGATATGCCGCTGGTGCTCTACTGCACCGGGGACCCGGTCTGGCTGAACGAACCTGCCGCCGTGGGGATGGTGGGCAGCCGCAAGCCGACCGAATACGGTCTGCGGGCGGCAGAGGACATCGGCTGCGGCCTTGCGCGGGCCGGGGCCATCGTCGTCAGCGGCTTGGCGGACGGCCTTGACAGCGCCGGGCACCGCGCCGCCGTGCAGGAGCACTGCCCCACCATCGGGGTGCTGGGCGTGCCCATCGACAAGACCTACCCGGCAACGAACCGGGAACTGCGGCGGCAGATCGAGGCCAATGGCTGCGTCATCAGCGAGTACCCGCCCGAAAGCATGGCCATCGGCCGGGTGGGCTTTTTGCAGCGCAACCGGCTCATCGCGGCGCTCTCCATGGCGCTGGTGGTGGTGGAAGCGCAGGAAAAAAGCGGCACCATGTCCACCGTGGCCCATGCCGAGCGGTATGGCAAGCCCGTGTTCGCGGTGCCGGGGAGCATTTACTCCCCCAATTCTGCCGGGACAAACGGGCTGCTGCGGGAGGGCCGCGCCAAGGCGGTCTGCAAGGCGGAAGATCTGTTTTCCACCCTGCGGCTGGACGCTGCCCCTGCACAGGCCGGGGCGGCCCTCCGGCCCGCCCCGGCTGCGCTGAGCGACACCGAGCGGAGGGTGCTGGCGTGCATCGGGGCCAAGGCGAAAGGCGTGGAGGAGATCGGCCAGCAGAGCGGGCTGCCCACGGCTCTTTTGCTGGGCACCCTGATGAAGCTGGAGCTGACGGGCCGCGTGACCTGTCTGCCGGGCAAGAGGTATATTCTGCGCTGACCGCGCAAACACTGAACTTTGAGGGACAACCTCTTTTTGAGGGACAACCTCTTCATATAAAGGGAGAACTACTATGTCAAAACTCGTGATCGTGGAGTCGCCCGCAAAGGCGAAAACCATCGGCAAATATCTGGGCAAGGACTACGAGGTCACGGCCAGCATGGGCCACATCCGCGACCTGCCCGCCTCCCAGCTGGGCATTGATGTCGAACACGACTACACGCCCCAGTACATCAGCATCAAGGGCAAGGAAAAGCTCATCAAGGAGCTCAAGAGCAAGGCCAAGCACTCCGATGGCGTCCTTCTCGCCACCGACCCGGACCGCGAAGGCGAGGCGATCAGCTGGCATCTGGCCAACATTCTGGGGCTGGACCCCCACGAACCCAACCGCGTGACCTTTGACGAGATCACCAAAAAGGGCGTGAAGGAGGGCATGTCCCACCCCCGCGCCATCGACGAAGACCTGTTCAACGCCCAGCAGGCCCGCCGCGTGCTGGACCGTCTGGTGGGCTACAAGCTCAGCCCCTTCCTGTGGCGCAAAGTCCGCCGGGGTCTGTCGGCGGGCCGCGTGCAGAGCGTGGCCGTCCGCCTCATCGACGACCGCGAAAAGGAGATCGAGAGCTTCAAGCCCGAAGAATACTGGAATGTGGACGCAACCCTCGGCGTGGGGCACAAGAGCTTCACGGCCCGGCTGGCCTCCGACGACAAGGGCAAGAAGCTGCTGCCCCGCACCGAGGCCGAGGCCCGCGCCATCGAACAGGGGCTGGAAGGGGCTGAGTACACCGTCGGGGAGCTGAAAAAGGGCAAGCGCGCCAAGCAGCCCACCCCGGCCTTCATCACCAGTACCTTGCAGCAGGAAGCGTCCCGTCGGCTGGGCTTTACGGCCACCCGCACCATGCGGGCCGCCCAGACCCTGTACGAAGGCGTGGACATCGCGGGCCACGGCACCATGGGTCTGATCACCTACATGCGTACCGACAGCCTCCGCATCTCGGACGAAGCCGTGGCGGCGGCCAAGGAGTATATTGCCGGGGCCTACGGCGAACAGTATATCTGCCCCTACAAGCGGACGTGGAAGACCAAGAGCGCCACGGCTGCGCAGGACGCCCATGAGGCCATCCGACCCTCGGTGCCCTCCCTGACGCCGGACGAGGTGGACAAGAGCATCAGCGGCGACACCGCCAAGCTCTACCGGATGATCTGGAGCCGCTTCATGGCCAGCCAGATGGCCGACTGCCAGCAGGATACCGTCTCCGTGACCGTTTACGCGGGCGGCTACCGCTTCAAGGCCAGCGGCTACACCGTGACCTTCGACGGCTTCACCGCCCTGTACGAGGAAGCCACCGACGAAAAGGAAAAGAAGGAGACCAGTCTGCCCCCGCTGGAACAGGGGCAGGTGCTCAAGCTGCGGGAGCTGAAGAGCGAGCAGAAATTCACCCAGCCCCCCGCCCGCTACACCGAAGCCACCCTTATCAAGGCGCTGGAAGAGAACGGCATCGGCCGCCCCTCCACCTATGCGCCCATCATCACCACCATCATCGACCGCGGCTATGTGGAGCGGGATCAGAAAAAGCTCAAGCCCACCCTGCTGGGCCGGGCCGTGGACGGCCTGATGCTGGAGCAGTTCCCGCACATCGTGGATGTGGACTTCTCCGCTGAGATGGAAAAGAACCTCGATAAGGTCGAGAGCGGCAAGGCCGACTGGCACAAGACCGTGGACGACTTCTATCAGGGCTTCGCCGCCAGCTTGGAACAGGCCGAAAAGAACATGGAGGGCAAGAAGGTCAAGGTGCCGGACGAGCCGTCCAGCGAGGTCTGCGACCTGTGCGGCCGCCCCATGGTCATCAAGGTGGGCAAGTACGGCAAGTTCTTGGCGTGCAGCGGCTTCCCGGAGTGCCGGGGTACCAAGCGTCTCGTCAAGGACACCGGCGGCATCTGCCCCAAGTGCGGCAAGGGCCGTATGCTGGAGCGCAAGAGCGCCAAGGGCCGCATCTACTACGGCTGCGAGCGCTACCCCGACTGCGATTTCATGACGTGGGACACGCCCGTGCCGATCAAGTGCGAGAAGTGCGGCTCTACCCTGTTCCGCAAGGGCTCGAAGCTCTACTGCGCAAAAGAGGGCTGCGGGTTCGAAATGCCGGTACCGAAGAAGGATTAAGGAAAGGCGGCTTGCCCTCTCCGTCATCGCTCGCGCGATGCCACCTCTCCCAGAGGGAAAGGTCATGGCGGCTGACGGATAGCAGATGCTGACCGGGATGCTGCAGAAGCTCCCCCTTTGGGGGAGCTGGACGCGAAGCGGCCTGAGAGGGCGAGGATGCTAAAGGATAAAGATAGAAGCTATGCGTTATAAAGTAACTGTATTGGGTGCCGGCCTTGCGGGCTGCGAGGCGGCGCTGTGGCTGGCGGGCAAGGGCGTGGAGGTCACGCTCTACGAGCAGAAGCCCACTCATTTTTCCCCGGCCCATAAGAGCGAGGGCTTTGCGGAGCTGATCTGCTCCAACAGCCTGAAAGCCGAACGGCTGGATTCCGCGTCCGGTCTGCTCAAAGAGGAGATGCGCCGGATGGGCAGCCAGCTCCTGCCCGCCGCCGAGGAGGCCCGCGTGGCCGCCGGCGGTGCGCTGGCCGTGGACCGTGATGCCTTCAGCGCCGCCGTCACCCGCCGGGTGGAGCAGTGCCCGAACATCACCGTCAAGCGGGAGCGGGTGGAGCAGATCGACGAAAGCGCCCCCATCCTTGTGGCCACCGGCCCGCTGACCGACGGTGCGCTGGCCGACGAGATCGGCCGCCTGACCGGCGACGAGCGGCTGCATTTCTACGATGCCGTCGCCCCCATCGTCACCGCCGAAAGCCTCGACTACAACAAGGTGTTTGCTGCCTCCCGCTACGACCGGGGCGAAGCCGATTACCTGAACTGCCCCTTCAATAAGGCAGAGTACGAGGCCTTCCACGCCGCGCTGGCCGCTGCCGAGCGTGCCCCCCTCCACGAGTTCGACGCCGGGGCCGAGCGGGGAGCCCAGCCCGACCCGGACGCCCACGGCAAAAAAGCCGATACCGTCACCGTCTACGAGGGCTGTATGCCCATCGAGATCATGGCAGCCCGCGGAGCCGACACCATGCGCTTCGGCCCGCTGCGCCCGGTGGGGCTGGTGGACCCCAACACCGGCCACCGCCCGTGGGCAAACGTCCAGCTCCGCGCCGAGAACAAGGAGCGGACGCTCTACAACATCGTCGGCTTCCAGACGAACCTCAAGTGGGGCGAGCAGAAGCGGGTCTTCAGCATGATTCCCGGCCTTGAAAACGCCGAGTTCGTGCGCTACGGCGTCATGCACCGCAACACCTTCTTGGATGCGCCCCGCGTGCTGAACGCCGGGCTTTTCCTGAACGAACACCCCAACGTCTTCTTTGCGGGCCAGATCACCGGCTTTGAGGGCTACATGGAGAGCGCCGCGTGCGGTCTGCTGGCCGCGCGGAGCATCTACGCCCGCCTGACCGGCAGGCAGCTGCCCCCGCCCCCGGTGGATACCATGTGCGGGGCGCTGATCCAGTATCTGACCACCGAGAACAAGCATTTTCAGCCCATGGGCGCGAATATGGGCATCCTGCCCCCGCTGCCGGTCGAGACCCGCCCGCGAGACAAGCGTCTGCGGTACATGGCCGTGGCCGAACGGGCCGTGGCCAGCTTCCAGCAGTGGCTGGACAGCACTTCCCTGTAAAAGGAAAACGGTCTTGCCCTCTCCGTCAGCGCGTATGCGCTGCCACTGTTCCCAGAGTGGGAGATCAAAAAGCTCCCCCTTTGGGGGAGCTGGACGCGAAGCGGCCTGAGAGGGCGAGCCATCTGAAAGGAGAGACTCTGCTTATGAAGATCATCGTTGACATGATGGGCGGCGACAACGCCCCTCTGGCTGTGCTGGAAGGCGCAGCCGCAGCCGTGAAGGAGTACGGCGTTTCGCTCATCGGCGTGGGCAATGAGGAGCTGGTGCGCAAGACTGCCGCCGAGCACAACATCCCGCTGGAGGGCATCGAGCTGGTGAACTGCACCGAGACCATCGACATGTGCGACGAGCCCGCAAGGGCCATCCGCAGCAAGAAGGATTCCTCCATCGTCGTGGGCCTGAACATGCTGAAAGAGGGCAAGGGCGACGCTTTTGTTTCCGCCGGCAGCACCGGTGCCCTCCATGTGGGTGCCAGCCTCATCGTGCGCACCCTGCGGGGCGTCAAGCGCCCGGCGCTGGCTACTATGGTGCCCGCAAAGAAACAGGCCTATCTGCTGCTGGACTGCGGCGCCAACGTGGAGTGCCGCCCCGAAATGCTGGCGGCATTCGCCGTCATGGGAAGCTGCTATGTGAATAAGGTCGAGGGCCGCACTTCGCCCAGCGTCGCGCTGGCGAACAACGGCGCGGAGGAGTCGAAGGGCACCCCGGTGCTGAAGGAGGCCCACCAGCTGCTCAAGACCACCCCCGGCATCCGCTTTGTGGGCAACATCGAGCCTCGCGACGTGCCCAACGGCGAGGTGGATGTGGTGGTCTGCGACGGCTTCACGGGCAACGTGATCCTCAAGCTGACCGAGGGCGTGGCCAAGATGCTGCTGGGGATGCTGAAGGAGATGTTCCTCAAGAACCTCGGCGGCAAGGTGGCCTATCTGCTGCTCAAGAGCGGCGTGTCCGACCTCAAGCACCAGATGGACAGCGAGGAATACGGCGGCGCGCCCTTCCTCGGCGCAAAGCAGCCGGTCATCAAGGCCCACGGCTCGTCCAAGGCCAAGGGCATCAAGAACGCCATCCGGCAGGCAAAGATCTGTGTGGAGAACGACCTGTGCGGCACCATGCAGACTGCATTGGACGACCTGAACGAGCCGACAGAATAAGAACGGTTTTGAGTCCTGAAATTGCGATGCGCATTCCAACCAAAACACCGCATCAGAGCAATCACATAAGGGAGATAAAATATCTATGAGTCATCAACTCGAAACGATCATTGGCTATCAATTCAAGAACCCGAAGCTGCTGGAAACGGCCCTGACCCACACCAGCTACGCCAACGAGAGCCGCACCCCGGTGCAGCACAACGAGCGGCTGGAGTTTCTGGGCGACAGCGTGCTGCAGATCGTGTCGGCAGACTATCTGTTCCACGCCTACGCCGACCGGCCGGAGGGCGATCTGACCCGCATCCGGTCCAGTCTCGTCAGCGAGGGGGCGCTGTTCCAGTTCGCGCAGGAGATCAACCTCGGCGAGTACCTGCGCCTTGGCCGCGGCGAGGAGCGCTGCGGCGGCCGCACCCGCCCCAGCGTCGTTTCCGATGCGTTTGAGGCCGTCATCGCGGCGCTGTATCTGGACGGCGGCATGGAGATCGCAAAGAATTTCATCCTGCCCTTCATCACCGAGGGCAAGCACGCCGAGGCCGACTACAAGACCCGGCTGCAGGAGATCGTCCAGCAGAACCCGGAGGAAAAGCTCAGCTATGTGGTCGAGCAGGAGTCCGGCCCGGACCACGACAAGCATTTCGTGGTGGCCGTGCGGTTCAACTCGGACAAAGTCGCCCGCGGCGAGGGCCGCAGCAAAAAAATGGCGGAGCAGCACGCTGCCCGCGAGGCGCTCAAACTGCTGGGCGTTTTGAAGGAAAAGTAAGCGGATGGTATTCAAGGAACTGGAAATTCAGGGGTTCAAGAGCTTCCCGGACAAAGTCAAGATCACCTTTGACGAGGGCGTGACCGGCGTGGTCGGGCCCAACGGTTCCGGCAAGTCGAACCTGTCGGACGCGGTGCGGTGGGTGCTGGGCGAGACCAGCGCCCGCCAACTGCGTGCTGCCGGGAAGATGGAAGACGTCATCTTCGGCGGCACCCGCCGCCGGGGAGCCATGGGCTTTGCACAGGTGCGCCTGACACTGGACAACAGCGCCCACACCCTTGATCTGGACGCCGACGAGGCCGTGATCGGCCGCAAATACTACCGCTCCGGCGAGAGCGAGTACAGCATCAACGGCCAAGTCTGCCGCCTGAAGGATGTTTACGAACTGCTGCTGGATACCGGCATCGGCCGCGACGGCTATTCCGTCATCGGGCAGGGCCGCATTGCGGAGATCGTGGCGGCCAAGAGCACCGAGCGCCGGGAAATTTTTGAGGAAGCCTGCGGCATCGCCAAGTACCGCTACCGCAAAAACGAGGCCGAACGGCGCTTGGCCGCTGCGGCGGAGAATCTGGAGCGGCTGCGGGACATCCTCGGCGAACTGGAAGCCCGCGTCGGCCCGCTGGAAAAAGAGAGCGCCAAGGCCCAGAAGTTCCTTGCTTTGCGGGACGAGCGCAAGACGCTGGAAGTTACCCTCTGGACCGACGGCGTCCGCCGGGCCAAGGAAGCCGTCCGCCGTCAAGTGCGGGATTATGAGACGGCCGAGGCCGATTACGAGCGGCTCGACCGAGCCGCAAAAGCCGCTGAGAGGGAGGCTGAGGAGATCCGGATGCAGGCACAGCAGCTGACCATTGCGGTCGAACGCCTGAATGGGGATATCCGCAGCATCACCGAGCAGATCAGCGGCAGCGAGAGCCGGATCGCCGTGCTGGAAAACGACATTGCCCGCAACGAGGAAAGCGCCGCCGGGCTGCGGGCGGAGATCGCCGCCGGGCAGCAGGACAGCACCGAGGCCGAAGCAGCCTTGGAGCGCCACCGCGCCGTGGCCGCCTCCATGGAAGCCGCCGGGCAGAAGCTGGCCGAAGAGCTGGCGGCGCTGAACGCGGCGCTGGACCAATTGACCCACGACAGCGACCGCAGCGGGGCCCGGCGGGACAGGCTGCGCACCGAGGTCACGGCCCTGAGCGCCCGGCATACCGAGGCACAGGTGGCAAAAGCCGCTGCCGAAGCCGCCGCCGAGACGGCGAAGAGCCGCCTTCCCGCGTTGGAAGAAGCCGCCGAGGCGCTGGCCGCCCAGCGGGACGACGCCAAGCAGGACTTAGAGGACACCGTGAAATACCGCGGGATGCTGGCCGAGAACGAAAAGCAGCTGGCGAATATCCGGGCGGGGTTGGAGCTGAAGCAGAAGAACCGCCGCGCTGCGCTGGACGAGGCCGACGAAGCTGAGCAGAAGCTCAGCCGGGAGCTGGATGCGGCCCGGCAGCGGCTTTCCGTTCTGCGGGAGCTGGAAAAGAATATGGACGGCTATCAGAACTCCGTCAAGACCGTGATGCGGGCCGCTTCGGCCCGGCGGCTGCGGGGGATCATCGGGCCGGTGTCCTCCATTCTGGAAGTGGAGCCGGGCCGGGAAGTGGCCATCGAGACGGCGCTGGGCGGCGCGTTGCAGAACATCGTGGTCGAAAGCGAAGCCGCCGCCAAGGCGGGCATCGCCCTGCTCCGCAGTGAGAACGCGGGCCGGGCCACCTTCCTGCCGCTGGATACGGTCCAGCCCGGTGTGTTCCGGGGGCGGCTGACCGGTTCGGCAAAGCTGGCGTCGAGCCTTGTCAAAGCCGATGCCCGCTATGGGAACATCGTCTCGAACCTGCTGGGCCGGATCGTCGTGGTGGACGACATCAACGAGGCCTCCTGCGCGGCGCGGGACCTCGGCTACCACAACAAGGTCGTCACGCTGGATGGTCAGGTCATCAACGCGGGCGGCAGCTTCACGGGCGGCAGCGTCCAGCGCTCGGCGGGGTTGTTCACCCGCAAGCAGGAGCTGGAAGAGCTGCGGCGGAAGGCCGCGCGGCTCCAGAAGGACTGCCTTGCGGCGCAGGAAAAGACCGACCAGTGCAAGGCACAACTGGACGCCGTTTCCGCTGAGCTGACCGCCGCAAGCAGTGAGCAGATCACCGCAGCCAACGACCGCGTCCGCGCCGAAGCGGAGCAGAAGCGGCTGGAAGCGGCGGTGGAACAGGCCGAGACTGCCCTCACCGCGCGGGAAGCGGAGATCGAGACGCTGAACGACCAGCTCGCCGACAGCCGCACCAAGGCGGCAGATGCCGCCGCACAGGAAGCAGAGCTGGAAGCGCAGATCGCCGCAAAGTCCGAGGAGCTGAACCGGCTGGCCGAGGGGGACGATGCCTTCCTCGCCCGCCAGCGGGAGCTATCGGATCAGTTGAGTGCCAAGCGGTTGGAGCAATTGACCCGCCAGAAGGACGCGGAGCTGGCCGAGGCGCAGATCGCCGCGCTGGAACAGCGCACGAAAGATGCTGCCGCCCGCCGCGCTTCGCTGGAAGAGAGCCTTTCCGCCCTCGCCGCCCGCAGCGAAAACTGCCGCGCCGAGATCGAGGCCATCCGCAAGGCGAAGAGCGAGAGCACCGGGAAGATCGCGGAGAAGGAAGCCGCCATCCGCAAGGCCACCGAGGAGCGGCTGCTCCACCAGAAAAACGAGACCGAGGCGCTGGCCAAGGCCCGCACGGCGGCGGATGACCGCGAGGAGATGGGCCGGGAGATGGCCCGCCTTGCCGAGCGGAAAGCCGCAGCCGAAAGCGAGTACGATGCCACCGCCGCAAAGCTCTGGGATGAATACCAGCTCACCGTTTCACAGGCGGAAGAAGTCTGTGTGGAGTTCGAAAGCCTCCCTGCGCTGCGGGCGCAGGTGGCCGAGGTGCGGAACAAGATCCGCGCCCTCGGCAACGTGAACGTCAGCGCCATCGAGGAGTACGCCGAGGTCAAGGCCCGGTACGATGCGCTCCGGGTGCAGGTGGAAGACGTGGAGGGCAGCAAAAACGAGCTGGGCCGGATGATCGCGAACCTCTCCGCCCAGATGCGGGAGATCTTTACCGACAGCTTCCGCGCCATCAACGAGAACTTCGGCCGCATCTTCGCCGAGCTGTTCGGCGGCGGCGAGGCCAGCCTTGTGCTGGAGGACGAGACCGACGTGCTGGGCTGCGGCATCGGCATCCGGGTCGCGCCGCCGGGCAAGGTCATCAAGAATCTGGAAGCCCTTTCGGGCGGCGAACAGGCGCTGGTGGCCATCAGCATCTACTTCGCCATTCTCGCCGTCAACCCGGCGCCCTTCTGCATCCTCGACGAGATCGAAGCCGCGCTGGACGATGCCAATGTCAGCCGGTTCGCGCAGTATCTGCGCCGGGTGAGCGACAAGACCCAGTTCATCGTCATCACCCACCGCCGCGGCACCATGGAGGCCGCCAATGTCCTCTACGGCGTGACCATGCAGGAGGACGGCGTGTCGAAACTTTTGAAGCTCGACCTTGAACAGGTTGACGCGACGCTGGTTTCGTAGGTATAATAAAATAAGCGGTTATTGCAAAGAACTCCCTCAGTCACGGCTTCGCCGTGCCAGCTCCCTCTCGGAGGGAGCCTCGGCGTAATGGTAAGCTGCAAAAGCTCCCCCTTTGGGGGAGCTGGCAACGCCGTAAGGCGTTGGCTGAGAGGGCAAGGATGCGAACAAGTAAAAAGAAAGGCCATACACGACATGGGACTTTTTGGATTTGGTAAAAAAGAAAAAGACAAGATGAAGGACGGCCTCGAAAAGACCCGCACGGGCTTTTGGGGCAACATCCTCAATACGCTGACCGGCAGCAAGATCGACGACGACCTCTACGATGAACTGGAAGAGCAGCTCATTCTGGCGGACGTGGGCGGCGAGGTGGCCATCAAACTGGTGGACAAGCTGCGGGACCGTGTGAAGGAGAAGGGCCTGAAGACCGGCGAAGAAGCGGCCGACCAGCTGCGGGAGCTGATCGCCGACGAGATGCGCCCCGAAGCCGAGATGGAGCTGGACGGCCACCCCGCTGTCATCCTCGTCATCGGCGTCAACGGCGTGGGCAAGACCACCAGCATCGCGAAGCTGGCCGATCACTACACCCGGCAGGGCCGCCGCGTCATGCTGGCAGCGGGCGATACCTTCCGCGCCGCCGCCAGCGAGCAGCTGGAGATCTGGGCCGACCGGGCAGGTGTGCCGCTGGTCAAGGCCGGAGAGGGTGCAGACCCTGCCGCTGTCATCTTCGACACGGTCAAGTCTGCCACGGCTCGCGGCTACGATATGGTCATCGCCGACACGGCGGGCCGCCTCCACAAC